>Ga0351868_1105_pt1 | contig 34316 bp, 18 predicted proteins | sample TotcelHFGM3001M9_FD_206778 | JGI IMG/M metagenome (GOLD analysis project Ga0351868, IMG submission 206778) | Enriched cells from coal bed in the Powder River Basin, Montana, United States - Total cells FGM rep2 HSBNCT.FGM.300.1.M9 ... | reverse complement strand
GGAAGCCATCAATTGGCCGCGCGCATCGTACCAATGCTGTTGCTGAATCCAACCGAAACGGTCGTGCAGCACCATGACCTTGGTCAGGTCGCCTTCGGGCGTGGGGATCCGAGTGCGGATCTCCAGTTCTCCCGGTCCTCGCTGGTAGGGTCCCTCGTGCTGGCCCGCCGGATCCAGTTGGACCAGACCAAAGGCCTCGACCAGCCACTGAGGCTGAATCGGCAGCATCCGCCGTGCCTCGCTGTGCAGATACTGGTCGTGCCGCGCGAAATACACGGCACGCGGTACGTCGGACATCAATTGCGGCGCATCGATCATGGCCCAGAAGCCTTGATCGTTGCTGCCGAGATCCAGGACTTCGCCGACGCCGATAAAGCTGGCTCGCAAACGAAAGTTCTTCGGCGGCCCGGCGGCCAGGCTGGCCCGCAACGAAGGCATGCCTTGGATGGACAGCGTTGCCGAATCCGTTTGCAGCTGGCGGACCTGGCCGCTGGTAGCGTTGACCGCGGCGATCACTTCCGGCAACGTCGGCGGACCGGCGAACAGCGTTGGCGTCGGCGCAGCCAGCGGCTGGCGCAGCGTCGGACAACTGGCGCCGCTGGCGCTCAGCAACACAGTCATCAAAAAGAGATAGCCCGCTGCTTGCCGCTTCAAATCCGCATCCTTGCTGCCATTCTCAACCGGGACCGTCAAGTCTGGCCACCAAACAGCAACTGTACCAGTTCATCCTGAATTTTCTTGGCGCGCTCCGGGTCCGGCATGACGACCGGCACGCGATGTTCTGTTTCGGTCCGCGGGCAGAACAGCACCAGCACTTCCCGCCCGGATTCGTCGTGTTCCGTTTCCTCGAGGCGGACGATCCGCCGCCGCGTCATCAGCAGGGCCAGGATATAGCGGACATCCTCCTGCTCGGCCTGTCCCTGCAGACGTTCGAAATAGTCCAGCATCACGTCATTGGGCGCCCAATGGCCCTTTTTGGCATTGGTTTCCGGCAGCTGGCACTTCCACCATCCCAGCGAGTTTTCCGGCGGCCCATCCCAAGCGTCTTGGCCATAATCCCGCCGGACGACTTCCGCATTTTCCGAAATCAGCACCGAATAGAACGTCTCGCCGGCCTGGAACTCCCGATCGGTTTTCGCGCACTTCCGCGCGCAGCGTTGAATCTCGAAGTCCAGCATCGGTGTTCTCAGTTCGTCGAGGAGATGCGAGCCGCTGGGACAAGTGGGCGAATACTACGCAAATTCGCCTTGCGACTCAAGACGATTGTTTTGCCGCTGCCGACGGCGGGTGCTAGCACGAAAGGCAATATCGCCGCGTTTGGAGCCCAAGGATTCGTTTTGCCGAGAAGACGACCGAGAACACGGATTCGCGTTGTTTCTTGCGGTCGCCTCAATTCCGAGCGGTCCGGCCGAATCCGGCCTTCGCCAGACACTGCTTGGCCCAGCGGGCTTGCTTGGCCGACAAGGGCGGCATGGGCCGGTCGCGACGATAGTCGATTTCCCGCGTGTACGGGCCCGTGTCATAGCTGCGCGTGAACACGGCTTGCAAATCCAGGCACACCGCGCCGTCTCCCGGCAGCAGGGGAATGCTCACCGTGGGCAGCGGGTCGGCCAGCTGGATTGGGTATACGAAGTAATCCTCCAGATTGTCGAAGTGATGCACGCACACGTGATAATCGAACGGCCCCGCCGTGGCAAACAGCCGCTGGTAGGGCACCGTCGTTGTGTGCTCACCGCCGCGCAGCAGGTCGATCTCGACCAGATGGACTTTGCTGCCGAGCAGCTCGCGTTGCTTCCTCAAGTACAGGTTGCGTCCTTCCTCGCCTGGCTTCTTGTTGCTGGGGCTCAAGACCTCGATCGAGGTTACCAAACGGCGGTTCTTGCCTCGTCCCGCGTAAACCTCGACAAACAGCTCCCGCTGCTCGTCGTGCGGAACGTGAATCACCAAGGGACGAATCGCCGTCCGGGTCGCCGTCGCGACGCCCCCGTTGCCGTCTTTCTTGCGGGCCTCGCCAGATCGTGTTCGCAGCACGTTGACGTCGGGTCCGATGTACCGCTCGGACACTTCGATCCAAGCCCGCCGTCCAATGTCCGCGTAGTACGGTGGTGGAAGAGTCGGCTGGAGGGACTCGCGCAGGTACGCAATGATCCCGTCATGCAGTCCCGCAAAGACGTCCGGATGCTCCAGGTAAGGATCCATTCCAGGAAAGGGCGATGGCACGACAGACCTCCAAAACTGTTACGGGAGACAACCCAGCCGCACATGGTGCCAGCGCTCGTATTGTAGGCTGAAAATGGAGGAAAAAGGAAGCCCCGCAAGCCTTCGAAGTTACGCATCGTCTCCGCCGAGCACCCGGGCTGTTGATTTATTGGCAGAAGCGCTGACCGTGCAGATGATAAGGCCCACGGATGGCAAAGCGGACCCACGGATTCTCTTCTCGTGCTTCGAAGCCGCGAGCTTGTGGCGCCCGGGCGACGTGCGGCGGGTGGAATACGCTTGCCTGTTCGCCTACGATGTTGATGGTGGCCGTACCTCTGTCCGGCCGCGAGTGTTTTGTTGTCCCACGAACGATTTGAGACCGACATTCATGAAAGTTCTGCTCGCCGCGCCTCGCGGTTTCTGTGCCGGCGTCAATATGGCTATCGAGAGTCTGGAGGTGGCGTTGCGGACGTTCGGTCCGCCGCTGTACGTCTTTCACGAAATCGTCCACAACCGCTACGTGGTCGAGTCGTTCCGCCAGCGGGGGGTGGTGTTCGTCGAGGATCTGGACCAGGTGCCCCAGGGCGCCAACTTGTTGTTCTCTGCGCACGGTGTATCGCCCGAAATTCGCCGCCTGGCCCGCCAGCGGCAAGTCACCGCCATCGATGCCACATGCCCCCTGGTCACGAAGGTCCATTCGGAAGCCGTGCGTTTTGCCCGCAAGGGCTACACGATTCTGTTGATCGGCCATGCCGGCCACGATGAAGTGATCGGCACGATCGGCGAGGCGCCGGAGGCGATGATCCTGGTGCAGACGGAGGACGAGGCGGAGCGGTTAGAATTGCCGCCGGGGGCGAAAGTCGCCTACCTGACGCAAACCACACTTTCGGTCGACGATGCCAGCCACATCATCCGCCGCCTGCAGGCCCGCTTTCCCCAATTGGTGGGACCGGCGCGGGAAGACATCTGCTACGCCACACAAAACCGCCAGGAAGCGGTGCGGGCACTGTGCGCAGAGGCCGACCTGGTGCTGGTCGTCGGCAGTCGGAACAGTTCGAACAGTCAACGCCTGCGCGAACTGGCTGCCGAGCGCGGCGTGGCGGCCCACTTGATCGACGGCGTCGACGATCTCGATGCCTCGTGGTTCAACGGCGTTCGAACCGTCGCCGTGACCGCCGGCGCCAGCGCGCCCGAGGCGATCGTCGAACAGTGCTTGGACTACCTGCGTCAGCGCTATCAAGCGGAAATCGAAGTCCGTACGATCCGCGAAGAGTCGGTCTACTTTCCGTTGCCGCGCGAGCTGCGCGGCAAGGCGTGACGCTCGGCCAAGTCCGGCCGCTATTGCTTGGCCTGTTCTTCGCCGCTTGCGGCGGGAACCGCGTGCGGCCGTCGGGCGGACTTGCTGATCACGGCCAGCGTGTACGGCTTGTCGGGCTGTGTGTTCACGCTGCCGGGAAACACCCGGTCAAAGTTGGCGACGATCAGCTCGTCGCCGCGCACCACCGCTTCGCTGGGACCGTCCAGTTGACCGGCCGAGCCGTCGTTGTCGCCGTCCTGGGCGACCAGTTCCACGCGGCCGTCCAGGGTGACAGCCCAAATCGCGTTGGCCAGAATGTCGGCGACGTAGATACAACGTGCCGCGGGGTCGTAGAAAATGCCGTCGGCGGATCTCATGCCGCCGGGAGCGTTGATCGCTTCCTGTCGGACGACACGCCCCGCTTCGTTCAGGACGATCTTCTCGATCACCGCATCGCCGCAGTTGGCCACGTACAGGTTGCCTGCTTCATCAAAGTCGATGCCGTCGGCACCGACGGGTACCTCGCGGCAAACCGTTTTGAGGGTGGCTACCAGATGCGGATCGTCGCCGTCGGGCTTGATCTGCACGTCGCGCTCGTCGAGCCGGAACCGGTACACGGCACTCACCACGTCGCCGTCGTCCGTCTGGCCGATCGCCGAGTCGGTGACGTAGACAAAGTCGCCGTGGATCGCCACGCCGTTGGCGAGATTCAGCCTGTCCGCGACCACTTCGACCGCGCCCGGTTTGCCGTCGATCACGCGCACGCACAGCAGTCGCGAGTTGTTGGGCGCGTCGTCCAGAACCTGGCAATCCGCCACGTACAGATCCCCCGAGGGCGCTTGACGCACGCCCATCGGAAACACCCCGCCGGTCTGCGGATGCAAGGGCAACTTGCAGAACAGCGAGACCCGATCGTCAGGCGCAATTTTCATTAGCACCCCGGGCGACGTCGGATCGGTAAAATTCGGCACCGACAGGATGAGGCTCCCATCCGGCAGCACGGCCATCGCGTCGGGAGTGTTACAGGAATCGGGCAGCACGATCGCGCGGGGAACAGCGGCCGGTTGCGTCGGCGGCGGATCTGCCGCTTGCGCTGCCGCCAGCCCAAAAACGCCCAGCATCGCCATCCATCGGAGCAAGGATTGGATCATGATTGTGTAACCCTGTGTTACGGGGAAGGGGAAAGGGAGAGTTTCGCCGGGTTTGTCTTGGTGACTCGCAACCTCCGGACGCCGCAGACTTTTCTCCAGGGCCACCGGAGCAGATCGGGATTGCAGCCACAGGCGAAACCCAAGGTTTGGATGGTCCTAAACGTCGCTACGGTATCGTCATGCCGGTATTGTGACATCCGCAACGGCCGAAGTCGAGATCCCGCACCGGCGCGGCAAGACCCGCTGCTGCCGCTTGTCTTTTGGGCCGCGGCGCGCAAGAATACCGTAGTTGGCATCGAGCGATGGAAAGACCGCATGACACAGACCCAATCGACCGCGTCCTCATTGGCATCCTCCTCGTCGGTACCGGAAGGCAACCCGCGCTACTTGGCGCTCAAGACCGTCATGCTGCCTCGGGATACCAACCCCTACGGAACCATTTTCGGTGGGGTGATCCTGAGCTACATCGACTTGGCCGGCGCGGTCGGCGCGCAGCACGAGATCCGCAGCCGGAATTGGCCGGACCGAACGCTGGTCACGGTGGCGATGAAGAGCATCGAATTCCACCGGCCCGTGTGGGTCGGCGACATCGTCAGTTTTCTGACGCACGTGGTGCGGGTCGGTCGCACGTCGCTGACGATCCATGTCAGCGTCGATACGGAACGCGACGGGGCCGCCGTCCACTTGACCGACGCCGAAGTGACCTACGTTTCGGTCGAGGGTCCGCCGCAGGACCAACGGCCGGTGCCCCTTCGCGGCGAGACGCTGCCGTTGCCGCGGGTCGGGCCGCCACCGGCCGGTATTCGCATCTGACGATCGCGAGAGGGGCGGAAGCCGCCCGCGGAAGCCGGTTGCGTGTTCGACAAGCACGGACTCGAAAGCAACGCGCACGAGTCGGTGTGACCGTCAACGACGTCGTGCCGCCGCAAGACGCCCCGATCGCTATCGCGACTCGTTCAGCGCGCCAGTTGCTCGATTTCGGCAGGGCTCAGTGCCCGATCGTACAGACGCACCTCGTCCAAGCAGCCGCGGAAGTGAGCGACGTGGTCTTGAGCGTAAGAGCCGAGCACCAGCGGCGTGCGGGCCGCCGCGTTCACCGGACCGGGCCGCTCCAGGCTGCCGCGCGGAACCCCATCCACATAGATCCGCATCGTCTGGCCGTCAAACGTTCCCGCCAGATGGACCCAACGCCCCACCGGCAACGGTTCGTCTCCGACAAGGTGGTGACTCCAGGCGGTCACCGGCAGCTGGAAAGCGGGGTTTCCGCGAAGCACCCCCAGGCGATAACCGGTGGCGCCTTGGCCGAATACGCTGTTGACAATCCAGTTGTTGGTTTGGTCCGCCTGTTCGGTGCGGACCCAGCATTCGACCGTCATTGCCTGACGCGGGAACAGTCGCGGGGCGTGCGGCACGATTACCGCACCACCCTCGCACACCAAAGCCTGTCCTCGCTGGCCCGACGCCCGGGCGGCCTGGTGCAGTTGTCCTCCCTGGCGATTCCCGGAGTAGTCGAACGCCACGGGAACCTCTGGCTCCTCGTCGAAACTCCACCAGGCGACGAGCCCCTCGGGCGCGCCGGGCCGCTGAACGGGCGTATGCATCAGACGGCGCAGCAACTGCTGGCCGGCTAGCCATTCCCGGTACGGCCGGTCATAGGGGCCCATGCCCAAGTCCTCGGGGATCAACGGGTCCGGACGCTGCTCCGAGCGGGAAAATACCTCTCGAACTGCTTCCAGGTAGCCGAAGCCATGCTCCCGATACGGGGCGATGTAATGTCCCTCGCCCCATTCGTTCCAGTTATCCAAGAGCAGCATGCGACTGCCCAACTCGTCCGGCCGCATCTGCTCGGCGATGAACTGCTTGGCCTGACGCAGCAGCGTGGAAAACTCGGCAGGGGGGATCTTCCAGATGCTGCCCTCGTCATGCCAGCCGCTCCACGCCTGGGATACCGTGACCACTTGAGGAAGGATGCCCAGCTGCTGGGTCTTCCGGATCGACGTCATTTGCGCGTCGATGGCTTGTTGCGGAGTCGGGTGGTTCGGGATCGGCCAAACGTAGGCGAACGTATAGTCCAATCCCAGCTGCTTCATGTGTCGCAGATGGCTCGGGTCCAAACCACGATACTCGCCCAGCAGATACAATCCGTCGAACCCTTCGCGGCGGCACGCCTCGCGCATCTTGTCGAACGCGGCGACCACCTGGGGAACGCCGCCCAGATCGTCCACCAGGAACTCCGGACGATAGATGAACAACACCGGTTTGTTGTCGATCTTCAGATAGCTGGGATGCTTGAAGTAGTTTTCCATCCAGTACGGCAGCAGGTTCTCCATCAGGTCGGTTTCATCGGCTACCCCGGCGAATCCCCGATGCTGGTTCTCCCACATGATGGTGAATCGCAGATGGTTGACATAGCGAGAACGGAACAGGGCCTCGTGGATCGCGCTGCTGAATCGCGTCTCGACCGGCCCGCCTTGGCGGGTGCGATACCAACAGTAAATGAAGAACGAGATGCCATGCTCGACCGCCCATTTCGTCTCCCAGTCCGCCACCTCGGGATCGTGTTGTGCGTAGAACCCCAAGGCCGGTGTACGTTCCGGATGGTTGAGGAGATTGGCCCACATCTCGGGCCGGTCGGCTTCCCAGAGAGGACAGTGATGGGCGCCCACCAGAATCTCGGTCCGCGCGGGAACCGGCGGCGGAAGATAATCGCTCGCCGGAATCTCGACCGCGGGAAGGAAGCGCATCGGATGGCTGGCCCGCGCCAGCGTCTGGTCGCCGGCCAAAGCCGAAAAGACAATCTCGCCGTAAACCGGTGCGTCGGCCGTGAAACGCCAACGGAATTCACGCCCTCCCAAGGGCTCGAGCGTCACCGTCGCTTCGGCATCTTCCCCCGCAGCCAGACGCATGGGGGACGGCATCTCCAGGCGGCCGGTGATTGTCAGCGGGATCTCGCCGCGGTTCTCGCACCACAGCGTCGCGACGACTTCGCGTCCCACGCGGGTCAACCCTTTGTCGCACAGGAAATCGGCAATGGCGATCGGGCCCTGTACCGCGCGATCCTCGTCCGCGGCCCGCGACGCATCTGCTCCGCCCCCTCCGGCCGCCAGAAACCAACCGGCGATCAACCCCACACACCGAACGGCGCGCAGCCAACTTGCGTGTCGCGGGATCATGGTTCGTGGGTTCATACGTCAAGCCTCCAAAGCAGAAGGATGAGTCAGGATCTGGCGTGTTCCGATTGTGCCCTTGATGTTTCGCGTCGTCACAACCGGCCGATGGAGAACTGCCGCCTGGCCTGGGGTCGATACGATCGTCGTGCATCAAAGGAAGGTACCATCTTACGCCTTCCAAAGTCAATCCGGGACGGTCTTGGATGGCCACGGCCCTGGTCCCACGCCTTGCCAGGGTGTATCATCAGGGAATCTTTGGATCCCGAAACCACCAACAGGATTGCCATGAGCCCCAAGAAGGTCGTCTTCGTTTGCACCGCCAATTACTATCGCAGCCGTTTCTGTGAGCACTGGTTCAACGCCCAGGCCGAAGCCCGGGGGCTGGACTGGCAGGCCACGTCCCGCGGGTTGCGAACCTGGATGGCCGACGGCTACGGTCCGATTGCCAGCTACACCGTCGAACGCCTGGCTGCCTGTGGCATCCGCCTGGACGGGGACGTCCGTTTCCCGCTCTCGCTGTCCGAATCCGACTTGGAACAGGCCGATCTCGTCGTGGCCCTCAAGGAAGGGGAGCACCGCGCGATGATGGCCGAGCAGTTTCCCGCGTGGGCAGATCGGATCGAGTACTGGCACGTGGACGACATCGACTGTGCCACCGCCGACGAGGCCCTGCCCTTGTGCGAAACGAACGTGCTGGCCCTGGTGGCGCGACTGGCGGACAGCGGTCAGAATGCCTCCGGGCTGCGGTGGGCGGGGTGATCGTCGACAGGATCGTCTTGTCATCGCACGAACCGCCGCTCAAGAGACTTTCGGCGACCGTCAACATGGACGCTTGCCGAAAGGACACGGACCTCTGGAAACACGACCTGCCGTTCACTCCTCACGCTGGGCTTCGACGGCGCACAGGATCGGCGAACGTTCGGGCGCCGCGGCGGAACGTTGCAGGCGGATGGCAAGCTCGCCGGTCACGCGAATGCCGGGGAATTCCTTGATGACCGCGCGGCGCGGTCCGCCGGCATCCTGGGCCACATCATAATCCGTCAGCACCGGCTGGCCTTGCAGCCAGACATCGAAGACCCGCCGGCCGGGCCGCGACTCGTCGGGTTCCGCAAAGTGCAATCGCACGGTGTAGGCCGCGGCGGCGGACGGCGGTTCCTCAAGTCGGAATTTGAGCTCGGTGTCAGCTTGGCAGCCCGACGTGTACAACCACGGCCGATCCGTGCCGCGGATCGGCAACAGCTCGGGCGCAAGATAGTAGAATTGCTCCGACTGGTGCTGATAGCGCGGCAGCCACGTGCCGATCAGGCCGCTTTCGCCGCGCGCCGGGTAGGGCACCCACAGCCGTTGTTCGTCCTCGCGCCAGCCCGGTGCGCCTAAATTCACCGCCACGTGCCGCACCGGCAACGAGACGGTCGGGGCGATGCCGCCGCTGAACCCGAGACCCCAAGCGCGCGGCGTGGGTTTGGGGTACAACGCCAGCGAGGTGTGAATGCCGGCCGGACAGGCACAGCCGGAGCGGCCCTCCGGCGCGACGAACACGCCGCAGGCCGGCGTCGCGCAGATCCCGCAGCCGAAGACGAGACTCTCGAAGGGCACAAAACCTGCGACCGAGTCGATGTTCCAATATGCGATGCCGGGCTTGTTTCCGAACAGCGCGGCGCCCGACGCCAGCAGATGGCCGCAGCCGATATAGCCGCGATGGAAATCGAGGATCTGAGGCTGGCCGCTGAGCGGGTTGGCGATCGTCTGCTGGCGCCCGGTGTGCAGATCCCAAGCGAACGGCTCGGCAAACACCCGCCCGCCGACGATGATCGGCCGCTTCCGGTATCCTCGACGGCCGCCCCACAGCACGCGGCCTGTGTCGGCGGCAAAGGCATACAGCGCACGGCGGGCGAACTCGCCCGCCAGGAACTCGCGGTGGGGATGCCCCAGACTGCCCGTGCCATGGACGATCACCACGCCGTCCTGGACCATGCAGGCGACGCCCACTCGGCCGTCGCTGACCACCGTGTCGTCCAGCGTGATATCGGTGGCGTCGAACGGAACCTCCCAAATCGTCCGGCCCGTGACGGCGTCCAAAGCGATCAGTTTTCGTAAGTCGGGCGGAACGGGCCGGCCGCGACGATCGACGGCTTGCCGATCCGGAACGGAAGTGTCTTTGGGCAGCGTCCGCACGGCCTGCTCCCGCTCGGCCTCGGTCAGCGCTCCGTCAACCAGGAACAGCCGCCCCTCGGCCAAGGCGATCCCGTCATGCTCGACCCGCCAGGCGGGATACTGCCAGCAAACCTGCCGCGAGTCGGCCGCCATCGCGAACAGACCGTCGCTGTGCTGAACGTCCGGACGGTTCCCGTCGCTCCGCGCGCGGCTGCCGTACACGCGGGCGCCGTCGGTCGCGATCCAGGCCCATCGCGATGGCTCGCCCCCGTCCCGTTGCGGCGGCTGGAACACCCGCAGGGTCTGGCCCGTCCCCGCTTCGATCTCCCAGCACTCGCGGTCGCCGACGACGGCGTACAAGCGAGCTGCGGTCGCGACGCCTGGGGAGCCGGTCGCGCGGTCCGGCGGGCCGCCCGAGGACGGGCCGCCCCAAGCCGCCATGTTCGACGTGGCGAGCGGCAGGCCGGACCGATCCACCTCGGGGATGTATCGCTCCCAATACTTGACCCCGTTGTAGACGTCAAATGCCATCAGACGGTCCTCGGCCGTGGTGAACAGGATCCCGTCCACGACCAGCGGAATGGGCGGCGTCGCGTGCCGGTCGATGCGGTCGCGGGGACCGGGCTCACCGTACCAGAGGATCCCGAAGGGCCCCTTGACCTGCTGATCTTCGTTGCAGTACGTATTGGCCGCCGTACCGTAGTTGTGCGTCCAATCCGCCGTGTTGGGCACGCGGCCGCGGACGACGCGAATCCCTCCGCCGTCGGTCGCCGCCGTAGCTCCCGCGCTCGCGGCGGCCGATAACCATCGCGCGACGGACTCGGTCTCATGGCCTGCCGCCGCGGCGAGATAGACGCTTCCGCCCTGCGGCCGCGCGACGCGAATCGCTTCGGCAACAGGGGTGGGCGATTCGCCCGCCAGCAGGCGGGATTGATCGATGACCACGTTGAACAGGTACGGCGGGTACGGCAGTTGCGCCGCATCGCCGAGGGTGCAACAGACCCGCGACCCGTGCAGGCCGGCCGCCAGCAGTTGCTGACGCGTCTGGTCCGCCCGGATCGGATCGGTTTCCAGGATCTGCAGGTGCAGTTGGGTGCGCTGCGCCAAGGCCGCCGCCAGCCGCCCGTCGCCGCCGCCGAGCACGAGACAATAGCCCGGCTGAGCGGCCCAGGAGGCGGCGACTTGTTCCACGACAGGCACCAGCGCCGCGGGCAACGCTTGTTGCCACGGCGAATCGGCCGCCTTGGGGTGCCGGACCTCGACGGCCGGCGCGGAGCCAACGCCCCTTGGATAGCAGCGGACGGCCCCGTCGATCGTGCTGACGAACAGCCGTCCCTCGGATACGGCCAAACCTCGCACTCGGCTGGCGGTCCGGTCGCGCCACAGCACCTGGCCATCGGCCGCGTCGAGCGCGAGCACGGCGTCGTCGCTGCCGGCATACAACACGGAGCCGGCCAGGATCAGGGCTTCGGTCGCCGCCAGAGGCGTCATCCAATGCGTCTTGTCGGCGAACGTGGCAAACACCTCCGGCGAGGAACGCAGCCACTGCTCCCAATCGGCCTGGCTCCACTTGAGCGGCCCCTGCTTGATCGAGCGAGCCCGTGGATGGTCCTCGCCGTGCTCCGCGCACAGTTGCTCGTACTGGTCCATCCAGTCCAGCCGGGACGCGACGCGACGCCGCTTGTACAGCCGTTCGAATTCGTCGCATTCGCCGCGGGCCAGTTCCGGCAGCCGTGATGGATCGACGGCCAGCACGTGGTAGTCCGTGGCGAGGAAAGCCCGCGTTTCCGCAAACACGGCCTGCCGTGCATTGAACCAGTGGAAGACCAAGTCGCCCGGCTGTTGGCGGCCGTACTTGTCCACGCGGATCTGCTCCGGATCGTAAGCCAGAGCGCACGCGCTGCCGTAGACGAAATAGCGGTCCTGCCAAATTTTCGCCTCCGTGCCGCCGTTGTAGAACCGGTATTCGTGGTTGTTCTCGACGTCCGGCGGCGGCGTGAAGAACGGCTTGCGGCGGCCGTCGCTCTTGGACCATCGCGTCGGCGTCACCCGCGAAGTCAGGTAGATCGAGTCGCGATCCGCCAGCAGATCGCCCTGCGGCGGCAGCCCGATTTGCACCTCCAAGTCGATCTGCCGCCGCCATAGCAGGCGGCCGCTGAGAGGATCGAGGGCATAGAAAAAGATCCCTTCGCTCGGGAACAGCCCGGCGGCGAAATACGCCACGCCCTGCTCGATCATGACGCCCGTGCGGATTGGCCACAGGGACGAGAAGCGGCCGTAGCCGAGGGTCCGCTCCGGCGTCAGCCGGGCGTCGAACACCCAGTTCGTGCGGCCGTCTTCCGCTTGGAGACAGTACACGCGGCCGTCGTCGGCTCCGAAGTACAGCCGGTCGCCGTCCACCGTCGGCGCCAGTCGCGGAGCGGCTTCGCCCGTCCACGTCCAGCGGACTTGCCCCGTGGCGGCGTCGAGGGCGTACAGGGCATTCTCGGCGGTCGAGCAGAAATAGGCCCTACCGCCGGCCGCGACCACCCGGGGCGCGTCGTCAAAGCTCGCCTCGCTCTTGTTCTTGCGCACCCCGTATCCGTTGGCGGGCGGCGGCCAACCCGCGGCCGGCGGGGCGGGCGAGCGGAAGATCCAGGCCAGGTGCAGCGGCGGAGCTAGATGCTCGCCGGTCACGCCGGTCCGGCGATTGTCGTGTGCGGCCGTGGGCCAGTCGTCGGAAACCGCGGTGCCTGCGGCAACCGAAACGACGAACCAGAAAAAGGCCGGCCCAAGATAGATTCGGTACATGGTGGTGAGGCCCGTTTCTCGTCTCGAATCCGAAGCGAATCCTGAACACAGTGCTCGATAACGTAGCACAGGCCGCCAGCCTGGGGAAAGCCCATCCCATCTGCGTCACGATCCCACACCCCTCGCTTCCGTCCTTCCAGGCGAGAACAACCCCACGGATGGCATGGCAATACCACGGATCGAGACCAGACAAGTTCATTGGAATCCGGGCTTTCGCCTGTGCTTGTTGTCGGGCGGAGGCCGACAAGGCGTGCGGCAGCCTGGACTCTAACTCCATCGGATGCTAAGCTCCCCGCTGTAACCGCACCTTGCCCCCGGCAGGCCTGAAATCCGATGAACCAGACACCCACCCAACTGAAGCTCGCCCTGGCACAGATCCTCGTCGAGGGCGGCCGGAAAGCTGCCAATCTGCAGCGCGCCGAGCGAGCCATCGCCGACGCGGCCGGCAGCGGGGCGCAAGTCGTGCTGTTGCCCGAAGCGTTGAACCTCGGTTGGACGCATCCTGCAGCCGAAACCGAGGCGGATGCCATTCCCGGCGGTGAATCGTGCTCGCGACTCCGGGCGGCCGCTCGAGCCCATGGGGTCTACGTATGCGCGGGACTGGTCGAGCGGGCGGGCAAGCGAATCTTCAACTCGGCGGTCCTGCTCGCGCCGGACGGCCAACTCCTGTTGGTTCACCGCAAGCTGAACGAACTGGAAATCGGGCACAGGCTGTACGCTCAAGGAGACCGGCTCGGTGTGGTGCCGACACCGCTGGGCTGCCTGGGAGTCATGATTTGTGCGGACGCCTTCGCCCGCGGTCAGGTCGTCGGCCGCGCCTTGGGGCTGATGGGCGCGGACTTGATCCTGTCGCCGTCGGCCTGGGCGGTGCCCGCCGGACACGACAACGCGCGCGAGCCTTACGGCCGGCTGTGGCTCGACAACTATGGTCCGGTCGCGCGCGACTACCGACTCTGGATCGCTGGAGTCAGCAACGTCGGCCCGTTGGCCGCCGGCCCCTGGCAAGGACGCCAGTGCATTGGTTGCTCGCTGTTGGTCGGCCCCGACGGCCGCCAGGTGCTGCAGGGGCCTTATGGAGTGCAAGCCGAAGCGTTGCTGCTGGCGGTCCTCGATTTACCCGCTCGCCCGGCGCGCGGGGACGGCTGGGAAACGCTGTGGCAAGAATCCCGGGAATGAACCGTATCCGCCGTCCCAGGGCTATTTCACCTTGTAAATCACCAGCATCCCGTCCCGCTTGCTGTCGTCCGAGCGGATCGTGGTCGAGATGTAATTCGGCGAGCTGTTGATCGCCTCGAGAAAGTCGGGCATGGCGCGGGCCGAGCGGATGACGTTGTCGGCCACGATCAGGGCGCCGATTTCGAGCTTCGGCTCCAGGGCCTGGAAATACTTGAGGTAGTCGATCTTGACAGCGTCGATGTAGACGAAGTCAAACGGACCTTCGAGCTTGGGCAGCACTTCGAGCGCATCGCCTTGGACGACGGTCACCACGCCGTCCAGGCCGACCTTCTGCAGATTCTCCCGCGTGGTTTTGACCATGTCCGGATCGATATCGACCGTGATCAACTTGCCGCCGGTTCGCTCGAAGCCGATCCCCATCAGGATCGCACCGTACCCCGTAGCCGTGCCGACCTCGACGCCGCGTTTGGCGCCGGAGGTTTCCACGAGAATCCGCAACATGGCCGCGTCGCCCGGCGCTGAATTCAAACCGATCCGCGGAAAGCTATCAATGAACGCCTTTCTGGCGGGTGTCAGATCGTTCGTCACGTGAGGATTGCCGGCCCCGGGTTCCTGCGCCTGCAGGCCGCTGGCCAGACCAACGAAAGCTGCCGTACCGATGAGGATGCCGATGGTTCCGATCAACAACGAGCTTCGAAGCATGAGAGGTCTCCTTGGTGCGGGGTTGATAACGGGGGGGCGCACTTGCGGCCACGTGGCTCGCGACCGTCACCCGTTACCGTATCCTGCCGACGTGGCTCCTGTCAATGTTAGCGCCGCGCGCCGGAGCCAGAAAACTTGGCGCCGCCGCATCCGGTCGCGCCCCGCGGCGGTCGCACGTGGCATGCATCACGACGCGGGCCGGCGGATGGCCGCTTGCTTCTGTTTCCTGGTTCGAGACTCCCTTTCCGGATCGTATTAGGGTATGTTGAACGCATTCCCCAGGAAATCGTCACACCTCGAAGCAAGGAGCCTGCCATGCGACCACCGCGCGACGTAAACAAGAACCGGCGAACTTTTCTGAAAAGCGCGGGGGCGGCTGCGATGGCCCCTTGGATTATTCCGGCGTCGGCGCTCGGCGCCGACGGCGCAACGCCGCCCAGCGACCGAATCTCGCTGGGACTGATCGGCGTGGGCATGGTCGGTCAGGGGCACCTCCGCGGGTTCCTGCACGCCAACGACGCCCAAGTGGTCGCCGTGTGCGACGTCGACCGCTGGCGGCGGGAGAACGCCCAGGCCACGACGGAACAAGCCTATGCCGACCGGCGGACCAGCGGGACCTACCACGGTTGCGCCGCGTACAACGATCTCCGCGAGCTGCTGGCCCGGGACGACATCGACGCCGTCTTCATCGGGACCGGCGACCGCTGGCACGCCCTGGCCACGGTGCTGGCCGCCAAGGCGGGAAAGGACATTTACGTCGAGAAGCCCGTCTCGCTGACGATCGCCGAGGCCCGGACGATGGTCGGCGTCGTGCGCCGCTATGACCGCGTCTGCCAGTCCGGTTTGCAACAGCGCTCGACACGCGAATTCCGCCTGGCCTGCCAACTGGTACGCGACGGGGCGCTCGGCAAGATCGAGACCGTGTACGTCAATGGCCCGGGCACGAACTGGGAAGTCAACCTGCCGGCCGAACCCGTCCCCGACAGTCTGGATTGGGACCTGTGGCTCGGCCCCGCCCCGTGGCGACCGTTCAACCACCGCTTCATCCATCTGGGGCCGCCGCGGAATGTCGTCCCTTGGGACTTCTGCCGCGACTTTGGCGGCGGAAACCTGACCAGCGGCACCGTCCATGCGTTCGACGTGGTCCAATGGGGGTTGGACATGGATGGCAGTGGGCCGATCGAAGTCATTCCGCCCGCCGCGGGAATCTATCCCGACTTGACCTTCAAATACCCCAACGGCGTTCCGCTACACGTCGTGCCCGGCCGCTTGGACCCCAACCGGCACACGATCCCCCAAGGCTGGGACGCGAGCACGCCGCTGCAGGTCTTCGGCGCGCTGTTCGTGGGCGAGCGGGGGTGGATCCATGTGGGCCGTGAAGGCTACCTGCAGTCGTTCCCCGCCGAGGTCATCAAGGACTATCCGAGCGACTACGAGCGGCGGATCGCAGGGGAAAGCCACCACCGCAACTGGTTCGACGCGATCCGCACCCGCAACCGTCCGGCGTGCGACATCGCGGTGGGATGCCAGTCCACGATCGTCTCCCATTTGGGCGGCATCGCCTACTGGACCGGCCGCGCTTTGAAATGGGATCCGGCCAACGACCAGTTTTTGGACGACGACGAAGCCAACCGGATGCGGTCGCGGGCGATGCGCGAACCGTGGAGATTATAGCCCGCACACAGCCAGCAGCGACTCACCCCGACAGCATGCCGGACGCCTGACGCGCGGCGTCAGGCAAACCGGTCTTGTCGTTCAGAATGTGGAACCGGAGATCTAGGTATTCCGGTTAACGTCAAATCCGTAGCGGGCGGCACCTAGAATCGCGGTGTGTGGATTGACAATGGCTCGCACCGGAACGTCATTCATAAACCCTCGGAGGCGTCCCTTGTCCAAAAAGCCTTTCATAAAGGCCCCGGATTCACGCAGGCGACTGAGCACCTTGACGACAATGCCGCCTCCGAGCCATACGCCACCCCATGCCATGACGTTCAGCGCCATGTTCCCCGCTTCGGCCCCAAATACCTCGAGAAACATGTCTACGGCCTGCTCACACAGCAGACTTCTGCCGTCCATCGCGGCGCTGGAGATGCAGGCTGCCGGATCCGATTCTTTCATCTCGTCCCGGAGCCACGGCGGTTCTTCACCGCGCCCCGTATCTCGCAGAAAACGATAGATGTTCACCAGACCGGGGCCAGATACCACACGCTCGTAACTGACGTGCTCGAACGTTTGTCGCAAGTACCTGTGTAATTCGTATTCCAGTTCATTGCGGGGTGCAAAATCTGCGTGACCACCTTCCGTTGCAAAGGGATGATGCTGTCGACCATCCCAATACATTCCGGCCTCGCCTAGACCGGTGCCGGGTGAAACCACCGCCCCATTTCCCCGGGCGTCCGGTGCGCCCATGTTGATCTCGATTAAATCGTTGGGACCAAGGCAAGAAATCCCAAAGGCGCCCGCCTCCAAATCGTTGATTACGGTCACGTGGTCGATTTGGGTTGTCTCCCCCAATTCATGTGCGTCGATCAACCAGGGCAGGTTCATGGCGGCGCATCGACCCGCCTTGACGGGGCCAGCGACGCCCACGCACAGCCGGGACACCATCACTTGACGCTGTGACAGGAATTCCTTAATGACAACCTGCAATCCAGCGTATCGAGCGCTCATGAACGTCTGCAGATGGTCGATGCGAAATCGCTGCCCCAAATCGTCTTCTTCGGTCTTCGTTACCAAAGCAAGTCTTGTGTTCGTACCACCGACATCACCGGCCAGGATCACATCAGGGTGTTTCTTGTCGTTCGGCATGCTAAGAACATTCTCAGAAAAAATGGGATTTTACCGAATTCCCTCCGCCTTGAAAATGCCGATTCATTCGCCCCCAAGAGATGTATCCGCTTGGGGGTTGCGATTGGGATGGCATTCTCAAGGAGGTTTTGGAGGGGGGATTGGGGCGGTGCGGGGATGGAATCCGGCAAGTTGGCAAAGCCCTTGCCGACGATGCCCCGCGGGCCCGTCACCTGGAGGCCCGCGCGCATCACGCCACGGGCCACCGCACCTAGGGCCGCCATGCGTGAATTTACGGCGCGCCGGCAGCCATTCGCAGAGCGACTTCGCCGACGCGACGGCCCAGGTTCTCGGTGGCTTTGAGGCCGATCTCGTCCTGGAGGATATCGTCGCCTTGGTTCCACAGGACGGGACCAAAGTGGGCGCTGGGGCGACCGTCGCCGACGACCAGCAACTCGTGGCACAACAGCGAGGCTTGGATGGATTGGATCGTCAGTTCTTGTCCGCCGTCTCGGGAACCGCCTGTGGCCAGCACGCCGCCGACCTTGTTCGACAGGAGGAAACCGCCTTTGCGAAACACCATCCAGCGTTCCAGGAACGCTTTGCACAGCGACGACATGTTGGCAAAATACGTGGGCGTGCCGATGATAATGCCTGCGACTTCGGGCGCCGCCAACTTTTCTGCAATCGCCGGGAAATCGTCCCGTTCCCCGGGTTCCAGCGTCTCGCCCACGAGAATGTTGACGGGCAGCTTCAAACCGGCCAATTCGATCAGTTCGATTTCGATCCGATCCGGCGCAACCGCTTGGGCGGCCTCCAGAGCTCGTTGCACGGCCGCCGCAGTCGTCTTGCCTTTGCGCAGACTGGTGGACACGCCTACGATTTTGATTTTCGCCCCCGCCTCGGCCGCTTGAGCGGCTTGCCCCGCCACCGTTGCTGCGGCGGCCGCAACGGCCGTTCCGACGCCGACTTGATGGAGAAACCCACGACGATTCACTTCGCTGCTAGACACGATTCAGCTCCTTTCGATCAATCGGATACAACGACACAACCGAGAATTGTCGCTTTCCAGACGCCTGCCGTCGACTATGGGAACGAAAGAAATGGGAACGACAGAAATCCGCGTGGCATCGCGGGCCAGTGCTAGCACGGTCCGCCTGGGCTCGAGCAGGGCGGATGTGCTCAACGGGTGTTGCCGTCCGGGCGGTTCTTGGGTTAAGCTACGCAGACCGTACTGGATTCTCTTGGTCGTTTTGCGCGCGAAAGGAACTACGCCGTGTTAGTGGCTGCCTCGACGGAGTGTTTTCCCAGCCTATCCCTGAGCCAAGCCGTTGATACGCTTGTCGATCTGGAATACACCAGCCTTGAAATCGACATCCACGAGGGCGGAAATCATTTGCGCCCGTCGGCGGTGGCTGCCAATCTGGAGGGCGCGATCAAAGCCTGCCGGAACACGCATCGCGCGAGCGTCGTCTCGTACAGCTTGCAGATTGACGCCGAGGGCGAAGAATACTATCGGCAGTTTGTCGCCTGTTGTCGCCTGGCCAAGACGACCAAAGTCGTCACGCTGACCGTGCCCTCGGCCGAACTGGGAACGCCCTTTAATCAGGAGGTCGAGCATCTGCAGCGGATCGTCAATCTGGCCGAAGCGGACGGCGTACGAGTGGCCATGAAGAGCCAGATCGGCCGATTGTCTGAAGATCCGGACACGGTTATCGTGCTGTGCGACAATGTGAAAGGCCTGGGCGTGACGCTCGACCCCAGCCATTACTTGTGCCATCCCAACGGTCCCAAGAACTACGATCGGCTGCTGAAATACACGTACCACGTCCATCTGCGGGACTCGACAAAGACCAAGCTGCAGGTGCGGATTGGGCAAGGGGAGATCGAATACGGCCGCTTGGTCAACATGTTGAGCAAAGTGAACTACGACCGGACGCTGAGCGTCCACATGGCGGAAATGCCCGAGGTGGATCATTTCGCCGAATTGCGCAAAATGCGGCTGCTGATGGAAAGCCTGCTGTGACGTGGGGGCTTCAGATCCCAGAACCCAATTGGCTTATGATCGCCTCACGTGGTCAAGGGAGCATCCGACGCCAGCCAGCGACGGTAGCACTCCCTAGCGGTCGGTTCGGCCTCTTGTGTGTGCCCCAGCAGCAGGCCACAGGATCGAGCGCGGCGGAGTACGCCTTTTTCCAGCCGCTCCTCGAACAACTCGAACCGCGACCGCAAGACGCTGGATTCGGGAGTGCGCTCGAATTCCCCCGCAAAGAAATCAGCCGGATGCACCATTTCCAGATAGCTGCCCCGTCCTGCGTTCAAGCCATACAGAAACAGTCCCGTACCCGTGCAACGACACGGTTCGTCCGTTGCCCCTTCCGGGAGGGAAACCCTCGCAAATCCCGCCGTGCCGGGGCCGATAGCCTGCAGAATTCCGCTGCACGGCAGTTCGCTGCCGACCGTCAAACAAGGATCATCGTCCAGCAGTTCCGTCTGCACGGAAACAATCAGTTCGACCCCCGCGGCGTCGAGATCAGGGTATGCGATGAAACGCCAGTAGACCTGTGTCGCCAGCGACTCGTTCGAGGGCGTGCGGTAAACGGCAACCAGATCCGGGCCGCGGACATAGGCATCCAACAATTCATAGCCGGAACTTGACAGCGGCTGACGCACCTGGAACAGGCGACTGTTGCACCAAGGGTTTCCGTGCCACGCGACGTCGACAAGTCCGGCGTCTGGCTGCTGCAAGTCGACTCTTGCGGACAGCCCCGAAGCGTCTACACTAGCTCGATTCCGATCGATTCGCCACATAGCCCAATTGTCCAATACGCCCAACGAGATCTGCGGTCGGCCCCCGCAGGCCACGATTGTCCAATACGCCCCACGGTACAGCGGCCAACAGTTCGGCAAGTCGAAAGTTGTCGCTCCGGAAACAAAAAACCCCGCCGCACGCATCGGTATGCGAGTCGGCGGGGCCGGAACAGAGAAGAGGCCAACAGCGTCGATGATAGCAAAACCTGCGGGCCTGTCCATATTTATTACAAGAAAATTTCAAATTCTTTTCTTGGCCCAAATTTACGAAAAGAGCCTCTCATGGACGCATTTTTGAAGGTCTGCGAACAAGCAGCCCGAATCGGTGGCTCCGTCTTGCAGGACTGGGTAGATCGCATCACCGTGCGGGAGAAGGGGCCCAAGGACCTCGTCACCGAAGCGGATTTTGCGTCGCAGGAGGCGATTCGCCAAGTTGTATTGTCCGCTTTCCCGGACCACCAATTTCTGGGGGAAGAGACCGATTCCGTAGCGAAAAGCGAGGTGGGCGATCGGGTTGAAGGCAGTTTTCGCTGGATCGTCGACCCTCTTGATGGCACATTGAACTACATTCGCGGGATGCCATCCTACTCGGTATCTGTCGCCTTGGAGCGGTACGGGGAAGTGCTGGTGGGGGTGGTGTTTGATCCCATGTTGGACGAGTGCTTTACGGCGGCGAGGGGACGCGGAGCGTTCCTGAATGGGAGGCCCCTGCGGACGAGTCCGCGCAGATCGCTGAGCGAAGGGCTGGTTGCGATCAGTTTTTCGGCGGATGTGCCGCGCGGTTCCATCGAAGTTCGTCGATTCGTGGAAACCTTGCATGCCGCCCAGTCGGTACGGCGGACGGGCTCTGCTGCGTTGAACCTGTGCTATGTTGGTTCAGGGCGGTTGGATGCGTATTTCGCTTCGTCGATTAAATCGTGGGACGTGGCGGCAGGCATCTTGATCGCCCGCGAGGCGGGCGCGGTGATTACTTCGATCAACGGACGTGAATTCGATTTATGGCGACCGGACTTGGCGGTGGCAGCCACGGCCCAGATGCATGCCGAACTGTTGCAGGCCCTGTCGCGGGCGGAATAATCGGTTCGTGTTGTGTAGAATTCATAGACGGGCGGGAAACCGCTCGCGGGCGATTGGAGAATCCGGTATCGCCAGCTAAACTGGAACGTTCTCAGAGACTATTCTTATCCAACTGGTCGTATCGGACAGGCTGTCTATCGGCTGGTTTCGCGTGGCGTAGGGGAGGGCGGCTGGAACAGTGCCTGGACGCAAGCGTTGGTTTTTCTGGTTAGCGATTTGTGCTTGGTTATCGCCGGGCTGGTCGAGTGCTGCGCAGATCAAGGAGCCTGCCACGGTTCCAGCGGCGCCGGTGGGCGAATCCCCGCCATCGGCGAGTCTGCCGTTGGTGCAAGAGATCAAACCAGAGACCTATTATCTGCGGGATCAGGATGGGCGGCTGGTTCCGGTCCCCAACTTTCCCTATGAGGAGTTCCAGCGGCTGTTGCAGCTGGACGAGAAACCGAGTCCTTCGGGCGTCCAATTACCGTCCTATGTGTTGCAGGAGTTAACCATTTCCGGGACGGCGAGTTCGACCCGCGCCGAATTGACAGCGACGGTCACGCTGCGGCTGCAGCAATCCGGTTGGGTGCGCGTCCCGTTGCGATTGAACGAGGCCATCCTTCGCCAGCCGCCCAGCTATCAGGGCGGTGGCGAGCTGTTTGTCAGCTGCGACCACGACGGCGGAGGTTACGTGTGTTGGATTCGCGGGCCGCAGGACAAAACGCATCAGCTGGCATTGCAATTGGTGGTGCCGGTGCGAGAGGTCGGCAACGAGTTGCGGCTGAGCCTGCAACCGCCGCGAGCGGCGTCGTCCGCGTTGGATCTGCTGGTGCCGATTCCCGACGTCCAGGCCACCGCGAGCAGTGGGTTGTTGGAAATCAAAAAGGCGGAACGCGGAACCCAGTTTCTGGTCACCGGTGTGGCGGGTGATTTTCAACTGGCTTGGACCAAGGGCACGGCGCCGCCCGTCGAGACCCGTCCGCTGCTCCGCGCCGATTTGAAGACGACCGTCCGCATCGAAGGGTTGCGGGAGGTCAACGGCGACGTGCGATTGACGGTGACCAGCCTCCGCGGCGAAATCGAATCCTTCAGCGTTCGCTTGCCCCCGGGTACGCAGCTGTTTCCCACGCAGCCCAGTCCGGCGGGATATCGGCTCACGGAAATTGCCGGCACCGAGGAGTCGCAGGGGACATTGGTGCAGGTCAAGTTGGACCGGCCGAGGGCGGAACCCGTCGAGGTCCAGTTGTTGACGGAGATTACGCCCACCAGCAACGGCAAGTCGCCGGAATTCGAGGCGGGCGGTGTCGAGGTCGAGGACGCGATCCGCCAGACAGAGGTGATCGACGTGATCATCGACGGCGATCTGTCGGTGACGTGGAAGCCGGGACCGAACGTTCAACGTACGATGCCTCCGGAAGCCCTGCGCGAAACGATTGCGGCGCGATTCGAGTCCTTTCGCCGCGCGCATTCGCTGCGCATCCAGGTGGCCCCGCAGGAGACGCAAGTCAGCGTCGAGCCCGTGTACCTGCTGCAGGTCGAGCCCAACCGGGTGCGTCTGACGGCGACGCTGAAATACAAGGTTCGCGGAACACCTTCCTATGGGGTGAACGTCCAGTTGCCCAACTGGCGCGTGGAACAGATCGGTCCGGATTTCTTGATCGATGCCGAGGCGCTGGACCGCGAGAAGCGCGAACCGCTGCTGATCCCCTTAAAGGCCGCGGCCATGCCGGACAGTGGCGAGTTCACGCTGCAAGTGGACGCCACGCAAGAAATCGTCGCCGGCTCCGGTTCCATCTCGATTGCGCTGCCCCGGCCGGAAGCCAAGGCTTCGGCGCGGGCCGTGGTGGCTGTGCTGCCTGCCGACAATGTCGAATTGACGATCGCGGAGAACGAGTTGCAAGGGCTGGAGAGGGAGCCCTTTCCGCCCCAGCTGGAACTGCCCGTGCGGCAGCAAACGCCGCAGTTCTTCCGCGAGCGGAGCGACGCCAAATCGGCCGTTTTAGGCGCCGCGTTGCGACTTCGCGAGCAGGCGGTCTCGGTCGCCTCGCAGGTGCGAGTTCAAGTCGCCCACGCGGGCTTGCACGTCCAGCAGCAGTTGGATTACCGGATCGCCTACGAGCCGTTGCGGACCTTGGAGTTGCGGATCCCGCGCGCCGTTCTGGACTCCGAGACGTTAAAGGTGCTGGACGGGGCCCAGGCGCTGCCGTTCACCCCGATCGCCGCGGACGGCGGCCTTCGGGAAGGGGCTTCCGCCGACTCGCAGGCAACCGCGGACGACGACCCTTCGGTCTGCGTGCAAGTGGATCTGCTTGCCGACCGGATCGGTCCCCTCTGCGTGCTGCTGCAATACGATTGGCCGGCGCCTGCCCCCGGATCGACGGGCGCGCGTCCCGCTCGGGTTCCTTTGGTCATGCCCGTGGCAGGGGCGGAGACCGTCCTGACCTCCACGTCTTTGGAGATTCACACCGGGCCGGATGCCCACGTGCAGCTGCCGGGCGGAGGGTGGGAACGGGACGAGTCGCGCGGCCGTCCGCAAGCCCGCGAAACGTATCTCTCTCGCTCCTTTCCGGGGGAAGTGGACCTGCTGATCACGCGACTGGACCGTCGGCGGCGAACCTCGACGGCCGTCTTGCAGGCGTGGTTGCAAACTTGGCTTGCCCCCACCCACCGCCGCGACCGCGCCGTGTTTCGTGTGCTGACCGACGAGGAGCGGATCTTGGTGCGGCCGGCCGACGGCGCGCAGGTCGAGCACGTCATGCTGGATGGGCGGCTGTTCCCACCGAGCCGGAACGAATCCGGCGCCACGGTGATCGCGCTGCCGCGGACGGCCTCGGCGCAGGAGCACGTCGTCGAAGTCTGGCAGGCGTTTCCGCAACCGCAGTCGTCCTGGGGGGGCGGCACGCTGCAAGCGCCGACGGTTGAGGGAACGAGTTGGACGAGGCAGGTCTATTGGCAGGTGATCTTGCCCGCGCACCAGAGTCTGCTGTTTTCGCCGTCCAACCTGACGGCGGAAATGACTTGGCAGCGCCTCGGATGGCTGGTCAGGCGGCGGCCGATCCTGGATGAGGAAGCGTTGGAGCATTGGATCGGCGCCAGCCGTCAAGAGGCGCTGCCGGATTCGCTTCCGCGTTATCTGTTCAGCGGCTTTGGCGACGTGGACAGTATCGGCGTCACCATCGTCACGCGCTGGGCGATCGTCTTGGTGCTGTCGGGAGCCGCGTTGAGTTGCGGTTTGCTGTTGATTTACTTCCCTCGTTGCCGCCATCCGGCCATGATCTTTTCCGGGGGCGTCGCGACCCTGGCGGCGATGCTGGCGGTTCCCGAGTTAGCGGCGGCCACCGCCCAAGCTTCTCTGCTGGGCCTGATCCTGGCGATGTTCGCGTGGGCCTTGAAGAGCGGCGTGGATTATCGGGAGTCGCGGCGTTCGATCGTCCGCGGCGCGCGAGCGACTGGTTCGGAGTCGAAAACGGCGCGCCTGGCGGCGTTGACGGCTTCCAAACACGAAGGGGCCCCGCCGCTCCCGTCGACGACCGCGATGGTCGCGATGGAGATCCCGCTGGGGGAGTCCACGCCATGAATGCGCCGTTTCCGCTGCCAGCAATCGGCCCGAAGCGGCCAGGTACATGGTCTGCGCGGCTAGGAGGGTGCCGTCGGATGGCCTGGACCTTGACGTGGTTGTCGCTGCTGGCTGTGACTCCCGCCATCGGCTCGGCGTCGGAACCGGCTGCGAGTGCCGCCGCCTCTTCGCCGCTCCGCTATCGCCGCATCTTTTTGTCCAGCGAAGCCATTCGCCGATTGGAGTCGGATGCCCTTCGCGACGAGGCGTTCGTGCCCCTGCGACGGGAGGAATTCGAAAGCTTGCTGGGCGCCGTCGGAACGAAGTACTCCGCGCCGCAAATCGCGTCCAGTCCCCAGATCTCGCAGGCGACCTACACCGCTTTGCTGAACGGAGAGCTGCTGGCCGGCTCGGCTCGGCTGACCATCGCGCCGGGCGCCGCTCCCGGTGCGGTCTTGGCCTTGGATCCCTGCAATCTGGTGCTTTCCCAACCGCGCTGGGAGCCGGCCGAATCCGTCGAGGGTCCCGTCGATGTGGAATGGGGCTGCGACGACAGCGGGCAGATCATCGCGGTGGTCAATGCGCCCGGCGTTCTCCAGTTCGCCTGGTCGCAACGCGGCGTCAGAAACACCGCGGGCGAGTTGGCGTTCGATTTGCAGTTGCCGACAGCGGCGGTCAATCAAATGCAGCTGACCCTCCGCCGCGATCTGAGGCCGGTCACGGAGACCGCTGTCGTCTCGCCGTTGGACGAACCCGAAGCCTCCGCCGTCGAGCAGACTTGGCGGATCGAGCTGCGCGGGGATACGTCGTTGAAGGTTCGCTTGGCGCCGGCATCGGAACCACCGCTGGCCCAGTCGCTGGTCTTGCTCCGTCAGGATCAGCGTTACACGGTGGCCCCGGATGCCGTCGAGATCACCGTGCGTTTGCGGTTGGATGTGCATCAGCAGCCCCTTTCGGAGCTGACGTTCGAGCTGGACGACTCGATGCAGTTGTATCGCGCCTACTACCGGGACACGCCGCTGAATTGGTCCGACGCCAAATCGGGCACGGGGCGGCGGGTGACCCTGGCTATTCCGGAGCCCCTCCTGGGCGACGGCCACGAAATCCGATTGCAGGCGGTCGCGGCGGCGGACGTGGGAACGGCGTGGCGGTTACCGCGCGTCACCGTGCCGGGCGTGTTCTGGCTGGAGGGCGTCAGCCGGCTCGAAGTTCCCGAGCCGTGGCGGATCGCGTACTTGGAGACGGAGGGCGGACGCCAAGTCCAGACGGCGCCGCTGGTGGCTCCGCAGCGCGGCGAGTCCGTCGAGATCCGCGAGTTTCAGCCGCGGTCGCAGATCATCGCCCAGCTGCAGCGGGCCGTCGGCGAAATGGTCGCCCAGACCATCACGAGCGTGAAACTGGGAACGGCCGCTACAACAGTCGTGTATGACTCGCAACTCACCTCGACGGGATCGTCGCAGCACAGTGTCGAACTGAACCTGTTGCCGGGCTGGACCATCGACATGGTCGAGACGCAGCCGCCCGATATCCTGGAGGATTGGCGGGTGGTCTACGGCAGCGCGGCCAGCCGTTCCGTCCAGGTCCATTTTCGCAGCCCCTTGGCGACCGATCAACCGCTGCGTTTGACCATGTACGCCCATCGTCGCGGCGTCCGGCCCGGCGAGCGTCTGCGGGGACGCGATCTGCGGCTGGGGACGTGGCAGCATGCGTCCCTGTCCCGGAGTCTGTTGGCGGTGGCGGCGGAAGCATCGCATCAAGTGGCCTTGTCGGGAGACCTCGGCTTGCGACGGCTGGCGGCCGAAGATTTGTCCGGTTGGGAAAAGGAGCGCACCCAGTCCGCGGCCGGGGCGGTGTTGTACGTCGAGGATCCGGGGGCCGAAGAGTTGACCGTCACCCTGTTGGAGGAAATGCCCAGCTACTCGGCGGAGATCTCCATCGACTCGACGTACCGGGAAAAGTGGGTCGAGCAAGCTTTTCGTCTGCGGTGTCAGCCGATCGCTTCGAAGGTCGCGCGCCTGGTCGTACACTTCTCCGAGCCCATGTCGGCGGCGTTGCGTTGGACGTTGGACGGCGAAGAGGAGGAGACGGTATTGGCCCGGCCGCTGGACAGCATTGACAAGGCAGCCGGCGAGCCGAATCCCGGCAGCGTTTCCTGGGAACTGATTCTGCCGCGCGCTCGCGACGATGCGTTCGAGTTGGTGGCGGCGCGTACCGACGCCTTTTCGGGGACCGCGGCGGTCCCGCTTGTCTCTCTGCCCGCAGCCGCCTCGCAAGTCGGCTATGTGACCGTCCGATCGGCCACGCTTCCGCTGACGATCGAGCCGCAAAACGTTCGCCCGATCCCGGCAGAGCAGTCGCTGCCGGGCAGCTATTCCACCACCCGCGGCGCATTCCGCTTCGACCCCTCCTTGGATTGCCGGTTGACGGTGCGGATTGCGGAGGGAGTCGCCCGGTTCGGGGCGGTTTGGGCCGAGGAAGGAGAGTTGAGTACCCGCGTCTTGGAGGCTGGACGGGCCATTCACACGGCCGTGTACCGCTTGGAGAATAGCGGGCAGACACAGATTGTCATCGAGCCGCCGCCCGCCGCCGACTTGCTGGAGATCCGGGTCAATGGACGGATTGTTTTTGGGTTCCGCCAAGCGACGACTGCGCCCGCCCCGGTCGTTGTGGACCTGCCCCGCGGCGAACGTTATCCGGCACTCGTCGTCCGCTACGCGGCGCCGTTCCCGCGGCGCGGGCCCTTAGGGACCGTGACCTCGCTCTGGCCGGACCTGAGGGTCCCCGTTTTTGAACGCCACTGGGTGCTTTGGCTGCCGCCCGGCTGGCAGATCGAATCCAAGCAAGCGGGGGCCGATGCGGACTGGGCCAGGCGGCTGTTCGGGCCCCTTCTGCGGGGACCGCAGCAACCGCGATTCGAGCCGCTGGCCTGGCAGCACTGGACGTCGACAAATGCTTGGAAGGACTTGTCCTGCGATCAGGACACCGAACAGAACGGTCCGCGGGCCCTGCAAGCGTTGGCGGAAGAGTATCTGGCCCTCGGGCACGCCACCGAGGATGCCTCCTCGCTGACCTGGGGAGAGTTGCTGGCAGGCGCCCAGCGGCGATTGGACGCGGCGCCCGGGGAACGTTCTCTGCCGCTGCTGATGGACGCAATCTCCTTGGCGCGGGCTGGGATCAGCGGACAGACGCCCGTCGATCTGACCGCGCGCCTGCTGCCGCCGCCATCCGGAGAGCGGTCCGATTCCCAGGCGATCGCTCGGTTGGGGGCCGCGCTGCTGACCGAGTCGCGTCTGGCGCTGGTGCTCGCGGACGAGGAGATTATCGTGACGACGGTGGAGAGGATTGCCCTGCACGCCGAGTGCGTTCAGGCAAGTTTCGAGGCCGGGCTGTTCCGCGTGCGCGATGTCTCTGCGTTGGGTTGGGACGTTCGCCAAACAGACAGACGCAGCATGATGCCGGTGGCGGGCTGGTCCAAGCAGTCTCATGGGCTGCGTTCGGCCTGGCAAACCGCCGCTGCCGAACTGCCGAACCGGGGCTGGACGGCGACCCACGTGGCGATTTCGGGCGTTGCCGGCAGCCGTGGGGCGGTCGAGGAGACGCGGGTCCGCGTGGTCCAACGCGACTTTTTCCGCGCCGCCGGCTGGGCGGTGTTCCTCGCCAACGCCGGGTTGATGGTCTGGTGGACGCGGCGCCGGCCCCTGTGGTGCTGGCCGTTGATCGCACTCTGGGGTGGTGTGGCGTTGGCCGTGCCGGCGACGTGGGTTCCTGTGGCCGGCGGCTGTTTTCTGGGGAGTCTGCTGTCCGTCTTCCTCGTCTGGCTGCAGCCTTGTGCGCCGCGGCCGTGCGGGCCGGAATCGACCGCCTCCACCGGCTCGTCGCGCGTGGTCTTGGCTTCGGCCACAACCGGAGTGCTCGTCTTTCTGTTTGTGGTCTTGGCGGCCGCCTCGGCGGCAGCTCAGCCGCCCTTGTCCGCCGCAAAAGCCGACAGGGTCTATCGAGTCCTGTTTCCGGTCGATGACGAACAGCAGCCGACGGAGCCTTATGTCTACGTGCCGCGCGAGTTCTGGACTCGTCTGCGGCGCGAAGCGTCAGGCGGTGGTACCGTTTCTCGACAATGGCTGATCGCGGCCGCCGAGTACCGCGTGGTGTTCGAGTTGGACGGCATCAAACCGATGCCGCAGGCCCGCGAATTGACGGCTCAATATCGGGTCCGAACGGACCTTGCCGGGGTGCGTTTGGTCCTGCCGATCCGCCAAGATCAGGTGTATCTGCTGCCCAATCGGGCCCGCCTGGACGGCCGACCGGCCTCGGTCGCCTGGGAATCCGAAGGTCAGATGTTGGTGGTGGAGATTCCCGAGCCGGGCGAAGCCAATTTGGAATTGGCCTTCCGGCCACAGGTCGAATCGCGGGACGGGATGCTCCGTTGCGACGTGCAGATTCCCCGCGTGCCCAATGCGCGTCTTCGCCTGCAGCTGCCCGCCGACGCTCCCGCGGTTGCATGTCTCACCGCTCTGGGAAATGTGACGGCAGAGGCCAGCGGCGAGCGGCTGATTTCGCTCGGCCCGGCGGACCGTCTGGTGTTGCAGTGGCCGTCCGATCCCGTCCTGGGAGTGGGGGCGATTCCGGTCGAGGCCGAGCAATTGATGTGGCTGAGAATCCGGCCCGGTGCGGTCGTGCTGGATGCTCGCCTGCGTTTTGCGAGTCCGGCGGGCCGGCTGCAGGAAATCGGAGTCCTGGCCTCCCCCCGCCTCCGCTTGCTGCCCAACCGAGAACCGGAACGGATTCCCGTGGCTTCCGCTGCCGGAGAGAGCCAGCGACTCCGCTGGATCCTGAAAGCGCCTTCCGTCCAGGCAGCGACCTTGGACTTGGAGTTCGTGCTGGCGGATGTAGCCGGTATCGGTGTTGTGCGAATTCCCCGCTTGGAGGCGATTGCCAACCGAACCACGCGGCGCTGGTTAGGGGTCACGGTGGACGAGTCGCTCAGTTATGAAGCACCTGCCGGAGGAGCGGGCGAAGCCGTGGATCCGGCCGTCTTTGCGGCGGCCTGGGAGGCCGGAACGGTGCCGCCCCAATTCGCGGTGGCGATTCCGGACGGCGAACCGATGTGGAGCCTGGCGACCCAGCCGCAGCCATTGACCGTCCAGGCCACCCAGCAGTTGGACGTGTCTTGGGGCGCGGAACGCGCGGACCTGCAATTCCAAGCGCAGCTGGAGGCCGTCGGCGGTGGTGTCTTCGAATATCGCTTGGACATGCCGGCCGGTCTGGAAATTGGCAGCGTGTCGGTTCGCGAACAAGACGACGTGCGGGCGGCCCGCTGGACGCGGGCGGGAGAAAACACCCTGATCGTGCGTTGGGACCGGGCGGTTACGGGCAAGCACAGTTTGGAGGTTCGGGCCGCGCTGCCCGCCTCGCGTGCCGGAGAACAGACCTTGGGACGGATCGCGGTCCAGGGGGCGGAAGTCCTTTCCGACGCGATGTCGTTGTACCGCCGTGCGGCGGTGCGCGTCAACGTTCTGGATCGCGCCGGACTGAGCGATGTTCCAGCGGCTCCCCTGGAACAACACCGTCCGGGCTGGGGACGCCTGGTCGCATCGCTGCAAGCGCTTCCGAACCAGCCTCGCACCGCTCCCTTGCGCGTCATGATCGCACCGAACCGGCCCCGGCCGCAGGGCACGCTGGTCACGATCCTCGAACGCCACCAGGATTCCTGGCAGGTGCAAGTCCAATACGATCTGCGGGTGGCCGGCGGCGCCGTCCTCGACGCGTTGCGATTTGAGATCCCCGCCGAATGGTCCGGCCCGCTGACCAGCGATTGTTTGGGCGAGTTAGAGGTGATCGCCGTCCCGGGGCAGAAGAAACGGCACTTGATCCTCCGCCCGCAACAAGCGATCACCGCTTCGCGGCGGCTGACGATCTCCGGCAAGCTGGGCACGCCGCAGGGCGAAGCGGTCCAAGCCCCCGATATCATCCCCTTGGACGTCGATTCGGCCGACCGCTACCTCTGCGCACCGGCACAAATCAATCAACAGGGAATCGCCTGGAAGACGAGTGGTCTGCGGGAGATCTCCGAGTTGCCGGACGGCTTTCAAGCGCCGCCAGGCCCGCACCAGGTGTTCGTGGCCACGCAGCCCCGGTTCCGAGCCACCATCGCCGACGTCCAGCCCAGTTCCGGCCTGCCTCGCATCGTCTTGGCCGATTTGGTCGTGACCTGCAGTTCCGGCGGCAACTTGGCGGGCACGGCCACGTTTGACTTGCAGCCGTCGGGCATCGACCATTGCGAGTTGGAATTGCCGGTGGGATACCAGCTGGTCCATGTGGCCTTTGGTGGTCTGTCGGCGATGCTCGATTCGCTGGGGCCTCAGCGGTGGCGTCTGACATTCGGACCGCGACAGCTGGCCCAGCAGGTGCAAGTGGTCTTCCACGGCCAGATCGAGGCCGTCCAGGCCGGCACCCGCCGCCGCCGGATTCTCGCGCCGCGACTCGTTGGCATCCCTGTCGAGCAAACGCTGTGGACAATCCGCACGACGGACGCCTCGCAGCTGGAGGTCTTCCCCGCTCAAGATCGAGTGGATCCGGTAAAGCTGGAATCCGTCCGCTTCGCCACCCGGGCCGCGTTGATTGAAAGCGGTTCCGAAGCGGTGGTCGCCGCCGATCCCAGCGTTGCGGCCCGCTGGTATCCGACTTGGTTTCAGTATCTTTCGGAGTCCCGGAGCAGGATCGAACAATGGTCGGCCGCGCACCCGGCGGTCCGCGCGCGATACGCCCGAGAGTTGCAGGAATTCGAAGCGGTTCAAGCGGAGTTGGACGAGAAACTCAAGACCTTGCCACAACTGGGACGTGCGAACGCCGCATCCGCGTTGCCGCTCGCCGCGGCGTGGCAGCCCGTTCAACACGACGGCGAACTGGCGGCTCTGGTAACCCGGGCCAGCGCCATCGAGGTGCAATTCTCGCCGATCGACAATAGCGTCGCGGAACAGCGCGGCGCGGCCGCCGCCGTACTCCTGGCCTTGGCCGCCGTCGCCTGGATGCTGCTGCCGCATCCGCTCCTGCACCGCTGGCGCCAGTACCTGCTGCCGTTGTCGGGAATCGTCCTGGGCGGCCTCTGGTGGTTCTGGTGTACGCCCAGCATCCTGGGCCTGATCTTGGCCTCGCTTAGCCTGCTGATCGGCTTGAGGCGTTGGTCCATGTCCTTCTCCCTCTCCGCGGCAGGCACATCCGAAGCCCCTGCGCAGGCCTGATTTCGCCGACGCGCCGGGGATTACTTCGTTGCTTCCAGCTGCCTGACGTCCTGCAACGCCGCGGCGATCACAGCCGGCGATCAAGGAATGAAACGAGGGGACGGGGGTCTTTTCGTCGGTGGGCTGGAAGCGACCCCCGTCCCCTTTCCCTTTCCCGCCTGTCCCCCTTTTCACCCCTCGATGAGGGAGGTACCGGCATCTGCCCCGATCTGAACCCCCGCAACGCCAATTGGCTTCTGCTTCACACCGCGAACACTTTGGCAGGGCAAGTCTTGCCAATCTGGGCGGCGCATTGGCTCAATTCAGGAACAACGGATCAAGTCCTTGGATGCAGAATTTGCAGGGGATCCGGCCCGTGCCTCGGCACGTGGAACAGGGGACGCGAAAGGGCACCTTTCGCGTAGCGCTCGCCCCATCCGGAAATGTTACCCTGTCGAGGCGAAACGAACCGATCGTCCCGTTCCTGCAATCCCGAATCGAACATTTGCATTCTCCGAGCCCGTTACACCCCATGCACCACGGGTCTTCGTAGGCGTTCCACTTCGGCTTCGTGCGTCGCGCTTCCTGAAAGTCGTTGCCGATCGAAAGCCGGTCCGTCGCCTGAAGCCGAAGGATTCGAACGGTTGATCGCCCGACCAGTTCGACCGCGCTCTCCCAAGAGTCCTTCGTCGAGACCGCAGGCTTACTCGCGGCGTACGTCGGCAGCTTCGCCCGAACGAAGTCGGCCGCCAACGACGCGGGGACGCCAGCCGCATAACCGCCTCCGATTGCGCTGGGTAACAAGATCGCGGTGTTGACGGCTACCACCTGCCCCAGCATGTTGCACGCGGGTCCGCCGCTGTTGCCGGGGTTGATGAGTGCATCGTAAAGATAGTAGCTGCGGTAGTCCGCGAGTTCGCCTGTGATGCCTTCGTGCGGCGGAAGTGCTGCGATCGTGCCGCGTGTGACTTTAAGCGATGTGCCGAGGTCTTCGGGCAACGGAAACCCCAACAAACGTATTTCCGCTCCCAAACGTGGTCCGTGGACCGCCAAGGACAACGGAGGGGCGTTAAGTTGCGGGCAAGATACCAAAGCCAGATCGAGTTCGTTCGATTCGGAAATGGCTAATCGCGTGGCCGGAAGCGTTACCTTTTGATCGGTCGGCGATACAATCTGCAAAACATCCACGTCTCGAACTACGTGAGCGTTGGTCAATACGTGACCAAGCTGAATGACGAATCCTGTACCGCTTCCGACCAAACGAAGCTGCGCATCACTCTCCGGCAGACGTTGCGGTTCTTGTGTTGCCGAGGTTGGAGCCCCTGTTGATGGTTGTCTTTGTTTGGTTTCCGGCACGAACGCCATGTACAGCCAGCCTGTGTTGGGAAGAAGCACTTCTCCGTCACTGGCCTTGATCGCCTTGACATACAGATCTTGCAGGCGTCGCCTTTCGGCAGGTAGAAGGCTGACGGTGAGCCTCGGATCAAGCATCATACGGGCTTGGTCGCTGGAAAGCTTCGCGAGTACCGCCAGATTGTGCCCGATTTCGGGTGGTGATATCCCCAAACCGATAGCACGCTCCCACTGCGCCAAAGCCGCGTTCAACTCGCGCTGACGGACCTTTGTAACTGCCAGATTGTTGAGGGCTGCGACGAGGTTCGTTTTCTCGACCTGATTCAGCTCATCCACCTTTCCGAACCGCGACTTGACACAGGTTTCAAAATGTTTGGCCGCGGTGCTGGAATCCCGCGCAAGGATCGCTTGTAACAGGCCAAGGCGGAAATCGCTTCGAATGCTGTCGGGATAGGCTCGACTGGCTTCGTTGAACTTGCGAGACGCCAACTCGAACTCACGAACCTCCCACAGTCGCATTGCCTCAGCATAAAGCGTTCCTTCTTTCAAACGCATGGCAACGATCTCGTCTTGCCGATACCATTTGCTTCCGATACGTTCCGAGTTGTTTTCGGCGGCCTGCTCCCAGGTTGTCAACCGGGGTCTCGCCTTGGCTTTCTCGGCTTCGGAAGGTGCTGGGTCGGACAGAAACAATTGGTACAGGCTCACGCACTCACGAGCAGTTCTGGCCTTAGCCGTCAGGCTCACAAGCTTTTCTGCGGTGTCGATTCCATCGAGCCCGATCAATGATGACTGGCCCGGCGCCGAAGATCTGGCCGCTGGCGATGGTTTGGTCGCCGACGACTGGCCACGCACGAATGCGACGTCTTCAGCACTAAGGCGACTGAACGGGACCAA
>Ga0351868_1090_pt1 | contig 36888 bp, 31 predicted proteins | sample TotcelHFGM3001M9_FD_206778 | JGI IMG/M metagenome (GOLD analysis project Ga0351868, IMG submission 206778) | Enriched cells from coal bed in the Powder River Basin, Montana, United States - Total cells FGM rep2 HSBNCT.FGM.300.1.M9 ... | reverse complement strand
TGCTAGATCTTGGAGGACAGGTTATTGATGGAAAAATTTGTGACATCGACGAGGATGCGTGCATCATAATAGATGCCGGAGACGGCCAGAAAAGGCGTTTTTCTTCCGGAGAAATTACAAGCGTAAGGTCCAAAACAGAAAGGATTTCTGATGATTCTCGACGGATTTAGAATAATGGCGGCGGGGATGGGCGTGGTTTTTCTAATTCTCATCTTTCTCGTAACTGCCGTACCCATCTCGGCAAAAATTATCCATGCCATCGAAGGTCCGCCCAGAATGGAAAAAAAACCCTTGCCGGCAGCAACGCCCAATGAAGATAAAAACCGCCTAGCAGCGGCCATAACAGCGGCAGTGATGAAATTCAGAAAAACTAAATAGTTTATTCAAAATAAAAAATTCCGGAGAAACGACATGCCCGAAAAAAAGAAGGTTAAAATTACCGAGGTTGCACTTCGTGACGCACATCAATCGCTTTTCGCGACCAGAATGCGCACCGAAGACATGCTGTCCATAGCGGCAAAGCTCGACGAAGTCGGCTACTGGTCTGTGGAATGCTGGGGTGGAGCAACCTTCGATGCGTGCATAAGGTTTTTAAGGGAGGACCCTTGGGAAAGAATACGCCTGCTCAAAAAGGCCATGCCCCACACAAAATTACAGATGCTGCTTCGCGGTCAAAATATTCTCGGCTACCGTCACTATGCCGATGACGTTGTGGATAAGTTCGTAGAACGCGCCGCGGAAAACGGCGTGGACATCTTTCGGGTGTTCGATGCCCTAAACGACACAAGAAACTTGGCCCGCGCCATCACCGCCGTCAAAGCCTCGGGCAAACATGCCCAAGGAACTATCTCCTACACGACAAGCCCGTTTCATACAAACGAACGCTTCGTCGGGCTGGGAATGGAACTCGAAAAGATGGGCTGCGATTCCATCTGCATAAAGGACATGGCTGGACTTATCACGCCGCAATCGGCCTTCGATTTGGTGGCTGGACTCAAGGCAAATATCAAAATTCCCGTTTCGCTTCACAGCCATGCAACAAGCGGCATGGCCTCCACGGCTCTTTATACCGCGATCGAGGCCGGATGCGACATGATAGACACCGCGATATCCTCGCTTTCTCTTGGCACCTCGCACCCTCCCACCGAAACCATGGTCGCCATGCTTCGCGAAACTCCCTACGACACTGGCCTTAAAATGGACGTGCTAAACGATGTGGCCGAACACTTTCGGGAAATCCGAAAACATTATTCTGAATACGAAAGTTCTTTCACGGCCGCTGACACGAGGATACTCATAAGCCAGATACCCGGCGGAATGCTGTCGAATCTCGAAAGCCAGCTCAAACAGCAAAATGCCCTCGACAAGATAAACGATGTGATGAACGAAATACCGGCGGTGCGAAAGGATTTAGGCTATCCGCCACTCGTCACGCCTACCTCTCAAATAGTCGGCACCCAAGCCGTCTTGAACGTTCTTCAAGGTGAGCGCTACAAGACCGTCACCGCCGAAACCAAGGCGCTCCTGGGAGGCCACTACGGCAAAACTCCCGCACCCGTAAACAAAGACGTTCAGAAAAAGGCGCTCGGGGACGAAGAGCCCATAACGTGCAGACCGGCTGATCTCATCACCCCCGAAATGGAAAAACTTACGAAAGAACTGGGCAGCACGGCGAAGTCGGTGGAAGATGTACTCACCTACGCCCTATTCCCCAAAATAGCGCTCGATTTTTTCAAGGCCAGAGAACGCGGAGAAAAACCTGAAATCGAAAAATCCGCTCCGGCCGCCGCGATGCCGCCCCAGTCTTCGGGACAGGCTAGGGCCGCCAGCTACACCGTGGTCGTCGATGGAAAAGCTTATAGCGTCGTCGTCTCGGAAGGAAGCGGCGAAATCTCGATAATAGACGAACCGCGCTCTCACGCATCCGCCGAAGGCATTGCCAAGGAAGACGGCCTGACAGTGGTCGATGCGCCTCTTGCCGGACGCGTAGTAAAATTTCTAAAAAGTCCCGGAGATTCCATCGCCCAATCCGAAACCGTAATGGTGATAGAAGCCATGAAGATGGAAACCGAAATAAAGGCTCCCGAAGCTGGAAAACTAGATCGCTACTTCGTGACCGAAAACACGGATTTCGCTCATGGTGAGCCGCTATATGCCATCAAAAAATAAACGAAAGAGAATATGGGAATCTCTAATAACCGCCCATCTGCGGCGTTACCCTCCATCGGCGCGGCTTGCGACGTACCTTAAGTACGACTCGGCCGGCCTCTGTCGGGATGCCTTGCGACCTTCAACGGTTTGCGGTCCTCCAAAGGAGGACATCAAATGCTGAAGTGTCAATGCGTGGGTACCGCGCATTGACCATATGGACGGTTATTAGAGATCCCCGAAACAGTAGTTTTTAGAGAAATATGAGGTGCCCATATGAAAAAAACACTCATCATACTATCAATAGCCGCCATCCTCTTTTCGGTATCGACGTTCATGAAGGCGTCGCATGCCACCGCTACGCTAGAAAACCCGCAAACTCCCGAGATTAGCCTCACCTCACTCGCTAGGCGTCTTGTAAAAACCACCGGGGTCTATCAGTTCATCTTCCGAAAGAGCGGCGACCCCGAACCTGCAACCATGCTAATTCCCCATGTGGACGAAAACTATACCACCTCCGCCGGATGGATGAAGCTCATAATGATCGTAATCGGCGGCGTATTGGTTTATCTGGCCATAGTCAAAAAATTCGAACCTCTGCTGCTTTTGCCGATCGGATTTGGAACAATACTGGTCAACATACCGCTTGGAGGGATAGCGCAGGATGGCGGGCTGCTTAAATATTTTTTCGACGTTGGGATCGCCACCGAGGTATGCCCCCTGCTCATCTTCATGGGCATAGGCGCCATGACCGACTTCGGCCCTTTGATAGCCAATCCAAAAACCGCGCTCCTTGGCGCAGCCGCACAATTTGGCGTATTCGCAACAGTCATAGGCGCGCTCTTGCTCACAAAATATGCGGGCTTTAACTTTTCGCTACAGGATGCCTGTTCGATAGGCATCATCGGAGGCGCCGACGGTCCGACATCAATCTTTCTTTCAAGCCAGTTGTCGCCAAATCTCATGGGCGCGATAGCCGTAGCTGCCTATTCCTACATGGCACTCGTCCCCCTAATCCAACCGCCCATCATGCGCCTGCTCACCACCCGCAAGGAGCGAATGACGGTCATGGAACAGATGCGTCCGGTCTCCAAAACGGAAAAGATAATTTTCCCGATGATAGTGCTATTCGCCTGTATAATCTTTCTGCCCACAGCCGCACCGCTTATGGGCATGCTTGCCTTCGGCAATATACTGCGTGAATCGGGGGTCGTGGAAAGACTTTCAAAAACCGCCCAGAACGAATTGATAAACATAGTCACGATAGTTTTGGGCCTTGGCGTTTCCACGAAGCTGGCTGCCGACAAATTCATACGCCTTGAAACATTTGGCATAATACTGCTGGGTCTGGTCGCCTTTTCGATATCCACGGCAGCCGGGGTCATCTTCGGTAAAATCATGTACAAAATGACCGGCGGGAAGGTGAATCCATTAATAGGTGCTGCCGGCGTTTCGGCGGTTCCCATGGCCGCACGCGTAGCCGCAGTAGAAGGTCAGAAGGAAAATCCCTCCAACTATTTACTCATGCACGCCATGGGACCCAACGTGGCCGGAGTTATAGGCACCGCCGTGGCCGCAGGTGTGCTCTTGGCGGTGTTTAAATAGAGTCTGTTGAGAAATTCGTTTTTCTTGTCATCCTCGCGAAGGCGGGGATCCATCGCTTATTGAAAAATGGCAGAGGTCGAGATCAAGGTCGAGGTTTATTATAATAGAGCCTTGACCTTAACCTTAACCTTGACCTTAACCTTAACCTTAACCTTAACCTTTTCATGGTGTTAGCCAATTTACTCCGTCCCTATTTACTGCAAATACGTTTTTTTACGCTTAATTTTTACTCGTGATAAATCGGGGTCGGCATAGGGGTGCTTACCAATAATCAGCCACTCCGGCGGGGCCAATCAGTCTACTCACGGAAGCGTCTCTCTTCTTGTGGTTACCTGGTCTGGGCCAAATGGTTTACCCGGCCATTTCGTTGGTAACTCTCGAAATGGATAGCTACCACACCATAAGTCACCATGATCATTGCAAGATTCGAAATCCAAATAAAAATTCATATCATTCGGCATCGGAGTACTCCAATCACAGATATCTACTGTTTCCTTTACATTTCCTTTCCATGTAGCAAAAAAACAGGAATTGGGAACTCCATTTACAAATAATCCTTCGTTTTCATCCTCACATGAAACAACCACCAATTTTTTAAGAGTTATGCTCCATTTCTCCTCTGAAAAGATACAGCTGGTTACTCTATCAGAATCAGACGGTCTACTTGACATAAATTGAAAATGCATGCGGTCATAATCTTCAAGACATGAACCTTCTTTTATATCCATTTCATACATTGGAGAAAAATCCAGCCCCCACATAAATCTGTATGTATGTAATACAAATGATTCATTTTCTGATATCTTTATGCTTTTAAACCGATCCGAGCCCTCCATTCCACCATAAAGTGGATAGATGTTGATCGTTTCATTTTTTCCAATCTTTTTTATCCTGCAGTCAGAAACTATAAAATCAGCCGTTCTTCTAATCGTCCTTTTAGGGTTGCAACCATCTGTAACTTGAATATTAAATCCATCAATGACATCTTCAGATATCTCAGCTGGGAATATTATCTTGATATGCAACATATCGTTAGATCCTTGAGCGCTACTAGCTGTCTCAACAAAACAAGATTTCTCAAGCTTTTTAGGGCACGACCAGCTCCAACTATAATTTCCCTTACCACCCCAAACTTTTAAAGTGGCTTTGTATTCCGTGTTACGTTTTACCTTCATTGGTTCACTGGAATCGATAAAGTATAATCTATCACCATCACTAACTGGGAGAAACTTTACATTCAATTCCTTGACTATTGACGGCGCATCCTCCGTTTGATTTACTACCTCCAACATAAGAGGAGAATAATCGTCATCACACGCGAACTCATGCGTTGTAACATTTTTTTGGGGAAGAATTTTTAAGTCTAGTACCTCAAGCAACTTTATCTCAGCTCCTTTTCGAACAACAAATTTGATTTTATCAATTACCTGTTGACCACATGTATTATTTGTCCAACAGCTATCATTAAACTCCTTTGCGGGGAGAGATGATTTAAACAAGATAGCACATGCATAAATGTCATCGTCCTTGGCTGTATTAAATTCGACAATGTTAATAGCAACATCATTGATATTATATTTTTTCGAAGGCTTAACAATTTTTGGATAAGTTTTCCCCTCTCTCACAATCTCATTTCGGAGGACAAAGTCTTCTGGTGTAAAGTGTTCACCATCTATTTCGCAACTATAATCGCCATTACCATTCTTTACAACTAGAGCCAACCCCTCGCCTTCAGACATGATTATAGCGCCGTTTTGTAGCTCCAAAATAAATGGATCTTCGACATTTCCTTCGGTCCAAATTGCCTTAGTAATGTTTGCTTCAATTGATGAAGTACCAGACCCAGCAGGAGGATTGTTATCTGGCGGATTTTCCTGACCAGATTTTTGTCTGCAAACGCCATCAACACATTCCTCGTTGACTTCACATGTTGGTGAACACGCGCCGGGCGGAGGCGTTTCAACGGCAGGATCATCAACGCGGTCATTTGTTGAACGATCTTCTTCAGAAGAATCCTCTCTCGGATGGTCTTCCATTTGAACTTGAATAGGACGACAACTTCCATCCACACGTTCTTCATCATCGGCACAGCTTGGAACACAAGCTCCATCCACACGTTCTTCATCATCTCCGCACCTTGGCAGACACTCCCTGCCTACGAGTTCTTCATCATCGCCGCATGCAGGTGGAACTATGCTACAGCTACCGTCAACTAGCATCTCTCCAGCTCCGCATATCGGGCCTTCCGGGATATCTTCTGCCGGACCCAAATCCGAACAGGCGTAAAGGAAAGAAAGGACAAATAAGACGATCAGGGATTTTGCCAAGTTTTTCATGGTATCTCCCATAAAAAATTCCCCTTCTTTTACCATTATCGGCAGGAAGACACCCCAAAGTTGCTTGCAATCCCTCCCTCCGGTTCCGGAGTAAAAAGGGACGGAGTAATGTGTGTAACTCCTCGATATGTATAAATTAAGCGATTACGAAATAAGTATCGTGTCCCCGGAATTTTTCGTAGCCGCAGTAGAAGGTCAGAAGGAAAATCCCTCCAACTATTTACTCATGCACGCCATGGGACCCAACGTGGCCGGAGTTATAGGCACCGCCGTGGCCGCAGGTGTGCTCTTGGCGGTGTTTAAATAGAGTCTGTTGAGAAATTCGTTTTTCTTGTCATCCTCGCGAAGGCGGGGATCCATCGCTTATTGAAAAATGGCAGAGGTCGAGATCAAGGTCGAGGTCGAGGTTTATTATAATAGAGCCTTGACCTTAGCCTTTTCATGGTGTTAGCCAATTTACTCCGTCCCTATTTACTGCGGGACCGGGGAGATAATTTTTGAATCTGTCACAATGCTTTCTCTGCCAGCTTTACGGAGCTCATCAATAGCTGTTTTAAGCTCTTTCTTTGATAAGTATTTTACAGCTTTGTTAAACTCTTTCATTTCACCATTTTCAATGATGGCATCCAGTACTGCTATTGCGCTTTGTCTGTCTTTTTCGGCCTTATCGGATTTTTTGCGGTTTACAGCTATGACGAGTTTTTGAAGCGAATAATCGGCGGGATGAGGCAAACGAACAGAAATGCCCGACACCGCAATTCTTATCGGATTGCGCCATAGGATCTGAAGATGTCTTAACGGTTGGGCATTCAGCTTCAATGCCGGAAGTGGCAAGGGCTTATCGCTTGAGCGTCCGACCTCCGGCGCCAGAAACTCTATGGCCAATTCTTCGCTCTCAAGTTTCATGTATCCGTTACCAAAGAATTCGATCTCAAAACCCGCTGGCTTGAGCAATTCTTCCAAATCAACAGACCTTGAAAATTTAGGCTTGGTGTTTACAAGGAAATCAATATCGCGCGTTTTGATAACCGGGTTGTATTCTATTTTCTTGAAATACTGTTTGTAAAAATAGGCGCACCACTTCCGATCAGAAGGACGCAATCCAATATCCCCGCATCCGACATAATTCGCAGCGTTTTCAATACGATGTCATTTTGTTTTTCCACGGAGAGCTCGATTAATGATTTTTATCTGTTCGCGCACACTCTTGAGTTTGCGCTTGTATTCTGCCCTTTGCGTCATCGCATTCCTATAATACTCAACTTCATCTTCACTGAGGCTGCCGAGATATTCTTGTTTGACCTTTCCATCTTCTCTGAATGTTAGATAACCATACTGCTTATTGCACACTATGCGAATAATAAAACTGCCTCTCGGCAACGCTTCGAGCTTCTCGATGTATTTATTTTCGAGGCGCTTTGCTGTCGCCAGTTCTTCTTTGAGTGTTGAAATGAGGATATTCATAATATTACACTACATATTGTGTATCTTATGTGATGTAGTGTAATTGAATACTTATATCCTGTCAAAGAAACCTACACCAATCAGCTTGTAAAGCTTAACCCTTTCCTATTAAGAAACCAGATGGAGATACAGCTTAAACAGGTATTCTCGCTTTTGACCAAACCGATAAATTGAAAGTTGAAACAGCGTCAGGACGAAATTTTTAGGGTGACCAGAACCTACAACCCCTTTCCTACGCAAACTTTCAGATTTCACAAACAGCAAACCCCCGTCCCACTTGATATGGAACAGGGGTTCTACCAGTTGTCCTTCTGCGTCCCCACGCAAAGCGTGGGGATTTCCGGATTATTAGAGTCTGTCGGGGAATTCGCTTTTCTTGTCATCCTCGCGAAGGCGGGGATCCATCGCTTATTGAAAAATGGCAGACGGAGCAAAAATAATTCAACGATAACAATTTGTTAAAGATCAAGGTCGAGGTCGAGGTCGAGATCAAGGTCGAGGTCGAGGTCGAGGTCGAGGTTTATTATAATAGAGCCTTGACCTTAGCCTTGACCTTAGCCTTGACCTTTTCATGGTGTTAGCTAATTTACTCCGTCCCTATTTACTGCGGGACCGGGGAGATTTCATCAAGATATCTCTTGATAAGATATTACCTATAATTTACTAAATCCCGCGAAGTCGGCCGGAGCTTGCTGGAACGATCCTTGAATTCAAATATGTAAGGAGAACGAAGGTGAAAAATAAAATAGACCTTGAAAAAATCAAAAGTTTTAAGCCTGCCAGACGTGCCCTGAACCTAGAGGAAGCTATCAAAGAATCTAGCAGATGCCTTCTCTGCGAGGATGCACCGTGCAGTAAGGAATGCCCGGCCGGTACCGACCCGGCAAGGTTCATCAGACAGATAAGATTTTCAAACTATAAAGGTGCCGCAAGAACCATAAGGGAGAACAATGTGCTTGGCGCCGTCTGCGCCGAGATTTGCCCGACAGAAAAGCTCTGCGAAAAAGAATGCACTCACAGAAATTTTGGAGAACCCATAAATATCAGCGGCCTGCAATCGTTCGCCTGCGAATACGGAAAATTGCACGATCTGGAGCCACTTGAAGTTCGGATGAAGGGCCCCGCAGCAAAGATTGCGGTGATTGGGGCCGGTCCTGCCGGGTTATCCTGCGCCGCCGAACTTGCCAAGATGGGTTATTTAGTGACTATCTTTGAAAAGGGAAACCTGCCGGGCGGCGTGACAGCTTGGGGCATACCGTCATACCGGCTTTCAACAGAAACCCTTTCATATTCTCTCTCCAATCTTGAATCGTTAGGCATCAAGATCGAGTTCAATAAATCGATCCCGGATCAAAATGCCGTTTCAGAACTGTTCTCAAAAGGTTTTAAATCGATATTTGTGGGAGCAGGCCTCTGCGAGGATATAGATTTAGACATTTATCATGATTATGAAAATGCATTAACCGCCGGTGATTTTCTTAAAAATGTCCGGGACAAGAAAGAGAGCCTCAAGGATAAGGTAGTCGCAGTTATAGGCGGTGGATCGGTAGCCATGGACGTCTCTGTCACAGCCATCGCGCTTGGTGCAAAAAAGACCTACGCCATATCGCTGGAGGGACCTTTGGAATTGCCCGCCACCACCTTAGATCTCGAGCTTGCCCGAGAGATGGGTGTGATATTCAGAACGAATTCAAAAATACTAAACGTTATTGCGGATAAAAAAAAGATTGTGGGACTTAAAGGAATAGAGATTGAATGGAAGCTGCCCAACAACTTCAAGCCAGACAACGCAGTACCTGTAAATGGCACAGAATTTTCGCTAAAAGCCGATCTTGTTGTGCAAGCGGTAGGTTCAAGGGCTGGCTTCAACGTTTGTAAGCTCGAGGGAATTAAAGGCGTATTCATCGGCGGAGATATTGCAAAAGGCCCGGCCACGGTGGTTCAGGCAGTCGGTGACGGCAAAAAGGCCGCCATCGACATCGATCGATTTATAAGAGAAGGAGAGTGATGATATATGCATCCTAAAGCCGATTTAAGCGTGAATTTCTGCGGCATCAAATGTGAAAATCCCTTCTTTCTTTCGTCGTCTCCCGTGTCCAACACTGCCGAGATGTGCGAAAGAGCCTATAATTATGGATGGGGTGGAATAGTCTATAAGACGCTAAATCTCGAGGAAAAATTCAAAATAGTGATGCCGTCACCAAGGCTTAGTTGCCTTCACTATGAAGACAAAAGATTCGTGGGACTTCAAAACGCAGAACAAATAACCGACCGGCCTATAAAGGACAATCTAGCCGACATCGCAAGACTTAAGAAACAATTTCCGAAAAAAGTACTGGTATCGAGCATCATGGGATTTGTCGATGAAGACTGGGCACTACTGGCGAAAATGTCGGAAGACGCCGGTGCGGACATGATCGAGCTCAATTTTTCGTGCCCTCAAATGGCCAGAAGGGATGCGGGTTACAGAGTGGGACAGGATTATTCTTCTGTAGAGCACTTCACCGAATGCGTGAAAAAGGCATCCAACCTTCCGGTCATGGCTAAAATGACACCCAACATCACCGACATGATACCGGTAGCGCTCGCTGCAAAAAGGGGAGGAGCAAATGCCATATCCGCAATCAACACGATAAGAAGCATAACGGACATCGATATAGAAAAATGCGTTCCGCTGCCTAGCATCCACGATCATTCTGCAATAACCGGTTTTTCCGGCGCAGCCGCAAAGCCTGTGGCCTTGAGGTTCGTTTCGGAGCTGCATAACTGCAAAGAACTTTCGCTTCCCATATCGGGAATCGGCGGGATCGTCACCTGGAAGGACGCCCTGCAGTTTACATTGCTAGGTGCCACGACCGTTCAGGTGACCACCGCTGTCATGCGCTACGGCTACCGCATCGTCGAGGATATGATCGAAGGTTTGAGCGATCACATGATAGACCATAAAATAAGCTCGCTTGACGAAATAAAAGGTGCCGCAGCAGCAAGGCTCGTTGATCCATCCGAGTTGAACTGTCGCTTTCAGGTGGTTTCCAGCATCGATGAGGATAAATGCATCGGCTGCGGCCAGTGCTTAATATCGTGCAGCGATGGCGCAAACAAGGCGATACAGTTCGATGTCGAAAAGCGAAAAGCAAAAGTGGATGAAGAAAAATGCGTAGGCTGCCTCTTATGCAAGCATGTATGCCCGGTCTGGGATTGCATCTCACATAAAGAGGTGGATACCAAAACCCACAAGCATGCCGCTATAATGTAAAAATCCGGGATTTGGGATTCGTAAATCCGGTTCGTTTCTGCATAAATTTTCTATGGATTTTCGTAAGCAATTTTTGATACAGTGTATAATAGCACTTCAGGACCCATTGACTGTATCGAAAAACAGAACGTTTCAAACAGGCTGCGACAAAAATGACTGCATTAGCGAATTTTTTAATCCCGACGAACCTAATAGGTTGTCATCCTATTCAGATGCCCCTCCAACCAGCATCCTCGGTCTTTTACAGCCCTGCCTCATCGCTCTGGATGGCACAGATCGGAACCGATTGGCATGGTCAGTCCATATATTTTACAAGCAATGATGGAAAAACTTTTCGCGAACTCATGGAAACAAACAGGCAAACGGGCCCAGCTCACATTGTGGAGCTTGAAGCGACAAATGTCGGCAAATTTTATTTCAGGAAAGAAGCGAGAGAGGCCGCGCTGTCTCACAAAACGGATACTGCTGAATTGCTTGTAGCCGGAGCGATGAGCCGTCTTGAAACGAAAAGAGCCGAAGAAATTTTGATCGGAGGAGCATTCTATTTAATAGATAGAAACTTCCTGTTTGATCGCATGCGTACCGGAGATGTGAACGCCATCCTTAACTATCACAGATCGCAAAAATTCAGAGGATTCCATTGGAATGCGCCAGATATCAGTGACGAAGGGATGAATTCGCTAGTCGAGAAAGCCCGAGAAGATATGCGCGCCTTTTTGGCCCTTTGCGCATCTGCATATCACTATAACAGAGCTTCCAAGGAAGCATTGTCCCAATTTGAATCGAATAGACTTCTAGAAGGAGCCCGTTATTATGATGCGCCTGCAAGGATCCTGTGGGAACGCGCCAAAAGTGGAAATAGCGATGCACTTGAGGCTCTTAGAATTTTGGCCATGGATTCAGATGTCGGAATTAGACTCCTGACAAATCTTCATGCTGTGTGGCATATAGCCGACACCCGAAATGCATTGCTCACGATACCAATAGAGGGGCGCGAACTCAATCCTTCTATACTTAAAATCTTTGCCGGGGCAGGTCATGCAGATGCCCGTCGCCTCTTGATGAATTACCAAACTGAAAAGCTTACTTTTTGGAATGAGCCAGATATCAGTGACGAAGGGATGAATTCGCTAGTCGAGAAAGCCCGAGAAGATATGCGCGCCTTTTTGGCCCTTTGCGCATCTGCATGTCACTATAACAGAGCTTCCAAGGAAGCATTGTCCCAATTTGAATCGAATAGACTTCTAGAAGGAGCCCGTTATTATGATGCGCCTGCAAGGATCCTGTGGGAACGCGCCAAAAGTGGAAATAGCGATGCACTTGAGGCTCTTAGAATTTTGGCCATGGATTCAGATGTCGGAATTAGACTCCTGACAAATCTTCATGCTGTGTGGCATATAGCCGACACCCGAAATGCATTGCTCACGATACCAATAGAGGGGCGCGAACTCAATCCTTCTATACTTAAAATCTTTGCCGGGGCAGGTCATGCAGATGCCCGTCGCCTCTTGATGAATTACCAAACTGAAAAGCTTACTTTAGAGGCTAGGCGAGATAGATGGATCCAAGATGTCATCAACTCTCCAGCTATTGCCGGACTTGGAATTCTTATAAGATACGGCAATCGGATGGCACTTGATAACCTCTTTAGACTTTACGAAGAAGGAAACCTAGCCGCCAGAGCGATGTTCAATATGCTTATCGATGAAGGCGTAATAAATCGTTCTTCTGTCATAGGTAATGTAAACCTAGATTCGCTTGAAAGCGATGCTGCCGAAAACCCGAGGGCCGTAATCGCACTCTTCCAATTTCATCAAGACGGTCATCCACATGCCTTGAGAATTTTAAGAAATATTAAAAGCATTGACCATCTCGTTAAAATGGCAGGAGAAAGTTACGATGCCGTTTGCGCCATTACAATTCTTTATAGGGCTGGCGATCATCGAGTCAGTCAACAAATCAACATCGTGCCAATTACAAAATGGGAAACCGAATATAGCTGGAGAGGACATGCCAAAATGGAGGGCAGAGAAGCGCGGCACGCAATGTCCATGCTGGCTTCTCTAGGCAATAAAGCCGCCGCCCGTCATAAAGGAATCGCCCTACCGCAAAGCCACGGGGCAACTATTGCAATGATTGAGGCCCTTGCAAAGGATGGCGATAACATCCAAATCTTAATCGCAGGTCATCCACCTATTGATACACCAGACAGCTTGACAGACAGAGATCCTTCATTGCTCGATGAAGACCTCCTCCCGCCAAATTAATGAGTTTCTAAGTTCTTTAGGCATCGCCTTTTTCGTCGAAGAAAAAAATGGCAGCCGGAGCAAAAACAATTCAACGATAACAATTTGTTAAAGATCAAGATCGAGATCAAGGTCGAGGTTAAGGTCGAGGTCGAGGTTTATTATAATAGAGCCTTGACCTTAACCTTAGCCTTAGCCTTGACCTTAGCCTTGACCTTGACCTTAACCTTAGCCTTTTCATGGTGTTAACTAATTTACTCCGTCCCTATTTACTGCGGGACCGGAGATATACAAGTCGGCATCACATTTATCTGAAATCGATTATTACGGATGGTAATGGTGTGGTTCAGTACTTTCGAGCGGTAGAAGATTGGGGTGTTGATGCACTTGTTGGCTTGGATTTTTTTAAACAATTTCGAGTAACTATTGACTACAAAGCTGGCCAAATAATTACTGAACCTTTCATTGTATGACCTAAAAAAACCGAACGAAGTCTGCAACGCCTTAAAAAAACTTTTCCCCACTGGTCTGAAAATGAGGTGGACTGTAGCTAAGTGAGAGATCAACGGGATGCTTGCCCTAGACGCCAAGGGCGGGACAAGTGAGTGAGATAAAGATCGAAGATCGAGGTCGAGGTTAAGGTCGAGGTTAAGGTCGAGGTCGAGGTCGAGGTTAAGGTTTATTATAATAGAGCCTTGACCTTAACCTTAGCCTTAGCCTTGACCTTGACCTTAGCCTTAACCTTAACCTTGACCTTAACCTTAGCCTTTTCATGGTGTTAACTCATTTACTCCGTCCCTATTTACTCCGGGACCGGGGAGAGATCACCACCTCCAGCCGGCGCTAAGGCTTGCTCCCCCACCTATTCCAAAAGTCTCTTTTCTGTCGCGACACCTAGATTCAAACGAAGAAGCCGCCGCTTGTCCACTTCTCAAGACTGCCGGTTTGACGGCGAACTGACACTTGTCATCACTAATTACACCCAAAAGCGCCATGCCGCCGACTGACACCGCAAGCTCGAACGTTTCTCCCCAAGGTCTAAATCCCAAGAAAATCTCTGCCTCGTAAACTCCGGCTTGAAGCCGCCTTCTGGATGGCCCCTCCGCCTGCCTTATAAGATATGTATCCCTAGTTGGAGCAGATCCGGTGATTTCGACCGGGACGTAACTGGGATCACCATAATCTTCGCCTGAAAGATGCAAGTATGATAGCGACTGTTTCAATCCAGCATCAAAATGCCTGCCAAGTGCCTGCGAAAAAACAAAGCCTGCACCAACCCGCCACGAAGTTTGTTCTTTAGTATCCATGCCAACGAAAAATGCCTCGGCACCCAACCGGCCACCACCTTGATACTCAGACGACATCCGGCCCACGGCCACCCCTGCCTCCGGAAGCATCGCTGCAAAAGGCTCTCCGTCGCCAGCATTACTGATAAACCCGATGCCGACTCTCGGTGTAAAAGACCAGAGTGGTTCCCGGCGTCTTTTTTCTTCTTTGAGAATGCGAAGGGTTGCTATGATATCGTCTTTCTTACCAGTATGGGATTTAAGGTATCCTTCTATCTCACGGATATATGGGATGCCAAATACTTCAAGCGGAGATTTCGATTCGCTGCCACCTATCGGTTGCTGATCTCTATAGAAGGCGTGTGCCTTGGCGCAAAGAACTTCATCTTCATCATCAAAAAGATTGTTAAAAAAGATCAGCTTTTGCGATTTCAATACCTCGATAGCCTTTGCCCGCACATCGTCATAGTTGGCGAGATCGAGGAGGATGCCCGCGGCAGCCCTTCGCTGGTTGACCTTAATGCCTTGCAATTTTGCAACCCCCTCAACGAGGCCTTGTCTTCCTTCCGGGCCGCTTTGAATGATGTGGTCCAAAAGGGCCTGATGATAGGGCGCAATTTTCTTGCCATCCGCAATAGACCCGATTTCGCTGGCAGCTACCGAAGCGGCTTGGCTTTTCTGTTCAGCCGACAAAGAATTGTATGCCGTTCTAAGACCCACTAAAACTGCGTCTCCAAAAGTTGTTATCGGCGTAAGGGGGGCTGTTGGCAAAGTTCCATCTGTTTCTCGTTCGAGCGGCGTCTCCGCGCAGTTTGTTTTAGGATTCAACCTTGCTAGGGCTTTCCAACAAAAACAAAAATGACCCGGATCTGTCGAATCGTAGCGCGCCCAAGCCGTCGCCAAGGCGTTTATTGCAAGCCTAGCCTGCGTGGGATATTCTTCGGCGAACCATGCTGCCGCTTCTGCAAAAGTTCTACGGACGCGCCCGGATTGTGCTATCTCGTGGCCCTTTAAAACGTGTTCTTCATATTTCTTTATAAACTTCTCAAGCATCTCACCTGACCTGTGTTCAAGCAATATCGCACCGTTCAAGCCTGCGGCAAATAGTTCCGGCTTTTCGCTTGCAAGTAGGCTTTCGAAGAGGGCGAGGACGGCCTGTTTTTTAGGTTCGGTTTGTTGGTCTTGGCCATGCGCTTTGGCGAGGGCAGCCATCACCCACCCCAAGGCATCGGGGTCTTCCCGATTTTGTTCGAAGATTTTTTTTAAGTGCGCAACCACAGCATCAACCCGACCCTTTGTGTTAGTCGCCCTATCTAGGGACATAAGGGCCGCCATTGAAAGTCCGCTTCTGAACATTCCTGCTATTGCATCAATTTTAATTTCTTTAGCGTATTTGGATATCCAAGCTTTTATCTGCCCCACACTATGTTGGCATGGGCCTTTTTTCTCAAAGCCATATTCCGTCCTGAATAACCCTACCGCGAAATCATATAAATTCGGGAAGCTCCTATCCGCAACGATGGGGTTTTTGGGGGTCTCTTTGTGTTTTGCATACGTCAGGAGATATTTGCCCAAAATGTCGCGCCCCACCTCGTTGGAAGAGATCGCCCCCACAAAACCGGCGCGAAATACGTCAGGAGCTTCACTCCTTCTTACCAATTCAAATATAACGGAAATGGCGGCTTCAACATGAGGAGGAACCAGTTGGGCATCAGCAGCCTTACCTCTATCATAGCCGCGTATTTGACCCAGAAATTTCATGATATTTGCTCGGTCGTCATAGGAAATTGAAGAGTCTTCTATTTTCGCGATTATTTGGTTCACATAATAGGCGTTATAGCCTGAATCCGGCGTCGGGTAATCCCAAAGGAACTCTATTGAACTGCGGACTCCTCCACATGGGGTCTCTGCTGCACAATAATCTGTGTCGGCGATTATCGAAGTTATCGCTTGATTAGCTGTTGAAGGTTGCCGGGCAGCAGGCGCTGCTACATCGCCGCCGCTACCAGCGCCGCCAGCACCCGATGAGCGAAAAAATACGTCTTGAGGAGCGATATATTGATCGAGGACTGGTGTTCTTTCTGGATCGGCACCAAGGTCCGCTGCTTCAGGTAAATTGGGCAATCTCGCCGGTCCTTCTCCAGCTGGTCTTATGTATCCCGCGCTAAACATCTTTCCTCCTTTATTTCAAAAACATTTTTTCTGTTGATATAGACCTTCTACGCCTCTATTGCGATTCGTCTTCCCGATGACAAACTATTTCAAAATTTTCAAGCAACACGCCGCCCGTTACAAACCCCGAGGCGATCGGATCTGGAATTAACACTTTCAAAAATTCTCCTGCAACACAGTTGCCGCCAGATAGACACAGATTTTCGGCCTGCAGCGCCTCCGGTTTGTAAAGGATAAACACGTTAGCGCCTGCTCGATCAGGCGCCTCAGGCGCTTCTCCAGCGATGTGCGTCATTGGGAAGACAACCCCTTCCCTATCTTCTGTGGTGGAAAGGCTTTGAAGCCTTACCGAGCTATTTGCGGGATCGCTCATACTATAAGTTCCCATGAGTTCCGGCTCTGCAACACTCTGCCCGGCAAGCGGCCAATCTCCGGCCCTTACCTGCATTTGCTGCCAGCTGACGCGCCACTGGCCGGAAGCCTGACCCGGGTCGAGCTGCACCCCAAGTCTTGCCCCTCCGGAATTTGGTATATCTACCGACACGTAACAGGTACCCGTTGGCAAAGCCTCGCCTCCGTCCACTTCGAGATTGCCGCTATCGCCTCCGCCCACGTCGAAAATTCCGCTGTCGCTTTCGGCTACGTCGGGATAATTCCCGCCGTCAATTTCTTCGCCTTCGCCCTCGCCTTCAGCGCCGCCATCTGGTGCCTGCCAAGGCGGCAGTTCAAGCGGTCTATCTTCTCCTGAACAGCCCGCCAATTTGGCCGCCAAGGCCGCCAAAGCTATCGCCGCCGGTACCAACGCTCCTAATGCCATAATATTTCCTCCTGAATTTAGTTACGAACAACTTCTCTAAAAACTCCGATTTTTTATTTTTATGGGATCGCCACGCCGGCCATCCAAGTATCATCTATATTCTGTCGCCCCTATATCCGGCGAATTTCCTCTCGACCTGCCGTTGATATCGACCTCGATGCCAGCTAGGGGAATGCCTAGGTCGATGACGAGTGCTTGCCTGTCCGGATTTAATTCTCCGCTCGCCTGATTGAAAAAGTCTGCATTCATGCCGGCAATGGAATGATTGCCAGACCAATTTCCGCCGCTGTTTGATTCCGAAACCAAAACTCTTTCACCGCCTAGGTAATTTATGAGTTTTAACGGTTTCATCCCGGCAATCCAGCTTGCATTAAAGATATTTGTTCGCACTTCTTTCACGCATCCACCGGCAATACAGCCTGATGGCGCCGAAAATACCGAATTTTGATCGTTCGGGCCAAAGACCAGAAATATATTGCCGATCGATGAAAACGAGACGTTTTGATTGTCGCCCTTTATGGCGCTTAGGGCTCCGGTGCCGACCATCAAGATGGTATTGTAATATGCGTTAAGGGAAGAATTTATTCCAGCCCTTGTAATGTTGATCGCTTTTTTATTGGATGAATCGATCCGCGCAACCGGCAGCATGATTATATTGTTTTTAATGGCCACATCGATCTTGTTGAAAACCGCATTTACGTCTATTCCAAAGGCCTCGCAGCCGCTTTCCGATTTCGGCGTCAGCCTGATTTTATTTCTTTCGATTTCAAACCGGCTGTTTGCCCTGCCACAGTTTATCTGCACGGCTTTTTCTATCGCTACGGCTTCGGAAAGAATGGTTTCGTTGCGCTCAAATTTTACGCCTATCTCCCGATCGCATCTCAAAATACTGCCGTAAAGATCGCCGCCTCCAGTTAAGTTGATGGTATTGCCATGCACCCGGGCATCGGTAACGCCGTTTACGATTATTCCCATGGCGACCGTATCGGCCCCAAGCTCGTCTCCAAGATTTTCAATCGCAACGCCCGATATTTCCAGAGAATCGCCATATATAACCTGAACCGCTTTCAACATCCTACTGCCTTCCGCGGAAAAAAAGCCGAATTTGTTTCCAAGCTGAAGGCTGGAAACCCCGACGGAAGATTTGTTGGAGGAAACACCGATGTACTCCTTACAATTTCCCGAATCTGTAAATAGATTGTCATAAATGGTTACGCCGGTCGATTCCGAGATGTCCACGTCAACACATTTGGTGTCCGGGACACCGATGGTCGATATCTCCACTTTCTTTATTTCGACATCCCGACTGCCGCTTATACGTATCGCCTTGGCATCGAGAACTCGCGCACCTTCGATGGACATATTTCTGATGGCCACGTTCGTTAGGCCGTCTATCAAAATTGCCTCTTTTTTACCTGGCGGGGTACGCAGACGGGTTATGTGCTGATGATTTGCAGCAAAGGAAGGCCTTCCCTTTGCATCAAAACCGGTGACATCGCCTATTATTTTGATACCGCTTTCGGCTACTACGTGCTCGGTGTAGATTCCCTCCATTATATAGATGGTATCGATTTGCAACGCCCTGGCTATCTGCATAGCTTTTGCAATTGTTTTAACCGGAGCGTCGATCGATCCATCGGAGCGATCATTTCCCCGGGATGATACGACGACAACGTCCATATCCGGCAGCTCGAGACATTGCTCACACTCCGGGCAATCTTCGCAATTTTCACATTCTTCGCAATTTTGGCATTCTTCACACTCCGGGCAATCTTCGCAATTTTCACATTCTTCGCAATTTTGGCATTGCTCACACTCCGGGCAATCTTCGCAATTTTCACATTCTTCGCAATTTGGACATTCGGAAACTACAACCGGAATATCAATCGAAACGGGATCGCTCGTGGCACCTGCATCATCTGTCACCACGAGTCGAAATACGAGAGTCGTATCTTCTTTTGGAATAGTTATGGAAAAGGAAGGGCTGTCTGGTTTTACTCCGACGGTTGTTCCACCGACCTGCCTCCAATTGTAGGACGCTATGACGCCTCCGTCAGGATCATAAGAATTCGTACCATCGATAGTCATGATTTCACCCGGAACGGCGATGGCCGGATAAATCGAGATGACGGCAATAGGAAGTTTTTTGGAAACTCCGATGCTCGGATCCGGACCCTCAGAAGAACTTCCGCACGAGGCAACAAGCACCGATAGAAGCAAACAAAAAATCAACATACCCCTTTTTGAAACCATCTGCGTGTCCTTTCATTGTACGTGACCACTTAAATTGAAGACCACACGACTCTTATCCATTATCGTCCATTAATCATTAAAGTTGCGTGAATATCGCGTCTATTTTTATTTTTTATCTGAAATATGCGCGTCAGCACAAAATATGTAAAAAAATCAGTGCTTTATGAGAATTGCTGGGGATTGAAACTGTGGCAAAAACTGCCCGGAAATTTAGGGCTGTTTGACATTGCGAATTTCAGTTCCGGCATTTTCTACGACAATATCAAATAAACTCTTTGTAAAATTGGCCTTTTCAACGTTGGAAATGTAGCCAAAGCCTTGGGCTACATGATCAAGTCGTCTTACAATTTTTTCGGCAGGCTGCTCTATTATCGCTTTTTGCCCTACGACTTGCCCGACCTCCATTTCGGCTGGAGCAATCTCTTTTTGCACAGCGTTTTGCTGCATTATCATTTGCACCGTAACCGCCCTGCGAAGCGCATCCCTCAGGCGGGTGCGGGCGTGATATCCTGTGGTCGCAACTTGTGCGGCAGGAGAGCTTCGAAATCCTCGATTTTTTCTGCGTAGGGCAGTTTTTCGAGAATATAACGGAAATACGCATACTCGTTGTGGCCGTTAAGTTTAGCGCTTATCATTATGCTGTAGATCGCGGCCGAGGCCACAGCTCCCGCAACGCTGTCGGAGAAGAGCCAGTTTTTTCTGCCGATCACAAACGGCCGGATCGCGTTCTCCACAAAATTATTGTCGATCGAAAGCCGCCCGTCGTCTAGATATCTCGTCAGATAGGTCCACTCATTGTGCGCATAAGAGATGGCTTTTCCAAGCTGCGACCCGGGCGGGACCTTAGCCAAATTATCGTCCAGCCATTTTCGAAACTCGTCTAAGATGGGTTTAGATTCTGCCTGACGAATCAGATGCCTCTCAGCTATCTCCTTGTCCTTGGTCGTCCTTTCGACATCATAGAGCCTGCGTATTATCTCGATCGCCTCACCGGCAAGCCCAAAACCTTTTTTCGACGCCTTCGTCGCCTCGAAGAATTTCCGCCGACAATGTGCCATACAACCGCACCGGATGATTCCTTTACGGCTGCAAATCCCGTCATATCCAGCATATCCGTCAGCCTGAAGATAGCCTTGATAACCTGCAAACAGACGCTTAGCCACCTCCCCACTTCGCGTCGGATCGTATTCGAAAATTACTATGGGCGGCGCTCCGGGATATTCCCGCCCGCGTACCCACATATAAGACAAGCTCTCCGCGGATTTTCCGTTTTCATTTAACACCTGCACGCGTGTCTCATCCACGCGGACAAAACCGCATGCCAATAGATCATCCTCCAGCAGATTGATCAGAGGCATTAAGAGATTTCCCACCTTGATCATCCAGGTTGCCATCGTGACCCGCGGTATCTCCACCCCAAGCCGATGCCACATGTGCTCCTGACGGTAAAGCGGCAGACCGTCACCGTATTTGCCGGTCGCGATGTAGGCCAGAAGACCGGGTGTCGCGATGCTCTTCGGTATGGCCGTCTTTGGAACCGGCGCGCGCTTTACACAATCTCCGCAAACCGGACACGCGTATTTCTTGCGGATCGTCCGGATGACTTTAACTTGCGCAGGTATCACATCCAGTTGCTCACTCACATCTTCGCCGATGAGTTTCAGCTCGTGGCCTTCGGGACACATCTTCTCTTCGTCCTTGAGATCGATGATGACATCTTCGCGCGGAAGATTGTCGGGGAGCTTCACTCGCTTTGGTTTGCCGCGGCGCCTGTAGCCCTTCACTTCCACCGACGACGACTCCTGCATAAGGCTCTTCTCTTCCTCTATCTCCGCTTCGTTGAAGATCCCGAGTGAAAGCTGGCTCTCGTCATTCTTCACCTTTTCGCTCTTCTTTCCAAAATGTCGATGCTTGAGGAGTTTCACCATCTCTTCGAGGCGTTCGGCATAGGCCTTGGCACGGGCGAGTTCTTCGTTCTTGCGCGAAAGATCTTCCCGACTGCGTGAGATTTCCGCTTCATATTTGTTGACGGTTTCTTCGAATTGTCGGCTTCTTAAAAACTGCTCGGTGATGAGCTCTTTGAGCTGGGAAACATCATCTGGTAGCTTGTTTGCGGGTATTGTCATCGCAAATACGTCTAGCATATCAAGATGATCTTGTCTCTAATATACTCGCGAATAATTCACTTTTTCGTGCGGCTTCATCCGCCAGATATCGTATCCAGTCAAGAGCCACTCGAGTTGCTGCGCGTCTATCGTTACCACTTCTTCTGCATGATTTCTTGGCCAGATAAAACGATCCTTTTCCAGCCGCTTATACCACAGCGCAAATCCTGTGTCGTCCCAGTAAAGAACCTTCAGCTTCCTCTTTCTGCGATCGCAAAACAAAAACAAATGTCGACCAAATAAATTCAGACCCAGCTCCTGCTCGACGATCACGGAGAGACCGTCGATCGATTTCCTGAAATCGACATGATCTCGATAAAGGTAGATCCCCACAAATAACTCAGGCCGCAGCATCGCTCACCCTCCCATCCGCAGCCAGCGCTCCGCTGCTTCGACTACCCATGAGGCAGAGAGCATTCCGTCGCTCTCGACGACTAGACCGCGGGGAAACTTGAGTTTCATGGCGGGACCTTGTTTTACCGCGACAGGGACAAATCCTTCTCGCCGAAGCACGGACCGAGATCCGGCCTCCGCTATCGTAAGCGACTGTGCTTTGTGACCATTTCTGACCTTTCTCCGGCAATAGAGAAACTGCTTGTAACTGATCTCATGTTCTCTGCAATATTTCGAAGCCGATCTCCCCGATCCCGCCTGCGCATCAAATATTGCCGACCATTCCTCAACCGTCCTCTTTGGCCACTTCCCCATAATCGCCTCCCTGTGAAATATTGTGGAGGCTTCTTATCATGTTGTGCAAGGTGCCCGCCAGATGCGCTTCACAGGGCGGTTACTTTGCACCGACGCATCCTGCCTTGCCTGCGCACTGTATTGCATTTGCACAGTATCTTGTTTAACCGCTTTGATCTCGGCTTGTAACATTTCTCTCTCCACAACAGCTTCGACCCCTTGCGCCTGCCATTTGACAACTTCCTCGGCAGGAATGGAGACACCAAGGATCGAAATCTCCATTTTATCGGAATCGATTTTCAGATTTTCCTTTATATACCCCTCAAAGGCCCTAAACTTGATCTCTTCTATGGCAGGATTGGAAATTAGTTCTTCGCTCATCAGCACCTGCTTCACGACTTCCAATGGCGCCTCTTGCAAAACTTCCGTTACAATCTTGAAGCTCTCTTCTTTTTTTAGGCCTTCTAGCAATGACTTGATCTCGGGTTCACTTGATAGAATTTGGGGTTCTATTTTTTCGATCAATTTAATTTCAATCTTCTTATCATCTGGGAAAGATATTACCTCTTGTTTTTCTGCGCCCTCTTTTTCTTTCGGTGCCGGGAAAATTTGACTTATAATTTGGGCTGTTAGTTTTGCATCCTCAGCCTTCTCTTCGTCAATAGCTTCGGCCCCACCATTCTCAGCGGCCTGCGAAGAAGGTTGCGGATCAATGGGCATGGCACCATCTTGAATTTCGAAAATGGGCTCGTCGGGTTCGGCTTGTAATTCAGATTTGAGAGCTTCGTCGAAATCATCGCCAAAACTGAAAAAATGACACCCTGCAAAAATCAACGGAATCGACAGGACCAGAAACATCATCTTTATCTTTTTCATCGACGGCATCCTTAAACAAAAACAGGGTGCAATTGTCATGCCTGAGAGAAAAAATGCCGCTTCTTATAACTACCTGTAATTACTAATAAAAAACCGAAAGCCCAAGGCGTTCGGTTATCAATACGATAAAAAGCACGGTACGCGTCAAAAATTGGGGTTCTTCACAAAATCCCTCTTTTTTTAATCGCCATACCGCAGTTCGAACCTATCTCATTTTCTTTGGTGTCGCCTATCGAGACGATGACTTCAAAACCCGCAGCTGAAAGTTCGTTGCAAATATCCTTGCAGCTTTCAGGCGCATCGAATGGCAACGCGGTTTCGAGCCCCGTTTCTGCGGACCTCTCCGTGGGATTGAGCGGCGTTATTTTTACGAGACAAATTTCGGGATTGAAGTATTTTTTTATGACAGCTGCATCTATCGGGATATCTTTGGCGCAGGCAAAATTGAGCGCTATCTTGCGCGGCCCTCCTTTATAAAATTTTGCCGCAATTAAATTTAAATCCTCAAGGGGAATTTTGGAGACCGGCATCAACCTGTCCCGGGATTTTTGATCGGTGGAATTGATGGACAGCTGGAGCTGAAACAGCCTACCCCCATAGACTTTTGTGCGAAGGTTTATTAGCGCGTCCAGCCATTCTCTTCCCGCCTCGGGTGCTATGGTGGCGACACACGGTATAAGCCCCGGCGCTTCGTACCTTTCAGGCAGTTCTTTCAGGACCTCTAGCACGCCCGAATTTAACGATGGCTCTCCCATCCTCGCAAATTGAATTTTTAGTTTCTTGGCGTCCTGCACGCGCTGCCTTGGGTGGAGCGAAATGAGATAGTCGATCTGTCCCAAAATTTCGTTTTTGGTGAGATTTCCCCGAAATTGTCCGCCGGCATCGCACATAGGACATCCCACCGGACAGCCAAGTTGGGTCGATACGATCATGACCCATTTGTCTTTTTTCGGCACCCCCGGTTCGCGCGCCTCGACGAACTCGACGATGCGGTCGTTTTCAAAAGCGGCCACATATACCGTTGCCAGCTCGGGGTCACCCTGAGAAGAAATTATTTTCATCGCATACCTTTGTTATCGACCATTTTAAATAGATACTCCGCAGCCTCCATTGCCGCCGCCGTGCCATCGCCGCAGGCTATGACCACATGCCTTGCATGATCTCTATGGCAATCTCCAGCAAAAAAAATACCGGGAACGCCCCCAACTAGCAGATCGGAGCTTATGAAATCAAAGTTTTTTTCCTTGCCTATGCAAATATCAAAGAGATCTGTTTCGCGGGTTTTACCGTCTGCAAAGTCGATATGCAGCCGTCCGGAAACCTTCTTCATCGAAACGACTTCACAACCGGCAAATATTTCCACCCCGGCAATCTTGGCTCGTTTCAAAAGCAGCGGCGCACATCTTGGCTTTTCGCTTCGCATGGCTATGGATACGCCGGATGCAAATCTTGAAAAATTGAGAGCCTGATCGAAGGCGGCGTCTCCGCTTCCTATCACGAGCACTTGCTTGTTTCGACAGGGAAGCTGCTCGGGATTTTCGTAGGAAAAAACCAATTCACCGAAAAGCTCCCGCTCGCCGGATAGGCCAAGCCTTTTGGGAGAAAGACCTGTGGCGATTATCACCGAAAGAGCGCGATAGACGCCGTCCTTTACTTTAACCGCAAAGCAACCGTTTTCCCGAAACACGCTCAACACCTCACCGGGCGTAATTTCCACACCGTGCGCCTCGACCTGACAGACGATGCGCCGCACAAGCTCCGGCCCTCGTATCGCGTCCGGATAACCGGGGAAATTTTCTATGAGATTTGCAGCAAGTGCCTGACCTCCAACCCGCGCTTTTTCAAATATGGCGACGGCAAGCCCCTGCCTTTTGGCCTGCATCGCAGCCATAAGCCCCGCCGGCCCTGCGCCCACTATTATGAGGTCGAATTTTTTTACAGACATTTGATTATGGCCTTCGTCTTTTCTATTCGGGCAAAGCCGTAGGAAAGATTAAGCAGGCTCGCCCGGTGGTAATCGCGATTTTTCGTCGCACACGCATCCAAAGCCACTATCACGCGAAAATCCTTCATGAAGGCATGGCGCGCTGTGGTTTCAACACACAGGTTTGTCATGACACCGCATATCGTCACCGACAAAACACCTTTTTGACGAAGCGCACTTTCTAGCGAGGTGCCCTCGAAGGCGCTGTATTTCGTTTTCGTCATGAAGATTTCATCGTCGGCTGGATTTAATTCCTTCACCAGCTCGGAATATGGATCGTTTTCCATCGGAAGTTCGCCATGCCACCACCTAGACATTTCTCCCGACATCGAATCAATGGAATGAGCGTGTCTTGTGAAAACCACCGGCAGCCTCGTGTTTCGAAAAGCGCTTACGAGGGTTTTCACATTTTTCAAAAGCGAATCAGGTTGTCCCAGATAGGCCGGAGCGCCTTTTTCCAAAAAATACCTCTGCATGTCTATCACGAGCAGGGCTGAATTTTTGAGAGAATTTTCTTCCATAACATCGTTTCCTATTTCTTTGAAACCATGAGCTTCCACAACCGGGCGTCGCAGAGATATATCCTCACATCGAAGCGCCCGTCTGGAAATTTGCCGTCCGTGCCTTCGGGCTTTGCCAGAACGATTACGCCGTTGTCTGGTTGAACAAAATCTATCTTGGCATCGAAACGCCTGCCCACAATATCCGGAACCATGAATTCCACCTTCGGGGAATTCGCCTTTTGCAGTTTGGAGATTTCTTCATGCCCCAGCGAAACAAGAATGGCGTTGTTTTCAAGAGGCGAAATGAAAGCGGTTCCGTCGATATAGATCGAAACATTTTTCGAAAACAGTAAATACCCGCCGACCACGGCGATGAAAAAGACCAATACTCCTGAAATTATTATATAGCGCACGCGCCGACCGAGGTCTTTCGCCGAAAATTCATCTAAAATTCTGTCAAAAAGGCTCATGTCAGTTCCCGCCTAAAAAATCTTCCGCTATGATTTCAAATCCTCGATCGGGATCGACGCGATCGAGCTTTTCCCTGAGAGCCGAAAGAAGATCCTCGGGGCTTTTCTCTGCGGCTTTGGTCACGCACGTTCCCGCAAATACAAAACCAGCTCCCTCAACATTTTTACCGGTAGCGCCATTTACAACCTGCAAAACCGCCATGCGCATCCTTTTGAAAAACTGGACCAGTTGGTCGCAGGTTATCTCGGGCAGAAGCAGCAAGACGACATCGCCATCCTGCTTCGCACAGTTGTCACCTATCCGCATGAGCTTTTTAACGCCATCTTCGACAGAGTCCATAAAAGCCCCGGCGGCTTCGATGCCGCATTTATCCCGGATCTCCAGATAGCCCCTAGCCCTTAACATCGCCACGCAAAACCTCGAGCCATAGCGTTTGGTCCTCTCAAATTCCAGAGTCAACTGCCGATTGAAAGAGGCCAAGTCGCCAAACTGCTTCCAGTAGAGCCTGTAAAAAGCTCCCCGCTTTTCAAGAAGGGATTCAAAGCTCCCATTTTCCACGAATTTTCCGTTTTCCACGACGAATATGACCTCGGCATATTTCATTACGGCAACGCGGTTGGTCATGACTATCACGGTCTTTGTCTGCTTGAGTTTCGTAAGCAGGTCGTGGGTATGATATTCGCCGACTGCGTCTTGAGATTCTTCGGACTCGTCGAATATTATTATGGATGGATTGCGTAGCAACATCCGGGCTATGGCTATGCACCGACGTTCACTGCCGGACAGAAAACACCCTCCTAAACCCACCTGAGTATCGTATTTGCCCGGCAGATTTTCTATGAACCCGGCGGCGCCGACCATACGCGCGGCGTTCATGGCGTCACCACGCTCTAGCCCCTCATTTCCATAGAGTATGTTCCAAATGATGGATCCTTCAAAAAGCGCAGCGTCGTGAACTATCATCCTTGTTTGTCCATTAAGCGGATGCAGCCTTATCTCGGAGATGCTCGGGCCTTTTATAAGTATCGCTATCGAACCGGGCTTTAAAAAACGTCCGATGAGATCGACAAAGGCGTTTTTTCCATAGCCGCCAGCGCCTACGATGGCGCTTATGCTTTTAGGCGGAAAGGAAATTTCCAGATCGTGCAAAACCGTTTCACCCGGCAGACAGGAAAACGAGATATTTCCGGCGCGCGCCTCTTCGGATTCAGTGCAGACTTGGGCATTCAAAACTTCTTCGATGCGTTTCATCGCGGCCGCGTTCATTTTCCATCCGGCGAAAGTTTCCATCACCCTGCGCACTGATTCGCCTAGCTGTTCGAAATAGATTATAAGGGCTATGACCGCGCCAATGGTCGTCTCACCGCGGATGACCAGATAGCCTAGATACCACAGAAGCAACACGCCCCATATTCGAAGCGTTACCGAGCCCGCGAACATCCGTATCATTTCAAGAAAATCACCCTTTACGCCCGCTAGATAGCGCCGACCCACGAAATTTAAAAAGGAAAGGGTCTCGGGCCTCTCCTGCGAGAAGGCCTTGATGGTCGTTATGTTGGCAAGCCTTTCCTCGGCCCGGCACGACAGCGCCTCATTTGCGTCCTTGATTTCCCGGACGGCTTTGAGGCGTCTTTCGGCGCAGAATTTTATCTCGAACGCATAAAGCGGCACACAGATAAGCGCCATAACGGTCAACTTGGGGCTTAGGTAGATCGCAATCGCGAGGATTATCAAAAAGCGTCCACCATCTATTATCATGGTGGGAAGCGCGTTAATCGCGGCGCAAACCGTTTTTTCTACATCTGAGATTATCCTCGAAAGCAGGTCTCCCGGAGTTCTATCCCGGTGAAACTCAACTGGCAGCCTCTGTACGGCGCCGAAAACCTTTTCGGTGAGCGAAGCCACTGCTTCTTGATAGACATAAATTCGTATATAGTCAGCTGCTGCGCCCAGAAAAAAATAGATAACCCAGGCAACGACTATGGCACCTACGACCAGATTTAGAAGCCCAAGGTTTCGATAGGGGTATGCATAATCGAAAAGCACCCGCACGAACATGGGCGTGACGAGTCCAATGAGACTCATTCCCAGACAGAAACCAAACGCGGAGAAAAAAGCCGCCCTATGGGGCCTTAAAAGTTCATGATATTTTTGAAGAATTTTAAAATCTTCCATCGGTGCGGCATCTTATCTGCGCTCTAACACTTTCACAAGAGTGAATTATTCCACTTTTTCACCTCATCTCGAGGTGTCGTTTCGTTCCTTGACGCAATCTCGTTCTTCTGGGAAAACCCATCAAGCATCTTGCTACTCTTTTGCGGAGGTCCCATGTTTTTCGAAATCGGAATAGGCGACGTGGTCGATGTCTTTTTCATGTCCATACTAATTTATTTTCTCATCACCTGGTTTAAGCGCACGCGGGCCGCTTCGGTTCTCACCGGAATAATTATAACCGGCTTCGTCTATCTTCTGGCTACGCTTTTCGGATTGCGCCTTACGGCGAGCGTCCTTCAGGGTTTTTTCGCGGTAATACTTCTGGCACTCGTCATAATATTTCACGAGGAGATTAGACGTTTTTTTGAACAGATTGCCGAATGGGGAATTCTACGCCAAAAACCGGGAGAGAAATCTATTCGCAACACCGGCGACGACGTGGAGGTGATAGTACGCACCGCCATGGACTTTGCGCGCGAAAAAATAGGTGCGCTCATAGTGATTCAGGGAAAAAACATGCTCGGTGGCAGCGTAAACGGCGGAATATTTTTAGACGGCCGCATAAGTGAGGAGATTTTAAAAAGCATTTTCGATGTCAATTCCGTGGGACACGATGGGGCGGTGATCCTTGAAGGCAACAAAATTGTGCAATTTGGCGCACATCTGCCGCTTTCCAAAAATTTTCGGGCACTCGGCCATACCGGAACAAGGCACGCCGCCGCGCTGGGCATAACCGAAAGCACCGATGCTCTTTGCATAGTTGTTTCCGAAGAACGCGGCACAGTATCGGTGGCAAGGCATGGGCAGCAGAAGGAACTAAAAGACGGCACTGCGCTAAACGCGGCGATAGTTCGGTTTCACGACGAAATAAACCCAAAAAAGGAGCAAACATCCCTGTTTGGTCTTTTAAAAAAGAATGCCCGCGAAAAGATCATCGCCGTTTGTCTTAGCATGCTTTTATGGTTCGTGCAGGTTTATGGATCAGGCGTAACCTACAAAACCGTCGATGTCCCGGTTAGGCATGCCGAGCTTCCGGCTGGCATTTCAATAACGGAGATGGATCCAAAGACGATCTCGGTAACTTTTTCCGGCTCTAGAAGAAAACTCTACTTCATGGGCAGAGATCAGGTGAAGCTGACTCTCAACACCTTGAATTTGACTGGCAGTTCGAAAAGCATAAGGATCAAGGCTTCCGACTTGGTTTTCCCGGAAAATCTCAAGATCGAAAATATCGATCCCCACAAAGTGGATATCAAGATCAAAACTCCAGAAAGTTTTGAATCGCCACAACCCTAGAAAGGCTTGCCACCGTTTTTTTCACCTTTGACCGTCTATTTTGAAAATTTCGACCGGCAACGAGCATTTCCCAGTTGAACATTGGTCTGTTATCGGATAGTCGTTGTCAGACTTTGAAGCTATCAACAAAGGAGGAAATATGGCCGACGACTGTGCGAACACAAACCAAGAGGTGACATTTAAGGCGGCACTAAAAAAAACCTGGCAGGAAACCAAGGAAACCTTCGGCGGGGTGATTCGCGCACCGAGGGCCTTATGGGGAATCAACATCGCCGATATCGTGGTGATGGGCCTTACCTACTTTGGTCTTTTGACGGTGCTTGGCAAATTCCTCTCGGAGAACGCCGGGCTTTCAGATGTTCATGCCGGATGGATTTACAGTTTTCTTACCGGCGGCTTCACCTTTGCCATGCTCTTTTTAGGCGGGGTATGCGACAAGATCGGCGTGAGAAAGGCGCTTTTTGCCTCCATCATCTTGATTGTCGTCGGATATATTGCGCTTTCGGTCGCGGGCACCCTCAACCTAGGCATGGGCATAGGATCGCCGATGTTTTATTTAATCCTGGCCGCACTCTTCGTGATGGTGCTTGGAAACGGCATGATGCAACCTTCGATGTATGCCGGCGTAAAGCAGTTCACCAATGAAAAGACCTCGGCGGTCGGATACGCCATGATATACGGCCTTATGAACCTCGGCGCATTTCTGGCCGGGCTTGTTTCTCCGTTCGTGCGTCGCGGCTCCGTAGAAGCCTTTCCACCAAACGGCATCAGCGGCGTGCTTTGGGTTTATACGGGTTTGTCGGTTCTAGCGCTTTTTGTGACGATGGCCATTCTTACAAAGAGGACCGTTGAGAAGTCCACCTTGACGCAGATAAACGAAAGCCGGGAAGAGCTCGCGGCAAGAAAAAAGATCCCGATGTTTTCGACGGTTATCCTTGGCTTGGCAGCCGCCGTCTCGCTTTTGTTGTATGTGCATACTAAAAACAATTTCTGGTACCTACCCCTTGCCGGCTTCGGTGTAATTGCGGTGTGGGATTTTCTAAGAAAGCGCCCCGAACACCCATTTAGGGACTCGAAGTTCACTTTTTTCATCTTCATATTGATACCGGTTCAGACGCTTTTTGCGCATCAGTGGCTGACGATCCCGTATTACATCGACCGGGCCTTTGCCGGAACGGCGGTCGGAAATAATTTCGAATTCTTTTCGAACATCAATCCAATACTCATCTTTTTCCTATGTCCCATGGTGGCAGTGCTTACAAGCCGCGCAAACGTTTACAGGATGATGATCATCGGCACGCTCGTCATGGCGCTTCCGACGTTTTTTCTCGCCGTCGGTACGACGCCGTTTCTGCTCATGTCCTATATCGTTCTTATGACGATAGGCGAGGCCATGTGGCAGCCGCGCTTTTTGCAGTTTGCGGCCCAGATAGCCCCCAAGGGAAAAACGGGCGTGTATATGGGCGTTGCACAGTTTCCGTGGTTTCTAACCAAGGTCGTCACCGGGCTTTATTCCGGATGGTTTCTTTCCAGATACTGTCCAAATCCGGAACTCGGCCTTGCGATGAAGCCCCACACAATGTGGTTTATTTACGGCTTGATTGCCTTGGCTTCACCCATCGCCTTGATACTCACCAAGCGTTGGATAGGCAAAGATATGCACGAACGCGCCATGGCCGGAGCGGCTGCCTGCGCAAAAACTTGCGAGGAAACCGGCTGCTAACACAATCTCTGAAAGATCAGGCATGATTAAATGAACGGCCGGAGATATTTGCTTCGGCCGTTTTTTTTACGCGGGAGAAAACATAAATGACCCTTGAACATAACAGGCATCTGCTCGACTTTGCGATGAACTCGGGTCTCATAGATATTGAACAATACAACGATGCCATGGATACGTGGTCTAAGAATCGTTCCAAAGACGGCGGCTTCATTCTTTTAGAAAAAGGTTTTCTCACAGCAAAACAATACGATGATCTGCTGGTGCAATCAGGAGAAATATCAGGCGTCTCGTTTAAACACTTCAGCGTCGAGGGCGTGATCGGCCGCGGCGGCTCGGGGTGCGTGTATATGGCCCGCGACGAAAAAATAGGAAGACCTGTCGCAATAAAAGAAATAAATCCCCAGAAATTGACGCGCAATCCCAAACGGACGGTGGCAAGATTTCTGCGTGAGGCGAAGATCAACGGGCGCCTCGATCACCCGGGCATAGTGCCGGTATATGAACTCGGGAGAAAGGACGATGGCTCGTATTTTTATGTCATGAAATACATAAAGGGCATAACATTTCTTGAGGCCGTGGCTGAGTGTTCCGCCGACGACGCGGAAGAATATTTTGCAAAGAGATTTTTGCTCATCGACAAATTCATAGGCATTGTGGAAGCGATGGCCTTCGCACATTCCAAGGAAATCATCCATCGAGATTTAAAACCCGGCAATATAGTCATCGGCGAATTTGGCGAAGTGATTATCCTCGATTGGGGACTGGCAAAATCGCTGTCAGAAAACGAAATCGAAGAGTCGTTAGAAGAGTCGTTATCTGAAGAAAATGAACGTCCTTTAGACGACGGGCTTACGCACGTAGGAGCAAAGCTCGGCACACCTGCCTACATGTCGCCTGAGCAAATCGATCCAAGTTTTGGAAATGTGGACCGTCAAAGCGACGTATATTCTCTGGGAGTTCTTCTCTACCTTCTACTCACCGGGGAAAAACCCTACTCTGGCAATGCTCAGGAAGTCATGAAGGCAATCTCGAGCCCTGACGACCCGCCTTCGCCGCTTGACCTGTGTCCTCAAATTCCGCGGGAGCTTTCGGCTATCTGCGAGAAAGCCATGCAAAAGAGAAAAGATGCCCGTTTTCAGGACGCAAACGAGATGGCCCGGGAACTCAAATCCTACAGAAATGGCAAGCTGCTTAGTTTTTATTCTTATTCTAAATCTGAACTTTTGAGAAGATTTATCAGGCAGAACAAAACCGCGGTTATCGCCTCGTTTGCCGTACTTTTCTCGATAGTGGTCGGTGCCGGTTTCAGCATTCACTATGCCATAGACGCCAACCGCCAGAGGGCCGTTGCTGAAAACGCGCTCATAGACGTAACGGGGCTTTCCGAATCGACGATGAAGCTGGCGGCCAAGATAGCATCGGATCTGGATCGGCGGGCAAAATCCATAGCTGAAGATTTAGGAGATATCGCCGAGGATGCGGTCGTGCTTCATCTCATGAAAACCGGCGAATTCGACGAGATGCTTGGTTATTTTTCGAAAAAGAGCGCAATCTCCGATGTCGATTTTGCCATGATGAGAGATGGCAACCTCCTTCGGAAATCAAGCTCCAAAATGACGTATTCCATCGAATCGGCATCGGATTATTCGGCGCTTCTGTCGCGTTTCAAATTGGAAGGTAGCGTGATAAACAGGCTCCATTTCGACGAGGAAAAAAGGAGATACGAATTGAGGATCAGCGTTCCGGTTTTCGACGCCAGAAGTATAGGCGGAATTTTTACAGCAATACTCCCTATTGATGATTTCATCTCAGAATCGACCGGTTTCGATCCGCGCGAAAATTCCTATCAGATTTGGCTCATGGATATGTCAGGCAACCTCATCTACGACGAAAACCCGGATGAAGCCGGCAGGAAGCTATTTTCCGACAGGATCTATGCAAGTTTTCCGGAGCTGCAAAAATTCGGCAAATCGATGCTCGCAGAGCCTTGGGGAGTAGGACATTACAATTTCAAGCGTGGTGAAAAGAGCAGCCACCTATATAAAGTCGCCGCATGGGACACCGCGGAAATAATCCCATCGGAACCATTGAGAGTTGTCGTCACCTATCCTTATCAGGGAAGGCAAGATCAATTCAGACCTTGATCTGGGGTTTTCTAATAACTGCCCAGCCCTTATTTTTCTTCCTGCTGCGGCTTCTCGGGATACCATGCCTTGATTACATCCATAATCTGATATGCCTGTTTCACGTTTGTAATGGTGAACTTGCTTTTTGGCATGTAACTATCGCCTCTTTTTTGATAACGCTGTATGCGTATTTTAGGCTCGCCGAACTGGTCCGTTTTGGAATTCAATTCCTGCATCAGATACATTATGGTGGTCCACCCTCCCCGGGTCAGGACCTCTTTTTTCAATTCCTTGATCTTTTGCTTTCCGTCGCGCTCGTCGGTCCAGTTTATGGTAAGTTCATCAATGGTAGCTGCCATCACATCCCCCTTATGTTTGAGTATGAAATTACGTAGAGTCTGTCGGGGAATGCGTTTTTCTTGTCATCCTCGCGAAGGCGGGGATCCATAGCTTATTGAAATAACTGGATTCCCGCCTTCGCGGGAATGACATTCTTGCTGTTTTTTTGCATTCCTCGACAGACTCTACGTAGTAGGTAGATAACACGAGCCTGCGGCCGCTGCAATAACTTAGACCTGAATGCGTGAGGCTTTTTGACATATTGATTTTTAGAAAATTGTGCTTTATGAAGGATCTCGCAATTACCCGCGGGGAGGCCAAACATGGAATACCGGGAATGCGCAAGGATCAGGACGATCTTCGCACGTTTCGACGAAGGCGAAGACCTGTTGATTTCACTTCAAAAATGCGCTGCGGAAAACGAGATAAAAACCGGCTGGATCAGCGTTATCGGAGGTCTGTCAACGGCCGTCTATGGCCTCTACGATGGCTCGAAACATAAAGCCGTAAGCAAGGTCGCAAAAAGCATGTTCGAGCTCATTTCTCTAGCCGGCAATGTAACCATGAAAGAGGGTGATATTTTGATTCACGCCCACATTGCATTGTCAAATCATGACGAAGGGTCCATGTTTGGCGGACATCTATTGGAAGGTTGCAAGATCTACCCCTTCGCCGAGGTTATCATGCAAGAACTCGACATCGAAGTTGGAAGGGCGTATGATCCTCAAAAGAATCTTTGGCCTATAAAATTCTAAAAAGGGGGACTTCATGAAAAAGATTGCGACAGTTGCGGCCATTTTGTTTTTTTGTACAGGCGCAGGGGAAGCGGTTGCCATGGACAAGGATCTAGACCGTTCACAAGCAATGCTTCACGAATTTGTGGCAGGAATCCCTGCGGGAGTAGAGGTTACCGTTCCATACAGAAAAGTGATCAATCTAAAAAGATTACACAAAGACGAACTGGCCTATTGGAATCCCCACAACGACAAATACATCGTGGATGGCGACAACTCTTATCTTTGGTGTGTCATCTACAAAAAAAATCATCTAAATCCGACCCATCACTGGATAGCCATGGAAACAGCCGCCCTTACCAAGGCCAAAACTCTAAATCGGCAGTTTGCCGGTGGCGTGGCTTTTTTTCAGCTAAGACTGGAGAACAAAAAGATGATGGTGAAGGCATTCCCGTACACCACAGTTCATGCCATGATGGAGGACAAACCAGTAACGACCATTCCCGAATGATCGTGGGGCCCCATCGAACAGGTGAAATTTGAAATTTTCAAGCGCCCTTGTAGTATTCGCAATATTGCGCCACCGGGCATATTTCGCATTTTGGATTTCTAGCGTGACAGATGGCGCGACCGTGATGAATGAGCCAAAAATGTGCCCTACCCAAATCTTGTTCGGGAGTAACCCTCAAAAGTCCCTTTTCCACTTCGTCTGGCGTTTTGCCCTTCGCAAGACCTATGCGGCCAGCCACTCGGAATACATGCGTATCGACCGGCATCGCCTGACCGCCAAACGCTTTTATGATGACAACGTTCGCTGTTTTTCTGCCGACGCCCGGAAGCCTCATGAGTTCCTCCTGTGACGATGGAACTGTGCCCCCAAATTCTTCGACGATCATCTTGCCGGCAGCTATGATATTTCTGGCTTTTGTCTTGTAGAGCCCAACCGACCTTATGATTTTCTCGACATCGGATTGTTTCGCCAGACCTAGTTTTTTGGGCGTGGGATATTTCTCAAAAAGACGGGGAGTTACCCTATCCACCTGATCGTCGGTCGTTTGCGCGGAAAGCGCCGTTGCTATTACGGCATGATAGGGTTCTATCCTTCTGCCCCATAGATTTTTTTCAGCAGGACAGGATTTTTTGAGAAGTGCGAGAATTTTTTTTACTGTTTCTTGTCTCAAGATTTACCTGTCTTATTACGGTCCCATAATAGTATGAACATCATTAGGGGATCTCTAATAACCGCCCATCTGCTGCGTTACCCTCCATCGGCACGGCTTGCGACGTACTTCAAATACGACTCAGCCGGCCTCTGTCGGGATGCCTTGCGACCTTCAACGGTTTGCGGTCCTCCAAAGGAGGACATCAAATGCTGAAGTGTCAATGCGTGGGTACCGCGCATTGACCATCTGGACGATTCTTAGAGATCCCCGAAACAGTAGTTTTTAGAAGTGCCCATTAGCTAATATGTCGTCAGGCATAATAACTTCTCGCAAACCAATTCATAAAAAGGTTTGAGCTTGCATGAAAGAGCACCGGCGCAGTTATGCTGCCGGTTCTTTCACGAAGATAGCCAAACAGCAACGCCGGAAAGAAGATGGCGAAATGCCACCATTGATAAAACACTATGGTATGAGCCGCCGCAAACACCAATGCCGTTATCAACCACGCCCACCCTAGCTTAGCGCCAAAAACGTTCCACCTTTTCTTCATAAGCGAATCTAGCGCCGACTGGAAATATCCCCTAAAAAAGAATTCCTCGGGCAACGCCACGAGAAAAACCTGAAACAAAATGGCATTTAGCAACTCTGGAAAACCGGCTGCCGCAAAACCGCGATATTTAAATACCCAAAGCTGCCAGAAATGAGCGCCTACTCCAAATACGGGAAAAACGATTATGGCCGCCACAAGAAAAATCAGGAAGGACTTGAGATAACGTCGCAAAGAATCGTCCAGGAAGTCTATCCTTCGCCTTCTAATCCACAGCGCCAGAATTGGCATGTATAAAAAAATTACCGCCACTATCAACGGAAGCGCGGAGTCTATAAAATTTATACTTCGCAGAGAGAATGCCGTTCTTGAAAAAACAAGGGCCGTCACCGTGACAATGACAAGCTCAGCTATCAAAGCTTTTCGTGAAAAACCGTTATCCATTAAGCTCTCTATTTTTCTTTGAAAAAATGAACC
>Ga0351868_1070_pt1 | contig 45632 bp, 43 predicted proteins | sample TotcelHFGM3001M9_FD_206778 | JGI IMG/M metagenome (GOLD analysis project Ga0351868, IMG submission 206778) | Enriched cells from coal bed in the Powder River Basin, Montana, United States - Total cells FGM rep2 HSBNCT.FGM.300.1.M9 ... | reverse complement strand
CGATTTTCCCGATCCGCTTCGCCCCGCCACCTCCCGGCACACGCGGGCCGCCCGCCGGGCGATGAGATTCTCCACCCCGATGCGGCGCGCCGTATTGGCCACCCAGTCCTCGGGAAAACCCGCCGCCGCTCGCGACATCCGCACGGCCACATGCGATGGGGCGGCAAAGGGATCGCCCTGGATCCGATCAAACCGCAGATCCCACTCGACCGGCCCGCGAAAACGAAACGCCCGCCCGCGCAGATCCTTGTAGGCCGGATACGGACGCCGGTCGATGCGCGCCAGTGTAGCGATGAGTTGGCTCGATTCCTCAATCATCCCTCGCATCCTGCCGCCCGCCCGCTTTCATCGCAACTCCGCAGCGGAATCGACAGAGTCTCCCCTTTGCGGGCTTGGCGCGAACCCGAGGTTTCTGCGATAGGAGGAAGCATGTTGTCGATTTCGGGGGTTTCCAAGGCGTTTGCAGGACGCGTGCTGTTTGAAAATGCGTCGGTGCAGGTCAATCGTTCCGACCGCATCGGTCTCGTGGGTGCGAATGGCGCGGGGAAGACCACGCTCTTTACGCTCATCCTCGGCGAGGACACGCCGGACGATGGAGGCATCAGTTTCCAACGCGGGGTCGATGTCGGATTCCTGCCGCAGGAAAGCGCGCCCGTGGGCGATGAAACCGTGCTCGAACTGGCGACCGGTCGTATCCACGCCGAACCCGGCCCGGATGAGGTGGATGATTTCGAGGCCGACTACAGCGCGGAAATCGAGGCTCTCGGCCGGGAGCCAAAGGCGAAACGGATTCTGGCTGGGCTGGGGTTTCGGGAGACGGATTTCGACCGTCCGGCCCGGACGTTGAGCGGAGGCTGGGTGATGCGTGCGCATCTGGCGCGGCTGCTTACGGTCGAGCCGGATCTGCTGATGCTCGATGAACCGACGAACCACCTCGATCTGGAGGCACTGCGATGGTTTCAAAATTACCTCAAGAGCTACCCTGGCGCGTTCATTGTGATTTCGCACGACCGGGAATTTCTCAACGTGCTTACAAATACGATTATCGAGATCCGCAATCAGCGGTTGTGGAGGTATGTCGGGAATTACGATAAATTCCTTGAGCAGAGGGAGGCACAGATCGAGCAGCACCGGCAGGCCTACCTGAACCAGCAGCGCGAGATCGAGCATTTGCAATCGTTTATTGACCGTTTCCGAGCCAAGGCGAGCAAGGCGGCGCAGGCGCAGGAGCGGATGAAGCGGCTCGACCGCATGGAGCGCATCGAACCACCGGAGGAGCTGGCCAAAGGGATCAGCTTCCGCTTTCCGCAACCCGCACGGTCGGGACAGCGGGTGATGACCCTGGCGGCTGTCGACCAGGCTTACGGCGATCACCGGATTTACTCCGGGTTGAATCTCGAAATCGAGAAGAGTGAGCGTACGGTGCTGGTCGGGCCCAATGGCGCCGGCAAATCGACGTTGCTTAAAATTCTCGCCGGGGTCCTTCCGATCCAGGGGGGGGAGCGCGTGGTGGGACATAACGTCAAGGTGGGTTACTACGCGCAATACCGTGTGGAGATGCTGGATGAAAAACGCACGGTGCTCGAGGAGGCGCGGGCTGGATTGAGCGGGGTGCCGGAGGAATTTGCGCGCACGGTGCTGGGGGCGTTTTTGTTCAAGGGCGATGCGGTTTTCAAGCCGGTGGGCGTGTTGAGCGGCGGCGAGAAGAGCCGGCTCGCGTTGGTAAAGCTGCTGCTCGATCCGCCGAATCTCCTGTTGATGGATGAGCCGACAACGCACCTCGATATGCAGAGCATCGACGCGCTGGTGGCCGCGCTCAACCAATTCGAGGGCACGCTCGTCTTCATCAGTCACGACGTGTATTTCATCCGCTCCATCGCACGGCATGTGTTGCATGTGCAGGCGGGCCGGATCATGCCGTATCACGGGGACTACCAGTATTTTCTCGATAAGACCGAGGCCACCTCGGAGCGGGATGCTCTGGTTTCCTCCGATCCGAGGCTCTCCAATGCCCAGCCGGCGCAGGCGGAAAACGCGGCGCCCGAGGGCCGGCAGCGGATTTTCAAGACCAAGGAGCAGAAGCGTGCGGAAGCCGAGGCGCGGCAGGCGCGTTCCCGAGAGCGGAAGATGTTGCAGGAACGTGTGGAGGCTTGCGAAAAAGAGGTCATGCGGCTGGAGGCATCCGAGAAGGAACTTGCTGCAAAGCTGGAGGATCCGGCGACGTATGAAAATCCATCCCTGGCGGTGAACATCAACCGTGAACTGATGGGTGTGAGCGATGCGCTGGAGGCTGCGACGGCGGACTGGGAGGCCGCTGCCGGGGCGCTGTCGGCCTTTGAAAATCTCTCGGTGGCCGTGGAATAAGATCGGGTAACTTCGGGGCGATTTTCTGACAGCGCGGAGGGAGGATGCCGGAGCAAACCACTCGACTTGTGCTCTTTTTTACACGCAGATTGCCGCCGGTGACGAAAGCACGACTATTGCAAATCGCCGGCCTGCCGCTCTCATTTGCGTGGCGATGGTTTCCGTTGCCGGCGGGCACTGGGCGCTTTTGCAGGTGGTGGCATGGGCGCAGATGCTGCATGCGTATTCGCAAAATGGGGACGTGGTGGAGGCGGTGGCGAAGACTTTCGACGGAGACCATCCCTGCGAGCTGTGCCGCAAGGTGACGGAGGGACGGCAGCGCGAGGAAAAGGCTCCAGCCACGCGGAAGGTGAATAAGAAGGAAACGGTCTTCGCGGTGGCGGCCACGGAGACGCTTCGTCCGCCGCTGGCGGGGGATTTTTTGTATCCATGCTCGGGAGAGGATTTCTTTTCGAGGCGGGGGGATCCGCCTCCGGGTCCGGTTCCACGGGCAAGGATTGTTTCCTAGTTGGCTTCGTGCGCCGTTTGACAGCCTGATTCCTCTGGTGGAATTCGCCTTCGAATCTCCAGTGAATCGCGGGCAGAGCGGGCTGGTGACTGGCACGATCAACCCCGGCATCCTGTGGTCGGGAAAATCATTCCAGCTCGGTGTGGAGGCGATCATTCCGATGAATCAGCGCACCGGAAACAATGTCGGTGTGATTGCGCAGGTGCATCTCTACATTGACGATCTGCTGCCGGGCGTGTTCCGGCCGATCTTTGGAGGGAAGCATTGATGCGTGGAAAATTGCTCGCGGCTTGTTTCCTGATGGCTTTTTCCGGGGTGTCAGGTGCATTTGCGCATGCCTTCGTCGATCACGCCGATCCCAAGGTTGGCGGCTCCGTCGCGGAGTCGCCGAAGGCGGTGCGCGTCTGGTTTACTGAGCCGCTCGATCCGGGTGCGTGCAGCATTCGCGTGCTGGATGCGAGCGGACAGTCCATCGATCTGGGGGATGCGCATGTGGATGCGAAGAACACGTCGCTCCTCCTGGCGGGACTGCATCTGCTCAAGGCGGGAGTCTACAAGGTGGTGTGGCAGGTTGTGTCGGCGGATGGCCACAAAACCGAAGGCGACTTCAAATTCCAAATCGCTCTGTAAAATTGCATGGCCGCCGGGTGGGGGGAAAACCGCCCGGCGGTCTGCCTTTTCCGTGCACGGACGGGTCTGCGGATGGCTGTAATTAGCGGACTTCGAGCTGGCTGCGGGAGCTGATGAAAATCTGCAGGGCACCGTAAACATTTTCGACGACGCCTTCGGCCCGGATGATGCGTCCTTCGAGGCTGCGCAGATAGTCCATCGGAAATTCGGTGTCTGTTTCCCGCGTCCGGAAGGCGAGGGCAATGGCATCCCCCGGGCGGCGCCCGAAATTAAGATAACGGGTTCGGCCTGAGCGGCTCTCGCCGGCGCGGGTGACGATCCCTTCCACGGAGACACGCAAACCGGCAAATTCGCGGAATTTCGCCATGTCCGAGGGGTCGATTTGCGGGAGGTTGCGATTTGCCAGGGAACGGTTTTCCACTGGGGAGCCCGGCGTCTTGGAGAACCATCGGCCAAGGGCAAAAGCGCTGGCGAGAAGCGCCAGCAGGGCGGCCCCGGTTGCAATGCGGAAGGAGTATTGGCGGAAGTGTTTTTTGGAGGTGATGAGGCAGCGGTGGTTTGCCCGGGGTATTTTTCCAGAGGGTTCCAGTTCGGAGATCTGGAGCAATTGCAGCGCCTCCTTGGCGGAAACCGGACGGTGCCGCGGATCGGGAAGCATGAATTTTGCCACCCAGCTGCACAGGGAGGCGGGCAGATCCGGTCGCAGATCGGTGAGTCGTTGAAAACGATTCGCCATGCGCGATTGGATGATTGCCGAGACGGAGTCACCGTCGAACGGGTAGATGCCGGAAAGAACAAAATAGAAAATACACCCCAGCGAATATAAATCCGAACGTTCGTCCACCAGTCCGCTGTCGAGCTGTTCCGGCGCGATAAAATGCAGCGACCCGAGAATGGCGCCCTGATCCACGGTCTGCGACGAAGGCCGTTGTGACAGGCGTGCCAGTCCGAAATCGAGAATCTTCACCTGAAACCGCTCGGAATTTGCCCAGACGAGCATGCAATTCGAGGGCTTCAGGTCCCGGTGGAGAATGCCGCGTGCGTGGGCGGCTTGCAGCGCGTCGAGGGCTTGCCTGGCAAAATGCGAAAAATCCTCCGCGGAGAGCGGCGCCTCCGCGATGGCGGCATCCAGTGTTTCGCCGTCCAGAAGCTCCATGACCACAAAAGGCCCTTCCGCATCGGTTCCAAAATCGTAAATGCAAACGATGCCTGGGTGCTGGAGGGCGGACAGGATTTTCGCTTCCGCATGCAGGCGGGTTTCCGCGTCAGCCAGCTGCCGGGGGTCCAGTCCGGCAATCCGTAATCGCTTAATGGCGACATCCCGGTTCAGCCGCGTATCGCGCGCACGGAAAACCACGCCGCCACCGCCCTCACCCAAGGGCTCCAGAATTTGATAGCGCGGATCCATGCAAGCCTGCGCAATTAGACGCTGCGCAGGGGGTTTTTCAAATGCAAATCGGTGGCCTCTGCGAAATGAGGCAAACATCCTCTCTTTCGGTTTTTGCCAATCTGTGCAACAGTCCCCATCCGCGAATCCCGCGTGCGGCCGCCGGAGCGGCATTGCTTTTCCCGAAGGAACCTTCGTGGACAGTGCCGATTTGCCAGAAAATACAGGAGCGCAGGCAGCCTCGACGCACGCGCCATCAACCATTCTTTCCGCCATGCTCACCATTCGAAAACTCAAAAAATCCTTCGCCGGCCACGTCCTGTTCGAAGATGCCGCCCTGCAAATCAACTACGGAGAGCGTGTGGCGCTGGTCGGCCAGAACGGCACCGGCAAGTCGACCCTCTTCTCGCTCATCCTCAAGGAGGACGAGCCCGACGAAGGCAGCATCGCCCGGGATGAATGGACCATGGTGGGCTACCTGCCCCAGGAATCCGAAAAGGTCGGCGATGAGCGCGTCATCGACGTGGCCACGGGGCGTGCGGGGGAGATCGAGCGGCTGGAAAAACAATTGCGCCTCTTCGAGGAAAAGGGCCAGGTCGCCGAGGCCGCCTACCTCGAAGCCCAGGCAAAATACGACGTCCTCAACGACCCCCAGGTCGAGGCCAAGGCCAAGAAAATGCTCAATGGCCTCGGCTACCGCGAAAGCGATTTTGAGCGGCCGGCCCGCGAAATGAGTGGCGGCTGGATTATGCGCGCCCACCTCGCGCGTCTGCTCGTGATGGAGCCCGATCTCCTGATGCTCGACGAACCGACGAACCATCTCGACCTCAACTCTCTGCTCTGGCTTCAGGAGTATCTCAAGACTTACTCCGGAGCGGTCCTCATGATCTCGCACGATCGCCAGTTCATGGACGAGATCGTGGAGGGCGTTTACGAGATCGCCCACCAGCGCCTCATCGCCTACAAGGGGAACTACTCCGCCTTCGAAGAGCAGCGGCAGGCCAATTTCGAACGGCAGTCCGCCGCCCACAAAAACCAGCAAAAGGAAATCAAAGCCCTGCAGGACTTCGCCAACCGCTTCCTCTCCGTGGCCTCCAAGGCCGCGCAAGCCCAGAGCAAGCTCAAGCAAATCGAGCGTATGGAGCTGGTCGAAAAACCGCTCGCGCCACGCAAGCCCTTCCGCTTCCAGATTCCCCAGCCGACCCGCGTCGGCCAGCGCGCACTCATACTGGAAGGCATCCACATGGCCTATGGCGACAACGTCGTTTACGAGAAGCTCAATCTGCTCGTCGAACGTGAGGAGCGCACCGTGCTCGTGGGACCCAACGGGGCGGGCAAATCCACCCTGCTCAAGATCCTTGCCGGTGTCGTCGCGTTCCAAAAAGGTGAACGCAAGCCCGGTCACAATGCCCGGATCGGCTATTTCAGCCAGCACCGTTCGGATGCCCTCGATCCGGAAAAAACCGTCCTCGCGGAAGTCATGGGCACCTCCCCCACGCTCAAGGAAGAGCAGGCACGTGCCATTCTCGGCACCTTCCTCTTTAACAAGGATGCCATCCATAAAAAGACCGATGTGCTGAGCGGCGGAGAAAAAAGCCGGCTCAACCTCATTAAATTTCTCGTTGATCCGCCGAACATCCTGCTCATGGACGAACCGACGACCCACCTCGACCTCCTGAGTGTCGAGTCCCTCATTTTAGCGCTTCAGAGCTACGAAGGCACGCTCGTCTTCATCTCGCACGACGTACATTTCATCCGCAAACTCGCGACCAAGGTGATTCACGTAAACGCAGGCACGCTCACGCCATACTCGGGTGGCTACGACTATTTCCTCGAAAAATCGGGCGCCAACGCACGCGAAGGCGTAACGGCGTAGGCGCCGTCCCCTTGCGACTGCAAAAAAAATCGAAGACGAACGGTTGCCGAGGCTCCGGGCGAACGATACGACTCATCGGGTGAAGGCGCTGGTCGTCTCGGATTTGCACTACGCCCTGCCGCAATACGAGTGGCTGCTCCAGCGTGCCGAGCGGTACGACTTGGTCGTGATCGCAGGGGATTTGCTCGATCTCGGTTCCACGGTCGAGCCCGACGTCCAGATCCTCGTCGTAAGCAAGTACCTCGAAGCGCTGCGCACCCGCACCCGGGTTGCGGTGTGTTCCGGAAACCATGACGGCGATGTTCTCAACGCCCCGGGCGAATTCACGGCCGAATGGTTGCGCGCCCTGGCGGGTGAGGGTCTTTTTGTAGACGGGGATTCGTTTGATTTTGGCCCGGATCGCGTGACCATCTGTCCGTGGTGGGAGACTGAGGCCTCCCGGGAAAATATGACCGCCCTGCTCGAGGGCGAAGTCGCAAGGCGCGGTGGCTTCCGCCGCTGGATATGGGTGCATCACGCGCCACCCGCGCATTCGCCTGTCGCGTGGAATGGCAAGGCATCCAGCGGCGATCCGGTGCTCGAGGCGCTGATCCGCCGCCTGGAGCCGGACATCGTGCTCTCCGGACACATTCACAACGCTCCCTTTTACAGCCAGGGCGCATGGGTGGCGAAGCTCGGGCGCAGCCTCGTATTTAACGCAGGAAATCAGATCGGCCCCATCCCCGCTACGATCCGTCTCGACCTCGGCGGGAACATTGCCGTTTACCACAGTCTCGAGGTCGAGGAGAGCCGGGATCTCGGCGCGATGATTCGTGAGTAGGCGGGCCGGTTATTTGCCGGCCTTCCGCACGAACTCCAGCACCCTGGCGGGTTCTCCTTTGGACGCCCAGACCGCGCGCAAAAAATCCGCCGGATGCAAGTCGTGGTCCTTCAAAAATTTCCGGTCGCCGCTACAGCCGTACATAATCTCGTGGCAGAGCCCGCCCTCGAGAAAGCACCTCGCCTTGGCGGTAATGCGGGGCAGCCATGCGATGCCCTCCAGCGCCTCGGTCTTGGGAGGAAGTTCCGTCGACAGCGTGACGTTTTCATTCCGTTTGCTGTGCTGCTCGTAGAGAAAATAATCCCGTCGCGCCGCGGCGACGAGCAGAACCGTATCCCAGCCAGGCTCGCCATATTTCACGAAATCCTCGGCGTAATCGTACACATTGATCGGTTTGATTCCGATCGATGCCAGCTCCGCCACCTCCTCCGGAGAAAAATACGTATCCAGATCGTGAATTCCGTCGCGGTACAGATTAACCGCCTTGTCATACAGTTTTCGGAAACTTCGGGTCCAATCATGTGCTTCCATAGAGGCGGTATTCTACCCCGGTTTCTCCCATGGCGCACAGGAATCTGAAAAATGATCGGCTTGCCAAGCTGGCGGGTTACACGCGAACGTGGCGTCCTCATGGACGCCAGCCACCCGGTCATCCTCTTCTACAAATACGTTCCGATTGCCGATCCCGCCGCATTCGTCGAGGCGCAGCGCGCGTTATGCACGGAACTGGGCTTGAAAGGCCGCATTCTCATCGCCGCCGAAGGCATCAACGGCACCCTTGCCGGTCCGCGCTCGGAAACCAGCCGCTATACCGCTGCGTTGCGGAGCGACCCACGATTCTCCGATATCGAGATCAAGGAAAGCCCGGGCGGCTCCGAGGCGTTTCCCCGCCTGGTGGTGAAGGTCCGGCCCGAGATCGTCACGCTGGGCGCGGGCGTGGAGTTGCAGCCCGACCACGACAACCATCTCTCGCCCGCCGAATGGAAACGGACTCTCGAAGAGGAGCCCGACACCGTCGTTATCGACGTTCGCAACCGCTACGAATCCGCCATTGGCCGGTTTGAGAATGCCATTGCCTGTGACATTGATAATTTCCGTGAACTCCCCGGTTACGTCGAGCAATTGAGTGATTTCAAGGACCGCAAAGTACTCATGTATTGCACGGGAGGCATCCGCTGCGAAAAGGCCTCCGCGCTTTTCCGCCGCAAGGGGTTCAAGAATGTCTTCCAGCTCCACGGAGGCATCCAGACCTACCAGCGCGAATTCGGCAACGCCCACTGGCTCGGCGAGTGTTTTGTCTTCGACAATCGCATGACCGTTCGCGTCGAGGACAACCTGCGTCAGGTCGGTAAATGCGCGCACACCGGAGTCCCCACCGCACGGTTTGTAAATTGCGCGAACGACGACTGCCACAAGCTCTTCATCCTCGACGAGCAAGCAGAACACGCACATCCGGAATATCGCTTCTGTCCGGAATGCCTCGCTGCTGGTGTGGATCAGTCAAAACTACCAGCCGCCGCCTCCCCCGCCGCCGCCTCCGCCTCCGGAGGAGCCGCTCCCCCCGCTGCCCGAACCTGAGCTGCTGCCCGGTGCGGTTGAGGCCGATGAGATCGCGCTGGCCATCGCCCCGCCGAGCCCCACCGCCATGCTGGCAGGAGGATAAAAGCTCCCTCCCGGGCCATGGTACCAATCGGGTGAATAATTTGTCTGATCGAGCACGCTGGCGAACTGCTCCGCCCACTGCTGCTCCACGTCCAGAGCCAGTGCATACGGCAGGAAACGCTCAAATTCCTCCGGCGTGCGATCCGGTGGATTCTGCAAATTCAGCCGCTCCGCTTCGGCTACGGAAAGGTAATGCTTGAACCCTTCGATCGCGTCCATCACCCGCCGCCCCTCGCGTGTGGGAGCCTTCAAAAGGTGGTGAAAGACCAGGTTCAGCAGAAACGCCACCCCGAAAATCCCGGCGGTCCAGACCGACGTCGCATGAATCAGAAACCCCGCCCCGACGAACCACCCGATGACAAATGGAATGCTGAACAACAGCATCGGAATCGCCGTCCAGGCGGATTTGCCCCGAAATGCCGAGACCACGCCCGACAACAACGCAATCACCCCCACCGACCAGATCGACAACCAGAACAGCATAAAAACGGCTGCGCCCATGTCGCTCGAACCCCACAATGCCAGGCCGGCAGGAATCAGCGAAAGCAGCAACCCCGCCAGCCAGAAGCCCGCATTGCGTATGAAATAGCGCTTCTCGATCTCAGCGCTCAGGGAGCGCAGCAAGCCGGCGCGCGCTTCTGAAAAGATCGCATGATGGCTGTTGGTAAAATCGAGCGATTTTCGGGTTCCCAACAGCGTGTCAAAAAATTTCTGCTGCGCCGCCGTCACCACGCCGCCCGCGGCATTCGTCCGGAGGATTTGAAAATGCTTTTTCCCGGATTGCACGATTCGCAGTTTCCCCGCTACGGCCAGCGCAATGAGGGCGGCGGCAAAACTCTTGTTATCAAATCGCCCCATGCCGGCGAGATAGCGCACGGCTGCGGGAGTGAATCCCTTTGGTGGATGATAAAGCGGGATGATGACGCCCCGCCGCGGATCCCGGCCAAGAAAAAACCAGATCGCGACATAGTAGGCCAGCACCACAAGCAGACCCCCGGCTGCCACGGCGATCGCCGGATTGTCACCGATCGCAGCCGCAAGGCCGGTCGGATTGGCCGAGGCGTCCAGAAAGCCCTTCGGCCAGGTTACCGAAATCGTAAATCCGCTCCCCGGCGGCAGCGGCCGCGTCGTTTCCAGCGCGGCATCCACGCCCGGGATCGCCGCCACCCGCCAGTCCTGCCCCTTCCCGCCCTGCCGTCCAGTGTAAGCCTCCTCGCTCCGCACATGGGCTCCGGGCGGCAGTTGCACGCGTGCCAGCGCATGATCGATCGGAAATGCCCACCCATTGCCGGTGACATTCCAGTAAAGCGCGTCGAAGGATTCGCCGGGGAACAACTGCCGGTTCGTGCGGTACCGGAGGACGTAAGTGTGCGGGCCCGGCGGAACGAGGAAGTCCGCCCGTCCGATGTAAACGCGGACACCGTTGTCGCGGTTCTCGGTTTTCCAGGGTTCCGGCGTGCCGTCCCGCGTTACCCCCAGCACCTCAAAATCCACCCGCCGCTTCAGGCCGCCGGCGGATTTGTAGAGCGTGGGAAAGTCCCGGTAAATTCCGCGCTTGATATGTCCGCCTTCGGCCACCACCGAGAGGGTTTCCGTGACGAACAAATCGCCAGATGCACGGACATCGACATCGCTCGTGAAATCGGTAATCCGCTCCTGCTGCGCCACCAGCGAGTGGACCGCGGAGGTCGCAACAAACAAAAAAACCGTCCATTTCATAACTGCACGCCGGGGGTGGAGCGTTCGGTGGCCGTCTCAATCTCGAAAAAAGGATCCGGCTGAAATCGGAAAAGGCCCGCGACGAGATTCGCGGGGAAACTCTCCGCTGCGTTGCGGAAATCACGCACCGAGCCGTTGTAATATCGCCGGGCATACTGGAGTTCGTCCTCGATTGCGACGAGCTGCGCGCTGAGCGCCCGGAAATTTTCACCCGCCTTGAGTTCGGGATACGCCTCGGCGATGGCGAAGAGATGGCGCACCTGCCCGCTGAGCCGGGTTTCCGCCCCGGCGCTGGCGGGTCCGGCGGGCGCGGTCACCGCGGCGCTCCGGGCCGCTGCGATGTCCGTAAAAAGCCCGGCTTCGTGCTTCTGGTAGCCCTTCACGCATTCGACGAGTGCGGGGATGAGGTCGTGGCGGCGGCGCAACTGCACGTCGATTCCGCTCCACGCCTCACGCTGCTGGTTGCGGAGCTGGATGAGGCGGTTGTAAATCCAGAGAAACGCAGTGCCTGCTGCGCCGCACAGCGCGGCGGCAAGCATCCACCACGGGCTCATCGATGCCAGCGCTCGCTTCCTGGAAAGACGGTTTCAAAGAGAGTCGCGCCTCCTTCGCCGGCACCGTGGCGCGGTTCGAGATCGAGTTCTTGATAAAGGCGCTCCAAAGCCTCGGGATCGCCTCGGAGTTCGGGGAAAATCGCGGCGAGCCGCTGTTTGCACCAGTGTTTGGCCATCCGGCGGTCAATGGGATGCAGGGGTTTTTCGCCCTGAATCCTGCGTTTAAAAAACTCGACGATTCCAGAGGCCATGCGTCGTCCGCAGACTCGGTCGATTTTTTACGAAGGGAAAGCAGAAATCGCGGACGGGGCCGGTTTCCGCCGGGGCCTACTCGGCGGGTTTCATCGGCGGGATGCCGGCCATGTCGTCGGATGTGGGCCCGGCTGCTGGAGCGGGAGCCTCGGCGGTTTCGGTGGGCAGCTTGCGCTCGAAATTAAAGGACCATCCGGCTTCTTTTTTGCGGCCATCCACGCGGGCGCTTACGACGATGTAGCAGGTTTTTTCCCGAAGCTGCTGATGCATTTGGAAATGGATGAGCTGTGTCGCGGGGTCGTATTCGGCGGGAACGGGGCCGAATCCGCTGACACGCATCTGGACGCTCTTAGGGTCGATATTTTTGCCCAGTGTGGCGAGGTTGGCTTTAATTTCAGGCCGGGGGTCCGAGATGGTCTCTCCTTGCATGGGCAGAGTGACCATTGATGCGGCGGCGGGCATGGCCATCGCGGGTGATCCGCCTGAGGAGGAAGCGGTGGCTGGAGCGCCTTCGACGATGCCGCCAAAACCGGCTGCTTGCTGGAAAATCTGCGGCTTCGTGGACTCGATGGCATAACGGCCGAGCATCGAGGCGTCGGCGCCGTGGGCCAGTCGCTGACCGTAAACGGTAAAGGCGGCCTCGTAGCCAGCCTCCATCGCGGCTGCGCGCACGATTTCATTATGCAGGCCGTAGGGGTAGGCAATGGTTTTGATCGGGATGCCGAGTTTTTCCTCCAGGATGCGTTTGGACTCGCCGAGTTCGGCCTTCAGCCACTCGAGATATTCGGCGTCGGACTTGCCCTTTTTCCGGTTCAGCGGGCTGTGGGAGAGGGTGTGGCTGCCGATGTCCACGCCAGCATCGCGCATCTCGGCCAGCTGCTCCCACGTCATCGAAGCGCCGCCGGCGTTTTTACCGCCTTTCACGAAATCGGTGTAGATGTACATCGTGAACGGATAGCCGAATTTCTTGAGAATCGGCCATGCGGTCTTGTAGCCGGAGATGTAGCCGTCATCGATGCCGATGAGTGCGGATTTGGCGGGGATATTTTTTTCGCCGCGCCGCCAGGCGAGAAAGTCTTCCATCGAAATGACGGTGATGCCGTTGTCCTTGAGTGCCTGCATTTGGGCTTCGAAGTCCTTGGGCGAGATGGAGAGGCTGTCCCGCGGTTTGTCGTCGAAGCGGTGGTAGCAGAAAACGATGACCTGGGACCGCTCATCCAGAACGAAGGGCGTGGGCGTGGGTTCGGGAGTCGGAGTTGGCGTGGCAATGGGCGTGGGCGCAGGGGCTGGCGTGGGTGGCGGCGGCGCGGGGGCTTCCGGTTTGCACGCGGAGAGAAACCCGGTGGCAATGAGAAAAGTGATGGGAAAGAGGCGCGTGGCGAAGCGATGCATGCTCCTTCCTCGATAGCACCGCAGGGCTCAATTGCAACCTTCACTGTGATGCAGGACGGGGGCTTTCCGGCAAAACGCAGGTTGCATCCAGCCTGGGATGGGAGGACAATCTTTATAGATGAAAACCATTCAAATCGTGAGTGGTGGCCAGACGGGCGCTGACCAGGCGGCATTGCGTTGGGCAATCCAGCACCAGGTGCCCCACGGAGGCTGGTGTCCGAGGGAGCGGCGCAGCGAATCCGGGCCGATTCCCGAAATCTATCGACTACGGGAGACTCCCAACGAGACCTACGAAGAGCGGACGATGTGGAATGTTCGCGATTCCGACGCGACGGTTATTTTTACTTTACAGGAGGGTCTGGCCGGAGGCAGCGCGCATACGGCGGTCGCCTGTGTCGACATCGGCAAACCGGTGCTGCATCTTGCGGCGGCGACCTTTACGCCTCGGGAAGCCGCCCATGCGCTCAGCCATTTTCTGAAAAAGCACCATGTGACGGTTTTGAACATCGCCGGCCCTCGCGCTTCCGAGGAGCCCGGGGTGGATGCCTGGGTGTGCGACGTAATGGACCGCGTTTTCGGCTAGGCCGGGGTCGTGGCGACGATGGTTCCGCGCGAGAGCGCCGAAGCCGCGTCCAAAGCGCGCAATGCCTCGATGAAGCGGCGGTTTTGATCCATCGTGCCTACGGAAACGCGAATCCACCCGGGCAGCTTGTAGCTGCGCATGGCGCGGACGATGATGCCCTTTCGCAACAGCGCCTGGAAGACGGTGTCGCCATCCCCGACGCGCACGAGTACGAAATTGGCGAAGCTCGGGATGAATTCCAATCCCATGGCCGCAAATTCCGTTTGCAGGTAGCTCCGCCCTTCGTGAGTGAGCTCGCGGGTGCGGCACATGTGCGTGTCGTCCGTGATGCCCGCCGTCGCTCCGGCCTGTGCGATGGCATTGGCATTGAATGGCTGCCGCGTTTTTTGCAGCACGGCGGCCAGTTTCGCCGGCGCAAGGCCGTAGCCAATGCGCAGCGCGGCAAGACCCTGGATCTTGGAAAACGTCCGCATGACGACGACATTGCGTTCTTCGCGCACGTATTTCAGCACGTCCACGGGATGATCGAGGAATTCGTAATAGGCCTCATCAAAGATCACGAGCACATGGTCGGGCACTTTCGCCATGAAGGCATCGATCTCCTCCTGTCCGACCATGGTGCCGGTCGGGTTGTTCGGATTTGCGATGAAAAGCTGGCGTGTCCGGGGCGTGATCGCCGCCAGAATGGCGTCCAGATCATGTTTGTAGCCGGGATCCTCCACTTCCACGGTTTTCGCTCCAAAGAGCTGCGCCATCAGAGCATACACGGCAAATGCATGGCGGGCCGTTACCACCTCGTCTCCGGGATGCAGGAACGCATGGCCGATGAACTCGATAATTTCGTTCGAGCCATTGCCAAGCACGACATTCTCTCGCTCCAGCCCGAGTTTGCTGGCGATGGCGTTGCGAAGCGCCCATCCGCCGCCATCCGGGTAGAAATTGGCCCGCTCCAGCGCGTCGCGCATGGCCTCGAGCGCCTTGGGCGAGGGACCGAGTGGATTCTCATTCGAGGCGAGCTTGATGATGTCCGAGGGCTCAAGGCCCATTTCCCGGGCGAGCTCCTCGACCGGCTTGCCCGGTTCGTAGGCGACCAGATTCCGGACATACTCGTGGGCGTTGTTCAGCATAAAATTACAGCCGGGGAGTGTGTAAGTTTTCCGCGGCGGCGTCAAACGCCCATCCGCGCCGGGGGGGGCGGGCAAATCATTTCGCTTAAAACTTTATCCGGAAAACCGTAGATGCTTTCCCAATGCGCATCGCCGTCATCGCCGACACTCACGGCAATTTTCCCGGCATCGTGGCGGACGCCATCCGCTGTGCCGATGAAATCTGGCACCTTGGGGACTACTGCGACCACGCGACGCTCAACGCCGTCAAGGCCCTCGGCCGCCCGTTTTACGGAGTCCTTGGCAATAATGACCACGGCCTCAGTCTGCCAAAAACGCTCACCCTCACCCGTGCCGGAAAAAATTTCCTGCTCATTCACATTCCGCCGCACAGGCCCGGAGGCGCCGATTATTTGATCCACGGCCACACCCACGTTCCTCGCGACGAAACGCTCGGTGCCACCCGGGTGCTGAATCCCGGGACCATCGGCAAGCCCAATAAGGGCGCGCCGCGAAGCTACGCATGGATGACGCTCGAAGAGCCGCTCGGCGTCACCGCGTGGGAGATCGTCCTATTTTGATGGTGCCGCCAGCGTGTCGGGAAAAACCGAAACTGGCAAATTTCGCGGGGCCGGTTATCATGAACACCCATACCCACGGATATCCATGAACCGAAAAAGCGCCTCCAAACCTGTCTGGAAGACTCCTCGCATCAAGGACGTCCCCATCTTTTTCGAAGTCTCACTCTACTCCGCAGCCCGTTGATCCAGCGGGTATTCCCAGGCTTCGCGCATTGATGCCACGAGGACTGCCCTGTGCAGATTCGCATACTCGGCAGCGCGGCGGGGGGAGGGTTTCCCCAGTGGAATTGTCATTGCGGTAATTGCCGTGCCGCCCGTCGTGGAGAGGCGGCTCCGCGGCTTCAAAGCTCGGTTGCCATCCGGAGGGACGCCGCATCCACGTGGCATCTTGTGAATGCCTCACCGGACGCCGCCCGGCAAATCGAGCGATTTCTTTCCCCCGGTTCCGGAGACGAAGCGCGCCGCTCTCCGCTCGCATCCGTCTACCTTACCAACGCGGATCTCGACCACTGCCTCGGCCTGTTCCAGCTTCGCGAAGGCCCGCCCATTTCCATTACCGCTCCCCGAGCGGCCCGCCAGGCTCTCTCGAGCGGACTGAACCTCGACCGTGTCCTCGGCAGCTTCTCCGGGCTTCAGTGGCAGCCCTTTCCCGAGGATTGGACCCGGGTGGAGGGACTTGAGACTCGAGGCATTCCGCTCCGCCATACCGCCCCTCCACGCTACAACGCCTCCGCCTCCGCCTCCTCCGATGCCGGTTCCCACAGCACGGGTTACCTTTTTAGAGATCCGGCATCCGGAAAAATCGCCGCCATTCTGCCCGACGTGGCGTTGCTCGATGCCTTGCTGCTCGAAACCCTGCGCTCGGCTGACCTCGTCCTCTTTGACGGCACTTTCTGGACGAACGACGAAATGCCCCGCCTCGGCTTCACGACTCGCGACGCCGCCGCGATGGGGCATGTGCCCATCAGCGGGCCGGACGGCAGTCTCGCGAAACTGGCAGCGCTTCCTGCCCGCTGTATCTACCTCCACATCAACAACACCAACCCTCTGCTGCTGCCCGCTTCTCCCGAACGGCAGGCCGTCATCGACGCCGGGCTGGAAATCGCCGAGGATGGCATGACCTTCGATCTATGAATCGCGAAGCATTCATCGCCGCCCTTCGCGCAGTCGGAGACGATCGCTACCATCATCTCCATCCCTTTCATCAGCGGATGAACCAGGGCGCGCTTTCTCCCGACACCATCCGCCTCTGGGTTGCCAACCGCTTTTATTATCAAAGAAACATTCCGCTCAAGGATGCCGCGATCCTGAGCAATTGCCCCGAGCGCGACGTCCGCCGCATCTGGCTCCATCGCATCATCGACCACGACGGCCGCGAAGACGCCCAGGGCGGCATCGAAGCCTGGCTCCGGCTCGCCGAAGGCTGTGGCATGGACCGCCGGAAAGTGCTCGCTGGCACGGACCTCCTGCCCGGCGTGCGCTTCGCCGTCGACGCCTATGTAAATTTTGCGCGCACCCAGCCCTGGCCGCTCGCCATCGCCTCGTCGCTCACGGAACTCTTCGCGCCCAACCTGATGGCCGAGCGACTCGCCGCCTTTCAAACCCATTACCAATGGGTGGCCCCCTGGGCATTCGACTATTTTGAAACCCGTGTCACCCAGGCCCGCATCGACTCCAGCGAGGGATTGGAGCTAACCATCCAATATTGCAACACCCCCGAGCTCCAGGCCCGTGCGGTCGATGCGCTCCACTTCAAATGCGATGTCCTCTGGAGCCTTCTGGATGCCATCGCCGCCGCCAGCGATGCCCATTGATCCCGAATCACCTCTCGTCCTCGTGCCCTACGCCCGGCTCCAAATGGACCGCATCACGGGAAATGCGATCCTGCTTTACCCAGAGGGCGCTCTTGAGCTCGACGAAACCGCCGAAGCCATCCTCCGGCATCTGGATGGTTCGCACACCCTTGCGGAAATTGCCGGCCGCCTTGCCAGCGCTTACGAAGGCGACGCCGAGACCATCCGCCGCGATGTCGAGGCTCTGATTGCGCAGCTCGACGCCCGCGGCTTGATTGTCGGATGACTGCCCCCCGCCCGCACGGACTCCTCGCGGAGCTTACCCACCGATGCCCGTTGAGCTGCCCGTATTGCTCGAATCCTCTCGCACTCGTTCCGCATGGCGATGAGCTTGTCACCGCCGAGTGGAATCGCCTCTTCCTTGAGGCCGCTGCGCTGGGCGTCGTGCAGCTCGGCCTCTCCGGTGGCGAGCCGATCCTCCGCCCCGACCTTGTCGAACTGGTCGCCGCCGCCCGCGCCGCCGGCCTCTACACCAATCTCATCACCAGTGCCGCCGGCCTCACGCCCGCGCTGGCGGGAAAACTCAAAACCGCTGGCCTCGACGTCGTGCAGGTCAGCCTCCAGGCCGACATTTCCGAACTGGCCAACACCATCGCAGGAGCTTCCGTTCACGAGCGGAAACTCGCCGGCACCCATGCCGCCGTGGCCGCCGGCCTGCCGCTGGGCATCAACATCGTCCTCCATCGCCAAAACATCCACCGCCTCGCGCAAATGATCCTCCTTGCCGAATCCCTCGGCGCCATGCGCATCGAGCTGGCAAGCACGCAATTCTACGGCTGGGCTTTTAAAAACCGCACCGCCCTTCTGCCGAGCCATGATCAGGTCCGCAAAGCCGCCGAGATCGCCAAAAGCGAATCCGAACGCCTGCGCGGCCGCATCCAGATCGTCTACGTTCCGCCCGACTACTACGAAAAACGTCCCAAGCCCTGCCTGCACGGCTGGGGCATGCGCGGCATCACCGTCGATCCAGCCGGTAACGTCCTCCCCTGCCAGGCGGCGGAAGCCATCCCGGGCCTCGAATTCGACAACATCCGCCAGCACGACCTCGCCTGGATCTGGCGCGAAAGCGAAGCCTTCAACCGCTTCCGCGGCACGGAATGGCTCCCCGAGCCCTGCCACAGTTGCGACTTCCGTGAGATCGACTTTGGAGGCTGCCGCTGCCAGGCTGCGCTCTTCACCGGCGACGCCGCACGCACCGATCCTGTCTGCGAGTTCTCTCCCGACCGGCCGCTCCTCGATCGGGCTCTCGCGGAATGCGCAAGCGGCGGGGACTGGATCTATCGGGGCTGAAGAACTTTTATTGGACGGCGTTCGCCAGGAACCACTCGTAGGCCGACTGGATGCCGTTGCGGAGGGAAATGCGCGGCCGCCAGCCCATGCCGAACATTTTCGACATGTCGAGCAGCTTGCGAGGCGTGCCGTCCGGCTTGCTCGTGTCGAATTCCAGAGCACCTTCGAAGCCGACCACGGCACACACCGTCTCGGCCAGTTCGCGAATGGTCACGTCCTCCCCGCAACCGACGTTGACGAATTCCGGCGAGTCGTAATTTTGCAGCAGGAAAAAACAGGCGTCCGCCAGGTCGTCGACATGCAGGAATTCGCGCCGGGGCGTTCCCGTGCCCCAGATCGGCACCGCCGCGTCGCCATTCATTTTCGCCGCATGCACCTTCCGGATCAGCGCTGGCAGCACATGCGAGGTTTGGAGATCGAAATTGTCGTTGGGACCGTAGAGATTCGTCGGCATGGCGGAAATAAAGTTCCGTCCATACTGCCGAGCGTAGGCCTGGCAGAGCTTGATTCCCGCGATCTTGGCCAGCGCATACGGTTCGTTCGTCGGCTCGAGAATGCCGGTTAGCAGCGATTCCTCCTGAATCGGCTGCGGGGCAAATTTCGGGTAAATGCACGAGCTGCCCAGAAAGAGCAGCTTGCGCACGTCGGAGGCATGCGCGTTGGAAATAAGGTTGTTCTGGATTTGCAGATTCTCGAGCAGGAATTCCACGGGGTACGTGTTGTTCGCCACGATGCCGCCCACCCTGGCGGCGGCCACCACCACCACCGACGGCCGGTGCGTCTCGTAGAACGCACGCACCGCTCCGGCATCGAGCAGGTCCAGCTCGGTTCGCGTGCGGGTAAGCACATTTCCAAAACCTTCGGCCTTTAATTTGCGCACTACGGCGCTGCCGACCATTCCGCGGTGTCCCGCGACGTAAATTGCCTCGTCTTTCTGCATGGGTTCAGTAGCGTTCCTTATCCGGTCCCATTCGCCTAGTGAAAACAAATTCGACCCGTCTTGCTGTAAATAAAACCTACAAGCTCTTTATCGGCGGCGCGTTTCCCCGCAGCGAAAGCGGCCGCGTTCTTCCGGCGATGAGCGCGGATGGGCGGACGCTCCTGGCCAGCTACGCCCACGCCTCCCGCAAGGACTTTCGCGATGCCGTCGTCAAGGCACGCGCCGCCTTCGGCAAATGGAGCAGCTCCAGCTCCTATCTGCGCGGACAGATTCTCTACCGCGCCGCCGAGGTGCTCGAATCCCGCCGTTCCGAGCTGGAAACCGAACTCCGCCGCTCGACACGGGCCACCGCCGCCGCCGCCGCACAGGAAGTGGCCCAATCCATCGACCTCCTCGTCCACTACGCCGGATGGGCCGATAAATATTCCCAGCTTTTTTCGGCGGTGAACCCCGTCGCCACCCCGCACTTTAATTTCACCTTCCCCGAGCCCACCGGCGTCGTCGCCGCCATCTGCCCCGACGCACCCGCCCTGCTCGGGCTCGCCGGCCTCATCGCGCCCGCCATTGTCTCCGGAAATACCCTCATCGCCCTCGCCTCCGAGCGCGCCCCGCTGCCCGCCGCCGCCTTCGCCGAAATCCTCGCCACCAGCGATGTTCCCGGCGGCGTGGTGAATATCCTCACCGGCCAGCGCAAGGAACTCGCCCCGCAATTCGCCTCGCACATGGACGTCAATGCCGTTGTCAACGGATGCGACGACGCAGCCATCGCGAAGGAACTCCAGTCCGGCACGGCCCTCAATCTCAAACGCTACGCCGATCACAGTCTCAGCGCCGCCGAATGGAAAAAATCGGCGGAGAATCCCTACTGGATCCTCGACACCGTCGAAATGAAAACCGCCTGGCATCCGATGGGTGTGTAGCGGCGGTCCGCGGACGTGTCGCATATTCCCTTCCCATGTCCCGCGCCCTGCTCCTCGTTCTCGACAGTGTGGGTTGCGGCCATGCGCCTGATGCCGGGCACTACGGCGATGCCGGCGCGAATACGCTGGGCCATATCCTGACCCGGCGGCCCGGCCTCCAACTGTCCACGCTCCGCAGCCTCGGCCTCGACACCGCGCTGGCCCTCGCCGAAGGCGCGGAACCATCCGGCCTGCCTGCCCGCGGAGCCGTGGGCGTGATGACCGAGCGCTCCGCCGGCAAGGATACCACCACCGGCCATTGGGAGATCGCCGGCACCGTTATCACCGAGCCCTTTCCTGTTTTCGAAAAATTTCCGCCCGAGCTCGTTGCGACCATCGAGCATGCAGCCGGCGTGCAATTTATCGGCAACCACGCCTCCAGCGGCACGGCCATTCTCGACGCACTCGGTTCCCGGCACATCGAGACGGGCCATCCCATCCTCTACACGTCCGCCGATTCCGTGCTCCAGATCGCCGCGCACGAAGACATCATCCCGCTCCATCGCCTGTACGCCATTTGCGAAATCGCCCGCAAAGCCGCCGACTCCTGGCGCATCGGGCGTGTGATCGCCCGCCCCTTCATCGGCGTGCCCGGTGCATTCCAGCGCACCGCTGGCCGCCACGATTTCTCAATGCGCCCGCCGCGCAACATCCTCAACGCACTCACGGATGCGAAAATTCCCGTCACCGGCATCGGAAAAATCTCCGACATTTTCGCAGCCAGTGGCATCGCGGAGTCCCATCCCACCAGGTCGAATTCCCACGGCATGCGGGTCCTCGACGAGCTGTGGGATTCGAGTGCCGAAGGCCTCCTCTTCGCCAACCTCGTCGATTTCGACATGCTCTACGGCCACCGCCGCGACGTGGATGGCTATGCCGGAGCGCTGGAGGCATTCGATGCCTGGCTTGCCGGGTTTCTCGACCGCGTCCGGGAGGACGATCTCGTGATCATTACCGCCGATCACGGCAACGACCCCACCTTTCCCGGCACGGACCACACTCGCGAGCGCGTCCCGCTTTTCGTCCTGCGTTCCGGCCCGCCCGCCATCCTCGGCATCCGCGATACCTTCGCCGACATCGCCGCTTCGCTGGCCGTCTTCTTCGGCCTCGACGCATGGGACGCCGGCGTGCCGTTCCTCTGAAACCGTATCCGTGCGGTTGGAATCTCTCGCAAAGAACGCCGCAAAGAAAAAGGAATGCTTTTAGATACTGTCGTCACGAGCTAGTGTCATGTCAGACAATTGATTTACAGAAGTTGGCAGTCTTTTCGAGAATTCTGTCAGCACTTGCTGACCAGACAAAAGGCTTTGGTTCGAGGTTGTGAGCGTTGAGGTAATCCCGGATTGCGGTCACGAGTCCTGCGACACTCACAAAGTTGCCGCGCCGGATGGCTTCGTTGGTGATGAGGGCAAAAAACCTTTCCACTTGGTTGAGCCATGAAGCGTGTGTCGGCGTGAAATGAAGATGCCAGTGGGGGCGTTTGATGAGCCATTTCATGACGGTCGCCGACTTGTGGGTCGCATAGTTGTCGAGGATCAGATGCACGTCTTTGCCGCAGGCGACATCCTCGGCCACGTGGCTTTCAATATTTTTGAGAAAGGCGAGGAATTCCTTGGCCCGGTGCCTGGGGTAGCACTTTCCGAGCACCTTGCCGGTTTTCACATCCAGTGCAGCAAACAATGAGGTGGTGCCATGGCGGAAATACTCTGGCGTGTGTCCTTCCGGTTTTCCAGGACGCATTGGCAGCACGGGCTGGGAGCGCTGCAGGGCTTGAATCTGACTCTTTTCGTCCACGCAAAGCACCAGTGCGTTTTCGGGAGGGCTGATGTAAAGGCCAACTACATCGCGAACTTTGTCGACGTAATGGGGATCGGTGGAAATCTGAAAAGAATCGGCCCGGTGAGGCTTGAGTCCGAAGGCCCGCCAGATGCGTGAGACACTGTCATGGGAGATGCCCATCGTCTTTGCCATCTTGCGGGTGCTCCAGTGAGTTGCCCCTTTGGGTTTGGAATGAAGGGTTTTTTCAATCAATGCTTCGATCCGTTCATCACCGATTTTGCGCGGCGGACCACTTCGCGGCAGGTCGCTGATGCCGTTGAGCCGCAGTTGGTCGAAGCGTGAGCGAAGGGAACCCACTGTGGCTGCGCAAAAACCAACACGCCGCGAAATCACCGTGTTGGAGAATCCTTCGTTCATGAGCAAAATGGACTTTGCTCGTTTGACTTCGGCTGCCGGAGCGGTTCGTTTCGCGGCGAGCTTCTGAAGAACATCCTTCTCGCTCTCACTGAGAAGAATCCGCATGACAGGGCGTCCTCTAGTTGCCATGCAAGGAGCCTGCACTCCCTCCTTATTTATGTCAATAACTTGTCTGACATGACACTAGTGCGGTTTCGATTTAAGAAAATACATACATTGGGCGATATGCTGCACTTTCCCGAAGGAGGAGAAGATGCAGGCATATTCACAGGATTTAAGAGAGCGGGTGTTGTGGGCGTTGGAACGAGGAGAAAGGCCGACGCAGATCGCGAGGCGATTGGAGGTCAGTCGGCTGTGGGTTTATAATGTAAAGAAGCGCTGGGAGGTGAGCGCCGAGCGAGGCAGCCACCAGATCGGGGGGCATCGAGTGTCGTGAGTGGCGACGCAGGAGAAGCAAATCCGAGCGTGGATCGAGAAGAAACCCGATCTGACCTTGGCGGAGTTGTGCGAGCGGCTGCGAGAGGAAAAAGCGATCGAACTCAAAGAAGCGGACTTGTGGCACCAACTCGACAAGTGGGGCTTTAGCCTTAAAAAAACGCTGCACGCCAGCGGGCAAGAACGCGAAGACGTGCGGATGGCGTGCGAAAAATGGCATCAGGACCAGGCCGCACTGGAAGGCGGCAAGCTGGTCTTTCTGGATGAAACTGGCGTTACCACCAATCTGACCCGGCGATACGGTCGATCGCAGAAAGGAACACGCTGCGTGGACAAGGCTCCTCATGGGCATTGGCAAACCAGCACTTTCATTGCCGCCTTGCGAGTCGATGGCATCAGTGCTCCCTGGCTTCTGGATGGCCCGGCCTTTTTGGAATACGTTCGCCAAGTTCTCGCTCCCACTCTTGCTCCTGGAGATGTGGTCATCGCCGACAACCTGAGCTCGCACAAGGTGGCGGGCGTGCGCGAGGCCATCGAAGCTCGCGGCGCTTCTCTGCTCTTCCTGCCCGCCTACTCTCCCGATCTAAATCCCATTGAAAACTTCTTCGCCAAACTCAAAGCTCTTTTGCGAAAAACCGCCCAACGAAACTTTGACGGACTGCTTCTTCACATCGCCCTCATCCTCGACTCCCTCTCCACTCGGGAATGTTCCATACTACTTCCGCTCAGCAGGTTATGGTACTTCTTAAATCAAAAATGCTCAAGAAATCGCTCTCGCCTTATTCCGAACTATTCTCCGCGCACGTTTTGTTGTTACTTTAGTAAACTTTTAAGATTTAGATAAGAACCAACAGAAGTTGGATCAGGGGGCAAAGATCGAATTAAAGCAGCAATTTTTGCTCCCCCTGTTCCTTGATATGTCTGATGGAAGTTCGAAAATTCCTCCGAAGCATTTTCTTTCGCGTGGTCGCTCACAATTCGCCACGCGGCCAATGGGAGCTGATATTTTTTGCAAACTTGGACCAATCCCCAAAGATTCATATCGATCGTATTCGCGCCGAATGTCGACTTAATGTGGGTCCGGAAGCTGGCGGACGAGCAAAAAATTTCCCCGCTTGCGACGGTAAACAACCCTCCGTCTTCCTGGAAAATAGCCGATTTTTCAAACGCGGGGATGTTCGGGAGTGTCAGTGTGGATCCCTCGGCAAGCACAAACCCCTCCGATTGATATGTCCCGCGTTGATAGCCGATTACTTTTTCAACGCGTCCCCATTGTCCGATTTCCAAGTTTGAGGCTAAAGCGCCTACCGGTCCGACTGAAATCGCAAGACTGCATCTCACCGTGGAAAGGAGAGCTTGCGCAGTGATGGCCGTCTCAACGCAACCGACTCCCATTTTTGTGGCAAAAACCTCATAGTTCCCGATGGAGGTCTTTGTGATCGCAGGCGATCCGGGGTGGCTAATAGTTTCGGAATGGCCTCCCAGATCTACAAGCGATTGGAGATCGGCATCGAGCGCATAGAAATAAGCGATTGATGCTCCGAAAGTCCCAGAGATCGAAAACAGGAAAAAGAACAAGAATGCTGCATTTTTCATCGGATGTCTTTCGAGTGTGAAAATTTTTTTTGAAAAATTGAAACTATATTGACAAAAATAAACCGGCTGATTAAACGAATGCGCATGGTAAGCAGGCGAGGGGCGATTTCTTATCTGTCAGCAATTGGGGTTCTAGGGGTTTCTGGCGGACTTTTTCCGCAGGGAAATCATTTTCCCAAACTCAACACAACGGTCCGGGACAAGCCAAGTTACGTAATTCGGCCGAATTTATCTGGCAACTATTCTCCTTCCTTTGTCAGGTTCTGTAGGCACCGTCGATTTGAATCTGTCGAAGATGCCGTTCGAGCAGTGAACAATCGCTCTTACTCTTTTACGGTTGAACGAATTTATCCTCGGACCGGACAGGCACCAGCAGTGTAAGAAGTCCACCTCGAGGTTGGCCTGGGGGCCACGGTCCCCAGGCCTCAATTTTAGAGATGAGAAAACCACGGGAAATGCGCGGAGAGCCGCAGGAAGACAAAGATCCCCTTTCTACACGATTGCGAGAGGCGACTATCGCAATCCGCCATCGGCACTTCGAGAAAGCGCTTACTATTCTGGACCGTCTCGCTCAGATCCAAGCGTTATCGGCAAGTCGCAAGGTGCAGATCCTTTCGGCAATTGGAGATTGCGAACTGGATCGGCTCGATTTCCAATCAGCTCTTAAGGCATACAAAAAGGCAGAGCAAACATCGGGAGATGATCCGAGAACTTGGCTGCGACCTGCAATGGCTCAGGTACGGGTTCACTTGAAAAATCTGGCGATCGAAAAGGCGCAGAAAAAAGCGGAGGGTATCTTGGAAAGATCGGTTGCCGAACAGGACACTTGCCGTTCGAAGTTGCTGTGGGCAAAAGCGCGGGCGCAGGCAGGGTTGACTGTTTCATTCGAAGGCTTGCCTCATCGGGCAGGAATGGTTGCTTTCCGGCTGGGGAATCTTTTTTTGCTAGAAGGTTATATCGACGAGGCGGAACCTTTTTTTGGCTGGAGCATTGTTGCAACGCCCAAAAGCGCCAAAGCAAAGATTGGATTGGCAGAGATCTCGCTTCGGAGATTGGAATGGCCGGATGCACACCAATTTGCTTGGGAGGCGATCCGGGATGGAAGTTTTTCGGCAAAGACACTTCCGGCTGTGCCGATTTTTCTCACGGCTTGCGTCCGGTTGGGACTGGACCCGTTGCCTGCCGAATTAGTGAGAGGATTCTCCCAAAGCGCGAGTCCCGTTCGAGACAAGGCGATGCTTGCTACGGTAAGCTGTCTGCGTTCGCTGGGGCGAGAGGAATGGACTCGGCTTGCGAAAGACTACCTTTCCGCAAAGAAACCGAACGACGAGATTGTCAGGACCGAAGTCGCAAAACTACTGCTTTCCGAAGCCCGTAGGAGTGATTTGCCAGCTTCGCTTGTTCAAGCAAGAGCGATGGAAGTTATCGAAAGTCCGCATCTCAGTTTTGGCGAGTGGTCTTCCGCGGCGAAATTGCTTCTGCGAGCGAAGCCTCCGGAAGAAAGGTCGAATTGTGTCGATGTCCTTATTTCAAATGCCATTGACCAATTTGGTCCAAAACGGGCGTCGAGTGCTCGCCATCGCATTGCGCGGACGTTGATCGAGTTGGGAGCGTTGGAGATGGCGATTCATCTTCTCCGGAAGGCTTTTGAGGATGCACCTCGCGATAGTCAAATTTGGGGGCAAGCGCGATGGGCATTGGGGGATCTGCTCGAGAAGCAAGTTCATCACCTAGAAGCTGCGAGACAGTTTCTTGCTATCATGGAAAACCGGCACACTGAGGATCGTTTTCGAATTCTCGCAACGGTGCGTTGGGCTGTGAATTCGGTGAAAGCTGACGACTTGGAGTCTCTTCTGGCCAAGAAACCCGACTTCGAAAAGGCGATGGGACGGCTCTCCGATTACGTTATACTCCTTGATTCAGCCCAACAACTGACGAAGGCTCCGCGAGAGCTAAATAGTATGGCTCCTGGACTGCTCAAGCGTGGTTCCGGCATGGCTCTGGATCTTATCCGCAAAAGCTCTGATCCAGCAGAGGTGAGAAAAGCATGGTATCTTCTCACAAGACGATGGGCCGACTTTCGTAAGGACAAGGAAATTGTCGCCCTCTGGCAATCGTTCTCCGACGAACAGAAAGAGCGGATATGGAGCTTGGAAGACCGGTTTTGGGAAGGGGTCGGCTATATTTTCCGATCTTATCGAGTTCTAAAGCGTTCTTCGGAAGCTTACGCTACAGCACGGGAATATATTACTCATCCGAGCACTCCACCGGAAGGACACGCTCATCTGGGAACCCTTTGCGCTCTGGCGCAAATCCAAGATGGAAAGTCTGCGGAAGCGATCGAAGGACTCGAACAGGTAATCCTGCTGGCTCCGGGACATGTCATGAGCGCGTACGCTTACTATTGGCTGGCGTTGGTTTCACAGAAAACCAATGCCTTGGCGAGACGGGATCGATTGGCAAAACAGATTCCTCTCTGCGTAGGAGAAGCGCCGGGTCTATTCTGGCAAAAGTCTCTGCGGATCAGAGGATTTATTCTTGAGAACAATCTTGAGTTGTCCGTGGCGCTGCAAAAATTCGGCGACGCTCAGTCCGATCAAATCGGTGTGGCTCTCGATCAAATCCAGGAGGACTTAGGCCGTGTTTAAGGCGAGGATGTCGGCGTTACGAATTTCGACAGGAATTGTTGGAGTGCTGTGGGCTTTGATGGGCCTTCTTTGTGGGCAGGAACCAATACTGACTCCGCCTGCGAGTTATTTCCCCAAGATTGTTCCTGAACCGGGAATGTATTCTTCCTCGGGAGGGTTTCGTTTCGGTAATCGCGTAAAGCTTTCCATTCTAAGTGGGAGAATCATTCAAAATGACAACGAGCGGCTCACGATGGGTTACGGCGATGTTGAGTTCAAAGTCGAGGCGCAACCTCTCGAAGGTTGGATACATTCGGCGGCCCCCTTAACAGGTGAAATGAAACTCCTGCTGTTTACCGAAATTTATGATTTCGGTACCGTTAAGTTTACGCGAATGCATCTGGCCCCGGACGGAACGATCGAGCTTAAATTTGAAGAAATTCATGCGTATGCGGAATTGGACAATGCCGATACCGATGGTGACGGACTCTACGATCTATGGGAGGTGCTTTATGACATGGATCCACAGAATCCCGACGAAAATGATAACGGCGTGGATGACGGATTTGAAGATTTCGACGAGGATGGCCTCAGGAACATCGTCGAGCAGTCCGTTGGCTCGAATCCCTGGAAAAAAGATAGTGACGATGATGGTTTAACAGATGAGGAGGAGGTAAATGAAACGGGGACGCTGCCGTACGACCCAGACGAAAACCATAACAATATTCCGGACGGATATGAGCATCTAAAAATACGCGCAAGTGTCTGGGACCCGAATTTGGATGATGACGCCTGGATGGTGCGCCATGACGGACGCGACCTTGTCACAAACAAATATAACTTTCACACCATCGCTTCGACAACATTTTGGATCAAGGCAGGCACTGCTCATACATTCACCATTCGGCCCCAGCCCAATGAGTTTATTAATGGAAGCTCGGAGGAGTTTGTGACCACTTTTGTACATATTAATCGGTTTGCTTCGGGAGGTTCCACATGGAGGCGATTGCCGGGTAGTTCACCCCAAGATGCCGTTATCATTACGGATCCAGGACCTTCAGATGCCAGCAGTTTTATCTGGCGATATGAAGCGACGGAAGCGGTTCCTCCCGACCCGGATCCTGACCCGGATCCCGATCCGGATCCCGATCCGACGCCCTCACCGGATCCCACGCCGACACCCTATCCAACTCCGACTCCCATGCCGGCCCCACCAAGCGGAGATTCGGATGATGATGGTCTCAACTACGCAGAAGAAATAGCATTGGGTACCGATCCGAACGATCCGGATACTGACGACGATGGCATGCCGGATGGCTGGGAGGTATTCAACCACCTGGCGCCGCTTGATCCCGCTGACGCTCCTATCGACGAAGAACCGGATGGATTGACAAATTTATATGAGTACCAATTCCATGGAGATCCTCATAATCCGGATACGGACGGCGATGGGTTACCTGACAAATGGGAGGTGTTTCAGGGATTCTATGTCGAAAAAGCTTATGAGGCTTTGCAGGCTAGCAATTATAGAAATGGACTCAATAACCTGACCCAATTTCAAGACAGCGGTTCGGATGGAGATGGTGACGGCCTCAGCGATCTCGCCGAACAGGTATGGGAGACGCTTTCCAACGTTCCCGATACAGATACGGATACGCTTCGGGATGGTTATGAAGTGGCGAACGGTCTGCATCCAGGAAAGGTGAGCGATGCCGCCTTGGATAGTGATCAAGATGAAATCAGCAATCTCGACGAGTTTGCCGATGGCTTGCTTCCCTGGGACTACGATACCGATGACGATGGGTTATCTGATGGTTGGGAACTGGATTATGGGTCGGATCCTCGCTCCAAGTTGAGAAATGCCGTCGCCTGGTGGCGAATCACTTACGATCAGAGGATTTACGACTACAGCGGCAACGTCAACGACGGCATTCAAAACCGGAATACTTGGACATCCTGGGAGGAGGGCCATGAAGACATTGAATTGGGGCGGTATGCTGCATACCCGGACTTGGGTATTACGTCTTTGGCTCTGCGCGATAGTGACAGTTACGCGACGGTCAAGGACTCGCCGGATTTGCTTCCCGGGGAAAAATTTACAATGGCTTTTCGCATCAAGGTGGACGATGTGGAGCGTCCGGATTGGACGGCCATTTTCGAAAAGAAAGGAAGCTATTGTATTCGGCTGCTTCCGGATTGCCGCCTCGAGGTTGAATTGGACGGGCAGGGAGGCGTATCCTCGATCCAACGAAGCGTGACATCGCTGCCAATAAAACGATGGACGCACGTCGCCCTTCTCATTGAGCAATCAAGTGGGCGTCTAAGTATCTTTTTAAATGGAAGTCAAAATGTTGCACAAACGGGCATCACCGTGCCTTTTGCCAACGCGGGCTGGCCACTTATTTTTGGAAGTCCGAGGTCAATCCCCAATCGTGTTCCGAACATACAGATCGATGACGTCCGCTTCTATCGCGACATCCTGAGTTCCGAAGAGTTGCAGGCTCTCGCGGGTTCCCGACTGGACCCCATCAGTTGGGAAGACTGGGATCACGATGGCGCGAACACTTTTCAGGAGATCTACAATGCGACCAAGCTCGACAATCCCGACACGGATAATGACGGACTGACAGACGGCAAGGAGATTAATGGCGTTGTCGTTAATGGCGTCCGTTACTTTTCGAACCCGCGTCAGCCCGATACCGATGGAGACGAGTTGTCGGATTATTACGAGCTCTATACCTCCACGACAGACCCTGGTAATTCCGATACCGACGGCGATGGCCTTTGGGATGGCGAGGAGATCAATACCTACGGCACCAATCCCAAAGACCCCGATCACGACAAGGATGAAATGCCCGATGGCTGGGAGGTCGATTACGATTTGAATCCCAAATCCAGAAGCGATGCCCGGCTTGACCCGGATAACGACGGATACAACAACGTTACAGAATATTTCCTCGGAACAAATCCCCTGGTGAAGAACGGTATCGATTTTGCCGTCGATACGGATGGAGACGGTCTGCCGGACTACATGGAAATCTATATTTACGGCACCAATCCCAACAGCTCTCACACTTACACCGGACTGGATGATGCTCAAAGGGTAAATAATGATTTGCTGCCGGGATTTAGCTCCGCTGGTGGAGGAACCGGAGGAACCGGAGGAACCGGAGGAACCGGAGGTGGCGGCACAAATAATAATACCAACGGTGATCCCGGGGATGGTTATCGGGACGGAGACGATCGCGATGGTGACGGTATTTCAAATCGGGAAGAAGTCGAGAACGGCACGGACCCCAACGACAAATCGAATCAGACCAAGCGCGTCCTCGGTGCACAAACCATTCGGAAAAATAAGAAAGAAACTGTTGGTTGTAACGAGGATTATAACCCGTATTTTGAATATGGTAAGAAAACGGTCCGGATTTATGCCCCGAAAGGAAAGACCGTTCTGCTGGGTTCCTCTTTGGAATCGGCCAAGCTGCATGTTACCGGTCGCATCATCTTGAGCGCCGATGGCGCCGAGGATCAAATTCTAACCGCCGAGAGCGGTGCTTTCGCCAATCCCTTCAATCATCTCGGCCAGGCTGCCGAGAAAGCATACTACCTTGGCTCGCCAATCAACATCACTGGATTTTTGGACCCGTTGGAGCGTGATGAAGACGACTTTGTCAGCTTTACCATTAGTCGGGAGGCGCCCAAAGAACTGGACTTTGACTGCGATCCCCCGCCTTCTGGCGGTGGCGGTGGCGGTGTGCCGGGAAGCCCCGGAGGCGGCTGGATTTATTCGTGGCATTGGCGTTATGGAGGCAGGCCCTACGATTACGTTCCCACGAAAAACGAAGACTACGGGATGACCTATGCGTCCACGGACATCTATGTCATTACCTTCGATCTCGATATTGACTCGGATAATACGAATGGCACTGGTTTTCCTGATCGTTCCAAAGAAGAAGAGGATGTTGAAGATCTAACAGAAGGTGAGGAGCCAGATCCCCGGGAGCCCGGAAAAATCGTAATGGTGAGCAATGGGGATGTGGATGGCGATTTTGTGCCGGATTTCGCCGATGGCATGGACAAATTCGAAGCGGACGGTCAGCGGGCAGATGAAGAGGAATCCGCCCGATTTGTTCCCCTTATTCTTGAAATTCCTTTGCTGGCTGAAAAATGGGAAGATGTTAAAGTCCGATTTTATTATGACGATTCGAATCCGTCCGAAATTTCAAAGGAAGCCATTCCAGAGGCAACTGAGCCGCCGTTTTATATCTACCGCCCGGCGGATGGAGCGCTTCGGGTCTGGAAGCGTAATGTGGACGGAAAGCAGTTCAGCGACGATCCAGATGGAAATCACACGCGGAAAGTCGCGACCATTGAGGACGGAGGAGACTTCATTGAGGACGGAGAGGAATATTCAGCGACGGATATGGGATTCAGCGAGGAACACCTGCGAGTGCCCTTCTATGTAGAAGCCTTGGAAGGCAGTAAAGCAATCAGGGATCAAAAAATCACCGTGGAAGTCTACTATGGCGGCGAAAATGGATCTAACATTCGCCTGACTGACTCAGTGGACTGTACTCTTATTCCCGTTGACTTGGCAGTTGATGCCAATAGAGACGGAGTTATTAAGTTCGCCGGGAATTATAATAGCACCGATCCAAATATTAGGAGCAAGCCGCAGGATACAACGAGCGAAGATCGACCTTTTAGATTCTGGATCAATGATGATCAAGATAGCAATAATGAAGATGGAGGGGAGGATGTGATTCCTGTGATTTTCCCTGACTGCGACAACAGTGAGATTGGCTCGCTGCGCAACTTGGAAGACTTTGCCCGGCTGCATATCTACATAGACGGCCTGCAAGAGGCAATTGTTAATAATAACATCCAAGTCGGATTGGAATGGCGGGACGCAACGCCTGGGCCCGATGGCACCAATCCTTCGGTAAAAGTGTATCAGGCTGCGGAATTCGATGGCGGCAGCGAATACATCAAAAACTCCGATAAAAACGAGACATGGGCGAATCGCCAATTTTCGGGCCGATTTGAAACCGCTTTAACCGGAGAGGCTATTGTCGCAAACAATACCTCATTTAGGTTCCCGGATTGGCTCTGGGACTCCACCGAATACGGCCTATCCGAGTTTGATGCCAATCATCCCAGTCGCTATCTGCTCTTTGAAGGAATCACCGAAGGAAAAGGCCGACTCGTGCTCACATTCTGGAAAGGTGGTGATAAAATCGGGGAAGGCGGCAGCGTCTGGCTGGACATCAAAAACATCAAGAAAATGTATGAGCGTGGCAAAGCGCAGCCAGAAAGCATAGCTCCCCCATATAATAGCTATGACGGCCCGTATTTGGGTCCTACTTGGTCTGTCACCGATCCATTTGAAAAGAATCCTTACGAAGAAAAGAATGCTATCATTTTCGTGCATGGCTGGAGCATGACTTATAATGCCTACATCAACTTTACTGAGACGATGTTTAAGAGGCTTTGGCATCAGGGCTTCAAGGGACGTATGTGTGCGTTCCGCTGGGATCCGCTGGTTGCTAACGAAGCGGCCCTTTACGCGGGCGAATACAACCGCAGTGAGCATAGGGCGTTCCTTTACGGGCAGGCATTAAAACAGTTCGTTGAGTCGATCAAGAACGAAGGATTGGAAGCGACCTTGATCGGCCACAGCATGGGCAACATCGTGTGTGGTTCGGCGTTGCAACAGGGGTTGAGCGTGAAGAATTATCTCCTGATGGAAGCTGCCGTTCCCGCGGGATGCTTTGACACAAGCGGCGGCAATGGTGCAGGTGGCGTGAACGGATATGTGCGATTCTGGGATTTAGAAGCAAGCAGGCCAACGCCGGACTATCATAATGCCGAAAAAGGTTATCGCGGCTTCCTTGACGGCATTGGCAGCAATGTGGCCGACCAAATCGTGAACTTCCACAACCAAGAAGATTTTGCATTGTTTACCGGAACAAAGTTTTTCTGGTTTGAAGCGAATTGGGAGAAAAACCAAGAAGATTATAAGCCTGACGGGGCCAGTGACGCCCTTCACCAGGATGGTTGGAGATATATTTATGATACCAATCAGTCTGACTCTTTGAAAAAGGGGCGCCTTGAAAGCTACCATTTTCCGTCGTGGGAATTGGTTCGATATGTGAATGACTCCTACGAGACGAAAGCGTTCATTGCGCGGCCTCGATCTAAGGCTATTGGCGCGGTTGAAGCAGATCGTCCGTCAAATATGCAGCATGTGAATTTACAGGATTATGGCTTTGATCGGCGCGAAAGCGATCACAGCGGTCAGTTCAATCGTCGTATCCAGGAACTAAATGATCTTTATTTGAGAGTTGTAGAAATAGCGCAACCGCCACAATGAACCGTCGCGCCGCAATCTTTTTTAGCTTAGGCGCGGTTATTCTTCTCCTTGCCGTCATCTGGTGGTGGAACCGCCCAGGTCTTACGCCACATGCTCCGTTAGCGGCAACTCCGACGCCGGCATCGTCACCCTCTCCGGATCAGCCAACAAACACACCACTGACTTATGTGGTTCCGTCGAATGGAGCTTATCAAGGCATGAGCGATCCTCGCTGGGAGTGGTGGAGAGAAATGAGGGAACGCGATTCCAAATTTGAGTGGAAAATGCCGGTCAATTTTTACGGCAAAGTTATAGATCAGGATAGCCAGCCCGTTCAGGGAGCAAAAGTGCGGTTCCAGTGGACAGATATGTCGGCGGCTGGAACCACCGAGAAATTTACGGGAACTGATGCGCAAGGATCGTTTTCGCTAACCAATGAAAAGGGCAAACGGCTTGGAGTATATGTTTCAAAGGACGGTTATCACGCCCTAAATCAAGGACGCGCGAGTTTTGAATATGCGGCTTTCTTTGACCCCAATTATATCGAGCCTGATCCAGATGCCCCAGTCATCTTCCAACTACTAAAAAAGATCGATGCAGAGCCGTTAATAGTGGGAGATGCGCTTAAGAAAATCTCTTATGACCGGACCTATTATTATGATTTGCAACGTGGGACGCTGAGCCAGCAGCCGCCCAATGGAGCAGGACTGAAATTTACTCTTATGCGCAGCCAGGCGGCGCAAGGCCAACCTTTTGATTGGACGTGGACGGTAGAGGGAGTCAATGCCGCTGTGCAAGCGACCGCGGACGAGTTCACTCAGATTGCACCCAATGATGGATACATGCCTTCATGGAAAATCGAACAAAAATCCGATGCGGAAAACTTCCAAAGACAGGCGCAAGTGCGGCTATATCTTCGCACGGGGGATAATCGTTATGGTCGAGTGGATTTGGAATTATCGCATCCGAACGCACGCGAGGTTGGGCCGAACCTAAGTGCAAAATCCTACTTCAATCCCTCCGGCTCACGCAACTTGGAGTTCGATCCCGCCAAGGTCGTTCAATCGCCGTAAACTCCGAGTCACCGCGCTGTCACGGTCCATGCTAAGCAATGGCCCGCGCCAGTGCTCCCGGCGGCTCAAGACCACGCTCGCTCTGCCGTCAAAGTCCACACAGATCAATCAGACCCTCGCGGTGCTCGGAGGAACTGTTACGAAGGCGGCCTGATCACGGGACCTGCTGGCGATGACATCATACAACAGATGCGGGGCACAGCGCCGCCTTGTCCTGCCGCTCTCCGCTGTCCGCGGAGGCCTCCGGCAGGGGCGGTTCCCTCCATTCGCTTCGCTCATTCCGGGGTATGAACCGAGGACAAAGGTAACAGATTGACCGAGGAGATGGGTGACAGAACAGGGTGTTAAATGCCTTGGAAAGACGAGTCACCGATGGAACAAAAACAAAGATTTGTGAGTTTACTGTAAGCGTCACACGAAGGGCCTCTTGACGGAGTCATAGATGTCAGAGTCGATGACTCTGACATCTATGGATCAGGCGGCACGCTTGAGTGAAGGGGGGCGTCGAGCATCGGCCCAGGCTTCTGGGGTGATGTCCTTGATCTGCCAGTTGGTCATGGAGGGCAGTCTGGTGAGGGCGTCGCGGAGGTAGTCGAAGGGATTGATTCCGCGTTTGCGGCAGCTCTCGATGAGCGTGAACAGGATGGCTGAGCGTTGGCCAGCATCGGCACTGCCAATGAAGAGCCAGTTCTTCTTGCCGATGGCGGTGGGGCGGATGGCGTTTTCGACGAGGTTGTTGTCGATCTCGATTCTGCCATCGTGGAGGTATGCCTGGAGGTGCGGCATCTGGGAGAGGGCGTAGTCAATAGCCGTTCCCATGCTCGATTTAGGCAGGAACCGGTGGGCGCGCTTCCAGACCAACAGGACGTTCTTGATGCGCTGGACGATCGGAGCGCTTTGGTGGCTGCGAGCCACGGCGCGCAGTTTGGGACTGGCGCTCCGCTCTCGAAGCCGGGCTTCGGTCCGGTAGAGGGCGGCGATCTGACGCAGGATCCATCCGGCTTGCTGTGGGGCGTGCTCGCGGGCTTCGTGGAAGCCGCGCCGGGCGTGTGCCCAGCATCCAACGAGCGTAAGTTCGCCGGGGTGGGTTCTCGCAAAGGCGGGGTAGGCCGCGTAGCCGTCGCACTGGATGGTGCCACTGAAGTCCACGGGGATCACGTTTTCGAGGCATTTGGCAGCACGGCTCGTTTCCCATCGGTAGATCACATCGCCTCGGGGACGATTGGTTGCCCAGAGGTAGCCGAGTTTGGTCGCTCCATTGCCGGGAGCGAGGTAGCGGATCGGCGTCTCATCAACTTGAACGTATTGACCTGCCAGGATCTCCGCGCCGATGGCGTCGTAAACGGGCCGCAGCCAGTCGGCGGCAAGCTCGATCCAGCGGGCCTGGCTTTGACGTGGAAGGAGGACGTCGTGCCGGGATTTGAAGATTCTTTCCTGACGGTAGAGCGGGAAAGGCAAAAGGGGTCAGTCCCATAAAATAGAATTGACGCTGCCTTGTGAGGGGTCAAGCTGAAGGGGTGGCAAGGAAGTTGAGACTGGAATTTGAAGGCGCGAGATATCATGTGATTAGTCGCGGAAATTACCGGAAGGATATTTTTGAAGGCCGCTCGGCGGAGGCGTTTGAGAAAACACTTTTTGAGGCGTGCGAGAAATGCGGATGGATGCTGCATGCGTATGTGATTATGAGCAACCATTACCATCTTGCGCTGGAAACGCCGGAAGGCAATCTGGTGGATGGAATGAGGTGGCTGCAGGGAGTGTTTGGGAATCGCTTTAATGCGCACAGGGGAGAACGGGGGCATGTCTTCCAATCCCGCTATAAAAGCCTTGTGGTCGAAGAAGGACGGACGCTGCTTGGGCTGGTGAATTACATCCACCTCAATCCTGTGAGGGCGTGCATGATCGAATTGGAGGAGCTTCGCACCTACCGATGGTCAAGTTATCCGAAGTATTTTGAAAGAAAAGTCAGGGGCCCCCTCGTGAGAGGTGAGTTTCTTGGCGCATTGGAGTTTCCGGACAGTTTGGGGGGAATGAAGCACTATGAGAAGCACCTCATGTGGTGTGAGGAGGGGGAGCAGAAAGAACGGGATGAGATGCAGAAGCGATATTGCCGTGGATGGGCCGTGGCAGGGGCTGAGTATCGAAAAGAACTGAAGTCGATGTATCGTGAGATGGAGGGAGCCGGGGAAGCCGTTGGGGTGGAGTTTGGAGAGTTGAAAGAGGCAAAATGGGAGAGGGTGTTGATGGAGGAGTTGAGGCGGGAAGGGAAAAACCTCAAGGCGGCGGTCGCAGAGCCCAAGGCGAGCGACTGGAAAGTGAGGATCGCGGGAGTGCTGCGCCAGAAAACGACAGCGACAAACCGATGGATTGCGGAACGACTCAGCATGGGGCATCCCAGCCGGGTGAGAAACCTGATTCGAGACGAATTATAAAATATGGGACAGACCCCTTTTGGACCCCCCAATCCTGGTGGAAGTAGCGGCAATAAGCTTCAGCTGGAGTTCGTATCACATCCTGCGAGGTCCCTGTCTCAAATGGAGGAATCTCTGGCCTATGCGGCCAAGTCTTCCACTTTTGCGGTGGGGGCCGAGAGTGAAACACATGGTTCAGTATCAAAAGACATTGATCTTAGCGGCTTCGGTTATCAAAACGAGCATAGTGGACCGTGGAAGTTCTCGTTACAAAAAATCACTCCGTTTTATAACCGCCTGATGGACGAACTTGGCATTGATCGTATTCAAGAATGAAGAATCGTCGCAACATAGCTGCCATCGTTTTCGCAGTCGTTATTGTGCTGTTGATTGCGCTTTTTATATGGGTGCGTAGAGTTCCAAGTCTCGCCGATTCCCCAACAACCAGTGAGCAATCAGCCGTCACTTCACAAGTGACGAATGCAGCAGTAAGTCAAAACAGTGTTGCAACACCGACCCAGCAGCAAATCAACGAAGAGAAGGAGCGTAGATGGACGGCGGCCTTTTTAACTCCCATATCCGTGCATGGAAAGGTTGTAGATCAGAACGGCAAACCGATTGCGGATGCGAAAGTCGAGATTGGTGTAAACAACAACCCTCTTCCAAATCAAAGTGGTTCAAATTATGTGAAAACAACGGATGATAGCGGCCGATTCTTTCTTGCTTCACATGGGATAGCTTACAGCCTCAGAGCATACAAAGACGGTTATTACACAACGGAAGAATCAGCGGCAAATCGCAATGTAGTCTCTCCCGGCAGAAGCGACTCGCCGCCCTCATCTGCAGAAAACCCTTTGGTGCTTGTTCTTCATAAACAGGGACAAACGGAACCTTTGATAGCCAAAACTACAGGCCAAATAAATGTGCCGCGGACCGGTCAACCAATTTCCGTTGATTTGGCATCGGGACGCGTTGGGCAAGGTGACCTAAAAATAGCTTCATGGGTAGGCGACTACAGTCAGCGTCAATTTGATTGGAAATATCAGCTGAGTGTTCCTGGTGGCGGAATCGTTGAACGGAAAGGTCGATTCGACTTTGAGGCACCTGAGGATGGTTATCATTCGTCGGTAGAAATTAATATGCCGGCAAGCGCAGCAAATTGGGCTATTGATGGAGAGGGGGAATACTTCGCAAAACTATCCAATGGAAGATATGCTAGAATAGCTATTAGGTTTTATCCTAGAACTAGGAACTTTGTAGTGATTGAAAGCTACATAAACCCAAGCGCCGGAAATCGAAATCTTGAGTTCGATCCCGCGAAAGTCGTCAAATCGCCGTAAACTCCGAGTCACCGCGCTGTCACGGACCATGCTAAGCAATGGCCCGCGCCATCGCTCCCGGCGGATCAATTACCACGCGCGTTCTGCCGTCAATGTCCACCCTGATCAATCAGACCTCGGTTCATACCGACCTCTCATCCCCGTAAAAAGTGGAAAGAGTCAACATTGGGCTGATTGGACTGATCATCGAGATCGTAACACTGGTCATAGGCGGCGCGATTTATATGAACGGTCTTGGCGTCGGGCCGCAAGGTATCACGCCCATGTTGGCAGGCGTTGCCATAGCTGGAGCGGGCCTTCTCGTTGGAGCGATAATGGGGGTGACGAGCTTGGTCAGAAATGGAGGATCTTCTTTCGCGTCTGCCGCAGCCGTTCTCATGCCCCTGACGATACTTGCTGTGCTTGTCTTCCGCAGAATCGGCCCGCTCTAGCAGCCTGTCGGACTTAACCCCTTGCCTTGGCTGATAAAGTTGAGGGGATATGGCCGCTCGATATGTGAACGTGGACCACGACACGCCGCTTTTGCTGCCGCCGGATCTGCGGCAGTGGGTGCCTGACCCCTATTTTCCATGATCCTCGAAGCTAAAGCCGAACTTTCTTTCACCGCCGCCGCCGACGTGCCGGCCATCTTCATGCTCCGGCCCCGCAGTGGATTCGGCCAATGGGTTATTCGCGAGGAATGCATCTGCCATCCGCATCTGCCCATGACTGAATACACCGACGGATTTGGCAACCTCTGCCAGCGCACGCTCATCCCCGCCGGAGATTTTTCCCTTGCCTCGGTCTGCCTTGTCGACACCGCCGATCAGATCGACGTTGACGTGTTCGCAGCCTACGTGCCGGTCCAGTATATCCCCGATCCGCTGCTGCAATTCCTCCTGCCAAGCCGCTACTGCCAGTCCGACAAACTCGGTGACCTCGCGCAATCCATCGCAGGCTTCATCGAGCCCGGCTACCAGCAGGCCGAAGCCATTCGTGCCTGGATGCGATGCCATATCGAATACAAATACGGCTCCAGCGACGCCTCCACCTCCGCGCTGGAAACCGCCGTGCAAAAACAAGGCGTTTGCCGCGACCTCGCCCACCTTGGCATCGCGCTCTGCCGCGCCCTTAATCTCCCGGCGCGCATGGTCGTCGGTTATTTGTACGAACTCGATCCCATGGACCTGCATGCATGGTTCGAAGCCTACGTGGGAGGCCGCTGGTACACCTTCGACGCGACCCAGGACGAGCCCAAGGGCAATCGCATCGCCATCGCTTATGGCCGCGACGCCGCCGACGTAGCCATCGCCACACAGTTCGGCCCGTTGAATCTATTAAACATGGCCGTCAGCGTGCAGCCCGGCCATGCGCCCTGAGCGCGGACCTCCTGGTCGCCGTGTCCGGGAAAGCGCGGCGCCTTACGAAAACCGTTTGACAAAAAACGCATCCATTTTAATATCTTAGAAGATCCTAAAATAATGAAATCGGTTTGTGTGGCGATGAAAGAAGAGTTTGCCCGGAGCGAATCGGTCTGCGCGCAGACGCTCATGCTGTTTCACCTGATTTCCAACAAGGCGCGCTTTCGGATCATCTGCCTTTTGACCCGCGGCGACTTTTGCGTGCAGGATATCGCCGACGTGGTCGCCCACGGCAATCTGTCGAACATTTCCCAGCAGTTGAAAATTCTCCGTCTCGCTGGCCTCATCGACCGCCGGCGCGATGACCGGAAGCTCATTTATCATCTGAAAGACGAACGCGTGCGGACCATGATCGGCTTCCTGCGCGATCAATTCCTTGGAGTCACCCCATGAAAACCCTCCTCATCCTTGGCGCCGGCACCGCCGGCACCATGATGGCCAGCCATCTTCGTCGCAAGCTCCCCGGAGCCGATTGGGTGATCCGCATCATCGACCGCCATCCCGACCACTACTACCAGCCCGGCTTCCTGTTCATGCCCTTCGGCATCTACACCGAAAGGGACGTCGTCCGCCCGAAACGCCGCCTGATCCCGCACGGCGTCGAATACACCGAGGCTGCCATCGACCGCATCGACGCCGATGCCAACCGCGTCCGGCTCGAGGACGGTTCGTCCGTGCCTTACGACGTGCTGATTGTCGCCACGGGTGTCCACCCGGCGCCCGATCAGGTCGAGGGCATGCTTGGCGGCGGGTGGCGCAAGGACGTCCACGAGTTCTATACCTTTGAGGGCGCACGCGCCCTGAGCGAACTCCGTCACAACTGGAAGGGCGGACGCCTCGTCATCCACGTCTGCGAGATGCCCATCAAGTGCCCGGTCGCCCCCCTCGAATTTGCCTTTCTCGCCGATTCCTGGCTCACCGCGCACGGTCTGCGCGACAAGACCGAGATCGTCTATGTGACGCCGCTCTCCGGCGCCTTCACCAAACCCATTGCCTCCGCCATTCTCGGACATCTGCTTGAGGAAAAACGCATCACCGTCGTGCATGACTTCGCCATCGCCCGGGTGGAGGCCGAGCGTCGCCGCATCGTCTCCTGGGACGACAGGGAAGTCCCCTACGACCTCCTCGTGACCGTGCCCCCGAACATGGGCGACGCCATGATCGAGCGCTCCGGCCTCGGCGATGAACTCAACTACGTGCCCGTCGACAAGCACACCCTCCAGTCGAAGGCCCGCGAAAACATCTTCGTCCTCGGCGATGCCACCGACGCCCCGACGTCCAAGGCCGGCTCGGTCGCCCATTTCGAGGCCGAGGTCCTTACCGAAAATATCCTGTATTTCATCCGCGGAGAAAAGCTCGCCTGCCAGTTTGACGGCCATGCCAACTGCTTTATCGAGTCCGGCTACGGCAAGGGCTTCCTGCTCGATTTCAATTACACCCTCGAGCCCGTTCCCGGGCGCTTCCCGCTCCCCGTCATCGGTCCCATGAGCCTGCTCGGAGAGTCCCGCCTCAACCACTTCGGGAAAATGTCCTTCAAATGGATCTACTGGAACATTCTCCTGCGCGGACTCCCCATCCCCTTTGTCGGCCACGAAATGAGCCTCCGCGGCAAGCGCATCCCCGAGTCTGTCCGGCCCACCCAAATGGCTGCGTGAACGCTTTATTTAGTAATTAGCAATCCACCCACACAACCCCGCCATGCCACAAAAAACACTCGCCGGAATCCTCCTCGACGTCGATGACGAGGGCTACCTTGCCAACCACTCGCAATGGACCCGCGACGTCGCCGCGGCCATCGCCGCCGAGGAGGGCATCACCCTCACCGACGCCCATTGGAAAATCCTCGACTTCATCGACAGGGACTTTCAGGAACGCAGCGTCGTCCCCGGGATGCGCCGCATGAACAAGATCGGCAACATCCCCACCAAGGATCTCTACGCCCTCTTCCCCGACGGCCCCATTAAAAAGGCCGCAAAGATCAGCGGTTACCCGAAACCGGTCAGCTGCGTCTGACCCCGAAAAAGAAAGGAGTCCCCATGTCCGAATCCTCCGATAAAATCAAAAAAGTCTCCATCATCGTCTCCAAAGGTTCCCTCGACGGCATCTACCCCGGCCTCATCATGGCCAACGGCGCCCGCATGGAAGGCATCGAAGCCAGCCTCTTCTTCACCTTCTTCGGCCTCTACGGAATCCTTAGCAAATATATGGGCGGCATCAAAATCGCGACAGTGGGCAACCCCGCCATGCGCGTTCCCGACGCCAAGGGCTTTCCTCTGCCCACCCTCCTGGGAGCCCTGCCCGGCATGTCCGCCTTCGCAACGTCGATGATGAACAAGGAAATGGAGAAGCTCGACATCCCGCCCATCCCGGAATTCATCGAGATGATCCACGACGCCGGAGGCAAAATCTACGCCTGCAAGGCCACCGTGGACATGTTCCACCTGACCGACGCGGATTTTTGTCCCCAGATGGACAGGGTTCTGACCGTCGGCGAATTCTACGAACTCTCCGCCGGCGCGCAGATCATCTTCACGTAAAGAAAGATGGCCCCGCCGGGGCGCCTTTTGCGGGTATCTTCAACCCGGAACCCGCTCCGCCGTCTCCACTCCGGAAAGCCACACGTCCTCGATGCGGGATTGCACCAGGCTGTCCCCGCAGAGGAAAAATCCCCTCGGTAAAACCGGCGCGGCTACCTCGGCGATTCGTTGTGCGTATCCCCAGCGGTGCGTGAAATTCCCAAGAAACTTCGCCGCATCCAATCCCCAGCGCGCCTCCAGCAACCCGCGTAACCGTCCCACCCATACTTCGGGGGCCGCATCGTAAAATTCCGCGCTAAATCCACGCGCCGCATGGACCACGAAGACGGTCCGGCCCTTTGGAATCCGATGCTGTTTGTGATTTTCACACGCCGTCCATCGCAACACATCGGTGCTTCGATCGCTCACGGCGTAGGCCGATTTCGCCAGACCGGACGGATTGCCCGCATAGGCAAAAAACGCCGCCAGGCATTTCGAATAAATGGCCGCGCCGGTGCTCCGTCCCAGCAGTTTCGCTGTCTGCGGCCACGGCGCGCAGCTCACCACCAGATCAAAGCGCTCGCCGTCGACTCTCCAATGCCCGAAGGAATGCCGGATCGCATGAATCTCGGTCTGGAAACGCACGTTCAGTCCCTCCGCCAGCGCATGCGCCAGACGGTTATTGCCCCCCACGTGGTACCATCGTCCGTCCGACGCCAGCGGCATTCCTTTTTCGTCCAGAACGGGCAGCGGCAGCTCCCGAATCCGGCCTGGCTCGAGGCTCTCCAGGTCCTTGCGAAACGCCGCATTTTGGATCGTGAAAAACTGTGCGCCGTGATCCACCACTGCGCCGTCCCAAAGCCGTGTCGCGCAGCGTCCCCCGAAGCTCCGTGACTTCTCGATTACCACCACATCGAAGCCCGCGCGGGCCAGTTTCCGTCCGCAGCTCAGCCCGGAAATGCCTGCTCCGATTATTGCTACGCGTGGCATGCTTCCAGCCATTATTTCCGCGTGCTTTCCCATTCGGAAGCAGAAAATCTCCCGCCGGAAGCGCTTGCAATCCAGCGGTCTCCGGGGCGAACTTCATCGTGCTATGGCCGATCCCGATCCGCATCTGAGCGACCGCTCGCAAAAGGCCGCCAAAATCATCGAGCATCCCGGCAACTTCAAGGTCTGCGAAAGCTGTGATTCCATTGTCGCCAAACGGGTTGCGCTGTGTCCGAATTGCAACGGCTACCGCTTCGAGTCCGATTCGGAAACCGTCGTCGCGCAAGCCCGCGCCCTCGCCGCCCGTGCGCAGACGAGCGTGACCGCGGAGGATTTGCAATGACGACCTACCCGTATCCGGTTGGCATCGTCGGTGCCGGACCCTGTGGGCTGCTTACGGCGTTGCTCCTCGCCCGTTTCGGCATTCGCTGTGCCGTCTTCGAGCGGCAGGGAGGACTTTCCACCCATCCCAAAGCCATGGGCATCAGCCGGCGCACCGCCGAGATATTCCGCCAAACAGGTGTCCTGGCGCCCATGCTCGCCGCCAGCCTGCCTCGCGAGCGATTCGATCTCTCCGTCTGGGAAAGCTCGCTTGTCGGCGAGGAATATGGGCGCATCCCTTGGGAGCCCGGTGATGAAATGGCCAGTCCCTGCCAGGTCGTGCATTGCCCGCAGACCGTCACGGAGCAGGCTCTCCTCTCCGCGCTCGAAAAAGAGGAAAATGCCAGCATCTTCTTCGACCACGAAGTCACCTCGCTCGAGGAAATACCCGGTGGCATCCACTTGCATGTCCACCGCTCCGCCTACGACCAGCATATTCTGGTGCAATGCCAGTACGTCGTGGCTGCGGATGGCGCTGGAAGCCGCACTCGCCACGCCCTCGGGATTGCAGCCGACGGACCCGGAGACCAGGGCCACTTTCTCAACACCTTCTTCCGCGCCGACTACGGCAGCCGGCTCATGACACGGCCCGCCATCCTGAACAACGTCCTCACCGAGGAACTCTTTGTCAGCTACGTCGCCGTCAATGGCAGCGATCTCTGGCTTATGCACCTTTTTCTCGACGAAGGCCAGACGCCCGCCGACTGGCCCCAGGAAAAACTCCTCGGAACCATCATCCATGCGTCCGGCCTGCCCGACGTGCCCGTGGAAATCCTGAGCGTCAGCCCCTGGGTCATGAGCCCCAAGGTCGCCCGCCAGTTTCGCAAAGGCCGCGTCCTTCTCACGGGCGACGCCGCGGCGCGGCTCTCTCCCACCGGCGGTCTCGGCATGAACACCGGCCTCCAGTCCGCGCACAACCTCGCCTGGAAAATCGCCGCCGTCCTCCACGGCGCGCCGGAGGTCCTCCTCGACAGCTATCAGGCCGAGCGCCATCCCATGGCCGCGCAGACTTTCCAGACCGCCGATAGCTTCCGCTCCGAAGTTTGGGAGCTCGTTGGCGCGGGGCTCTCCGGCGAATGGGACAAAGTTCGCGCCCTCCTCGCCACCAGCAAGCGCCGCGGCGGCACGGACAAGCAGGATCTCGGCTGGCGCTACGAGCAGGGCGCCTTCCTTTCCGAACCAGAGGCTTCCGGAGTGGATTCAGGCGGCGCTCCCGGTGCCCGTGCTCCGCACGTCTGGCTGGAGCGCGACGGCGTCCGGTGCTCGACGCTCGATCTCTTCGGACGCAGCTTCGTGTTGCTCGCCGCATCCCCGGCCAGCGCGTGGCAGTTCGCTTTGGAGAAAGAAATAGGCGGCTTTGCGATCGAGGTTTTTCAGATCGGTGGAGACGATGGTTTTAGCGATGCCAGCGGGCGCTTTCGATCCCTCTATGGCATCGAGCCCGGCGGAGCCATTCTCGTGCGGCCCGATGGCGTTGTCGCCTGGCGCAGCAAATCCGCGCCGGCGCATCCGGAGCAGGCGTTTGACGAGGCGGTGGCCGGTCTTTTATCCGCCTAGTTCCGCAAGGCTTGTCAGCACCTTGGAAAGCCGGTGCAACATCCAGGCTGCCAGCTCGAAGGCATCCGCCAGCGCGCCGGCTTCAGGAGACGCGGTGGCATTTCCTTCCTGTCCGTCCGTGGTCGCTTTCCCAGTTTGCTGCTTCACAAAATCCCCACGCCGTTTTGTCGCGCTGCGAAGTTTTTCGATGGCTGCCGGGTCCAGATGATTGGCCGCCGCCTGCGCGTTCTGCGTCAGCTCCCGCATCGCGTTCGATAGCACCGAGATGGCGGATTCATTGCCCCC
>Ga0351868_1042_pt1 | contig 66680 bp, 53 predicted proteins | sample TotcelHFGM3001M9_FD_206778 | JGI IMG/M metagenome (GOLD analysis project Ga0351868, IMG submission 206778) | Enriched cells from coal bed in the Powder River Basin, Montana, United States - Total cells FGM rep2 HSBNCT.FGM.300.1.M9 ... | reverse complement strand
TCCGTCCACAGACACCAAATAATAACCGTCATGGAAGACAAAGGCTTCCAGGGCCTTGCCTCGCTGCAACTGGCGAAACACATCCGGGAACATCGGCCGCAAGCTATCCGGATCGAGCGGATCGAGCAGTTCTCTCATCCGCGTATCACTGGGAACCTCAGCGACCCGATACAGCCGTTTCATGTTCTCATCCTTGCGCCGGTCTTGAAAAGCCAACAGCGAGGGGTCTTTCAGGGAAAACATGGCAAAGCCAGCCATAATCGCATCGGCGAGGTGGTAGTCACCGCTACCGATGTGCGAATCGGGGATCTGTTCCGCACGCTGGCGAATCTGGTGAACGAGCGGATTGAAAGAAAGGTGTTTTCGAGTGGTCGGGCATTCGGCCCGGAGAGACGGGGGCAACATGGGAACAGATTTCGATTCTTGTCAGAGGGTCGCTGATACAGCACAGCGATACCCTAACCATAGTGCTGCGTCTCGATCTGGAAACCCCCATTGCCGCGACAATCTTACGAAGTGCAAGCACTGCTAGCACCCGTTTTTCCGGGCTTTTAGGTCGTTTTCTGCGTCACGGGGAATTGCTGGCCTCAAGTGGACATTACGGGATGCAGGGTGCTGGCCAATCTCCCGCCACGCCTGCCGCACTCCTTCGATTACCGCACAATCTAATCCTTGATAAGTTACTGGGCATCGCGTTCCATCGGTAAGGACATTTCGCTGGTCAGGGCCAGGCAGGTTCACGAGTCATCGCGATGCCTTCCGCGTTTCAGGGAACGAAAACAGAACCATCCGAGCATCGCGATCGCAGGCACCGCGATTGCGGCAAACGTCCATTGCGAAACAACCACCGCGTGTGGATTTGCAGGCGGATTACCTGGCTTGGCCACCACGGTGAAGGTCTCAATCACACCAAGATGTTTTAGTGCGGGTACGAGGAACATGCCCAGGGCGATGACGAGCAGGATGACGAGAACGCTGATTCGGTCCCTGTGTCCACTCATGGCGATCACCTCATCGGTTTCCCGTCCCGTTGAGTCCTGCTCCGGTCGGCCCAGTAACGACCCGCGTCACCGGGCCGCGCCGATGACGCCATCCATTTTCCGAGACCGGATCGCGGCTCCGGTCCTTTGCTTGTGGCTCTTTTCTCAGCCAAGAACCTCACTCCCGCTGGCCAATCTCCCGCCACGCCTGCCGCACTCCTTCGATTACCGCACAATCTAATCCTTCATAAGTTACACACATCGGTCGGTGATGCATTAGGTCGCATCGACCACATCGTACGGAAGTCGTTCGTGCCGGATCCGTTTCCAAGACCACCCTGTACATTCCGGATGCATCATTCGGTACTGTTGGCGATTTGCCAGGGACTCGAACCACCGGCGGTGAAGCCAGGAATCAAGCCGTTCCACTTCGGAATCGAGTGGCTGGGCGTTAGGACCGAGTTTCATCGAGTGCCAGCCGGTGCAGATGTGATACCGAATTGCATAAACCGCGGCCGCGTACGTTGCCGTTTGTCCAATCGGACTCTCGTTGATTTGCAGGAACAGATCGCTACGTGAGCCGTCATTGTTCCCGGATTCGTACCAGGTGATCAACAGGTTCCGCTCCTCCCACAAGTGCTGGTAGCATCGCAACTGTGACCAACCGAGCCGACGAGCGAACGTCCGCAACGCAGCCATCGGTTTGTCACGTGGCAGTTTTCGTGGCATCAAGGGTTAGTGTGTAACGGCCACGATCACGCGGGCGGGACGCTTGATCTACCATCCAATTCCGCACGCAAGCCCGCCTCGCGTGCATCGTTTTGTTCAAGTAAGCCGCTGCGCGGCGGGCGGATGCTGCTGAGCCAGGGGCCCCCGTCAGCGGTCACGTTTATTTGCCTGGACGCGTTCTGTGAAGCACAGTTTTCCTGACCGCGGTCGGATCTTGCGGGCCACTTTGGCACGCGGCGTCCGCGGATGGGTTTCAAAAGACGCCACTCCAAATACTCACGCTTCAACCGCCCCTCAGACTAGCGAATCGCCATCGCTTTGCAAGCACTTTCTTGGATTTTTTTCCAGAATTCGATACGCTCGGTGGCTGCCACGAAACCCGCCCATCATACCTCTCCAGAGGCATCCAACACGTCCGCCCTGTGCGAACTGCTTGCTGACAGAGCCCTGGGGGCCGTAGGCCGTTGCGTGCGTTACAGAGGCAAACAGCGGCCCTTCTGGGCAAGCGAACATTTAGCGGGCACGGGATGGCCGATGGGGCGGCGGGGAATCGAGTGAAAACTCTTCAACTGGGAAAAGGCGAAGACGTCGCCCGGACTCGACGGCGAACGGCCAGGCAAACCCGCAAACGTGGCTGGCGAGAAAACGGCCGCCACTGCGGACAGGCATCGCGCCGGATGTCTTCCCGCGAGGCGGCTTAGTTCAACGTCTGCCGTAACCGGGCGGCGACGATTGACTGTACATTCAAAACCCGCGTTGTTCGCCGCTCCGGTTCACGGCTTTGTTCGGCATCTACTCGGCACCCAATGTCATCCAATCAAACAAAACAGGGCAACAATAAGTGCGGCTGCCCACATTGCCGCAACCAAACAAATCGCAGGGGTCAGAGAACCTCGCCGGCTGCGGAAGTCCTCCGGGATCAAAAGCACTCCTGTCGTCAGCGAAATCGCCGCAGCGACCGTCATGACGACATCTGTAAGCGCTGAAGGAAATGAGCTCCTCATGATAAAGCCCGCAACTAAGGGAATTGCCATGAGAACGGCCGCTTGGTTGTGTCGACGTGTCCAAGTTCGCAAAATGGCGTTGGCCTTCTCCAGAGTCTGCACTTCGGACGTTTGCATCGCTTTGCCTTTCTTGATTTGAGCAGTCCTACGCCGAACGAAAAAGTTGAGCAGCTCGCAGCCAACCGACTAACCATACCGCAGGACGCTATCGCGAGTCTGCTCCAACGCCTGGTTCGGCATGCCCTGGTTTCTTATGCCCAGGATCGCGAACTCGATGGAGCCCAAGCGTTGCGGAGGACTGCCAGCACCTCGACATGATCCGCGAGCACGGCATTGCAGACGCTATTGCGATTGTCCGCCAACGCCTGGCTCGGCAGGCTTAGCAAATGGCATGCGATCACGATAGTACTCCTTCAACTCGTCCATGTTCGAATACTCCGCGATGCATTGAATACTGTCGACCGGAAACCAGGCGATCGGTAGCTTCTTGGTGTCGCCCTCATTCCAAGGCACCGCATCCCCCACGAGAAAAGCTCGCCCTCCGATCCAATGAACCCTGGCCTGCCTCAGCATTGCACCACGAGCTGGTCCTTCCGCTGACACAACTAACAGCTTGCCCGTGAGGTCGGCCTCTGGTGGCACGTCGGGGCCGCTTGGCGTAGCTGATGCGGCCAAGGCGATAACGCAACCTATGAGGAGAAGCCCCACTGCTGACATCCATTTCATCTTCGCGACTCCTTTTGCTGGGAAATGAAATCCAACGACACCCGACTACTCCTATTGCCGAACAGGGATAACGAGGCGGCGGCCCTAACGCCAACCACCGGCAACCGACCTTAACCGCCGCTCTCGTTCATCCATTAGTTCGGCCGCTCATGCGTCAAATCAGACATCAAAACGGTTCCTGACACCTTTTTTCCTTCAATCCCACTGCTTATCCAGTTGCCTGTTCTGGCGCTGGAGATCCTGACTTCTCCACCTCCACCTCAATGCGTAAAAATAGTAGAAAGAGCACCGTGAGCCCTGCAGCAATACCTCGCTGGGTGATCTGTTTTGCCTCGATCTCTTTGGCCACAGTGAAGAGCAAGAAAAACATCAGCCAACCCAGCACCATGGACAGGCGGTGCCGGTCGCCAAAGGAATGACCGCAGGTAAAAAGGGCCAATAAGAGAAACTCAATGAGGATAACGACGATCATCGCCCCCAGAAGTGCCGGAAGGGGCGGAGGGGGTGCGCCGTCGGGGATGGCACAGCTCCCAATCATTACCAGGGCCATGGCCAACGTGCATACGAGCAAAAGCCAGAAGGGGTGCCAGGCTCTCCTGTGCTGCGATGAGAAAACACGCGCGGGCATCGCAAGTCCCACGGCAATGAAAAGCCCGGTCAAAAGAATAGCCGAAAGTACTACTGGGGCCGATGGAACGTAGTCGGCCACAAGACCCAACACAAAGGGCCAGACCACCATGACCAGGACGCAGATCCAAAGAACAGGGGTACCCATCCAGGATTCGCTGCGTTGTTTTGGAAAGAGCATTTCGGCCAGCAACACTGGTGCTACGATGGCCAGCAAGGCATGAAAATGGGTGACCCCGATAGTGTTGGCCCAGTTCCACCCCAGGACCCGCTGGTAGGCTATCGCTTGCGGTGAGATAATGCCCGGTTCGGGATTTACGAAAACTCGGGTGATGATAGCTTCGAAAAAGATCCCGAAGGCCAGTCCGAACATGAAAAGACCGGGCCAACTTTTCTTGTTTCTAACCATAAGTTCACGGGCAATCAGGGCTCCGCAGCCGTAGGGCGGCAGGGTAATAAGAAGCCGAAAGGGTTCAAAAAACTGCTCTACCGTGAGAAAGCCCGAAACGACCTCTCCGATCCAGGGTGAGAGGAAGAACAGAATCAACGCCGGTAGCAAATTCGACCTTTTGATCAGCATTCTCCGCACATCTCGTCAGATTCTCTCAACGCCGAACGACGATGTTCAACCGGCCGCGACAGGACAGGCAACCATGCCGCTGCGGCCGATCGCGGCTCGGTTGCAACATCTTGTTCGCCGATTCCGTTTGCAATGCATGGGCAGGCGCGTCAAACCCTCGACGGCAATCACGTCCGCGTTAATATAGCATTCGGGATCCATTAGTGAACGATACGATCCGAGCCTTGTGTGTCAGGGGGTTGATGCACGGTGTTGCCATCGCTCCCCGTTTTTGAATCACGTTTGAGAAGCTTGTCTCGCATTGCCTCGATATACAGTGGAAAGCAGAACGCAAAAAACAGACCCAACCCTGCCATTGCGAAGCGATTTTCTTCAAGCATCGCGTACGTGGCGAGTGTGGCGAGCACAACACCGCCAGTTGTTGAGATAGAAAGGGACCAGCGATTCATAACAACCTGCTCATTGTTTGATCGGTGTCACCGGCCGCACTGACACGGCTAACTTCAATACTTAACCCAAAGTGACTCAGTGATAAACGTTTTCAGCGGGATTATCACCTTGTCCATAAATCTTATCACCGGCTGAAAGCCATGCAGACGGCCTGGCCTCATGCCGGTGATAAAAGCTAAAATGCCCGACTCGTGGCTGCCGCGGTGCCATGCAGCCTCCAGTTCGCCCGGACCTCCGAACTGCAAATAACGACGCTCCAACCGCCAATCAGACTAGCGAATCGCCTGCACTTTGCAAGCTAATTCTTTGGATTCTTCCTAGAATTCGATACGCTCGTTGGCTGTCACAAACCCGCCCACATACCTCTCCAGAGGCATCCACGACGGCGACTTGAATCACACGCAGGATTGCGGCCGACGAACGAGTCAACGCCAATACCAGCCAGGAACGAGTTGTCGCACGGTCCACGCGGTGGCCTTCATCAGCTTTGTGTCTCGAAAGCTGGCGGTCTTCGGCCTCTCCAAACGCAAAGCTGAACCTCGGCCCGCGAATCCCGATCCGTAATCAACGCACAAAGCCAAAGTAGCCGAACAGCAGCCCAAGGAAATACGCGACATAGGGGAACCACTGAAGCATCTTGCCGCCGAAGACCATTTTGGAAAACCGTTCGACGAAGCTCGGCACGGCAATGATGAGCACGCCCTTGATCGTTGCCAGCCAACCCAAGATCGTTATCAGAACCGTCCAGTTGCCAGTCCAGACGTTGTGGTAGTTGACAATCAGCAACCCGACAATCGCTGCCGTGAAGCCCATCAAGTACGTCACGGCGGCGTTCTTGAACATGTCATCGGCGATACGGCGGTACTGGTCTTTGTCGAGGATCGCACCCACACCAGCGGACAGGTAGATCACAGAAACGATCCGGGCGAGGACGATTGAAAGGTTCATTTTCTGGCCTCAAGTGGACATTACGGGATGCGGGGTGTTGGCCAGCGGCTTGGCCTGCCTGTGCTTCGTTTCGATTACCGCACAGTCTAATCCTTCATAAGTTCGGCGGTCGGTCATCATGACTTGGCTTTCGCCGGCGTTCTCAACCACTTCCGAATGTGCTTACATGGCCAACGGTAATGACTTGCCGTGTTGGCGCGTACGTAATCGCTCAACGTCCAAGTTGGTCCGGCCCAAGCGAACCGGCCAACGGTCACAAAATCTCTGTCCGAGACCTCTTCGATCAATCCCAACATTTCTTGGTGAAAGGCATTGAAGTCCGCGAGCACGGCCTTTAGCGAACGGCGATGGTGCTTGCGGTAGATTCGATCGTTGAGCTCCCGGATGTCCCTCCAGGTCAGGCCAGGCGCAGGGACTTGGGGGGTTTCGCCACGCAGACCAGCCGCGTACCACCCTAGATTCATTTGTTGCCAGCCGATCAAGTGTCCGAGGACGTCCTTGACTGACCAGCCAGCCAGCGTGACACCGCGTTGAGTCATCTGCCGAGGTGTGAGCTGTTCGAGCAGGGCATCAAGGCTGCTGCGCTCGACGGCAATCTCCTGGAGCAATTCAGTTTTCGGAACGCGTTTGCCCATAGCCGACTCTTATTCGCCGACGAATGGCGTTGACCGGGCCGCCGCCAATCAACATTGACTTCAGGAACGACGCGGTCGGCGGCTCCGCGTCCAACGCTTTGTTATCCATTCAGATGCAAGTATCCAGATGCCAATTGGCATCCCAAGGCCACCATGTTTCCAACACTGTGAAACATAAGTGGCAGCAAAATCGTCTCGCTCTTAAGGTACATCCAAGCCAAAAAGAAACCTCCTACCAAGTTGTCTGGGCTCGGATTGCCGTAAACAAAGTGAAGTGATGCGAAGAGAATTCCATTGATGGCGATTGTTCTCCAGCATCCGACTGTTTTAACCAAGGCGAGGCAAACAACGACACGATATAGAAACTCTTCGAGTACAGGGGACACCACGCACATGTGCAAAAAAAGATATGGGACTATGGCTGGGTCATGGTTGTAAATCGGAAGTTTGTTTCCCAACAATCGCCACGTACCCAATCCAACGATGAGGCAAGCAGCGATGGCGATTGCAATTTTCGCGGAGATCCCGATCCAAGGAACCCAGCCTTGTATCGGATTCGGACGAAGTCCCAGTGATCGCAAGTCACCATCGGAGAGGTATACGTAGACAGCGAACGCTATCAAGGCCAACGATAATCGAACATCTGGGCCAATCGGCAAAGTGCAGATCACGAAGTCGGTCACGACAACAGCAATTCCGACCGCTAAAGCGATGCCTCGCCTAGAACTCGCAGTTTCAAAGTGTTGACCGATTGCAGATTCCAAGCGATGCTCTTTGATGGATAACGACGGGGATAACGAGGCGGCGGCCCAAACGCCAACCACCGGCAACCGACCTTAACCGCCGCTCTCGTTCATCCCCTAGTTCGTCGTTGTTTCAAAGGTCACCTGGAGTCAGTCCCGTACGCTTGGCAATACGCCTCATCATACGAGGGCCAGTTTCTTCTCGCTCGTGAAACGCGAAGGTGAAATCCGCCCAGCCAGGACGAGACAGGACGCGGTGGGACGTGCCCGATTGACGTCTGACCGTCCAGCCGATCCGGAACAAGGCGGCCAATACCAATCGTGCCTTGGTTGACGGCCATTGACTCATGCTGGCACCGCAAAAACTTCACCAAGTTCCGGAATGCTCTCCCCGTGTTCGAGCCGATCGGCGAGCACCCGCAGGGCTAATGCCTTGACCTTCGAGATCGCTTCTTCTCGACTCCCGCCATAGACCATGACGCCCGGCAGATCGGGGACTTCGGCTATCCACCGACCGTCGTCTTCGCGTTCAGTTTCGATATTCATTGCCTGCAACCTCCGATATCGTCGGCGGCCTGTGATGTGGCGGACGGGCAACATCACCATGCCAGCTACGGCTATCATACCACCCGTGGAAGACGCTGGCAATCATGATCGCGATTCCCGGCCACGTGCCGCGACGCATTCACGGTGATTCGCAAACCAACGACTGGGCCAGCGGCGGCAACCGGACATGGCGCCAGGGGAATCGAGGATGCGGGGCTCCGAGCCGACGAACGAAACGGATGACCAAGCCGCCGGTCATCCGTCAACCATCAGCCACGACGAGATCGGCGGCTTTAGTCGATCCCTTGGTTATTGGCGTTCCGCGTCCCACTAACCTGCCACAGTGGTTCGTCCCCGATTTCGATCGACGTGCCGTCCGTGTCCCATGTCAGCCCCAATTTCAGGCACGTCGCATCGAGGCCCTGTTCGAGGCTGATCCCTTTCAGGTTCATCGTCACCGGCATCGGGGCGCACGCGTGCGCCGCACGGACCGGCGCTCCGTGAAAACTGGTCAGGTACCGCGCAACCTGACTCAGGGGCGTCTCGCTGAACTCCAGTCTCGTGTCGCTGCGCAGTGCGCGGGCGATCTTGGTGTCCGCGGTGCCCAGCCGTGCCCATCTGCGTAATCCGGTCAGGGCGCGCAGCCTGACCAACTCCAGCTCGTTAGCGGGACCAACATAAATAATCTCTCGATCGACGTTCCAATCGTAATGCAGGCGTTGCGTCATCAGGGTCAGAGCGAGATGCAGGCGGAGTCCTCGCAAGTTGAGCGTCACGGGGTCCTCTTCGGTGCCGAGGAGGCAGAAGTTCAAAGCGTGCTGGTCGCTCAGGAACTTGATGACCTGGTTCAGTGGCGTTTCGGTGAACTGGATCTTCGTGTAATCCGTCAAGGCCTCGGCCGGCTTAGACGCTGCCCATTGTATCTTGTTCGAGCTTTCCTCATAGGTCTTTCGAGCCGCCTTTAGCTGGCGGGGAGAACCGATCCATAATAGACCGGGAGCCAAGAGGTGCAAGCGGTACTCAGTGCCGCTCAGCACGTTTTCGACCGTCGTCAACCAAGGGCCTTCTGCGTGCGCGACCGGAAGTTGCTGCCCTTTGCTCATAACCTCGTCGTCGATCCAGACCATGATTGTTGTTTGCCCGATCAGGTGCCGCAGGCAGTCCGCCAGCGTCTCATGTCCATCCGTCCGCCATTGAACGGGCTTGGCTAACATCAATTGGCGTTGGACAGCTTCGGGGATTCCGGCTTGCCGAGCGAACAACTGGAACAACAACGGTTGGTCAAGAGTCAGGATCGCTTTCAGAAGGAAACCCGCTTCCGGTGCGTTTCCTTCGTTCGCCGTGCGATAACGGCCGGCGAGAATGGCCACAAGTCGTTCTTTGGCAGCCATCCCCTGAGCTTCGGACAACTGCCGCACTAAGTCGCGGGCGGCATCGTCCGCAAGCGTTTCCTGATTCGCTGGCCGCCCGTCGCCTGCCCTAGTTGAATCCTGCCCGTCTTCAGCAAAGCCAGCGGAGTACGTGATCGCACTGAAGAGGGCTCCCCACAAGCACGGCCGCACGGCAGAGATGGATCCGAACATCGCAAAGCTCCCTCTGAATCGAAAAGATGGATATGCCGGACACGGCGAAACGAGGCCGAGAACCTCGTGCGCCCCAATATTATGGCACAACCTACGACAACAGTTCAAGCGTGTGAAGACTGCGGGACCATTGATGTCAAGCAGCCAATAACGTATTGTTTGTCAAGAGGTAGCGAGAAAAATTTGAAGTTTTTTGCTGCTGACGATACGTGGGGAAAACGGGCGGATATCGCCGCCGCGATATGCCGCTGGCCAGCGGATATCGCGGTTCCAGATCCCGACCTTCCGCCGGAATATCCCGCGAGAAACGTGGGATATCGCGGGGGCGGTTCTGCACGCCAAGCTGACGCAACGTGTAACCTCGTAGCATGTTACGCTAGATCTGTCAAAGGCGGATTCTGGCGGATACGCTTGCGATCTTGGCGGGATATCCCGGCTTGGAATATCCACTCGCGTCAGGGGCGGTCCAGTGGACTACGCACGCCTCGGCCTCCGCGATTCATTACATGGGTGTAAATCATGGTGGTCTCGACACTTTGATGCCCCAGCAGTTCCTGCACGGTTCGGATGAGCCAAGTCCCATTCGTGCTGCCGCCGGACGATCTCCAGGTGTTGCCGCAATGCCTCCTGGACTTTCGCGGGCAACATGGTCACGCGGTCCTTTTGTCCCTTGCCGTCGCGTATCAGGAGTTCACTGCGTGCAAAATCGATGTCTTGGACGCGCAATTGCAGGCCTTCGAACAGCCGCAATCCGGCCCCGTACAATAGCAAACAGACCAACCAATCGCCGCCCTCGAGTAGCGCTAGAACCGCCTGAACTTCTTCTGGGGTCAGGACGACGGGAAGCCGTTTGGGCTTTTTGGCTCGTACCGCGCCGACGATTTCGCCCAGATCGATCCGCAGCACCTCGTGGTACAGGAACAGCAAGGAATTGAACGCTTGGTTTTGCGTGGACGCGGCCACGCGGCAGTCCAACGCCAGATGACTGACGAATTTCCGGACTTCCTCCGCGCCCATCTCAGCCGGATGTCGCGTGCCGTGATAGAAGATGAACCGCTTGATCCAATTCACATACGCCTTCTCGGTGCGCGGGCTGTAATGCTTGACGCGGATGACCTCCCGGACTTGGTCAAGCAATCGAGGCTTCGGTTTGTTGTCAGCCGGAACCATATTGGGAGCATTCATACCGACCTCCTGCGTGAAACGGAAAAAAATGTTGAAACACATGAATAGTAGTGTACCCAACGACACATTTGATACAAGAGCGGGAGTGTCAAGAGCCTTTTCCAAAAAACAGGGCGGAGAAACGGGACAGGTCCAATACTGTTCGGCACAGCGGTTGCTAATGGTACGCATCCTCGACGCTTGCCGTCGAGTCATTGAGGAAAACGGGCCACGAGGGCAACTCTCAGAGAGCACCCTTTAATCCTCGCCGCTTGCCGGCGAGTGCGTCAGGCTAATTGGCGGTAGCACGATGTCAGCCATCTATCCTGAATCTCCCGACGGCAAGCGTCGGGGATCACGGTCGTTCGAGATGGACGCTTGTTCGTAGCCACGTAACCTGAAACACTCGCCGGCGAGCGGCGAGGATGCCTACCTAAGCACGAAGCGTGCCGAACAAGATTGGGACAGGTCCAATTTGAAGCGGTCTGGTCCACGAGGCGACGGATCTGCTCGCCAAACAGACGGGCCAGCGGCCGCTGTACGCCTGGAGCGAAACCAGCAAAGGCGGGCAATGGACGGGGCCGCTGGACAAGCAACAGGACGTCATCCCCGCCCACATTGGAGCCGAAGTTTGGATGAACATCTACCGCGGCGCTACGGCCATCGGCTACTTGACGCATGTCTGGAAGCCGGCGTATCACCAGTTCGGCGTGCCGGCCGAAAACCGCGACGCGATCCGGCAGATCAACGCACAGATCACGCATCTGGCCCCAGCGATCCTGAGTGCCGAACCGACCCCGGCGGCGACCATCGAAGCCGCGGACAGCGTCAAGCTGGATGTGCTGGCGCGACGTTACGCCGGCAGCGTGTACTTGTTTGCCGTCAATTTCGACGAGCGAGCGGTCGCCGCCCAGGCGACACTTGCCGTCCCCGGGTTGCCCCTCGGCGCCGAGATCGAGGTACTGGACGAGCGCCGTGTCCTTCGCGCCGAGGCGGGCGGGCTGTTCCGCGACGCCTTTGCACCGCTGGCGGTCCATTTGTACCGGGTACGGATGTAAAGCCCAAAGCGGGGGACACGCCGCGGTTTCGGCGGCGGGGACCCTGCGATGCATCAGGCGGGTGACTGGAAGCGAACGTCGCTCGCTTCAGCTCAGCATTTCGCGGATCTTGATCCGGGCCATATCGAGGGCTGCGGGCACTTTCTCCGGGGGGGATGTAAATGGGGATAAGTCCCATTAGTGGCGCCCATTATTGACGCCGGGGGCTCAGATAATTGAGATAATTGGACTTATCCCCTTATTACCCCTCCCCTTATTACCCCTCGTCCTGGATCGCGGCACATTCCAACGCCGAGCCGCGGGCGAGATCCAGGAATCTCGCCCGGTCATTCGGACTCCGCTTGCCGTTCAGTCATCGAAGGGGCCTCTCGATTACGAGCACGACCACCGCCGCAAGCGGCTGAGCACGAGCACGACCAATTCTGGCTCCGCTCCGATACTCGTGCTCGTGCTCGTGCTCAGCGAAGCGGTGCTCGTGCTCGTCATCGACCAACTCACGGTACTCGGCTTGCGATTCGCCCACGCCGTCGCCCTTCATCGCCATCCGAGTCAGCAACGAGAACGTCCTGGATCGCGGCACATTCCAACGCCGAGCCGCGGGCGATATCCAGGAATCTCGCCCGGTCATTCGGACTCCGCTTGCCGTTCAGCCATCGAAGGGGCCTCTCGATTACGAGCACGAGCACCGCCGCAAGCGGCTGAGCACGAGCACGACCAATTCTGGCTCCGCTCCGATACTCGTGCTCGTGGTCGTGCTCAGCGAAGCGGTGCTCGTGCTCGTCATCGACCAACTCACGGTACTCGGCTTGCGATTCGCCCACGCCGTCGCCCTTCATCGCCATCCGAGTCAGCAACGAGAACGTCCTGGATCGCGGCACATTCCAACGCCGAGCCGCGGGCGATATCCAGGAATCTCGCCCGGTCATTCGGACTCCGCTTGCCGTTCGGTCATCGAAGGGGCCTCTCGATTACGAGCACGAGCACCGCCGCAAGCGGCTGAGCTCGAGCACGACCAATTCACTGCCAGATCATCCCGTTCTTTCAGCCTCTCGATCCGACCTTCGAGGTCGAGCGTTTCCCCCGCCGGATTGCCCGTCTCTCGAGCGCCGACGCTGAACAACAGCCAGGCGTCCGCTGCGGCGAGGATGGAAAAACTCTTGGAACGCGTCTTGACGGGCCGTTGCGCGTTCCGGAAACTGGACGGGCAACTCCGCGTGCGGTTCTGCTTTGTGAAATGGACGCGGAGGCTGTTCTGCACCTTTGCAGGGGGGCTATGCCATGATTGTCGCGCGTGAAAGGTAACCGAATGCCTGTTCGTCTCTGGAATCGAATGTTGATCGTCGGTCTGGTCATGTTGATGGTTTCGGCCGCAGCGGCTGATGAGGAAGACGACCTCATTGCCACGCTGCAATCGGCGGCCGCTGTGCCGCAGAAGTGCGCCGCATGTCAGCGTTTGCGAATCGTCGGGACGGCCCGCGCGATACCCGCGCTGTCCGCCTTGCTGGGCGACGAGCGCACTTCGCACGCCGCGCGGTACGCGCTGGAGGCGATGCCGTGCGACGACGCGGGCGCCGCGCTGCGCGCGGCGGCGCGGACGACGTCCGGCCTGACCCAAGCGGGTCTGATCGACTCGCTCGGCTGGCGCCGCGACCGCGCGGCGGTGTCGCAGCTGGGACCGCTGGTGGCTGGCACGGACCAGACGGTTGCCGCCGCCGCGGCGACGGCATTGGGTAGGATTGGCGGAGACGCCGCCGTCGCCGCGTTGTCCGCCGTGCGGGACAAATCGCCCCCGGCGGTTCAGCCCAGTATTCTGGAAGGCTTGCTGCGGTGTGCGGAAGGCATGCGTGCCGAAGGGGACGAATCCGCTGCGGCAACCCTGTATCGCACGCTGGTGGCGGACCAATTCCCCGTCCACGTCCGCGTCGCCGCCTGGCGAGGGCTTGCCCAGGCCGATGCCGCTGGGCGGAGCGAACGGTTTGCCAGCGCCTTGTCCGGCGCCGACGGCACCTTGCGAGCGGCCGCGGCACAACTGGTCCGTGAGATGAGCGACCCGCAGGTGATCGAGGCCTGTGTGGCTCGATGGGACTCGCTACCGGCCGAATCGCAATTGGCCGTAATGGACGCGCATCGGAAACGCGGCGTCGAGGCCTTGCCTACGGTCCGCGCGGCGACGGCCAGCCCGCATCTGCCCGTTCGCGTCGCAGGCTGCCAAGCCCTAGCCGAACTCAACGTTCCGGCGACGATTCCCCTGTTGGCACACGCCGCGGCGCAAGGCGAGCCGGCCGAGCGCGAGGCCGCTCGCGATGCGCTGGCTCGTCTGCACGGTCCCGGCATGCGCGAAGCCCTGTTCGGCGAGGTCGAGTCGTTGGAGCCGCCGGCGAAAGTTGAATTACTGCGGGCACTGGGCGAACGCGGCGAGTCCGGTGCGGCCAGCGTTTTGCTGCAGCACGCCGCTGCCGAAGCCGAGCCGGTCCGGGTGGCCGCTCTGGAAGCCCTGAGCAAGCTGGCGGCCGAAGCGACACTTGGCCCGCTGCTGGAACTCGTTGGCAAACAGCCTCCGGACGCGGATGGCGAGCCGTTGCGAAGGGCTTTATTTGCCGCCTGCCAGGCCAGCCGCGACAAGCAGCAGGCCACCGCCCGCGTGCTCGGCGCGATGAGCGGCGCGGCCGCGGCAGAGCGGCGGCAACTGCTGACGCTGTTGAACGCCCTGGGCACCCCCGAGGCGCTGAACGCCGCGCAAGGGGCGGCTCGGGACGAGAACCTCGAGTTGGCCAAGGACGCCGTCCGCGTGCTGGCGGATTGGCCCACCGCGGCGGCGGCACCGGGCCTGTTGGAACTGGCCGCCCGCAGTGACGACGGCACGCTGCATGCGTTGGCCATGCGCGGCTTTGTGCGGCTGGCCGCCCAAGAGTCGGACCCGGCGCAGCGTATCGCCCGGCTGCGACAGGCCCTGACCGCCGCTCGACGGACCGAGGAAAAACGCCAAGCCTTGGGCCAGTTGGGCCAGCTTGGCGCGCCGGCCGCGCTGGACGCCGTACTGCCGTATCTGGCCGAAGATGGACTGCGGCAGGAAGCGGCCACCGCGGCGGTGAGCATTGCGGAAAGACTGGTCGAGTCGCAGCCGGAACTGGCGGTGGAGGCCGCGGCCCAAGTCCTGGCGCACAACCAATCTGCCGACATCGTTCGGCGGGCGGCGGCGCTCCGCGGGAAACCGAAGAGCGGTCCGTTCCTGCGCCAGTGGCTGGTCTGCGGTCCGTACCGTCAGTCCGGAGTGACCGGAGCAAATAACCTGTTCCCGATCGCCTTGGGTCCCGAGAAGCCCGACGAGGACGTGACGTGGCGGCCTGTGCCCCCCGCCGACATGGTGGATCTGTCGGGACTTTTTCCCAATCAGACCGATTGCGTCGCCTATCTCAAGACGTGGATCATCGCTCTGCAGGCCGCCGACGCACTGCTGCTGGTCGGCAGCGACGACGGGGTACAGGCTTGGCTGAACGGCGCCGTCGTGCATGCCAACAACACGGATCGCCCGGCCGTGATCGACGAGGACACAGCGCCGATCAGACTGAACCAAGGCCCGAATCTGCTGATGCTGAAAATCACCCAAGGCGCCGGCGGCTGGTCCGCGTGCGCCCGGATCGTCAGTCCCGAGGGCGAACCCCTTCCCGGCTTGCGCTGTGATGCCGCGCGTTGAGCGCGGGGGGACGCCTTACGTCTGAATCACCGGGTCGAGCAGTCGGCCGTGGACGTCGGTCAAACGACGGTCCAGGCCGTTGTAGTACCAGGTCAGACGTCGGTGGTCGAACCCCAGCAAATGCAGGACCGTGGCGTAGAAGTCCCACACGATCGTCGGCGACTCGGCGGCCCGCCGCCCGAATTCGTCCGTCGCGCCGTAGCTGGTGCCGCCCTTGACTCCGGCGCCCATCAGCCAGCAAGTGAACCCGTCGGGGTTGTGATCCCGGCCGGTCGTGCCGGCTTGATGTGTCGGCATCCGTCCGAACTCGGTGGTCCACAGCACGAGCGTGTCGGCCAGCAGGCCGCGCTGTTTCAGATCGGTCAGCAACGCGGCCGTCGGTTGGTCGAAGATCGGGCAATGCCGCTCGTAGTCGGACTTCAGTGTCTTGTGGGCGTCCCAGTTCAGCAAACCGTCCACGCCGGAGGCGCGGGAAGCGCAATACAAGTTGACATAACGCACGCCGCGTTCCAGCAGCCGTCGCGCCAACAAGCAGTTCCGCGCATAGGCCGCCTTGAGCGGATTGGCATCGTCCGTGCCATACTGCCGATGGATCGACTCCGATTCTCCCGCCAGATCGAGCACGTCGGGCGCGGTCAACTGCATTTTGGCCGCCAACTCGTACGCCGCCATGCGGGCTTGCAGCTCGGAGTTTCCCGGATTCGCTTCGGCGTGGCGAGCGTTCAACAGGCTCAGATAATCCCGCGTCGCGTGCTCCTCCGCAGCAGTCACGCCGTCGGGTCGAGCCAGATTGCGGATCGGCTGTTGGCTGCTCAGTACGATCGCTTGATGCTGGGCCGGCAGGAATCCGTTGCTCCAGTTTGCCTTGCCGTTGGGCGGTTCGCCGCGCACGTCCGGGATCGCGACGTAAGCCGGCAGATTCTCGTTGGCCGTGCCCAGCGCGTGGCTGAGCCAGGCGCCCGCGCTGGGAAAACCTTCCTGGACGTGTCCCGTGTTCATGAACACGCAACCGGGCCCGTGTGTGTTCGTTTTCGAGGTCATGGAATGAATAAAGGCGATGTCGTCCACGTGCTGGGCCATGTGCGGCAACAAGCTGGAGATCTTCTTGCCGCTTTCCCCACAGGCGACGAACGGCCAGGGACTCGCCATCAGGTTGCCGTTCTTGCCCTGAAACGAGACCAGATTCTCCTCGCCCGGCAACGGTTTGCCATCCCAACGTTCCAATTCAGGCTTGTGTTCCCAGAGATCGACCTGCGAGGCGCCACCGGGACAGAAGATCTGCAACACGCGGTTCGCTCGAGCCGTATGGTGCGTTTGGCCTTGGCCGGCTTGCCAAGCGGTCGCGTCCTCCCCGGCAGACGGGTGGCCATCGCGGGACGGCTGAGCGGCCGTCAATTCCGCGCCCAGCAGATGCGTCAAGCCGATCCCGGCCAAGCCGCTGAAGACGTTGCCGAGGAACCCGCGCCGAGCGAGTACTCGGTCGATCAACGCGGCGATCTGCGTTTGTGGTGGATGGTGCATCGTAAGGGCCCTTGCGGTTATGGAAGGTAGATCATCTCGTTCGAATTCATCAGCGCTCGACAGAAGGCCCGCAGCCCGTGTTCGCCGATCAAGGCGACCGCGGCGTCCTGTTCGTCCGCGGTGGCCGGCCTGGAGCAGGCCAAGGCAAACGCCCGCTGGACCTGCGACGCTACCTGTTCCGCGCCCGCCTCACGCTGCAGGCGTGCCGCCAGGAAATCCGCCATGTCCAACGAGAAGCGGTGGTTCATCATCGTCAACGCTTGCAGCGGCGTGGTCGTCGCTGCCCGCCGCGGCGCCGAAAAAGCATTGTCCGGACAATCAAACTCGGTCAACAGATCCAACAGCGAGGCGCGGGCATTCTGGTGATAGACGGCCCGCCGGTACGTCTCCGGCCCGTGTTCGTCCAGGGGAACATAAGTCGCCACGTTGTCTTGCAGGTAGCGGTACAACCGGAAGCCCGGTCCGCCGGCCTGTCGATTCAACGGGCCCGCGATCATCAACAGCGTGTCGCGGATCTCTTCGGCCGACAGACGGCGAGGCGGAAAACGCCACAGCAGGCGACTGTTGGCGTCCAACTGCGCCGCTTCGGGCCGATAGGCCGACGACTGGCGATACGTCTGGGACAACACGATCAAGCGATGCAGCGGTTTCCATCGCCAGCCGTGCTGATGCACCTGTCCCGCCAGCCAATCGAGCAGTTCGGGGTGAGTCGGCCGCCCGCCCATGTAGCCAAAGTCGCTGGGCGTGTCGACGATTCCGGTGCCGAAGTGATAATGCCAGATCCGGTTGGCCAGCACGCGGGAGGTGAGCGGATGGTCCCGGTGCGTCATCCACTCGGCCAACTGCAATCGCCGCTGGCCTTCGGCCGTATCGTCGCCCAGGCAGTAGGGCGGAGCGGCCGCGTCGAGCACTTCGAGACTGGCCGGCGCAACCTCCGCGCCCAATCGCTGCGGATCGCCGCCGACGAACACGTGGAACTTGCCGCGGACCGGCTTGAATTCGCCCGCCCACCACACGGGCAGCGGTGGCACCGCGTTGATCTGGCGGTTGATCTCGGCCAACTGACGGTTCCAATCGGCCTGTTGCTGCCGCTGCTCGGGCGTTACGGCTGCCTCGACCGGTTCGACTCGTTCCTCCGTGTCCGAACGTTCGATCGTCCGCTGCAACTCGGCCAGTTGCCGGGTCAGCTGGTCGCGCTGCTCGTTCAGCGGCCGCAGAGCTTCTTCGCGCGCCTGCCGCTGTGCCGCGGTGGCCACCGTCCGGTTGCCGTGATGCACGCCGGCGAACGTGGCGTACAGGCCATAGTAATCGCGCTGCACGATCGGATCGAACTTGTGGTCGTGGCAGCGGGCGCAACCGATCGTCAGCCCCAGAAACGCCTCGCCCGTGGTGCGGATCATCTCGTCGATCGTGTTGGCGCGGATCTGCGCCGCCTGAGCCGCGTCCTGGTTGCCCACATCGTCATAGGGCCCAGCCACCAGGAACGTCACCCCGGCCTCGACCTCCGGCTGATCCCGGCCGATGACGTCGCCCGCCAAATGCTCGCGAATGAACGTGTCGAACGGCTTGTCCTCGTTGAACGAGCGGATCACATAGTCGCGATAATGCCAGGCGTTGTTGATGATCTCGTTGCGTTCAAAGCCGCGGCTCTCCCCAAAGCGGACGACGTCCAGCCAATGCCGCGCCCATTGTTCGCCGTAGCCAGGCGACGCCAGCAGACGCTCGACCAGTTTCTCGTAGGCGTCTGCCGCCTCGTCGCCCAAAAACGCCTCGACTTCGTCCGGCGTCGGCGGCAAGCCGGTCAAGTCGTAGGTCAAGCGGCGAATCAACGCCCGCTGGTCAGCCGGTGGCGACGGCGTCAAACCTTGTTCCGCCAGCTTCTGGTAGACGAAGCGATCGATCGGACTCGCGGTCCATCCCGCCGGTATGTCGTCCGAATCCGGCGGCTCGACCGCCGACAGCGGCTGCAGCGACCACCACGCTCGGTCCGCCTTGGGTTTCTCGCGGATCACCACCCCGTCCGGCCAGTTCGCGCCGTCGGCAATCCAACGCCGCAGCCGATCCAGCTGCTCGGCCGACAACGGCTCGCCTTCCTTTGGCATGATCGCCTGACGGCCGTCCACGGAGGTAACGACATCCAGCAGATAGCTCTCGGCCGGCTTGCCCGGCGTCACGTGGCTCTGGGTCTCCAAGTCTTCGAAGGTGGCCAGCGACAAATCGCCCTGCTTGTTGTCCGGACGATGGCAGCGGATACAGTGCTGCTCCAAAATCGGCGCTACCTCGCGCTCGAAGTCCACCACCGCCGCCTCAGCGAAAACCGGCATCAACCAAACGCAAAAGGCCACGCCAATCATACCCTGATATCTGATGACTCGACACACAATACTCTCCCAAGGTACCAATTTCGGATGCGTTACAAGGCCAACAACACTATAGCGCCAGCCGCCGGATTTTCGACGTGTTCAGCGGCCGCTTTTTCTCCGGTCTTCAGCAATGAGCACGCGACCTCACCGGGCAAGCGAGCTGCCGATTTTTGCATCGAGCTGTCGCCCAATGCCCTCGTATCTTGTGGGTCTCTACTGCCAATAGATCGACAGCCCCGGAAAGCGAGAGGGGGCAACTCAATTCTTTGCGTTGTCCATCCGCGGGGGCTTGCAGAACGCGAGGCCGTGGAAAGAATAGAACGGTTCGAGGCTCACGTTCGGGGGCCGGAGTAATCGCGATTCGTGTCGAGTGGGGTCGAGTCCGTTCGAAAGGCACGCCGTGGCTATCATTGCCCGCTGTGGTTCTTGTGGGAAGCAGTTTCAAGCGCAAGCTCATCTGGCGGGCAAGACGGTTGCGTGCCCGTCCTGCGGCGGACACCTGACCGTTCCCGCAGCGGCCGATACCGCAACGGGTGGCCCTGCCCTGGCTCGATCCGGTCTTGCCCAGGCTCGGTCGGGCCCTGGACCACCAGCATCGGCGTCGGCCGCCGCGGCTCAGATCGTCGCTTGTCAGTGCGGCGCCCGTTTCAAAGCCGACGCTTCCTTGGCCGGCAAGACGGTCGGTTGTCCGACCTGCCAGCGTCCGCTTCGCATCCCTTTGCCGGCGCCGGCGGCGCGTTCGACGTCGGCACGGGCACCGACACGGCCTTCCGACGACGGCTTCTGGGACGCCCTGTTGGCGCCGGAAGAACCCGTCGCGGCCGCCGCGCCAGCGCCTGCGAACCCCGCGGAAGAGTCGATTACCGGGCCTCGGGCCACGGCGATTGCGATCGAGCAGTTGTCTCGCGGTTTGTCGCCGGCGGTGGTCCGCCGGGAATTGGTCGAACGCGGCGTATCTTCCGTCGAAGCGAACCGAGTTATCGACACGTTGGTGCCCGAATCCAGGGCAAAGACACGCGACTCGGACATGGGCAGCGGCGTGAAGAACATGTTGATTGGGGCAGTTGTCTGTTTCATCGGACTGGCCGTCACCATCGGCTCGTATGTCGCCGCCGAACCGGGGGGCGTCTTTCTATTGGCCTACGGACCGATTATCTTTGGAGGCATCCAGTTCGTCCGCGGCTTCATTCAGTTGTTCGCCGGAACCTCGTGACGACGGGTACCCGCCCCCCCAAGGAGAATCGACCGTGTCGCCATCGAAAGGAACGCTGTCCCTGTTTCGATCATCCGGTTGCTGGCTGGTTGTGGCTGCCGCTTGCTGGGCCGTCAATGGTCTCCACGGTGCGGTTGCGGCCGCACAGAAGCCCAACTTTATCGTGATCTTCTGTGACAACCTGGGATATGGCGACGTCGCCTGTTTTGGTCCGACCAGGCATCGCACGCCGAACCTGGACCGCATGGCTGCGGAGGGAATGAAGCTGACCAGCTTTTACGCGACCAGCGGCGTCTGTACGCCCTCGCGGGCCAGTCTGATCACCGGCTGTTATCCGCGGCGGGTGGGGCTGCACGTCGGCAGCCAAGGTGGAGTGGTCTTGTTTCCGAAGGACCAGAAAGGACTCGCGGCCGACGAAGTCACCGTCGCCGAGTCGCTGCGGCAGGCCGGCTATGCGACGACGATCGTCGGCAAGTGGCACTTGGGCGACCAGCCGCCTTTTCTGCCGACCCGGCACGGCTTTGACAGCTATTTTGGCATCCCCTACAGCGACGATATGACCGAGACGGAAGACGGCCGCCGACCGCCCTTGCCGCTGATGGAGAACGAGCGGGTGATCGAGGCGCCGCCGGACCGCAATCTGCTCACCCAGCGTTATACCGAACGGGTGATCGAGTTCATCACAGAGAACCGCGACCGGCCGTTCTTCGTCTACATGCCCCAGGCGATGCCCGGCAGCACCCGCGCCCCCTTTGCCAGTGAGCGGTTTCGCGGGAAATCAGCCAATGGCCCCTGGGGCGATTCCGTGGAAGAATTGGACTGGTCAGCGGGCGAGATCCTGGCGGCGTTGAAGCGATTCGACCTGGACGAGCGGACACTGGTCATCTGGACCTCCGACAACGGCGCGCCGCAGCACAATCCGCCCCAAGGCAGCAACTTGCCGCTGACCGGCTGGGGTTACACCACGGCCGAGGGCGGACAGCGGGTGCCATGCATTGCCCGTTGGCCGGGAAAGATCCCCGCCGGAACGGTCTGCGACGAACTCTGTTCGACCATCGATCTGCTGCCGACCTTGGCATTTCTGGCCGCCACCGAACCGCCGGGCGACCGAGCGATCGATGGCCGCGACATCCGGCCCTTGCTGTTCGGCACGCCGAGCGCCAAGTCGCCCCATGAAGCGTTCTTTTATTACTACCTGGACCAACTGCAAGCCGTCCGCTCGGGCCACTGGAAGCTGTACCTTCCGCTGGAAAGCAAGTGGTACAATTTCCGCCGCGACGGAAGACCTGCCAAGGCGGCCTTGTACGACCTGAAAAACGATTTGCAGGAAACCGAGAACCTGGCCGCGGCGAAGCCGGAGGTTGTCGAGCGTTTGCTCGCTTATGCCGCACAGGCCCGCGAGGATCTTGGCGATGTGGACCGGCAGGGAACGGGTCAGCGCGAACCCGGCTGGGTCGCCGAGCCCAAGCCGCTGCTCCTGATCCCTTGACGTTCCCCGCGACGAGCGCCCAAGGCCACTTGCGTTGCACGCCAACTTTCCCCTGCCGCTCGTTCAGGCGTCGCCCAGCCTCTGAAGCGCCTCGCGCGCCAAGCGTGCCAAACGTACATCCTCCGTTTGAGTTGCGCGAGTCAGCGCTTGCCGCGCGGACGCCGCCACACGGCCCATCTGGCCGATCGCCCAAGCCGCGCGTTGACGCACCGCGGGCTCGGCATCGGCGTCCAGCACACGGCTCAACGCGCCGACCGCCTGCCGCGCCCCTTCGCCCACGCGGCCCAGCAGCGTCGCAGCCCAATATCGCACGTCTGTCTCGGGATCGGTCAACAACTCGGCCAACGCACCCACGTCGCCGACGTCAGGAGCGCCCAGTTCCTCCAAGGCGGCGACGGCCCACTGGCGAACCTGCTCGTCGTCGTCGCCACTGGCGCGCGCCAGCGAGACGGCGGCTGCCGCATCCGGGGTCAGCGCCAGACGCTCGGCCGCGCTGCGACGCAGCGCCACCTGCGGCGAGTGCAAGTCGTCGATCTGCTGTGAAATATCCATGATCTAACTCGGCGTATCCGATGCGACAATGGTGGGTATCCGCTCCAAATCGAGCTTCGTGAGGGGGATGGGTTCGTCACAGGCCAGCAACTCGGCGCAACAGGCGTGTAGATCGGTCAGCAGACGCTCGAGGTCGATCCCCAAATAGGCGGGACGATAAGGCTCCAGATAGTTGCTCCCGCTGATGCACAGCTTTTTGGCCCCACGCGTATTGCCGTTGCGAAAGTGATGCAAACAGACGGCCAACTGGATCAAGCCTTGATAGAAGTGGCGAGAATCGCTGCGGTCGTCCCGCCAGATGTCCTCCCATACTTCGTGGGCTTCAAAGAAAGCGCGGCGGTTGAAGCATCGGATTCCGTCCAGGAACCGTGGGTCGTCAGCGGCAGATTCCATCGAACTAGCCTCCGTTACGCGGGTAGAGAAGCACCGAATCTAGATTCTGTCCCGAGCGGCGTCAAGCTTTGCAGCCCAGATCGCGAGGCAAACTGGTAAACGATCCGGCAACTTGGTACAGTGAAGGCACGTCGGCTTGGGACACGGGAGTGTGGAACCAGGTGGCTTTGTTTCGCAGTGCGAATCGTCCGCCGGGACATGCCGCGCGAACCGTCGTTGCGAGTTTGGTTTCTGCAGAGCGAAGGTGGCGTTCTATGGCAGCTCAATGGTATTGCCTGATTGGCCAGCAGCAATATGGTCCGTTCACGAGCGAGCAGATCCGGCAGTTGGTTCAACAGGGACAGCTCCAGCAGGAGCATTTTGTCCGCACCGAGACGGACACCCGATGGACGTCGGCGGGCGATTTGCCGGGCCTGTTTCCCCCGCCCCAGGCCGCACCGAACCCGCCCTCGGTTCCGTCGGTGACGACCAAGCCCAAGAAGAAGACCGTGGTTCCGGCCGTGTCGATTCCCGCCCCGCCAACGGCTCAAGCTCCTGCGGCGGTGCCGTTTGCGACACCCATGGCGACCCCGCCGTCAGCGATCCCTGTGGCAGCTCCCATCGCGGCAGCTCCCATCGCGGCGGCCCCCATCGCGGCAGCCCCCGTCGCGGCAGCCCCCGTCGCGGCAGCCCCGATCGCGGCGGCTCCCATCGCGGCAGCCAGGCCTGTTCCAGCACCCGCCGGCCCCGCCCAGGCCCGGACGGCGCCCGCCGCTCGACCGATCCCCCTGACTCCGATCGTCCCGCCTGTGGCGGCGCCGGGAGCGGCGCGGGGCTCCAGCGGCGAACAAGGCTCGGCCACCCCCAAACGGCGCAGGCGGAAGAATTCGCAACTCGTCGTCGGCGGTCTGGGAGCCGCCCTGGTGCTGTTGATCGTCGTCGCCGTGGTCGTGCTCAACCGCGTCCCGAGTCAGGGACCGGACCAACGCCCCGGCACCGCGTTGTTCAAGGATCCGGGCGGGGATCCCGAGATCGAAACGCCGATGGTGATGGCGGCCGCCAGTGAGCCAACCGAGATCGCGGATCCTGTCCTCGCGTCGGTAACTGCTGCCGGACAGCCCGGCTCCGAGGCGAAGTCTGCCGGGTTGCCGCCCGTGACAAAGTGGCTCGGCGCAGCTCGGCAAAAAGGAGGCCTCCGCGAGGTCGTCCGGCTGGGCGTGGGCAATGCCTGGCGGGACTCGGCGGACGGTCAGCCGGACGTTCTGAACGTCGAAATCCAGATCACGAACCTGTCGCCCGACAAGCCCTTGGAATTCTCGAGCTGGCGACCCGACGTGCAACCTCGGGCCGAACTGCGAGCCGTCATGGTCGACGATGAGGATACCCTGCTTCCCGCGTCGCCGCCGCGAACGGCAGCCAGACGCCCCGCGGCAGTTCGACGTATCGCTCCCGGCCAGTCCGAAACGGAACAGTTGAGCTTCCTGGTGCCGGAACGGGAATCGAAACAATTCCGGCTGGCGCTTCCGTACGCGGCTTTGGGCCAAGTCGGCTATCTGGGGTTTGAACTGCCCGTCCAAATGATTCGGGGGCGGCCGCCCGGTGAGGAGCAAGTCGCGACCGAAGAGCCGCCCACCATCACTCCGGAAACACTGCTGCCCGCCGCGGGCGATGCGCCGGAAATGGAGGAAGAGGAAATCGAGCAGGAACGGGAGGAGGCAATTCCCGACATCCGCAAACTGATCGAGGATGAAGAACGACCAGCCATGGAGCCGCCCCAGGAACAAGAACCGAACGAGAAACAACCGACGGCGGAGACCGAATTCCCATGACGGCTTTGCAGGAGGCACTCGCTTGAAAACTTTGGTCACCGGCGCCGGGGGGTTTCTCGGTTTGTATTTGGTCGAAATGCTGCTCGCGCGCGGCGACCACGTGCGGGCGGTTTCCCGCCAGCGATATCCGCAGCTGGACCGATCTGGTGTCGACGCGATTCAGGGGGATTTGTGCGACGCTCAAACGGCGGCCGACGCTTGTCGCGGCATCGATGTGGTCTATCATGCCGCGGGAGTTGCCGGGATTTGGGGACCGTGGCAGCATTACTACCGCATCAACACGCTGGGCACACGGAACATCATCGCCGGTTGCCTACGACACCACGTTCCGAAACTGGTCTACACCAGCAGCCCCAGCGTCACGTTTGACGGCGGCGATCAGCCAGGCGTGGACGAATCCGTGCCCTATCCCGATCGCTGGCTCTGTCACTATCCGCATACAAAGGCCCTGGCCGAGCAACAGGTGCTGGCTGCCAATGGGCACGACGGCTTGCTGACTTGCTCGTTGCGGCCGCACCTGATCTGGGGGCCTCGAGACAGGCACCTGATCCCCCGATTGCTCCAGCGAGCCGGTCAGGGGCAATTGCGGCGAGTCGGCGACGGAACGAACTTGATCGACATGGTTTACGTAGAAAATGCTGCTCGGGCGCATTTCCAGGCTGCCGACGCCTTGGAGCCTGGATCGCCGGTAGGAGGTCGAGCGTATTTCATCAGTCAGGGCGAGCCCGTGAACTGTTGGGCATGGATCGACGAGATTCTGGCACTGGCAAAAATCTCCCCCATCAGGAAAGCAATTTCTTTTTCCGCCGCGTGGAGGCTCGGCGTTGTTCTGGAGACAGGCCATCGCCTGTTGGGTATCGCTCGCGAACCGCGGATGACGCGATTCCTGGCAGCTCAACTGGCAAAACATCACTATTTCGACATCCGCCGCGCTCAGGAAGATTTTGACTATTCTCCGCAAACCTCCACGGCAGAAGGGATGGAGCGTTTGGCGAGCGAGCTGCGCGGCGGGCAGTAGCGTGCATCCAGGCTCAGACGTACAGAATTCGATTTCTGCCGGGCAATTTTGTGTCCAGGCTCAGACGTACAGAATTCAATTTTGCCGGGCAATTTGGTAACGAAGTGGGGTTGTCTATAACCGGCAAAATTGAATTCTGTACGTCTGAGCCCTTCCTCCGCTTTGCGCATCTGAGCCCTTCGGCAGGCCCCTGCGGAGAATTCGGAGCCTACCGCCGCTTGCCAATCCGCGGAAAAGCAGGTAATTTTTGTGTCTTCACATAGGAGTACCCATTGGAAATGATCGCCATGACCGGACCGAGTCGGTTGCCGGACAATCAGCGAGTGGTAATTACTGGCGTGGGGCTTACGGCGCCCAACGGAAACTCGCTGCCAGAACTTCGCAACAGCTTGCTGCAAGGGCGCAGCGGTGTGCGCGAATACGAAATCCGCTATTTTGGCAAGACGCTGGCGGGGATTTGTGAGTTCGATGCGCTGCGATATCAAGCGCGGAAGGAAATCCGACGCGGTACGCGCGCCGGTAGCGTGGGGATTTATTCGGCCAACGAAGCGGTCAAGGATGCCGGGGTGGACTGGCCCAACATCGACAAGTCGCGGGTCGGAGTCTACGTAGGGGTGACCGAGCATGGGAACGTCGAGACGGAGAACGAGATCCACGAGCTGAAGAATTACAACTACGACACGTCGTTCTGGTCGCATCATCACAATCCGCGCACGGTGGCGAACAATCCGGCCGGCGAAGTCGCCTTGAACATGGGGATCACCGGCCCGCACTACACGATCGGCGCCGCGTGCGCCGCGGGGAATGCCGGCTTGATCCAAGGCTCGCAGATGTTGCGGCTGAACGAATGCGACATGGCGATCTGCGGCGGCGTGTCGGAGAGCATTCACACGTTCGGGATTTTTGCCAGTTTCCACAGTCAGGGCGCGTTGGCCGAACACGCCGAGCCCTGGCGGGCTTCGCGGCCTTTCGATTTGCATCGCAACGGGATTGTGGTCGCCGAGGGCGGTTGCGTGTTCGTTGCCGAACGACTGGACGACGCCAAACGCCGCGGCGCGCGGATCTACGGCGAACTGGTCGGTTACGCCATGAACACCGATGCCACCGACTTTGTGCTGCCCAATCCGGAGCGACAGGCGGAGTGCATGGAACTGGCGCTGAAACGTGCCGGCCTGGTGGCGGAACAGATCGATATCGTCAGCACGCACGCCACCGGAACGGCCAGCGGGGATTCGCAGGAGTGCAACGCTTTGCGGCGCGTTTTCGGCGGCTGCCAACGCACGTTTTTCAACAATACCAAGAGTTTCATCGGCCACTCGATGGGAGCGGCCGGAGCGTTGGAGCTGGCGGGCAATTTCGGCGCGTTCGAGGACGGCGTCTGCCACCCCACGATCAACGTCGACGAATTGGACCCGGAGTGCGCGCTGGACGGCTTGGTGCTGAACCAGCCCCGCGAGATTGGCAAAGCCACCTATATCCTCAACAACTCGTTCGGGATGCTGGGTATCAATTCGGTGGCCATCATCAAACGATACTAAAAGGGCATCGCGCGGCCCGGTGCGAGCCGGGTCGAAGCAGACAAGGAGTGTACGCGGCATGACATCAGCCGAAATCCGAACGGAAATTATCAGCATCCTGGAAGACATCGCCCCGGACGAGGACTTGTCCAGCCTCCAGGACGATGTTCCGTTCCGCGATCAGATCGAACTGGACAGCATGGATTTTCTGGACATCGTGATGGAACTGCGCAAGCGGCATCGCGTACAGATTCCCGAACAGGACTACCCCCACCTGGTGTCGATGACCAGTACGGTCACGTACCTGGAACCGCTCATGAAGGACGCCTAAACGCCGGTCAGCGATGTACGACACGATTATCATCGGCGCAGGCATGTCTGGCTTGTCGGCAGGCATTCGCTTGGCGCACTACGAGCAACGTGTCTGTATTTTGGAGCGGCACAACACGATCGGCGGACTGAATTCGTTCTATCGGCTGCGTGGCCGCGACTACGACGTCGGCTTGCACGCGGTCACGAATTTCACTCCCGCCGGCGCCAAACGCGGCCCGCTGGCGCGGCTGCTGCGCCAGTTGCGTTTCCAGTGGGCCGATTTCGCTCTCGTTCCGCAAATCGGCTCGGCGATCGCCTTTCCCGGCGTCGCCTTACGGTTCGGCAACGACATTGAACTGCTGGTTGCGGAAATCGCCCGCGAGTTTCCTCGGGAAACGGATCCTTTCCGCCGCCTGGTGCAACGATTGGTCGATTACGATGACTTGAATTTCACCCATTTCGAGATGTCGGCTCGCCAGGTGTTGGACGAGACGATCGGCGATCCGCTGTTGCGGGAAATGATTTTGTGCCCGTTGATGTGGTACGGGAACGCCGCCGAGCGGGATATGCCGTTCGGTCAGTTCTGCATCATGTTCCGCAGTATCTTCCTGGAGGGCTTTGCCCGCCCGCTGGCCGGGGTGCGGCTGATCCTCCGCAATCTGATCCGTCGCTTTCGGTCGCTGGGCGGCGAGTTGCGGCTGCGCGCCGGCGTGGCTCAAATCAAAGTCGAAGGCCGCCGCGCGGTGGGGGTGGTGCTGGACGACGGCCAAGAACTGCAGGCGAAGCGGATTCTGTCCTCGGCCGGACTGGTCGAAACGCTGCGGATGTGCGACGACCTGACGCAGGTGGACGATCAACGAGCCGGCCGGATGTCGTTCGTCGAAGGCATCTCGGTGCTCGACCGCCAGCCGCAACAGTTCGGCCACGATCGTACGATCGTGTTCTTCAACGATTCGGACCGCTTCCACTGGGAACGGCCCGGCGAACTGTGCGACGTGCGGACCGGCGTCGTCTGCTCGCCGAACAACTATGCCTACGGCGCCGACGAGGGTCTGCCGGACGGCATTCTACGGATTTCGGCGCTGGCCAACTTCGAGCGCTGGGCGCAGCTGTCCGAAGACGAGTATCGCCTGGAAAAACTCCGCTGGTACGATCGCTTGACCGAAGCCGCGGTACAGTTCGTCCCGGATTACCGCGCCTATGTGATCGACACCGACATGTTCACGCCGACCACGATTCGCCGTTACACCTGGCACAACAACGGAGCCGTCTACGGTGCGCCGGAAAAACGCTTCGACGGTACCACACACCTGGACAACCTGTTCCTGTGCGGCAGCGATCAAGGCTTTGTCGGCATCGTCGGCGCGATCGTCAGCGGCATCACCATCGCCAACCAGCATTGTTTGAAGGACTAGTGCGCGCAGGGTGGCGTTCCCTTGCCTTGGAGCGCCGAGCATTACCGTTGGCAGGCCTGCCGCGTCACGCAAACAGCCGCCTCAGGTACTCGACCGCCGACCGGATTCGCAGCTCCGCCTCGCGCGCCCCCTCGCACTCGATCGTCAGGTAGCCGCGGTACTGGTGCTGTTCCAACAGGCCCAGCAGCGCGGGGAAATCGGCGGCACCTTGGCCCAGCGGCGTGTCCAGCCCGCGTCCTTGCGAGATATCGCGAACCGCATCCCGCGCGCGGACGTGCAGCACATAGGGGGCTAGCACGGTCAACGCTTCGCGAGGTGAGTGTCCGTTGACGATCAGCGCGGCGGGATCAAAGTCGACGCCAAGCGATCCGGCGGGCAGGGCCTGGATCAGGCGTACCAGGTTCTCGCCGCGTTCAGCGCCCGTCCGAGCACACAGCGTGGCACCGACGCGCTGACCGTGCTGACCGAGGTCCGTCAGGACGTCCACCAGCGGCGTCCAGGTGGGATCCTGCTCCGTTTCCGGGATTTGCCCCACATAGTTTGTCACGATCGACGCGCCCAACTTATAGGCCACCGTCATCGCCTGTTTGGTCGTCTCGATGCGGCGGTCCAGCCCGTCGGAAACCTCGTACCCATAGCGGGTCTGGTAGCGGACGGCGCAGACCCGCAAGCGGTGATCTTCCAACAACTTGCGAATCTCGCGAATCCCGCTTTGCGACAATTCCGCGGGCTGAATCTCCTGTTGGGCGTCGATCTCGACGGCCTCCGCGCCTAGCGCCGTCGCACGCGCCAACGCGCGGCCGAACGGCAAACCGAGGCTCGCCACGCGGATTCCTAGTTTCAATTGCAACATGGGGGCTTTCCTTCCGTAAAAAGGCCTTTACAGTAAACCACACGCCGGACAAATTCAAAAGGCCATTCCCGAGGACCGCACGATGATCCCGCTTCAAGCTGTCTGTGAATACCTCGGCCATTTTGCACCATCTCGACTGGCGGAGGAATGGGACAATGTCGGGTTATTGGTCGGAGATCTGCACGACAGCATCCAACGCGTGATGACTTGCCTGACGGTGACTCCCGACAGCGCCGGCGAGGCCGTTGCTCAGGGCGCCGACTTGATCATCACGCACCATCCTCTGCCCTTCCGGCCCCTGAAACGCCTGACGACCAACAGCACGCCGGAACGATTGCTGCTGCAAATCGCCCGCGCCGGCATCGCCGTGTACAGTCCCCACACCGCATTCGATTCGGCCGCCACCGGGATCAACCAGCAATTGGCCGCCGGACTCGGCTTGACGAACGTCGCCCCGCTGGTCGCCAAGGACGAGGTTCCGTCGCTGGGCGCGGGCCGTTTCGGCGAGTTGCCGCAAGCGGTTTCCCTGCCTGAGTTGGCGGCACAGCTGAAGGCGTTTCTCAAGCTCTCCGGTCTACACGTCGTCGGCGACGCAGGACAACCGCGCCGCCGCGTCGCCGTGGCCTGCGGAGCGGCGGGCGAGTTCCTGGAGCCCGCCCGCCGCGCGGGCTGCGATACCCTGGTCACCGGCGAAACCACCTTCCACACGTGCCTGGAAGCGGAAGCGCAAGGCATCGCCCTGCTGCTGCCCGGACATTTTGCCAGCGAACGGTTCGCCGTCGAAACGTTGGCCGCTACACTGGCCGCCCAGTTCCCGGAGTTGAACGTCTGGGCCAGCCGGGACGAACGCGATCCGCTGCGGTGGTGTTAGCGTGAAAATGGGGAAGGTCGTTGGCCGCGGCAGCGCTAGGACGGGGCGACCGGACGAAAACACGTAAGCCGAGGCGTGAGTTTTGAAGTTGCACAGGTTGTTTCTGCGCGGACACCAAGTCTAGTTTTTTTTCCCGCTCTCGATGATCGTGATCAAGCGGTCCACGGGAACGTCTTGTAAAACATCCACGCCGCCGCCGATCCAGCGGACTTCGATCCGGTCCACCCGGTCGTGCCGGCCCAGCCCGAAATGGAGCCGCGAGCCGAAGTGACTTTGGTAACCGCGCCCGCTGTGCACTTCGGCGACCTGCTGCAGTTCCCCGGCCGTTACTTTGACGTGGGCGCCAACGGCGTCCCGATTGGTGTGAATACCACGCAACTGGATCTGCAGCCAATGATGGCCCGTGGCGGATTCGTTGCGGAGCACGGTCGGCGGCCGATCGCGGTTCAGCACGACGACATCGACGCGACCGTCGTTGTCCAGGTCATCAAAGACGATGCCGCGGGCGACCATCTTCACCCGCAAGCCATCGCCGCTGGAATCCGAGACGTTCGCGAACCGCCCGTTGCCCAAGTTGCGGAACAGGATCGGGCGGACTTCGTAGGACGTCCAATTCGTCACGGTATCGATGTCTTTGTAGATGTGACCGCAGCCGATGAAGATGTCCCGCAAGCCGTCGTTGTCAAAATCGACCATGCCCAGGCCCCACTTGACAAAGGTCATGGCGCCTACGCCGATCCCCGCTTGGGCCGCCACGTCCTCGAATTGCCCGTCTCCCAGATTGCGATGCAGCACGCTCATCTCGTTGAAGTAATCGGTGACCACCAAGTCGAGATGGCCGTCGTTGTCAAAATCGCCGGCGTCGGCGCCCATACTGGACGTCGGCACGCCCGCGTAATTGCAGGCCACGCCGGCCAGCAAACCGACTTCGGAAAACTTGCCGCTGCCCTCGTTGCGGAACAGGAAATCCCACCGCTGATCGTTGCACACAAAGATGTCGGTCCGGCCGTCCTGGTCGTAGTCCAGGCAGACCGTGCCCATGCCCGATCCGGCGTGGTCTCCAATTCCGGACTCGTCCGTGATATCCGTAAACGTGCCGTCGCCGTCGTTGCGGTACAGGTGATTGGGTTGCGGATCGTAGTCTCGTGGGCCCGCATAGTCGCTGCGGCCGCGAATCGTCGCCGTGCGATGGTTTTCGTAGGTGAAATCGATGTAGTCGGAGACGAACAGGTCGAGAATCCCGTTGCCGTCGATGTCCAGGAAATTGGCGCCCGCGCCCAGAAAGTTGCCTCGAGCGACGCCCGCGGCAGCCGTGACGTCGGCAAACGTCCCGTCGCCGTTGTTACGATACAAGACGTTCGGGCCAAAGTTATTGCAATACACGTCGGGGTGCCCGTCGTTGTCGTAATCGGCGACAGCCACGCCCAGCCCGTAGCCGGCTTCGCCCACCCCCGCCGTCTCGGTGACGTCGGCGAACCGCCAGCCACCCAGGTTGCGGTACAAGGCGTTGCGGACCGGTTCCCGCACGGGCGTGCCGCGCAGCGGCCGGCCGTTCAGGAAGTAAATGTCGATCAGCCCGTCGCCGTCATAGTCGAACGTCGCCAAACCCGAGCAAACCGTCTCGGCAATGTAGTGCCGGCCGCTGCCGCCATCGGTGTGCCGAAAGGTGATCCCGGTCTGCGCGGTGACATTCCGAAGAACAATCGGGCTCTCGGCCGCGGTCAGGACTGTGGTCAGGGCCACCGTCATCACGCAACCGATCAGCAGCGCCACCCGGGAGGCCAACGAACAGCAAGGCAAGGATTTCACGGCGATTCCCCCGGCGAAAGGGACTCCAACAGGGCTCTGGGTTCGGGCCGATCGGGCGCAAAGGCCCAAGCGCGAAAGGCATGTTTTGCGGCTCGCTCCCGCTGGCCGCGGATCGCGTACAACTTGGCCGCCTCGAAATGAAAACTTGCCAAGAGCGGATATAGGGAGGCTGGATCATCGCGCTCCTCGTCCGTTCCCGCACGCTGCATGCGATCGAAAACCTGCATCTCCTTTTGATGCAGTCGGGCATACTCCTGGCGGCACTGCTTGGCTTCGTCCTGCCGTCCGAGCCGCATCAGCGAGGACGATAATCCATAATGGGCGACGGCGGCATACTGCGGATCGTCAAGGGCCTGCCGATACTGGTCTGCGGACAGCTCGAATTGCCGCAGTTGGTAGTACGCTTGTCCCAGCGTCACGCGTGCTCCGCCCGGGAGCGTGGCGGATTGGCCGAGTGGCTCTAGTCGATCGATGACTTCCTGCGGCCGGCCCAGTTTGAGCAGCGAATCGACCAGGAAGAAAACATGGGAATCGGCCAAGGCAGGGGCCACATCGCTCAGCTGTTGCATGCACTGCGCGGCTCGCTCGAAATCGCCCCGTTTGTGAGCTGTCTTGGCCAGCCCCAGCCACGCTTCTGCCGATTGAGCGTCGAGTTCGCCGATTCTCCGCCAAGCCGCCTCCGCTTGCTCCGGATCGCCAAAGGCGAACAAGACGTTTCCGGCGAGGGCCAATGCCTGCACGTCGCCGGGGAGTTTTTCCATAATTTCCTTGCCTAACTGCCTGGCTTCGGCCACCGTTTCCGTGTACGTGGGCTCGGCCCGCGGAGGAGGGACGAATCGAGCGGCTTCCGCAATCGGCGCCTCTTGGGGAATGGCAACCGTGGAAAGGCGGTTGTCGTCGGGACGCGTCAAACGTTCCACAGCGACAGCTCCAACTCCCAGGCAGACCAGCAGGGCGGCTCCAGCCAGCAGGCGACTGCGACGATTTCTGGGACGAGCGGATGCCGATGGCTTGACCCGCTGACGATCTGGCGCCCGCCGTTTGCTCATGGCCTAGCCCGGATGATGCAGACCCGATGACCACGTGAACCACGAAAGACACGAAACCTAAACAGAAACGGTACGCCCGCAAGGACGTACCGTTTTCGTTTTACGCGCATGAGGCGACTGCCCATTCGGTTAGGGAAGCTCCGTAGCCTCTCCGCCATTCTTCGACCCAATGGCTCCCCAGACGCCATACGGAGACCGCCCAGAATTCAAATTGGGCTGGGCCGTCAGATTGCCCGTATCGATATCGTTCATGAAGAAGCGGACGGAACCATCCATCATCAGCCCGTTCACACCGCCGGGATGAAAGCTGGAAGGAGCCAGTGCTCCGCCATCGGAATCGTTGCCTCCCGAGACGCAGGATGGTCCGTTGGGCGCCGTAATCGTGGTGAATCCGGTGAAGGTGATCCCACCATCCGCCCAGCGCATCCCGCGCCAATCGCGAACATCGGTTCCGGGGACATACATGCCGTCGGCCCCGATCCGGCTCATGCACTGTGTCTGCGGGTTTCCATCCTGGTTGAGTCCAGTGTTTCTGGCGATGCCGCCGATGATCATGTTGGCTCGATCACGCCCCACCGCATTCTCCGACATGGCGATCGTCGTGCTCAGGCCATCGGTAAAGGAAGAAAACGTGTATCCCTTCGGGCCCGCTTTGTAACTGCCGTTGGGGTCGCCATCAGGAATCGCCCCGAAGGCGCCACGACGGTTGTCCCGGTCTTCCGTCCAGCGTGCGTTGTCGCCACGGCTGAAGCAGTAGTTGCTGACCCCTTGCTGTCCGACGTCACCAAAGGCACCCATCGGCTGAGGGTCAGATGGGCAGCGAAGGTCCGGACGCAGGATGTTCCAGGGCGCCTCGCCGTAACCCATGCCGCAGTTGTTCCATGGCTCGGGTTGGCTTTGCCCAAATCTTTGAAGCGTGGGACCATGTGCTCCGGTCCAGTTCATCGACATGTCGTACTGCGCCTGCAATTCCATAAACGGCATCAGGCGGTGATGCGCGTTCCAACGCCAGTTCGTAGCGTGCGGCGGCAGTGCCTTGTAGGTGTCGTGATGGTTGTGCAAGGCGACACCAAGTTGTTTCAGTTTGTTCACGCAATCGCTGCGTCGAGCCGCTTCGCGAGCGGCCTGAATGGCAGGCAAGAGCAAGGCCACCAAGATGCCGATGATGGCGATTACCACCAGTAATTCGACGAGCGTGAACCCCAGACGCGACCTTCGATTCATGAGAGCCCTCCGTCACGAAAAAAAGAAAGGAAATCAGACAAAGCGAACGCGAAACAAATTGCCTCCAAGCCCGAACCACATAGGACCACCTAACACCATAAAACGTCTATCGGCTCTTGGGAGGCTACCAAATGCGAATTCTAGCACTGCTATCCAAACAACGCAATTACATATATAAAATTCGAAGAATTACCCAGAAAGTGATATTCCACCCAAGAGGTGGGTGTGCCGCCACTCGCCGCAAGCTGGCGCTCGTTGGAGAATAGTAGAAACGGGCTGCCAGCCGGTTTCCAACGCTGCAAGGCTTTGGTGCCGAGCCAAAATAACCGGCAAACGGCCTGTCGCTACAGCTTAAACCAACCGCGTGTAAGTCAGCGTCAACCGCTTTTGATCGTATTTGGGCGGCAGTCCTGTTGAGTTGCCAGCGTCGCTGTATTAAGATTCAGCGACTTGTGTCGTATCGTTTGTCATCCGTTAACTCGATGGATGTCTACTATTTCGAGGGGGATTATTCCATGAAGCGAAGCTGTGTTGTCCTGGCCTTGTTGACGGCGGTCAGTGTGGGTGTACTCGGTTGTGGCGGCGGAGGCAAAGGGCTCGAAGGAACCGTCTCGGTCAAGGGGGTCGTGAAACAAAAAGGAGCTCCTCTGGCGGGGGCAACCGTCACCTTTGCTCCCACCAGTCAGGGGGCGCGAGCGGCTTCCGGAATCACTGATGCCAACGGCCAGTTCGCCCTGACCACTCTTCAGCCGGGAGATGGTGCCTATCCGGGGGAGTATCAGGTCACGGTAACCAAGACGGAGCTGGTGGGAAAGCAGTACACGCCCGAAGAGGCCAACGAGTACTACAACCAACACCAAACGCAGCCGCCTGCTCCGGAGATCAAGAGCCTGTTGGACGCCAAGTTCGCCAACGCCGAAACGTCCGGGCTGAAGGCGACGGTCGCGCAGGGCGGGCCGAACGATTTCAGCTTTGAGGTCGAGTGACCTATCGGTGCCTCGCGCCGCTCGTCATGCGATGACGGCAGACGGGGCAAGGGAACGGCGAGCAGGGGAATGGCCCCGTGCGGTCCGTGGCCGCAACGGGAAGACACGTCAGGCTTCTTCGCCGATCCGGGGGAAGAGCCTGATTTCCAAGAGTTGCATCTTGCGAACGAAGACGCCAATGGCATATTCCCTTGCCCCATCTTCCTTTGCCCTTTGAATTTCAATGCCTCCGAAAGCAGGACAAGGAAACGGCAGCGAGGAAATGTCCCGCCGGCGTTTTTCCTTGCCCGACGGCTTCAGGTTGGATACCGCGGTCTTCCTGCTGCTGGTCTTTTCTTACCTCTGGCGGATTGTCGATCCGCGGCTGATCCACCACGGCCTGGGCATCCTGTCCTACTACTATCCGTTTTCGTTTCATACCGGGCGCGGGTTTCTCCAGCAGCACGTTGCCCGCCCTGGCGGCCTGGTGGAATACGCCCTGCGGTTCCTGACTCAGGGGTATGCGCTGGGCTGGCCCGGCGCCCTGGTCATCACGGTTGTCGTTTGGCATCTGACTTGGACTACGGATGCCTTGGGCCGTTGGGCCGGACGTCCTGGCGGGCGATTGTTGCGATTCGTACCCGGCGTGCTGCTGATCGCAATGCACGGCAGCTACAGTCATCCGCTCGGCAGCTTGCTGTCGCTGCAGGCCGGCTTGATCGCCTTTGCTTTGTACGTCCGCTGGGCGCCGCACAGCGGCGGCAAGCGGCTGGTCAGTCTGCTGCTAGCCAGTGCGATCCTGTATCACATGGCCGGATCGGGCAGTGTTGTCTTTCCGGTGTTGGTGGCGACTTACGAGCTGCTGGTCGCACGCCGCCCGACCCTCGCGGCCGCGGCGATCGGCCTCGGCCTGGCGGTTCCTTGGGGTTCAGCGGCGCTGTTCGCCGTGGACGTGCGCGAAGCTTACGGAGGCTTTCTCGTATCCGATCCCGGCATGTTGCCGGGACAGTTGCCGCTGACGCTGGCCCTGGTCGCTTTCTTTCCGGCGGTGTTGGCCGCGAGCCGCCTCGGCGTTGGGCGCGGGGCTTCCCCTGTCGCCGGCAATCGCTCTCATCCGTCCCGTCAATCCAAGTTCCCTCCGCCGATTCCCCCGCATCACGAACGGCGATTTGCAGCTGTCCCCGCGGCCCTGGTTCTGCTGGGCGGCGGTCTGGCGGCCTGGTTTTCGCTGGACGCGCTCGCCCGAACGGTGTTGGAGATCGATGATCATTCCCAAGCTGAACGTTGGCCGGACGTTTTGGCCGCTGCCGACCGGCTGCCAGCCGGCTTCTACGACGTCCGCTGCCACCGGAACGTGATGCTGGCGTTGTATCACACGCAGCGGCTGGGCGACGAGATGTTTCGCTATCCTCAGCGGCCTGGCGTGGACCTGTTCAGCACGCCCGGCGAGGCCAGCGACCTGGGAAGCCAATATCAGGAAAGCCGCCTGTTCCTCGAATTGGGCCACGTCAATCAGGCGGAAAAATGCGCGTGCGAAGCCCTGGAAACGTGTGGCGATCTGCCAGCGGTGCTGGAACAGCTGGCGGTGATCAACGTCGTCAAGGACCGTCCCGAGACGGCACGGATCTTCTACCACGCGCTGGCCCGGCAGCCGCTGTATCGCCGAACCGCTCGCCAGCGGCTCGATCGGCTGGCAACCGATCCGCAACTGGACGGCGATCTCCGCGTGGCGAGGCTCCGCCGTAACATGGTCGCCAAGGACTATGTGGCGTTGGACACGAGCGTCGAGCAGTTCTTGCAGATGCTGTGGGAGCGGAATCCGCACAACCGGATGGCATTCGAGCTGCTGATGGCACATTACCTGGCGGTCGGCCGTCCGGACGGAGTTGCGGCGTGGCTCCCCAAACTGAAGGATTTTTCGTATCCTGGAATCCCGCGACTGTACCAGGAAGCGGCGATCATCCACGCTCGAACCAGCGGAATACGGCCCGTGATTCCCGGCTACGAGCTGGACGCTGCGGTGCTGGCCCGGGCCGACCAATTCGCACGGCTGACCGCGGCAGCGAGAAACAGAGAAGGAGCGATCCAGTCGGCGCTGGCCGCAGGGTTTGGCGACTCGTACTTCTTCTATTGGGCTTTCGGCTTTTCGGGACGGTGACACCATGCGATGGATACTCGACCGCATAGCACGGCTTTTCAGCGCCCAGCCGCATGGGGCGGGAGCCCGTTGCTACCGCGTATCGTCGCTTTCCGCAAAAACCCTGATCTCCGCCGTCACGGTGGTTTGTCTTGTCGCCGCCACGGCCTGGGCTGTGTGGGGCAGGCATCCCGACGTCGCTGGCGCCGTGGCCATACCCCGACCGCCTCGGATCCGCCCCGATTACTCCGACGTTGTCATTCCGCCGAACATTGCGCCCCTGAATTTCACCATTGAAGAGCAGGGCCGGCGATTTCTGGTCCGCATCTCTGGCCAGACCGGCGAGCCCATCGAGCTTGTCAGCCGCCAGCCTGCGATCACGATTCCTCCCGCGCGATGGCGGCATTTGCTGCAGGCGAACCGCGGCCGCGATCTGAAAATCGAGGTGTATGCCGAGGTTGCTTCGAGATGGGAGCGATATCAGCCGTTCGTGCAAAGCATCGCACAGGAAGCGATTGACAGCCATCTTGTCCACCGTGTCGTCGGCCCCATTCACAATCGCTGGCGTCAGACGGCGATCCATCAGCGCGACCTGACCGGATACGACGCTGCCGTCGTACTGGACGGGGAATCCATCGGGCGTGGTTGCGTCAACTGCCATAGTTTCCCGGCCAACCAGCCCGAGAACATGTTGCTCGGACTGCGTAGCGCCACCCTGGGCGCCGACACGCTGTTTGCCGATGGCGACCGCGTGGAGAAGTTGGGCAGTCCCATCGGTTACACGGCCTGGCACCCCAGCGGACGCCTGGCTGCGTACTCCGTCAACAAGGTTCGGCAGTTCTTCCATGCCGCCGGCTCGGAAGTACGAGACGTCATCGACTTGGACAGCGGCCTATCGTATTTTCGTGTGGAAGACCGACAAATGAAGAGCGTACCCCGCGCTTCGGACGAGCAGCGGCTCCAGACGTATCCGGCCTGGTCGCCGGATGGACAATACCTCTATTATTGCAGCGCGCCGTTTCTCTGGAGCGACCGCGACGAATGCCCGCCGGAACGGTACGACGAGGTCAAGTACGACCTGATGCGGATCGGGTATCAAGTCGAATCGGACCGGTGGGGCGAGCCGGAAACGGTACTCTCGGCCGCCGAGACGGGGCTCAGCATCCTGCTGCCGCGGATCTCGCCCGATGGCCGGTTCCTGCTGTTCTGCATGTGCCGCTACGGGTGCTTTCCGGTGTTCCAGCCCAGCAGCGACCTGTACCTGATGGATCTGGCCGACAGCAGCTATCGCCGGCTGGAGATCAACAGCGAGTTTTCCGAATCGTATCACAGCTGGTCCAGTAATTCGCGTTGGATCGCTTTCAGCAGCCGGCGGCAGGGTGGCTTTTTCACCCGCTGCTATTTCGGTTACGTGGACCCATCGGGACGTGTCCACAAGCCATTCGTCTTGCCCCAGCAAGACCCGGCGTTTTACGATTCGTTCCTGAAGAGCATCTGCGTCCCGGAGCTGGTCACGGGACCGGTCCGCGTGCCAGAGTCGGCGCTGGTCCGCGCCGCGCGGACGCCGCCGCCGACCGCCTCCCAGCTGCCCGCCGGCCAGACCCCGCCACTGCAGACGCTGGAACCGTACCAGCAGACGGGTGGCTAGTAAAAAAGGGGGTCAGAGTTTTTGCGACTTTTTCGAAGCATCCTCGGAGCCGTTCGAGGAAACAGAGTCCGCCCCCCTGCCCCCTGCCCGGCGTGCTTCTCGGCTGCCGGATGCGCTAGGGGGATGTAGAAGGCGACCTGGGCAAGGCGCGGATTTCTTCCCAGACCTGCCGGTACATGGCATCCTGAGGGCGAAGTCTCACGAGTTGCTCGGCGAATCGCAGAGCTAGTTCCGGCTGGTTCCGCTCTTTGTAGAACAGGGTGACGCCCAGCAGCAACTGGGGGTTGTTGGGTTCCAAGTCGGCCGCCCGGCGCAACGACTGCTCGGCCTCGTCAAAGCGGCCATGCAGGTACAGCAACATGCCGTAGCGGTATTGGACGAACGCGGCATCCGGCGCCAAGCGGGCGTCGCGGGCGAACAGTTCCAATTCGTCCTGGCGGAGCCGGGCGGCTTCTTGTCGCAGCCGGTTCGCCTCGGCGGTCGCCTGGTCCCCCGCCGCGGCATCGCCTCGTGCCGCCGCTTGTGCGGCGCGGCGCTGTTGCATTTCGACCAACCGGTCGTACAAGGCGGCCAGATTGGTTCTCGGGCCGCTCGTGCCCGGCTCGACGTACAGGGCGTCCTGGTACGCTTGGATGGCGCGCTCGTGCTGGTCTTGGTTTTCGGCCAAGATCGCCCGCATGACATGCGATCCGGCCCGGTCGTTGTTGATGACCAGGCCGCGTTCCAACTCGGCCAACGCGCCCCGCAACTGCTGCCGCTGGGAGCCTCGCAACAGCCCGTCGGGCACGCCGCTCAGAACGCGAGCCGCCTCGATCCGCACCAGGCGGAGCGGATCGCCTAGCAGCGGCGCGAGAGTCTGAGCCAGCCGCTGCTCGTCCAACCGGCCCTGCAGATTGCCGATCGCCGTGGCGCGGATTTCCGGGTGTGGGTCCGCCAGCAAGTCCAGGATGGCGCCGGTGGTCTGCCGACTGTCGAATTGCCCCAGTTCCAGCAGGGCGGTGGCGCGGACCACCGTCGGCAGCCGCGCGTCGCCGGCCACCCGAACCAGACCTTTTTCCGCTTCCGGGTCGCCGCGCCGAGCAGCGTCGAGGATGGGGGCAAAGTACTTATCAAAGCGACGTTCCGGCTGATGCTGCTTGCCGTACCACTCCTGATACGCCTTGTCCATCTCCTGGTCGAGTCCGGCCAGGACCGCTCGGACTTGCTCGTCGCCGTCGCGGGCGGCCAAAATCCAATCCAGGTACTGTTTCAAATCGTCCCGGTCCTGCAAGCCGGCTTTTTCTTTGTCCAGATGGCATCGGGTACAGGCATTGGGCGTGCCCAGCTGGACACTCAAATCCGGCCGCGGATTGCGGATGCTGTGATCGCGGCGGGGATGGACTTCCATATAGGTCGTCTGCGGCATGTGGCACTCGACGCACGACGCGCCGGTCGAATCGGGCTGGTGAAAATGGTGCGACGGCGAATCGTACTTGCCCGCCGGATGCTGGTGACAGGACGTACACAGCGCGTTGTCCGGATGCTTCAGCTTGGCCTTATGCGGGTCGTGGCAATCCGTGCAGCGGATCCCCTGGTGATACATCTTGCTTTGGATGAACGAGGCGTACTCGTACACCTCGTCCAAAATCTGGCCGTCGGCGTGGTAGGTCGTGCGGAGCAGCAGTTCGCTGTTGAAGTGATCGCAGTACTTGTTGCCGGGCAGGTAGTCCGGGTAGACGTGCGAACGGCGGGAATGGCAGGGGGCACAGCTTTCGATCAGCGTTTGAGCGTCGGAGTTCAGATCCACCAGGCCGTAACCGCGTTTGCGATCCCAGAACAGCGACTTGCGGTTAGCCAGGTCCACGTGGATACTGGCCGGCCCGTGGCAGGCTTCGCAGCTGACGTCGATCTCCGAAAACGTGGTGTGGTAGGTGTTGGTGGCGACGTTGAAGTTCTTCTGCAAGTTCGTCGAATGGCAGTCGGCGCACATGTTGTTCCAGCGTTGCGCCACGCCGGTCCAATGCAGATCGTCGTCGGGCGCCAGCCGTTCACGCACGTCGGGCGGGTGCAGATAGAACCACTCTTTGCGTTCGGTGTCCCAGCAGATGCGCAGCACTTGGACCCGGGCGATCTCGTGCGCGGGCATGTCGGGCGGACGGTCGAACTCGACCATGTACTGCTGCAACGGCTTGACGCCGAACACCCATTTGACTTCGAAATCCGCCATCTCTCCGTCCGCACCTTCGGTGTGGACCCAGTACTTGCCGTCGCGGCGGAACAAGCGGGAATGGATGCCGAACTGCTCGAACTCGGCGTCGTTGAAATCGCCCAAGACGGTCTCGGGCGTCGCAAGGTCCATGGCCAAATCGTGATGCGAGCCCTGCCAGTCGTCGTATTGCTGGCGGTGGCACTCGATGCATGACTGACGCCCTACGTAGGTCGCCTGGACGTCGTCCGGCAGACAGATCCACCAATCGGCACAGACCAGGCCTCCGACCGCCAGCGACGCGAGCGCCGTCCACAGCAGAACGCGGCGCCAGCGCGCCGGAGGACGCGGCGGTTCCGGGGCGGAGATTGCGGCGGCAGAATGTGGGGAGCTGTGCTTTTTGTGCATGGAGACGGAAAGCTTGCGAGACCATGAAATCAGTGGCAAGCATTTTGATTCGCCGCGGCCCGGGATGCAACCCGTCTTGCGTCTTTCGGTCTTGCGACTTTCCGCCCCCGCGGGCGGTGGATTCAAGCGTAGCGCCAGGCAGCTTGCTTGGCGTTCAGACCGAGAATCCATGACTTACGTCATGGAAAACAGGGCGGTCAGCCGGCATCTACGACGAAATCAACCGGCCGGCGGGGCACATCCGCCGTCGGGGCTAGGCAATCACTTCGACCGCCAGCCCCGCCATTTCGCCGACCTGCCGGATCTCGTCCGCACAGTCGCCGTAGACCCATTGCAGGTGGTTACCGTATTCCAGCCGCTTTTTCAGGAACTCGTCACAGCGGCCTGCGGGCGGCTCGATTACGGCTTCGACCGAACATCCGATCAAGTCCTGGTTCCAGCCGCTGGATCCCACCAAGCGGCCGCGCAGCACCAACAGTTTTCGTGCCGTCGGATCGACCCTCGCTACGGTCACCGTCTTCTCCTGGTTGTCGAGGAAATCGACCACGACTTTGGTGCCCCAGCCCGACGAGACAAAGCGGCCCAACTGGAACGGTACATCGGGCTGATCGAAGCCGTTCATCTTCATGCTGGGCACGCTGTGATTGATGCGAAACGTGCCGGCTTCGCGCGGATCGGAGTTTCCTTGATGGCACGATTTGTCGGCGACGGACATCAGCAGCCGCATGGCCAGCAGCGACCCCAAATCGCCTTCGCACGACGAAGCGTGGCCCAGGTTCCTTTGCAGGGAATGGATCAAGCAGGGGGTGATCTTCCACTGCTCCGGCAACTGGCTGGAGCAGAACTCAAAGCACTCGATGGTGAACGCGTTGCAGGCGTGCTGCTGCATCAAGCGGCGGATCGTGCGATAGAACTGCAGGCTGCGCACCACGTACGTTCGGTCGACATAGGACTTGTCCGCGCGCCCCAGCAACTCGTCCGCCGCCTGCTCTGCCTGTTGCGTCAGCGCCGCGTCGGAAACCGCGCGCCCCATGTGCTCTGCCAACTCGCGGTAGGGGATGATGGTCACGGCGACTCCCAACCGCTGCTCCAGGTCCTGGAGGTCCCAAATACTGCCCACCGAGCACGCGGCGGGCAAGCCGCGTTCGGTTGGGAACAGCACGCGGGTCTCCCGAAAGACTTTTCGCGCCCGCAGCAGCTTGACCATCCGCTGGAACTCGTCTTCGTCCGCCGACACAAAGACCTCCCTGCCGCGGGCCCTGGTATAGGCGGCGATATCGACGTTGCGGCAGCCCAGGCCCTTGAGCAAGATGGGTTTCTTGAACCGCTCGGCGATTTCATACGCGGACACCGACGAGCCGGCGGGATACACGAAATAGGCGTCCGTCCGCTCGCTGTCCGCCGCCAGCTTGGCCCACTGGGCGTCGCTAATGGTGAACTTTTCGTCAAACGTGAGCTGCGCCGGTTCCAGCAGTTCGGCGTCGCCCGGCCGACCCAGTCCTTTGTCCTTCAGTTGCTGGGACCAATGGGCGAAACTCGACGCGGCATATCGGGCCTCGTCCTCGACGCTGACGGACTTCCAGCGGCAGGGCCCCTCCCAGACGCCGGTATGCACGATGTTCGTCATCACCGGCTTGATCCGCAGCCGCACGTCGCGCGGACTGATCAGAGTGTCTCCGGCCGCCGCCTCGTCTGCTCCGAAGGCCGCCAGCATCGACCAGGGACGGACCGCCGTCGCCGCGATCGCAGAACCGACACCTACACCCAAAAAGTCGCGCCGCTTCATCTGCGTTCTCCTATGCTTGTTCGAAGGGCAAAGGGTCATCTTGGCTGCTGGAGTCGGGCCATGTCAAGCGTGCTCCCCGGGGGCGTTGAGCATTCCGGCGGAAATCCGTATACTGGGTGGCAGTTCATTCGCTTGGGCTCGGATCGTCGCTGGGCAAGGCGGCGGGGAACCCTGAACAAAGGAGACCACATGATTACGGACGAGTCAATAACGGTTACGGCAGTCGAGCAAATCGGCCGAGTCGCCGGGTTGGTCTGGCACGCGCTCCACGACGGTGGACCTCAATCGCTGACGAAATTGGTCAAGACGGTCGGCGCCCATCGCGACCTGGTCTTGCAGGCCCTCGGCTGGCTGGCCCGCGAGGACAAGCTGGTGATCGACGAGAGCAAACGCGGCCGCACTTTCCGCTTGCGGTAGCCGGGTTCGTGTGAGCAAGAGCAGCCCCCGGTTCCCACACTAAAATGGAATTGCGGATTCCCCAAGGCGGCGGTACAGCGCAGCGAGTTCTTCGGAGGACAGTGCTCGTTTCTTGCGCGTGGCGGCGCGGCGGACCAGCGGCAGCAGCTGGCGGACCGCGCGGTCGCTCGCCGCCAGTCCCGCCTCGCCCAGCACGTGGCGAATGGCCGCCGTTCCGCTGTGCTTGCCGATCTCGATGGGATGCTCCGGGCATCCGACGCGCGCCGGAAAGAACGGCTCGTAGGTCCGCCGATCCTGCAACATGCCGCGCACGTGGATGCCCGATTCGTGGCGGAACGCGTTGCGGCCGACAATCGGCTTGTGGGGCGGCAGTTGCCAGCCAGCCGCCTCGAACACCGCGTGACATAAACCCTGCAGCCGGGTCGTGTCCACGCCGCTGGCCAAGCCCAACGCGACCTCCAGTCCCATGACGACTTCCTCCAGAGCGGCATTGCCGGCGCGTTCTCCCAGCCCGCCCACCGTCACATCCACGCCGTCCGCCTGGGCGGATACCGCTGCCAGCGCGTTGGCCGTGGCCATGCCCAGATCGTTGTGCGCGTGGAAGCCGAGTTCGATGGCGACGGCGAGCGGCCGCAAGGCAGCAATCGCCTGCGCCGTTCGCAAGGGGTGCCAAAGGCCTACGGTGTCTGCCAGGCGAAAGCGGTTCGCGCCGGCGGCTTGCGCCGCTTCGAGACACTGTCGAAGAAAGCTGTCGTCGGCCCGCGAGGCGTCCTGAGCGCCCACCGAGACGTAATCAAACGACTGTCGAGCCCGCGGGACCAGCTGTTCCAGACACGCCAAGACCCAACGTTGGTCCTTGTTCACAGCGGCCAGCTGCACGGCAGAGACGGGGACCGACAGATGGACGGCGGCGACGCGGCAACGGGCCGCCTGGTCGATGTCCGCGGCCCGCGCGCGGCACCATGCGGTCAGGCGGCAAGGCAGATTCAGCCGAGCCACGGCTCGGATCGCGGCGATTTCTTCGTCGCCCATCGCCGGCGTCCCCACTTCCAACTCGGCCACGCCGATGGCGGCGATCGCTTCGGCTAACGCCCGTTTCTCCTTGCGCGAAAAAGCCACGCCGGGTGCCTGCTCGCCGTCGCGGAGCGTGGTATCCACCAGCCAGACTCGACGCGGAGCGGTTGGGGATCCAGGAGCGTAGGAGCTGGTTGCGTTCATGCCGCCAACAATGCCGCCACGGGTTCGTCCTCTTCCAGCGCGTCCAAAATCTGCTCCAGCTTGGCTTCGTCCACTTGCGCGTACCACCAGCCCTGCGGATAGACGACCAGCACCGGGCCTTTCTCGCAGACTTTCAAGCAGCCGGTACTGGAGACCATCGCGTCCAGGCCCCGATCGGCGATCTCGGTTTCCAGCGTCTGGAGCAGATGAACGGCGTCTTTGCGGTTGCAGACGCCTTGGGGATCGCCGCCGACGCGGAAACTGTTGCACACGAAAATATGGTAGTGAGGTTTTTGCATGGAAGCACTCCGAGTTAGGGGGTATACGTTTCTCTTGTCTTGATGGCTGTCAACAATGTCATGCTTGGCTGGTTCTGTTCATCCGCATCCCATCCCGTTGCCGCCGCAGGTCACACCGGCGGTGCAGTGATGCTCGCGCCGCAACGGTGCGCGGACGTCTTGGCCGTCGTAGATCGCCCGCAGGCCCTCTTCGACCAGGCCCTCCATCATGACCACGCGGATGCCGCAGCGTTGCAGCACGCCGCTGGGCGCGGAACCGGCGCTGGTCGTCAGCACGGCGCGGCAGTCGCGCAAGGTATCGCCCAGATCCTCCCACCGTCGGGGACCTCCGCCAGCCGGCGGCGCGGCACGGGTCTCGACCAACTCGTATCCGCCCTCCTGCTGACGAAAGATGAACAACTGGGCAGCTTCGCCCAGATGCAAGTTGACCAACACGCCTTCGCGCGAGGCGACGGCGACGTGGGGCCGAAACTCCTGCGGCACCAGCGGTTGCCGAGCGGCCGACTGCAGCAAGGCCGTCTGCTGGTCGGTCATCGGCTCTTGAATCAGACCACAGGCGTCGGCGCGGCAGCGGGTACAATGATGCATCAGCGGCAAGTGGCTGCCGGCAGCGCCGCGCGCTTCGGCCAGCGCAGCCGCTGTCGGTTCGCCCAATTCCGCAAACGGAGTGTCCTCGACGCGGTACATGGGAATGCAGTTCAGGATGTCGGCCCCCAGCTCGCGTGTGACGCGGGCCACTTCGCCGACGTGATCCTGGTTGACCGTCGGGATCAGGATCGTGTTGATCTTGACCAGAACGCCGCGGGCCTTCAGCTGCCGGATTGCCTCGCGTTGCCGATCCAGCAGCAAGCGCGCCGCCTGTTCGCCGCGGTAGGGCCGTTTCCCGTCCCGCACCCAGGCGTAGATCCTGGCACCGATTTCCGGATCGACCGCGTTCACCGTCAGCGTGACGTGACTGACCTGCAAATCGGCCAAGGCGTCGGCGTGCTGCGGCACGTTCAAGCCGTTGGAGGCCACGCACAGCAGCATGTTCGGGTACTTTTCCCGAACCAAGCGCAGCGTGGTCAACGTCGCCTCGGCGTTGGCCAGCGGGTCGCCCGGCCCGGCGATCCCCACCACGGTGATTCGCGGGTCGCGCTGCAAGGCTTGATCCAGGTACGCCGACGCTTGATGCGGCGACAGCACGGCGGTCGTCACGCCCGGCCGGCTTTCGTTGACACAGTTAAAGCGGCGGTCGCAAAAGTTGCATTGGACATTGCAGTCCGGAGCGACCGGCAGATGAATGCGTCCGTAACGATGCCGCAAGGCGTCGTTGAAACAGGGATGTTGCGACAGATCCAGGGGCATGAGTGAACTCACATGTACATGTATCCAACCTGAGACTCGTCCTGTACGGCGGCGATCAGCGCGTTGGCGACGCGGTCGAACAACTGTTGCGCTCCGCGATAACCGACGTGCAGCAAGCGCGCTCCGCCGATCCGGTCATGGATGGGAAACCCGGCGCGGACCAGGGGAATCCCCAGCTTTCGCGCGATCGAGTAGCCCTTGCTGTTGCCGATCAGCAGGTCGGGTTGCAGCGCCGGCAGCATTTCCTCGAGTTCGGCAAAGTCGGCCCCGGAACGCACTTCGATCTTGCCCCCGGCTTGCGCCGTCACTCCGGACAATGCCTGCGACAACCGGCCGCTGTCGCCGCCCGAAGCGCAGACGACCGGCACGACGCCGATTTCGCTGAGGAACGCCGCCATGCCGATGACCAAGTCCTCCTCGCCATAGACCACCGCGCGTTTGCCGAAGACATACTTGTGCCCGTCGACCAAGGCATCGATCAGCCGCCCGCGTTCGTGAGCGTGTTTCAGCGGCAGTGGACGGCCGCTGATCTCCTGCAGCACGTCGAACAAGGCGTCCGAGCGGGCGACGCCGATCGGCATACCCAGACGGCGCTGCGGGACGGCGAACGCTTCCGCCAAGAAAGTGCCGGCGGTGGCCTGCGGGTCGCACACGTCGGAAAACTCGACGCTTGCCCGAGCTTGCCCCGCCGCGCGGATCGCACGCAACGGCGTCCCCCCGTGCGGGATCAACTGGTATTCCTCCCACGTCGGTGCATCCAACGTGTCACTGTAGTCGGGCAAGACGGTACTCGGCAACTCGAAATCCGCGAGGATCTCCTTCACGTACCGCAAGTCCGCAGGCGAGACCATCGGCGTGAATACGTTGATCTGCTCGCCGCGCGGGCCCGGTTCGGCCAACTGTTCCACCAGCGCTCGCACGGTCGCATGAAATCCGTCGGCGTGCGTGCCGCGATAACTGGGCGTGGCGACATGCACGACGGGCGGATGCCCGCCCGCGATATCGCCGCATTCGGCCTGGATCTCGCGAAGGTACATTCCCACGTCCTCGCCGATCGTCTCGGCCAGGCACGTCGTCGCCACGCCGATCACCTGCGGCTGGTACTGCCGGGTGACGTTGTCCAGGCCCAACCGCAGATTGTCCCGTCCGCCGAAGACGGCCGTGCTCTCGGAAAAACTGGTCGAGGCGATGTCGACGGGTTCTTTGAAATGGCTGATCATGTACCGCCGGATATAGGTCGAGCAGCCTTGCGAACCATGCAGGATCGTCCGCGAGCCCGCCACGCCGGCAAACGCCAGGCAGGCGCCCAATGGCGTGCAGAGCTTGCAGGCGTTCCGCGTGGCGGTGAACGTCTTGGGCGGTTTGGCGGTCGGAGCGAGCATGGGGTCACCTCGGATGTGCGCAACGTTACGACGACGATTTGTCTGCCTGGCGGTGGCGGGGGACGAACCTCCACACCGGGCTCATCACCGTGGCGTGAACCTCTTGGGCGAATTCGCGCATCCCCTCGAATCCAGCCAAGCCGTGCTTCCGTTCGTGGTTGTGATCGCAGAAGCCGACGCCCAGCTTGTAGGCGATCGGCCGTTCCTTGACGCCTCCGAGAAACAGGTCCACTTGCTTTTCCTGAATGAACTTGGCCAGTTCCAGCGGGTTCGTGTCGTCGATCAGGATCGTGTCTTCGTCGCACAGGTCGCGCAACTGCTGGTAATCCTCGCGGCTGCCGGTCTGCGAGCCGGCCAGAACGGTCTTCATGCCCAGGGTCCGCAAGGCGCGGACCAGCGAGAACGCCTTGAATGCCCCGCCCGTGTAGACGGCGGCATGTTTGCCGTCCAAGTCCTGCCGGTATCGTCGCAGGTCGGGCATGATCGCCGCCACTTCGTCCCGTACCAGTTCTTGCGTGCGGGCTTGCAGGGAATCGTCCCGGAAAAAGGCCGCGACATCGTACAGCGCTTTGGCCGTGTCCTCGATGCCGAAATACGACACGCGCAGCGACGGCGTACCGAACCGCTCTTGCATCATCCGTGCCAAGTGGGTCATCGAGCCGGAACATTGGACCACGTTCAAGCTCGCGCCGTGCGCCCGCCGAATGTCGTTCACGCGGCCGTCACCGGTGATCGTGGCGACGACTTGAACCCCCATCTGTTCGTAATAGCGGCGGATCAGCCACGTCTCGCCGGCAATGTTGAAATCGCCCAGGATATTGATGCTGTGCCCGACGATGCCGTCGGTGGCGCCCGTGCCGACCAGTTGAAACATCGCGCTGCAGGCGGCTTGATAGCCATCCTTTTTCGTCCCGCGGAATCCTTCCGAATGCACCGGCAGCACCGGAATCTCCTGCTCGGCCTCGACCCGTTGGCAGATCGCCTCCACGTCGTCCCCAATGATGCCGACAATGCACGTCGAGTAGACAAAGGCCGCCTGCGGCCGGTATTCGCGGATCAACTCGGTCAACGCCTGATAGAGCCGTTTCTCGCCGCCAAAGATGACGTCCTTTTCCTGCAAATCCGTCGAGAAACTCAAGCGATGCAGTTCCGGACCGGAGGACAGCGAACCGCGGATGTCCCAGGTGTACGCCGCACAGCCGATCGGCCCGTGGATCAAGTGCAACGCATCGGCGATCGGGTACAGCACCACCCGCGACCCGCAGAACACACAGGCCCGCTGGCTGACGGCGCCCGCCAGGCTCTGCTTGTCGCAGTCCATCTCGAACGGCTCTTTGCCGGTGCGGTGAATCTGGCGTTTGCGGGCTTCTAGGATTTGCATGGTGGTCAGGGGTCAGGGGGCAGGGGGCATTTCTAACGTACACCAGTTGTCGCACGGCGTCGACCAGTCGGTCGATTTCTTGCCGGGTATTGTACAGGTGACAGGAGACCCGAATCCAGCGGCGGTCGCTCCAGGAAATGATCGGCACTTCGATGCCGTATTCGGTCCACAGCTGCCGTTGCAATGCGGGGGCGTCGCCCGGCGGCAGCGGCACGTGGGCCATGCTGCCATACCAGTTGGGCGAGTCGGGCACCAGCGGCGTTTGGCCAGTGAGTTCGACCAACCGCTGGCGAGCGTATTGGGCCAGCGCGTGCGTGTGGCCGCGAAAACGGTCCCAACCGACCTGGTCCAGGAAGTCGATGGCCGCCGGCACTGCCAAATAGGCCGATGGATCGCGCGTGCCGCTCCACAGGAACTCGTCGCTCCACACCTGCAGTGGTTCTGGCGGCAAGCGTCCCCAGCTGAGCAGTGGCGTGCGGATGGTCGCGTGATGCTGCGGCGCGACGTACAAGAAGCCGCTGCCGAACGGAGCGCACAACCACTTGTGGCAGCTGGCGCAATAAAAATCGCAGCCCAAGCGGTCCAGTTCCAGCGGCAACTGGGCGATCGCGTGCGGACCGTCGACGCACACCAAGATCCCACGCCGCTTCGCCTGGGCGGCGATCTGCTGGACGGGCAAAGTCACCGCCGTCGGCGACGTAATATGGCTGACGACCACCAACCGCGTACGATCGCTGGCGGCGGAGAAGATCGCGTCGACGATTTGGTCGGCCGATTCGATCGGCAACGGCAGTTTGGCCACGCCTACCGTCGCGCCCTCCACTGACTCGGCCGCACGCCGCCAGATCCGCTGGACGGCGCCGTATTCGTGGTCTGTCAGCAGAACCTCGTCGCCCGACCGCAACGCCAGGCTGTGCGCCACCACGTTCATCGCCGCCGTCGCATTTTCGGCGAACACCAGGTTCCGTGCGTCGGCGCCGATCCGTTCCGCCAATCGCTGCCGAGCCTGAAACCAAGCGGGTTCCAGCTTGCGCACAAAAAAGTCGATCGGCTGCGTGTCCAACTGGTCCTGCCACTCGCGGCGGGCGGCCTGGACGGGCCGCGGCGGTGGACCGAACGAACCGTGGTTCAGGTAGGACACGCCGGGCGCGAGGTTCCATTGGGAACGCCAATACGCGGTTTCGTCGGGGTCGAAAACATCGGACATGGAAGGATCGCCTCGCTTACGCAGGGTTGTTTGGCGTCACTCGCCCGCGGCCTGGCGGGGGCCGCAGTGCATCGGTTCGCTGCCCAACTCGTAACAGCCCAGATCCGGAGCGGTGCCCTCGTAGCCGTCGTTGACGTTCGGCAGCACGCAACCTCGATCGATCCCTGCGGCAGTGGGGCGGAGCCGCAGATCCCAATTCTCGGGCTGAACCGTCGCGCCGGCGGCAGGTGGACGAGCCCGCACAAAGTCTTCGTAATCCACGATCACCCCGTGGGCCTCGTGCCCCGTCCCCGCGGTGAACTCCGCCAGGCTTTGGTAGCTGGCGCTCTTGCTGCCGTCGAACCACAGGATGAATTGGCCCGGGCCGTTGCGGCGATAGCCGTTGTAGTCGAGTGTCGAGTAGGGCGTGATCGTGCCCGTATTGATCGCCCGAACGTTCGGCAGGTTGCCGCGGGCGTCCGGTTGTGGATCGCCGCCCAGAATCAGGTTGTTGCGAAAGTGCCCGTTCTGCCAACGGTTGAAGGAGGACAGGCCATCGCGAGCCGAACAGCACGTGTTGTGGTAGATCACCAGGCCCGTACAGTAGTTGTGCAGTTTGAAGCTGAGCGCGGTGATGCCGTAAACTTCGTTGCGGATCAAATAGATCGGTCCTCCGTAACTCGGCTGGACAGACAGTCCTGTGTGGGCGTTGTAACACCGGTTGCGATAGACGCGAATGTTGTGGCAGCCGTAATCCGTTTCCAAACAGTCGTCCTGGGCAAAGGACAGGTCGTTGCCGTAGAAATCGACGGCCACGCAGTGCCGCTGCAAATCGTCGACCGGAATCCCAAAGTTGGCGATCGCCAGCGCGTCGCTGAACCGTCGGATGCGGTTATAGCACACGACGATCCCTTGCCCATAAACATTGATGCCGGTATGCGCCGGCTCCATGTACTTGTTGTCACCCGGGCGGGGATACCACGTGGGGTTGATGCCCTCCAATTCGTTGTCGGCAAGGTACCAGTCGCGTGAGTTTTCCGAGGTGGCGACGATGCCGGAGACGACGTCCGAGAACTTGCACCCACGGACGACCAGTCCGACGGCCCCCGCCTGGCCTCGCTTGCCGGCGCGGATCGCCGTGCGGGCGTGCCGCAACGAAAGCTGCTCCAGATGCACGTACTCGGCTCCATCCAAATCCAACAGATCCGCTTGGTGACCGGTCCCCTCCAGAATCGCTTCGCCGTCGCCAGCAGCCCGAATCACGATCGGAAGCCCCGGTTGGCCCTTCAATGCGGCGGCGAACGGTCCTCGATAGACCCCCGCGTGCAGCGCCAGAACCTCGCCGGGCCGCGCCTCCCGCAATGCCGCTTCGAGCCCGAGCAGGGCATTCGCCGCCAGCTCGCCGCGGTAGTCCGTCGGGTACACATGCCGTAGCGGAGCGTCCGGCCGAATCTTCGGAACCTCCCGCGTCGAGACGGTCAACCGTTTCGGCGGCGGAGCGCCGCCGTCGGGGTCGTCCATCACCAGGCAGACTTCGTAAGCCGTCCCGGGCTGGAGAAACATCACGCTGCCCGCGAACAGGTTGCCCGTCCGATAGACGCCATAATCCTGATTGGCCAGCTCGTGATGCACGCGCAGCAGCGGCAAGGCGTCGCGCCATACGGCCTCGCCGACGGGTCGATACGCCACGCGAACCGACGCATTGCGGTTGCTGTCGCCCGCGATATACCAGCGGAACCCGAGGTTCTCCAGCGTCGGCGGATCCACAATCAACTCGCCGGGCTCGACGCGAGCCATGTCCGGACCTTCCTTCTCAAATCCAGGAATCGGCTGGGCAGGCTGCGACTCGGCTGCCAGGCCTGGTTTCGGGGCAGACGCGGTCATCGTCAGCAGAGCGGATATCAGGACCAAAGCCCCGCACGGGAAGAACCGCGGGTTTGGCTGGCATCTTGCGAAATGCGAAATCCGAAACATGCAATCCGAAACGATTCTCGAGCTTCGGATTTGCCGCCGGGCGCTCGCCCGCTCGGGGTTGTAGCGTCTCATGATCCGTTCGTCCTTCCATTGTCAAGCTTGCCGAACCGCCTCGACGATACGGCGAAGATAGCGAGAGTGCATATTGAGCGGCACGGCACACTCCGGACCGACCACGGCGACGCCGGCAGACAAGGCGTAGCGCACCTCGTGGTCGATCTGCTGTTCCTTGCCAAGGTACAAGGTATCCGGATTGTTGACGTTGCCCACCAGTCGCAGGCGGCCGGCGGCGATCTCGACGGCCTGGCGAGCGTCGTTCTTAGAGTCGAAATGAAACGCCTCGAAACCGCTCTGGCAAATGTAATCCAGGCGGTCCAGCGTGCGGCCGCAGATGTGCAAGATGATCGGACACGCCAGTTGGGAATGCAGCCACTGATGGACCGGCAGCAGAAAGTCCCGATACACGGTCGCTCGACACATATCGCCGGTCAGATGATCGGCCAGCGTCAAGCAGTCGGCGCCGGCGGCGATCTGCGCTTGCCCAAACACGACTGCCACGTGCTTTAACCGCTCCAGGATCCGCCGCAGCTTGTCCGGATCGTCCAGCACCAGAATCAGGAAGTTCTCGACACCGAACAGATGGTAAGCCAGCGTCCAGGGGCCAAACACCTTGCCGACCAGCGCCACTTCGTCGCCGTAACGGGCTCGCAGGATGCGCAGGGCCTCAATCACCGTGCGGGTCGGCACGCGGTCCAGAAAGTCCTCTGGAATGACGATCTGTTCGGGCTCCGCGAACAGGTAGGGAGCCAGCACGGCGGGCATGTGCTCCCGATCGCCCCAATCGATACGGGCGCCCAACGCCGCTGCTTCCTGGACCACCGAGAAGTAGGGCGCAATCGTGTCGTAGCCCAACTGTTCGTAGCCGGCAGCCGCCAAGCGGGCCATCCGTTGGGCGTCGGTATGCACGTCGGGAAAACTGCAGCCCGTGGCCTCCATCAAATCCACGGTGGCAATGGAGGTCGGGTTCCCGACGCTCGGCGGATCCACTTTCTGGCCTTGCAGTGCCCGCAAGAAACGTTCGCGCGGAGTCATCCTATCATGCTCCCTAACGGCTTCCGGAGATACACGCTCGCCGAGGCCGACTCAAAGCGCGCGTGACATTCTTCTTCCCTAACTCCCGCCGCTCACGCGGCCGCGTCGAAACGGTGTGCGATTGGCGCCATTCTTCCGCCAAGACGGTGACGAACAGCTGTCAACATAACGCGATGCACCGGAATCGCCAGTCCCCATCGGCCAGTGCCAGAGATCCAGCCGCCGAGATCGAGGGGGCAGGCCATACGACCGGAAAAAGCCCTATTTTCGTCACCGCTGCGGTCAGAGAAATTCTCTTTGAACGGGGCGTGCCGAACGTGGTCGAAGAGCCGGACGCAGCCGCTTGGTAACGGCGAGTCAAGCCCGTAGCGTGCTTTTCCCAAAAGAACGAAAGCAGATGCAACCTGTTATAAGATAAATACTTGCGGCGACAATAGTCCACTGCCTTGCGAGGTCTCGCCGCTGAGTACCGCTGGCCGCAACGGATTGAGCGGCGGCTTTTTGCTTCGACCCAAGTTCCGTAAACTTGGGCTGGAGGCGTAGGAAGGCGGGTTGTAACGAACTCCTTCTCACGTCAGAATACGGAGGAATCTGGTTAGCGGCGTTGGTTGGGCGGCTGAAAGAAACGGAGCGGATGACCAACGAAACGCGAGCAGAGGCGTTATAGACCGGCGTATTAGGGGATTCTCATCAAATCCGGTGGAAACGCAACTTATGCCCACGGTACTGGTGGTTGACGACTCTCGCATGGACCAGCGGCTGGTAGGCGCTCTGCTAAAAGAGACGCCTAAGCTGGAGGTCGAATATGCGGCGAACGGCATCGAAGCACTGCTCTCGATTCAGGCTCGGGCTCCGGATCTGGTAATCACCGATTACCTGATGCCGGAAATGGACGGGCTGGAGTTGTTGCTGCGCGTTGGCCGAGAACATCCGCTGATTCCTGTCATCCTGATGACGGGCTATGGAACCGAAGAGGTGGCCTTCAAGGCGGCTCGTTCCGGTGCCCGAGCCTACGTCCCCAAGCCGTCTTTGGCCAAGCTGCTGCCGGGGATGGTCAGTCAACTGCTGACCTTGTGTCAGGAAAAACGCGAACTCAACCGCTTTCTGCAGACCATTACCGACACGGACAGCACATTCGTCATCGAAAACAACGATACGACGGTAATCCCCAACATGCTGGAATATGCCGCGGCCTGTTTGCGCAACGCAGAGGCTTGTGACGAGGGAACGGAGGAACTGTCGTGTCTGGCGTTGGAAGAGGCGTTGCGGAACGCTGTCCACCACGGCAACCTGGAACTTAGTTCCAAGCTGCGGGAAGACTTTGACGACGAGAAGTACAGCGAATTGTTCGAAGCGCGGCGCAAGCAGGAACCATATTGCCACCGCAAGGTCTACATCAAAGTGCGGATTTCCCACGAAGGCGCGACCTTCATCATTCGCGACGAAGGCCCCGGCTTCGACCCGAGCAATGTGCCCGATCCCACCGCTCCAGAAAATCTGGAGGCCGTCTGCGGCCGCGGCATCTGGCTGATGCGGTCCTTGATGGACGATGTGAGCTACAACGAAACGGGCAACGAAGTCACGCTCGTCAAACGCCGCCGACGCTAGGCCCGCGATTGCACGGGGCCGGGAACGTCGCCTCATGCATGCTTCGCCTGACAAAACCCCGCAGTCCGTCGAGCGTTTGCCCTACGCCCATTCCGCCAGGATGCCGCTCCCCTCAACCATCAATGCATCGACAGCCGTAGCGTATTCATCTTTATCCGCCGCTGCCGCGATGGCAACCCAGGGATCGCGGCCAGCGGCCTGCGAACCAAACTCTTCCAGCGTCAGCACGGTATCGATGACCGCCGACGGAGTCGTGGCGTCCGCCGTCATCCCCGACTCGCCTTCCGCCTGGCCCCCGTAACCACCGTCCAGCAAGGGTGCGAACCACCCGGCGTCGGCCATCGTCACCGCCGGCGCGGAAGCGGCTACCGATAATGGCTGTGCGGCGCCACCGCTAGGCAGTTCCCCTTCGCCGCCGGCTGCCGTCCCATTGGGGACCGGCTGCAAGTTGAACTGCGTCGGGCCAGCGTCGATGCGAACCAGGTACGCCGAGCCCTCGCTGCCCAACCATTTCACCAGTCGCGTGTCGTTGGCGTTCAACGTGCCGTTAAACTGTTGGTTCTGAGTGTCGGTGGCTGTCAGCGTGAATTGGGCCCGGTTTGACGAAAGAGTCAGACTCAGGTCCTGGTAACCCGTCCACCCCGCCGCGATCGAGTACCATTGTTGCCGCGTCTGCCCGGGCTCGATGGCAACCGTCACGGATTCAGCCGGCGAATGCGTCGACTGCCGCGGCGCGGTCACCAGCAGGTCGGCGATGGTCAGGAATCTGGCCTGCCGTCCCGGCAGTGCAAAGTCGTTCCCCACGCTGTTGCCGGCGCTGAAATCCGATTCCACCGCAAGCGTATTCGGCTGGTCGATAAGGAACCTGGGCGCGGCGGCCTGAATCGTATGCACGGTATAGTTGCCCGGCGCCAAATCGTTGAACGTGAACGTGCCGTCCGCCCGGGAAACCGTGCTCCGCGTCACGGGATTTGCGAATTCATCCGTGCCGACCAAATCGATGGCCATGCCGCCCAACAGATCGCCATTCGCTCCCACGTATCCCGAAATACTCCGGGGCGTGTATTCCAACACGCGAACGGTGACCGTGGCCTGGTCCGTCCCGCCGTTGCCGTCGCTGACGGTGTACGTGAACGTCTCGGTCCCCACGTAACCGGCGACGGGCGTGTACGTGATGCTTTGCTGGCCTGCGGCGATCTGCACGCTGCCCCCCTGCGTCCCTTGCGTCACGGCGGTGATCGTCAGCGTTTCGCCGACGTCGGGCAGTATCGTATCGTTGCTCAACACGTTCAGCGGCCTGGCCGTCGAGTCCTTGGGGACATCAAAGGTGTCGTCGTTGGCCGTCGGCGGGTCGTTGACCGAGTTGACGGTTACGGTCACGCTGCCCGTGGCCGAACGTCCGCCCTGCTCCTGAACCGTGTACGTGAACGTTTCCGTACCGAAGAAGTTTGCTTTCGGCCGGTAGAGCACGTTGGCGCCGTTGGTGCCGACCGTCACCGTCCCGCCTTGCGACCCGACGCTGACGGCGGTCACCCGCAGAACCCCACCGGCTTCCCCCGGCGTGTCGTTGGCCAGGACGTTGATCGCGGTTTGTGCGGCGTCCTCGTCCACTGTCGCTGTGTCCGGGTTGGCGGTAGGCAGGGGCCCCGATTCGACGGTGATCGTTACCGTGGTGGTGCTGGTCAAACCGCCCGTGGTTGCCCGATCAGAGATTGTATAGCTGAAGGTTTCCGTCCCGCCAAAGCCCGCCTTGGGTGTATACAGCAAGTGCGTGCCGTTGGGAGCAATCGTGACCGTTCCTCCCTGACTGGTCGTGCCCACCGAGATCACCCGCAGCGTTTCATCCTGGTCGGGCGCGATGCTGTCGTTGGCCAGCACGTCCAGAAAGTTGCTTTGGGTATCGGCGCCGACCGTAAAGGTATCGGCGACGGCGGTAGGCGGATCGTTGATCGGGTGGACCTGTACGGTCACCGTCCCAACGCCAGTCGCCGTGCCGCTGGTCGCGGTATAGGTAAACGTCTCTTCGCCGAAATAGTTGGCCGCCGGTCGGTACGTCAGGCTCTGGCCGTTGGCCGCGATCGTCACCGTCCCGCCGTGGCTGGTGGTGCCCACTTGGGAGATCGTCAGCGTACCGCCCGTCTCGTTGATGTCGTTGGCCAGCACGTTCAGCGTCGTACCGGTGCTGTCCTCGTCGACATTGTACAGATCGTCGACGGCCGTCACGCCGGATGCCACGAGGATGGTCGTCGGCAAGATCGTGACCGCGTCCCAGTCGATGGGCAGATCGCTGCCGTAGACCAAGATCTGATGACCGATTCCGTCCGCCGGATTCCCCACGAACTGGACCTGGCCCGCTTGATCGGCTTTCATGCGCACGGACAGCAGGAACTTCTCGGCGCCGCCGGTCTGCGTGAATCCGGCGAACGCCCCGGCCTCGTCAATCAAACCGGGAACGCTCAGATCTCCCGATTGTCCGTTCTCGTACGGGGCGCCGTAGACAATACTCTCGCCGACGACGGAAACCCGGCTCGCGTCGTAGGTGACGTCCAGGTAAGCAGCGAAGACCCCCTTGGGATTCTGGCGGATGTCCTGGACAAATACCTGCACCAGGAATTCTTCGCCCGGGCTGATCGTGCTGATCGGCGTGCCGCTTAGATCCGCCGTGTCCAAGCGGAGTCGGATTTCCTGGTTGATCGCACTGACGTCGATGCTCAAGTTCTGCGTGGCCGAATTACCCGCCAGATCCATCCCGCGGATCTGGAACAGATTACTGCCGGCTTGATCCGCCGTCGGCGTCCAGGACAGAACCCCGGTGGCTGCATCGATCGTCGCTCCCGCGGGAGCCCCGACCAACGAGTACGTAAACCCAGGCGTCGCCTCCTCCGGATTCTGCGCGTTGTAGGTCAGAAACTGTCCGGTCACGCCGATGGTCGGCGGCGTGGACGTAAAGGCGGGCGGCGGCGTTGTGTCCAACGTCACGACAATGGGCGTCGAGGTCTGGCTGCGAGCGCCGCCGACGACCTGTACCGCGGTCAGCGAATAAACGCCATCGCCCAATGCGGCCAGGTTGTTCGTGGTAATGTCGATCGTGCTGCCGTTGGCCGTGCCTTGTCCGATCACCGTCTCGCCGCGCAAGATCTGCACGGTCCCCCCGGTGCTAACATTGGACACGCGGAACTGCAAGTTCGTGACGTTGGTGACGTTGTCGGTGGCGATGTTCGAATCGGACGCCGCTAAAAGATCCAGGACGGGCGTGCCAGGCAGCACCGTCAAGGGCACCGCTTGCCGATCCCACGTGTCTGACGTGTTCGAACCTGCGGCCGCGCGGACGGCAACAATCACCTCCGTCGTGCCGACGAAGCCTGTGTTCGGCGTTACGGTAACCAGACCCGTGTCGTGATTCACGGTGAATGTATACGGCGGGGTGGTCACGGCACTGGCGTCGAAGTACACCGGATCGCCTTCGACGTCCACGGCTTGCAGCTGCAGATTGACCGGGGTGTTCATCGACGTCGTCAGCGGAGCGATGTCCAACAGGAACGGTCCGCCGTTGGCGCCGCCGTTGGCCGTCGTGTCCGGCTTGACGGTTACCTGGAACGTTTCCTGAACGCTCTTGCCCAACGAATTGGTCACCTTGACCGTGACGTTCGCCTGGCCGTTGGCGCCCTCCGCCGCTTTCAGCATCACCACGCCGTTTTCCAAATCGTCGAAGATATTGACCGAGTTCATGACGATGTCATAAACCGGCCGGTCGCCGGTCGTGGTGGCCGTGTTGCCGATCGCGTTCAGGACGCTGTAGCCCTCGACGAGGATGCCGAAGATCGAGTGATTAAAATCCAGGTGCCGAGTCGGCCCCAACGTGACGAAGAACTGCGAGTCGTTTGTGTCGTCCGTGCTCTTGGCGTACGACAGCAACCCGGAACGGTTGTGCTGCAGGTCGACGTGGAACTGGTCATCAAAGTCGCCCAGATCCGAGCCACCGGTGCCCGTGCCGGTCGGGTCGCCCCCCTGGATCACAAAGTCCGCAATCACGCGGTGAAAAATGATGCCGTTATAAAAATCCGCCTCGGCCAACTCGACCACTCGGCTGGTGGGCCGCGACGCCCGATCCTCAAACAACTGGAAGACCATGCTCCCCCATCCGCTGACGGCAATCTCCATGCTGCGATTGCCTTCGATCAGCGTCGGAGCCACCAAGGCGGGATTGTCGCTGGTGATGGTATAGGTCAGAGGACCGCCAGTGGGATCGTAGCCGTCCAACGGAATGTGAAGCGGCGAACCGCCCAGCACTGTCAAATTCCCAATCGGCTTGAGCGACGGAACGTCCGATGACGGAATCGCCACGCCAGCGCGCTGGGAAATCGTTGCCAATGTCTGCATTCCGGTCAGCCGCGTCCCATCCGGGAATTCCCACGTCGGGAAACTGGTGATGTTGTTCGCGATACCGATGGCGTTGAGCGTGCGGTCGGGATTGGTGACCTCGATGGCGTTCAAGTAGGTCGAACCGTCCTCGAACAATGCTTTCTGCTGATTGCAGTGCGGACACCAGGCTGCCGTAAAATACTTCGTCCCGGCCTGAGTCAGCGCCTTGGCAAAGGCCACCAAATCGGGCGCCGCTTCTCCCTCGGCCGTTTGCCCCGAGGTGGCCATTGCCGTCAGCGAGGTTGCCCCAATGCTCTCGCTGGAGACCACCGAAGGCGGTTCGACGACGAGCGATTCGGAATCCGCGGCGGCAAAAGCCAAACCGTCGAACAGGTCCGCCGCCAGCAAGTTGCGAACTTCCAGCGGTTCAACCAGGAAAGCCCGCTTTCCCTTCACTCTGCGCTCGCGAGCCTTGGGATGCTGAAAACCCAGGCCACACAGGTCGGCCAAGTGACGCGTAAATCGTTTCTGCCTCTTCATGATTCTTCGCCGTTACAAAAGCGGTGATCGGAAAACCTGCCCCATTTCGTCCAGACAATGCACTCTTACCAAATCGTTCATTTGTCAGCTTGCCGGTTAGCCATTCTTGCCAACCTGCTCATACCCACACGCCTGTTCTCTCGGTCTAAACCGAAAAAACGATACAACCGGTAGAAACCGAGTGTCGAGCCTGACCGTCGCGCCGAATGCAACCTCTGTTCGCACAAGCTTCTGGTCGCCATAGCCCCCGCGACGTCACCACAGCGGATGAAAATGTCTGAATTTGAAGGACTGCCCAAACTATTATTGCGGTCCGCAACGCATGTCAAGCAGCCAGATCGACAATCGCGTCTGCTGACGCCGCCGGCGCAACCTCACAGATGGTGCCGATTTTGACGCTTCGAGGCTTTCAAAGTTCCCGAGACGCCCCGTGATCCACGATCCCCTGCTGGATTGTCCGTCGCCGACGAGCCCGGCTTGCCAGCATGGGATGCCTGAAGTCCCCAGACTACTTAAACTCACTCTTCCGCAGCCAACGCCGCAAACTCCGCGAGCAGGCGCCCCGGTTCAAAAATCCGTTTTCTCAGATTGCAGCCGGTACTCGCGGCACCAAGCGGCTCACCCAGGTGTCCCCACTTGTCGCCGCAACCGTCTTTGCCACAATGGACCGACCAGATACATGGATTTCCTTACGAAAGCGATCATGAAGATTTACACCAAGAGCGGCGATGCCGGGCAGACTGGACTGCTGGCGGGCCAGCGGGTGGCCAAGGACCATCCGCGTGTCGAGGCGTATGGCACGGTGGACGAATTGAATGCGACGCTGGGACTAGCCCGCGCCTTGGGGCTGGCACAGGACTTGGATGCAGTGATCGAACGCGTGCAAAACGAGCTATTCCACCTGGGCTCGCAGCTGGCCGCCAGCGATCCCACGCTGTTGCCGATTTCGCTGCTTGCCGACCTGCATGTCACGACCCTGGAAGGCGATATCGACCGCTTCGAGCAGAGGTTGCCGCCGCTGCGAGCGTTCATCCTGCCGGCTGGTGCCCAAGCAGCTGCCGCCTTGCACATGGCGCGGACGGTCTGCCGACGGGCCGAGCGGCGAGTTGTAACGCTAGCGGCCCTGCCCGGCGAGCAGGTATCGGAGATCGTCATCCGCTACCTGAACCGCTTGGGCGATTTCCTCTTCGTCGCCGCCCGCGCGGCCAACTCGCAAAACGGGGTTAGCGATGTAGTCTGGCAGCTGACGTCGTAAACGTACATGGTATGACAAACAACATGCCGGCATTTTTCTGGCATTCCATTTTTTTTCGTTCCCGACGCACGACCGCACGCGGGTCGCTGCACTGAGTTTCCGGATAAAGAGGAAATTTCTTGGTTGGCTTGCGGGGCTTGCTGGACGATGGATTTGTGGTAGACTCAGCCACGATGTCACTTTCCCCAAAGCATTGGTGTCCAGGTGATGTCACTGACACATGCCGATGCAGCCGGCGGTGTCGCTCTTGCGAGAAAAGGTCTGGCGGGTGTCAGGAGAGGTGTCAACCGCCTGGTTACCCTGCAGGCTCAACGGCAAGAAGACACGAAATCACACCGAGAAGGATGGCTTTTTATTCAGTTTTGAGGTTGTAGCTCAGTCGGTAGAGCAACGGACTTTTAATCCGTAGGCCCTGGGTTCGAGCCCCAGCAACCTCACTCGTAAGCCCTTTTCTGATAAGGGCTTAATTCGTTTCTTCGGCGATTCACTGTGTCGGGCGATTTCCTTTTCTGACTCTGAGGAGTCAACAATCCGCATCTTTCGCAGACGGTGCTTTGTGGTAAACCTAAACGGCATGCAGAAAACACGGTAAAACACCGTACCGGATGGGTGGCCGAGTGGTCTAAGGCGGCGGTCTTGAAAACCGCTGTGGGCGTGAGTCCACCAGGGGTTCGAATCCCTTCCCATCCGCTTTCGCCGCATCCGTTCCGCTTGTCGCCAAGGTGCCTGACGGCAACACTTCGGGACGCTCGCCTTGTCCGTCGTCAGCGTCGCTCTCGAAAGTCTCGTTCCTACCTTGGCATTCGCCACGTTCAGCCTCCTCCATACCGCTTTCTGTGTACGATATTGGGACTTCTCCAGGGATCGCGTGTTGATTGTCTGCCGCTTGTCGTTGTGAGCGAGATACTGAACGGTCGAGAAGGCGATTCGACGATGATCTTGTCGCCGGCCGGATTCAATGGTGCCCGTTTGCGGGTCCATCCATCTCGCAGATGGCGGGGATGGTCATCGAACCAACGCCGTTTTTGGCAACCACAAGATTTGGGTTGGACGACGCACTAGTAGCGGAGGAGGGATTCGAACCCCCGACACGCGGATTATGATTCCGCTGCTCTAACCAGCTGAGCTACTCCGCCAATACCAAAAACGCTGTCTTTTGCGGCATCTTCTGCGTTTTTTGCAGATCGGCTTTCTTGGCTGAAAGGCGGTTGCCACCTTTCTGAAACCGGTTAGCCTTTTTTCCGCAAGATCGACACCCGCCGGTTGCATCGGCAGGAGTCAGCGACACCACTTTGACACCATTGTTCGGAGGAAGTGACATCGTGGCTAAGTTTACCAGAAATCCATGGTCAGACAAGCCCTGCAAACCGGCCAATGACTTTCCTCTTTTCCCCCACGGGTCAAGGCGACGGGCCAAAAAGGTCCGCGGCAAATTGCGTTGCTTCGGCAAGCTCCCGGTAATCAGGGGCCACGCTACCCAAAGTGGGCAGCAGTGGACTCGCATGCTACAAGGGCATGCGATATGTCGACAACCAACAGGCCAGGACAAGAACGCCACGACCGCAAAACTGGACGTTACTGCCGTGGCTGTCAATTTAAGCAAGACGGCCAAATCTGTCCATTACCCGTGGCTAGCGACTTGCGACTCACCATGCCCGTGGGCAACAAAGTAAGCGGCACTGGGCTAGCGCCGTGCCGCTGACGGACTGGGTGGCTGACTCGCCTGCGCGATTCGCTCGACCAGCGCGATTCGCTGCCATACTCGCCTGTGATGCTTGCCAAGTTGCATTCGTTCCTTGCCGGAGGTACGCTGGACGCGGATTCGCGAACAAGTAGCGGCAGCGTTCCTGCCGAAGAATGCTTTCTTGGGATGGGGGGCGATAATCGCCGGAAACGCCGAGGGAGGGGAAAATATGCCAGATCAGCCATCGTGGCCAACCGAAGACGAACTCCGAAAGCTGCCGCTAGGGGCAATCGTGGCCTACGCGGCGCGGTGTGCAAGGCGGGTGCAACCGCTGTACGGTCGCACTGCGGGCGCTGCAAAGCTGCCGAAGCACGAGGCGGCTGTCGAATGGGCGATTTCGCTGGCGGAGAACTTTTGTCTCAGCCATGAGGTCAGCGGCGCCGCCTACGCCGCCGCTTACGATGCCAGAGACGCCGTCGACGCCGCGGATGCCAGAGACGCCGCCCGAGCCGCTTCGGCCGCCGCCAGGGCCGCTGCCTACGCCTTTGACATCCCCAGAAGCGCCGCTTACGAGCACGCCGTCTACGCAAACCGAGTCGCCATCGAGGCCGGCGACGCGGCCAATGCTGCCGCCCGAGCTGCGAACCACGCCTGCGACGGCGCCCGAGCCGTTGAGGCCGCCGCCAGGGCAGACTTCGACCGCCTGTTACAACTGAACCAAGGAACCTATCCCCAACTTGGCACGCCAATTGCCGCAACGGAGAACGGGCCGCTTGGTCCGCTTTGGCCAGGGGGACCGCCGGAGTGGTTCGCCGGGGGAAGGCTCGCCTCGCGGACGAAGGTGCCGTAGCCCAGGAGGGTTCATCGCCGGCGTTGGCGTCGATCGTCACCCTGAAGAATGCGAGCAGCGATCTGCCGGGACTGAAATCCTCGAACCTGCTGGCAGCGGATGGAGCAGGACGGCGACCGGGTGCCGAGAAATCACCGCCGCGACGCCCCCACATAGCGGCTTAACGCGGCCAGGTTCTTGATGAACGTGCTGCTGTCGATCACTCGCCGCGTGTCGTCGGCGTCGCCGTGATAACGCAAACGGCCGTCTTCCACCCAGGCGCCCCGCTCGTCGAGTGATTCGACGAGACGGCGGACCTGTGTTTCCAGCTGGGGTGTCACTCGGATCCTGTCCGGCGCAGGGGTGCGGAGTTCCGCCAGTTGCTCGGCGGTCAGCTTGGACACGCGCTCGTACTGCTGCGTCAAGCCGGCCAAGCCATTGCCGATTTTGAACGCGTAGTGCGTCGGCATGTCGCTGTCGTCGTAGGTCAGTTCATACTGGCGCGTGAAGTACAGCGGCTTGTTGGTTTGCAGTTCGTAGAACCGAGCCAGTTGGCCATCGGGCATCGTCGAACGCTGAAGGTACTCGATCGCCCGCGGCACGGGTTCAAGGAACTTGCGGTCGCCCGTCTGGACGTACAGCCGGATCAGCGTTCGCAGGATGCCCTGCGACTCGCCGCCGGAAATGGCCGGCGGCTCGAACTTGCGGGCCCACACGGGATGCATCTCAAAATTGTATTGCTGGGCCCAGGCGGGCTGGGGTTCGGGCATCTGGGCCAGCAGGATGAACTCGCCGCCGCGCAACGCCGCGTCGCGATAACGAGGCTCCCGATACACCTCGGACGCCAGCAGCAGCGTGTCGATCGTGTCGCTGATGGCATTGTCGTTGAACGTGTAGTACATCCAGTAGTCGCCGCCGGGATATTTCCACGGCCACGTTTCGGGGTAGCTGGCCTGCAAAACGGGATACTTGGCGGGGTCGGGAGACTCCTGAAACCCCTGCGGCCAAGCGCCGTTGGGGAACTGGGCTTTCAGTACCGCGTCCAGGGCAAAGGTGATCGCCTCGTGGACTCGGGCGTCCTGGAAATTCAGCGTCTTGTCCAGCCGGCACAGAAACCGGATGGCTGACTGTGACTTGTCATCGTCGAACGTCGACCAGTTGAACGCCCGCCGCGGTGGCGGCGGATCGGTGCGATAGGCGTATTTCTTGCGGGCTTCCGCCGCAAATTCGATGGACGCGGTCCAAGCACCGCTGCGCAACTGGCCGCGGACCAGGCACTCGCCGGCCGCTCGGGCCGCATCCAGTAAATACCCATCGCCGGTGCGCTCGTAGGCGTCCAGGTAGGCCATGCCGACCGCGGGCGTGCCGGGCGGCTCGACCCAAACCGTGTCCGGCCCCGTCTTGCCCTCGCCTTCGCGCTTGGCCAGGTCGGCGCTGTACCGGTATACGTAACCGCCGTGAACGGCGACCTGGCGGCCATAAAAGTCCACGGCGCGCCGCATGGCCTCGGCAGCCTGGACGGGCAACGCCTCGTCGGCCGCTGCCGGGGCACCGAACGAAACGAGTGCGGTCAACGAGATGCAGAACGGAATCCATCGAGTCACTGGCGTCATTCTCCCGTAAACGGTCCCTTGTGTTGTCATGGCCAAATTACCCAACGCGAGCTAGCGACCGCAACCAAAGTGGGGCGAGGGCGCCGACCGCGACCTAATGAAACCGACAGCGTGCAAACCCGATGCGGTTCCGATCGGCGCTCGGAACCCACCACGATGCGTGCTCGGCGCGCATCCAATGGACGCAGGCCCGCGGGTCGCACACACTGGCGGCGAAACTAGTACCGGTCGCCGCCCCCCAGTTTTTCTTCCGCTTTATCCGCCTGCCATGCGACGGCGGTCAGGATTCGGGTGGTGGTCAGCGGATCGGCGGTATCGGCCAGCTGATTGGCTTGGACCACGATCATTTCGCCGCCAGGCGTCGGCAACACGGCAAACGCGCCATGCACCATCTTGGTATTGTACCGCAGCAAGGCCATGGCGTTGCGTTCGGAAGCCGGGCCGCAGATCGAAGTCATCGAGATCAGCGAGTGCCCCTCGTCGTCCTGCC
>Ga0351868_1024_pt1 | contig 78558 bp, 74 predicted proteins | sample TotcelHFGM3001M9_FD_206778 | JGI IMG/M metagenome (GOLD analysis project Ga0351868, IMG submission 206778) | Enriched cells from coal bed in the Powder River Basin, Montana, United States - Total cells FGM rep2 HSBNCT.FGM.300.1.M9 ... | reverse complement strand
CGGTTCGGCGACGGCCTGGAAACCATCGGGACGTGCCTCCTGGATGTCAGCAACCGATTGGGACTGAACCCTGGTCTGGTCGAGGCCATCCGGCTTTTCCAAGAATCCCGCATGGGCATCTACGAGCACGGCGGCAACCAAGGGGGGCGGGTCCGGCTACAGGAATTGGTGACGGGCAGGGATTTCGACGCCCTTTGCACCAGCGGTTACCGGGGCAAGCCCGGCGAACTGTGGTATGTGCGGCTCTGCCCGCCTCTGGCCGATCTGGTCGAGTACCACGTGACCATCACCACACCTTACGTCCTGACCCAGGTGAACAAGGCCGACTGGACGGCCTACTTGAACCGGGCCATGCTTCAGCTGAAAGACGTGGATGAGGACCATCGGCTGCACGACTTACTGAAATACGGCCTGGGCGTTCACCACTGGAACGAATTCGTGTTCCAGGGTTACCATCACCACCAATTCGATGCGATCTTTCTGGCGGGCATCCCTGATGTGAAGGGCAGTCTGCCTCATGCAGAAAGTACAGCGGAACCTCTGCCAAGCGAAGCCGAAGAACCATCGAAGCGGCTGGCTGCTTTGGGGTCAAAGCGTGTGATCCCGACGCCCGAAGGTGAAGCCAAGATGTCGGCGGTGATCCTGAAGGTGGCCGAACCGTTGGTAAAGAAATATGCCAACACGCCTGAGCAAGCCAAGACCGTGATTATGTTGGTCATCTACGGCTGGAACAAGTCGCTGTTCCCGAAAGACAAACAGGCCGTGGTCGAGAAAGAAATCCTCGCCCGGACTGCTTCTGGGGGCGGAGATGCCCAGATCGTCGATGCAGCCGTCGATATCATGAACACGGTTGCAAAACGTCGGCGGAGGCTCTTCCCCGAACTACGCAAGATCGTTGTGGATTACAAGATTACGATTTCCGGCGACGATTTCAACCTAAACGTCTCTTCGGCCCCTGCGTCAGACGCTTGGAAGTCGTAACCGGCCTACAGGAGCCACCCCCATGAACAACTCCACCCACGAGTTTTTTGAAATTCTGGGCAAGATCCTGCTCCGCTGCTGGATCTTCGGCTTCGTGTTGTTGTTCATCTGGCTCGGTGCCTTTATGAGCGGAGTCGTCCACAACCTGCACGGCCCGTTGATGGACCTGTCTGGCCACGACCTGAACGTGATCCACTACAGCGGCATGGCCTTTGCCAAGCTGGTCGTGATCCTGTTCTTCTTCTTTCCGTGGCTTGCGATCAAATTGGTGCTGCGAAGGCAGTCGGCTTAGTGGAGCGTGCGGTGAGCAAACGAAACAGCGGTCCACGCCTAAGCAGGCGTTACGCCTTTGTCAAACGCCGCCTGCTCCGACTTCCGCAGCAGTCCCACGGCGTCGAGATCGATTTTTGCCCGCTGCCGGATATCGTCCCAGACGAGTCCGGCTTTTGGCTGGGCCTGGTCGTCGATCACGATACCGGCACAATCTTGACGACCAGCGTTTTGGCTGCCCCACCTACCGCCGAGGACGCTGCGGACATCATGGCCGGGGCGATGGAGTGCTCGTATTTTAGGGCAGCCTCCCGGCCCAGCAGGCTGCTCCTTCGAGACAATCCATCCTGGGAAGCGATCTACCCCTGGCTGGAGCAATTGGGCATTGAGACCGTTGTCACCGAGGATCTTTTGCACTGGGATGCAAAGGCCGATGAGTTGATCGAGTGGATGAAACAACGATGGCAACCTTTGCCAGATTTCCTGGCGGGAATGGACGAGGAATTTGGTATCTTTACTACCCTTGGCGAGCTACGAAGTCTTACTTACAGCTTTCTCTTTTTCGAGCAACCCAAGGGCCAATGAAGTTCGGAGACCGGCTGGGAACTGACGAAGGCTCGCCCAACCAGATCAGGCCGCTTCCCGCTTCGTCAATCCACGTCGAACAAGCTCGGCGGTGCCGGGTAGATCACCCCGCCAGACTCAACCTTCGCACCTGCCGTCAGTTTGTGCGGCTTGACTTCACCGGTGGGCAAAATGTGCAGCACCATCACGCCGTTGGCCAGCAGGTGATCACAGAGAAATCGCCGGTGGCAGTGCCGGTAGTCGCCTTCGGCACACATGATGGCAGTCCGGCGGTTCCGGGCGATCGCCAACAGGTTTGCCACGCCCTGCTGGAACCCGTCCGAAGCCATGTAGTCGGCGTAGTTGCGGAAGCTTTCATCTTCCACGCCCCGATTCGGCGACGGCGGATCGACCTGGGTTCGGCTGCGATGACCACCCAGGGCGTCCAGCCAGTGGTATTCGATGTCTTCGTCGGCCAGCGATGCCGACAAGCTTTCCTTGCCGAAGTGTGGATGCCTGCGGGAACCGGGGAAACTGCGGATATCCGCCAGGGCTTCGATGCCGTGCTTCTGTAGCAGCCAGAGGAAGCTGCCCAGGGGATGGCTGCTGTGGCCGATGGTTAAGATTTGGAGTTGGTCGGGCATGGCGTCCATGGCGACAGGGCACCACTCAACTTGTTGCGGGCTTCCGCTCCCAGATCTTCACGATGACCCAGGCAACTAAACCAACAGCGGCCACCATGTAAAGCCAGGGGGACACAACCTGCGACAATTCGAGCACCGCCGCAATCGGGGCCGTGACCGTCTTCACATCGTCAGGAAATACGACGAAGTAGGTGAAGACCAGGGCGATCAGCATCAGCACGACATTTCTGGCCGAAGTGGTTCTAGGCTTCATGGTGTGGTTGCTCCGAATTCGGGATTTCAGCGGCGGACGAGCCCCGGAGGATGGGCAATACGCTGCACGCCACGCCGCCGAGAATCAGGATGATGGCGATCTTCATCAGTCCCGGTGCCAAAATCGCCACCGTAGGCACGGCGATCAAGGCCCCGTAACCGACCGATACGACAGCAAACAGAGTTCCGAGTACCAGCAGTTTGGACGCCTGCGTGCGTCCCCATCGTAGCACAGCCCAGCACAGAAGCAGGAACACGATGGTGGACACCACGAAGCCAAAGACGGATTCCACGCTTGGTTCAAGCCCGTGGATTTGGGCCAAGATCGGGGGAAGTGGCATGTTGGCCTCCGAGGAAAAAAGAGGGTTGGCCGCTGACGCTCGTCCCTATTATTGCCGGGAGTACATCGTGTGCAATCCCGTTCGTGGCGGTCAGCCCTTGCCAAGGGGCCTACGGTGGGGCGAAAATGGCGGGCGTCTTCCTCCCACACCTACCCAAGGAATCCATCGATGAAAAGCATCGCTGTCCTGCTGCTCACGTCACTTTTGTTGGCCGTCACCGCCCACGCCCAGGATGACCAACTACCGAAAACGCCCCCTGGCCAGACTTGGAAGCTGGTCTGGCGGGACGAATTCGACGGCGACCAACTCGACACCACCAAGTGGACGCCCCGGCCCGATAGCAAACGCAAGGGCGGTTGGTGGAGCCAAAAGGCAGTTGGTCTGGACGGCAAAGGAAACCTCGTCATCAGGACGTTCATGGACGGCGACAAGCCCACGGACGGCTGCATCACGACCCAGGGCAAGTTCGAGCATAGCTTCGGCTACTACGTTGCCCGCATCCAACTCCAAAGCCAACCGGGACTGGTCGGCGTTTTGGATCACAGGTCCGGGTGTCGGCAAGGTCGGTGACGACGCACGTGACGGTTGCGAAATCGACATCATGGAAAAACCCTGGCTGGACGAGCGGGTTCAGCACACTTTCCACTGGGACGGCTACGGCAAGGACCACAAGTCCGAGGGCCACGTCGTCAAGGTGCCGGGCGTCATGAACGGATTCCACACGTTCGGCCTGTTGTGGAAGGCCGACGAGTACATTTTCTACGTGGACGGCAAAGAGACGTGGCGAAGCAAGGCGGGAGGCGTCTACCAAGTGCCGGAGTACATGCTGCTCAGCGACGAGATCGGCACCTGGGCCGGGGACATCGCCAAGGCGAATCTGCCGGACCAATTCCTGGTGGATTACGTGCGGGTGTATGATCTGGTGGAGACGAAGTAGCTTGCCGTTGGCGAGTCCCGATCGTCCCCAATCCATACGAAAGAGAGCCAGCAAGATGCGGTGGCGACGACGACACGACTGGCCTGACCGACCCGCAAGGCCCAAAGTCCGACGTTTGTCGGCTGACGAGCGGGACAAGTATCTGAGCGGTATGATTCGAGTTATTGAACGCTCGCCGGTGCTTTCGGCACTAAACTTCGAGGTCCATGCCCTCCGTGGCCGCTTCTATTTTGAACGGTGCTATCGGGACGACGACGGCAACCTGTTGGGCAAGGGCATCGTGGGCCGCATCACACCGCTGGCAGATTCAGCGGCCAGCCTACTTCTGGAGGTCGAATACCGCCAGGGAAGCTGGTTCAAAATCGCCCAAGGATCGGTGCTGAAGGTCATGAAGGCCATTGCGGATGACACTCAGGGTACGTTCCACGGCCTTGGCTCGTTGAATAAGTCGTTGCGAAAGGCAGGCAAGGGATTGCAGCGGTTACCGGTTAAGAAGCGGCGGAATGGGATCTTCGTTTTTTCGGAAAATGGAGTACCATGCACTGCTCAGGAAGCCCTGTTTCACTACTTCGGCCTACCCGTCGATGTCATCGCTCGGCCACGGACGTGGTATTGGTACCATCGAAAGCCGCACATCCTCGAAGTCTCTCGTGACCGGCGACGTGTGCTGGTGCGTTTTTCGACATCAAGTTTGTCCGGCGAGTTTGGCGGAACCTGCTTGTACATTTGCCGGGAAGGCAGGTGGGGGGCGTTCACCATCAGGCCGAGCGAAAGCGACGACATTGCTTCCGCTGAACGATGGCTAGAAATGAGGAAATGGCGGCAGTGGACATGAGGGCGACGGATTCGGTCGCCGTGGTAGTGGGCTGATCGGATTCTGCGGCCAAGATGGAAGTGACGGGCTGGGGCCGAACGATGCTCTGCGAGCTTTGCCAATGCGAGGAAGCCTACAACTTTCACCATTTTATTCCCCGAACGCTGCATTCGAACAAGTGGTTCAAGCGACGTTACACCCGGCAGGAAATGCAGCAAGGCATGGAGGTCTGCAAGCCGTGTCACTCGGCCATCCACGACCTGATCCCCGACGAGAAAAAGTTAGGGCGTGACTACAACACCAGGGAGAAACTGCTTACCCATCCCCAGTTGCAGGGCTTTGTCCAGTGGAAGCGGGAGAAGGCTCGAAACAAGCCGAAGCGGAAAGGAAGGACTCGGCGTGAAGGCTGGCCTGTTGACGTTGATGCGGCCCTCCGGCTCACACCGACCTCCGAATGACACAGAACCAGGCCATGGGACCACCGTCGCTGAACCGGGCGTCTTTCAAATCAGGTCGGGCCTCGAATCGTGCTTCCCGGATCGACTCCACCTGCCAGCCCTGGGCGAAGGCGTCGTGGAGTTCCTGGCGTGACACTCGGCGTGGGCCTTGGCCGGGCGGTTCCTGGTCGCTGAAACAGCACAGAAACAATCTGCCTCCAGGTTTGACGGCACTGGCCAGGGCCGTGACGTAACGTGCCCGGTCCTCGTCGGCAAAAACGTGGAACAAACCGCAGTCGATCACCGAGTCAAACTGCTCCGGTATTTCGCCCAGGGCCAGGGCGTCCATCACGAGGAACGTTGTTTGCAGTCCCCGCTGTTGGGCCTTCTGGCGGGCCTCAACAATCGGCTTTTCGAGGAAGTCGATGCCGGTGACTTTGTGGCCACGTTCGGCAAAGAACAGGGCATTGTCGCCCGTGCCGCAGCCCGCATCCAGAATCGAGCCGGTGATCTGATCCGCCGCCTGCACGAACACAGGTTGCGGCCCGCCGATGTCCCAGGGTGGTTGGCCTGCGTAGGCTTCTTGGAATCGTTCTTTGCCGGTGGACTCCGAGGCCATGTCGTTCTTCCTTCGATTCTGTGGGCACGTGCTGCCGGATCGGACCACACGGTTCCATGACATTGTAGCCAGCATGGCGAGTGCCGCCACCGCCTTGGTCCGTGACCGAATGGTTTCGCAGCCATCAGCGAGGCGGTAGGATGGTGGCTGTGATCCTGATGTCCCCTGGAGGAATCGCACATGGCAAACTTCATCCCAAAACCAACAATTATCGAAGCGGCGGGGCAACCACCGAAGTCCATCGAGGAGTTCATCGGCCGGGTCAATTCCGGCACGGCAGCGGTGAGTATCGCCCGCATGAAAAGCCCATCTGGTTGGCTGGAGCCTGGGCAGACACCGGAATTCGACGAATACACGGTCGTCCTGCAGGGCACCCTGCACGTCAAACTGAAAGACACGGCATTCGACGTGGCGGCAGGGCAGGCGATCATCGTCAAGGCCGGTGAATGGGTCCAGTACAGCAGCCCTGGTCCTGCTGGTGCCGAGTACATCGCAGTGTGCTTGCCTGCATTCTCGCCCGAGACGGTTCATCGGGAGGAGTGACAGGCAATTCCCAAATGGTGGCACATGACGATCATCTTCCCCATCGACCGAGTGGACGACCTTCGCAAGCAGGCCCGAGAAGCCCGCAAGGTCAACATGGACGGCCCTGACGGTTGTCCACCTGGGGACCGTCGAGCCAGCCCGCTTCGTCGTCGTATCGGCTGCGGACCTGAATGCCGCTGTTGCCGGTGGTCTTGCCGTAGGTCTGGACCTTCAGCCGGAGTGCGAAATCGCCATACTCCTTTTCCGTCAGCAGCCAGATGTAGTGGTGCTTGCTGCCGGGCGGCGTTTCGGCAGCGATCGTGCCGTCCACCACCTTCCAGTATCCAGTCTTGTCCCGGTCAGCCGGTCGGCACTTGACGATCCAGCCATCTGAAATTCTTGCCGTTGAACAAACTGGTCCATCCCGCCTCGCCGCCGTCCCCGTCAGCAGCCAAGGACAGGTGGCAGGCAGCCAGTAGCATCAGACATGACCCAAATCGTATCATGGTTCTTCTCCGTGGAGCTTGGCAAAACCGTAATCTTACCCGCTTTGGACACGGATGACACCAGCATGGATCAGTCGGCTATAATAAGCGTTTCAAAGCCGTTTGTGACAAGAGGAGGCCACAGATGACCGACACTCAAATCAGAAATCAGATTCGGGAACGCTTCGCTCAAATCGCCCGGTCACCGGAAACCGAGCGAGTCTTCCCCGTGGGATCGGCAAGTGCCAAGAACCTCGGGTACGACGCCGACGAGATCGACACCTTGCCTGCCGAAGTCACCGAGTCCTTCAGCGGCGTGGGCAACCCGCTGACGTTGGGCGAGTTGGCTGCTGGTCAAACCGTGTTGGATCTTGGATGCGGTGCCGGATTGGACAGCATCCTTGCCGCACGTCAGGTGGGGCCAACGGGAAAGATTGTGGCCGTTGACATGACCGAAGCCATGCTCGACAAGGCCCGACGAAATGCAGCGGCCGTTGGCATCTCCAATATCGAGTGGCACCTCGCCGATGCGGAAAATTTACCCGTGGCCGATGGCGTCGTGGACGTGGTGATCACCAACGGCGTCCTCAATCTGTGCCAAGACAAACTCAAGGTACTGGCAGAGCTACACCGTGTGCTTTGCCCAGGTGGTCGTCTGCAACTGGCGGACATCCTGCTCCACGAAAACGTGACGGCAGAAAACGTGGCGAAGCTTGGCACTTGGTCGGACTGAATCCTCGGTGCCGTAAAGGAGCGGTCGCTCCTTGAGATGCTGCGGGCAGCTGGGTTCGTGGAAGCTGAGTTCCACGGCAGGACGGGCTATCGGACATCAAAATGCACCGCAGGTGCGTTGTTGACGGCCTGGAAACGAAAGTAGCTCACGTCGGAACGATGATTCGACGTGGGCTTCACAGCACTCGGCATCGGCTACTTAGCCATGATGACTGACGGGGAACGACATGGGCATCTTCGACTGGCTGAAAACGCCGAAGACCAATGTGGACGTGCTGGACGATGTGATCTGGCTGACCAAGCAGGCCAAGTATGGTGGGATTTCGGCATCCATTGGTCGTTGCCATGCCGAACCAGCCCGGCCATTTGCCGTGCTGCTGGTGGCCCATTTCCGGGACTGTCTGAAGCAACTTCAGGCCATCGTCGAACAAAGCGGCTTTGACCCGCAAACCGTGATCGCAGCCACGGCGGAGAACCTGACGGGCCGATCCGCACCGAGGCTTGGTTCCGACGATTCACAGACCGTTGTCATCATCGTTGCCGAGCGGCATCCGCTCCAGGCCCACGACGCCGCCGTCACTGAATTCGCACAAAGTTTGCCGTGTCGCTGTCGCTTGGTTCACCACGTTTCGCTGGAAGATCCCATGATGCGGATGTTTGCTGGCGAGTGGGTCCAAAACATCCTGCAACGGCTGGGTATGAACGAAAGCGAAGCCATCGAAAGCCGAATGGTGACAAGGCGGATTCAAGCGGCGGCACAGAAGATCGAAAGCCAGGCGGTGAGTGACTTGCCCGCCGATTCCGCCGACGAATGGCTGGAACGGAACTGCCCAGACCTGTGGCGGAAGGTGGAAAAGTGATGCCTGCCAACGGAGGAAACGTAACTGAAGCCAAGCGTCCCCTCCAGTTCACGTTACGCACGTTGCTGCTGATCGTGTCGTCATTGGCTGCCACCCTCGGTGCTGTCCGTTGGCTCGGTGCAGAAGTTCTTCCGTTCATCGTGGTCGCCGTGGGCATCTGGCTCACCGCACGGACTAAGGCCCGTCATCTGCTTGTGTGGCTGGTGCCAGCGTTGTGGTCCATGTGTGCCTTCGGCTCGTGGCATCATCGAGGCGACGAGTACGGCCAGTTCGGTGTGTGCATTCTGCCCGGCATCTGGCTCGCCCTTCTGCCGTTGAACTTCGGCCATCTTTCAGAGGTGTACCAGCTGCTGATCGCCGCTGGTGCATTGCCGATGGCGGCCTTCGGGTTCCTTCTGGATCGGCTTCCCGTGTCCCGTCGCCTGTGGGGAGCGACCTTTATCGTGGCCTCAGTTGCTCTGTTCGCCTGGGGATTGCTGTGGGGCCTGTCAACTGAGAAGGCCATCGCCGAGAGCGGTTGGATCTGTTGGCTCTCGGCGTTTGCCTTTTGCGTTGTAAGCTTGGCGGTCTTCGGGTTCCTTCTGGATCGGCTTCCGATGTCCCGCCGCCTGTGGGTGGCGATCTTCATCGTGGCGTCAGTTGCTCTGTTCGCCTGGGGTTTGCTGTCGTTGGCGTCATTGGAGAAGGCCATCGGCAAGGACCGTTGGAGCCTGTGGATCTCGTGGATTTCGTCGCAAGCCTTTTGCTCCGCAAACCTGGGGATGTACGTGTCCGTGCTGACGTGCGTTGGCGGCGGGGCCATCGTTTGGTTGTGGCGGCGGGTCCGCAGACGGAAAGGGATTTGACGTATGCCACGCTTCTCCATCCTGATCCCCGCCCGCAACGAAGAAAACTGCCTCCCCGGCTGCCTGGAGTCGATCAAGGCCGCTGCCGCCCCGTTTCCCGATCAGGTGGAAGTCATCGTCGCCATCAACCGCTGCACCGACCGCACGGAGGAAATCGCCCAGGCACATGGCGCCAAATTGGTCCATGACGACAGCCGGAACCTAGCCAAGATCCGCAATGCCGCAGCACGGGCGGCCATGGGCGAAGTGATCCAAGTTCCAAGATTCGACACCCGGCGACGAATAGACTTTCAAGGACCGAAAACGGCAACTTGCTTCAAGGACCAAACACGACCATGAACGATCCAGGATTCTTCGTCGGCTGGGGAACTTTGTCCCTCATCAACGCTGGCTTGGCCCAGTCCAAAGGACGCAACGGACTGCTGTGGTGGTTGTTCTCGCTGTTGATCGGGCCGATTGCCACGCTGCTGATCGTGGTGCTGCCGAAGGTGCCGTCCCTTCCCTGAATCCGGCAAGGTCACTTGCCCTTGATCACCATACCGACGCCTGCCATCGCATCGGTCTGTTCTCGACATTGACCGACCTTCGCCTTGACGGCAGCGTGGAGTTCCCGCAATTGTTGTTGCAGACTTTTCATGTCGGCGACGATGGTGGGCAGACCGTCCAGGCTTTTCCGCTCCATCAGTTCGCTCCCCGGTGAAGTTCTTGGTGACCGGAAGATAGATCGGCAGGCATGTCGCTGGACTTGTCGGGCCGAAAGTCGGGGTAGCACGGTTCACGGATTCGTCCCAGCCTTCCTGACCGGACTTGGCAAGCTAATCCGGTGATGTGGACGGGCCGAGGCCAGCAGACCAAATCTTCGCCAGTGATCGTCACAGATTGCCTGCTAGCGGTGACTGAAACGACTGTCCCGGCCGGAAACGCTGCAAGACGGCACCGTCGCTGGCCGATGTTTTTCACCACAAACCGTCACCGACTTGCACAAGGAGATCCGCATGGACGACGAGATCGACATCCAAGATTTGGACGCCTACGAGATCCGGGAATTGCTGCTGGACCAAGGCAGTGAAGTGGACGAAGAGCAAGCCGCAGCCATCAAGCAGTTCATCGAAGACATCGGCGGATTGGAAAATGCCCTCGCCGCCGTTGACATGCTGGACGGACTTGAAAAGGCGGCGTGAACTGGGGAATGCCCGCATCACCCGCCACCGTGTTTTTCAGCGTGGCGGGTATGATCTTTCCGGTGTGAACTCAGTCCAGTAGTTGGGCCAATGCGTTCAGGGCGGCCTTGGCCTCCTGCACGCCGCCCAACTCCTTCACCAGCTTCTTTGCCTTGACCAGCAGACCAATCGACACGGCGTCCTTGGGCACTTCGAATGCAACTTCCGGCTCGGGGGCCGGGGCAGCTTTCTTCGCTTTCTTCTCGGCCTTCATCGCAGACTTCACGACGCTGATCCGCTGTGCCGTCACATCCCATCCCTGGGCATTCATCAGTTCGGCAAGCTCCTTGGGCAGCTTGTCCCGGTTGGCCCTCAAAGCGGCTTTGATTGCGGCGGTCTTGCTGCCCCTGGGTGCTTCAGGTGCGGCTTCAACGGGCTTCGTTTCGACGGCTTCGGGTGCGGTTTCGGGTGCGGTTTCGGTGGTCTTGGGTTTTCTTGGCATAGTTGGTCTCGCTAACGTGGTAAGCAAATAGAAACAGAAAGTATAAGTGAAGGAGAAATGGATGTCCATTGGCCAGTGACGGACACAGAGCATCTTTATCGCCTTGAAGCGTTAGGACGGGCGTGTCATCCTTGCTGACGTAGGTGTGCGGGCTGGCGGTGTTGTGTCCTGCGAGACCGTGCTGGCGTTTCACCTCTGGACGCTTTCTTGATGACCGGTGGGCAGTGCCTTTGGCCACAGACCGGTAATCGTCTTGAATTCCTCGTCGGCAATGATCTTCACGCCGTTGGCGTTGGGATGATTGTCCAAGAACCATCCCGGCACATCCTTCATGCCTTCATCTTTCGATCCATTCAGAATCGGCTTGGCGAACTTCTCCTGCGACAACTTCTGGTTTCGGATGCGTTGATCCCAATTGCCCGCCTCCGTTTCCCTCTTCTTCCGCTCGTAGATCTCGACCAACGGATACTTCCGCTCCCCAGCCAATTGCCTGACCACAGCCCATACGCTGTTCATTCTCTGATTGAATCGTGCAGTCGCAGGCGGATCGCCGCTGTAGTGCTCTGGATCGACCCAGGTATTTGTTTCCAGAATGATCTGAATGCCTGGATAATCCGTCGTCAGAAGGTCGCAGAATTCTTCGAGATGCCGCTTGAAGTCAGAAGGCTCGCAATGCTTTTGGTCGTTGTGACCGTAACGGATCAAGGCGATATCGACGTGCGGTATCTTGTCCTTCACGGACTTTTTGTAGCGGCCTGAGTCTAGGAATTGCCGAATGAAATCGCCACCGGACGCCACGTTATGGCTGACGATCTCTTGGTGCTTGTAGAACGCCGACAACCGGTCGTTCAGCACTGCTTCGACTCGCTGTGTTTCCGGCAGATAGCCGGTGATGCACGTGCTGTCACCGAAATGGACGATGACGACTTCTTGACGTGCATCCGCCGGTTCAGCGGGCTGTGACAAGCACGCCGTTAGAAGCCCGGCAAGGGAAAATAATCGGATCATCGGTCAACTCCTACTTCATCCCAAACGCTTACTTCACGAAGTCGATCGTGGACAACTTGCTCAACGGATACCAACCATCCTCGGATCGGCCCTTGATCCCAAGCTGCACGACCGGCTTGGTGTCATCCTGGCCGATGACGCCAAGCGACAAGGTGTAGGTTCCCGGCAACAAATCATCGGGCAAGCTGAGGGTGTCGGCGACGGCATGAACGTCACCGGGCGGCAAGTCCTTGGGTTCCTTGAAGAACTCCTCCGTGAATAGCTCGATGGAGCCGGGGAGCCACTTGTTCACAGCCACCGTTCCCACAAAGACCTTCCCGTAGCCCTGGTCGTTCGACAGCCTGTAGGCTACTCGGTACGGCTTGTAGCACGGAGCGGAGCCTACATTCTGCCACTTCATCGCCAATTGGATCTTGGCCCCCGGCTGGGCATTCGATGGATGGCTCAGTTCCTTCAGCACCAGCCGGTAACCCAGCCGCCGCAGGAAACGCTCAACCTCGGGTCGGATGTTCTGCCCTTCGGGCAACGGTGCCGACTTGTTGTTGATGACCGACCCGTGCAGGGCCAAGGCGTAGTTGAAGATGAAGCGGAGCGGCCAGCCCTCGTCCGCCCACTTTCGCATGTCCCAGCAGGTCTCCCAGGCCACGGGTGCTGTCTTCCATGCGTCCACGGCGTCGGCTGCGGGCAACATTTTCGGATAAGCCATTCGCATGTGGCACCAATTCTTCGAAAACCCGCCCATGTCGCCCAAGCAGTCGGCTCGCCAGCCCGCTCCGTTCTCGACGGCGTGTTTGAGCATGTCGCCGCCGCCGATGAGCATCACCAGAGGCGTTTTCTTGAAGGCGGCGAGGTAAGCATCGACGATCTTCCTCTGGGTTTCGAGCATGGGCATCGGGGCGTTGGTTGACTGGCTCATGTGCCACTCGCCCCACCATCCGACGGTACCCAGGTCTAGGTGGTCGATATCCGGGTGACCATCGTAACGGACTCCCAACCGGTCGATGAAATCGAGGTGTGCGGCAAGGACTTGTGGATCGTCCAGCACCGGAACCTCCAACTCGGGACCGGTCCCGTACCTGGTGGTGACGACCTTTCCGCCGATATCCGTCAGCCATTGGGGATGGTACGGCTGGCGTGGAGACGAGGAACAACACATGACCCGAAAGGCAAGTGTCTGCCCCGCCTCCCGGCTCTCTTTCAACACTCCGTCCAGAAAAGCGTAGTCGATCTTGCCCGGCTGTGGTTCCAATTCACGCCAACCCCATCGAGCGTAGTGGACCGTGGACGGAATCCAGGACGGCAGGTTCTTGTCCTGCTTGGCCGTGTGGTGGAACGTCTCCCAGCCCATGCCTGGGTTGACAAGGATTTCGTCAGTTTCTTCGGGGGTGACGACAACCTGCTGGCCGTGGACCAAGCTAGTTGCCAACCCCACAAGGATGAATGCGATGCTGATTCGTGTCATGGATGGTTCCTTTGTGGCTCACTGCTTCAGTTTCCAGGCCCGCACGTACTCGACGCTGAACGTCGATGGCAGATCGTTGTCGTCGGGCATCCCAAACCACTGCGGCATGGTCTCCGAATCGAAGATCAGGAACAGCGGTTGGTGCCAGTGTGTGTTCTCGACGGAACGGACCAGGACGCCATCGACGTAGAACTTCAATTCCTCCTTGCCCCAGTCCAGTCCGTACACGTGGTAGTCGTCGGCCAGTCGCCATGGGGCATCCCAAACGCCACCGACGCTCCAGTGCTTCTTCTCCTGTGGCGTCTGGAAGACGTGCAGGTTCATGTTGTACTTCTGCTCGAATCCCTTGGCCTTGCCGCCGATCTCGAATACGTCGATCTCGGTCAGCCAGCCAGGCACATCCTCGACCTGGAACCAGAATGAACTGGAACCAGCGGAATTCATCGGCTTGGCCTTGACCTCGTAGTAGCCGTAGCCCGACCGAACCTTGGTGTGCAGGGCGGCACTGGTGTAGTCCTTGTACCCCTGCTTCTCCGCTTCGGCAGGCAACTTTTCCTTCCGCATCGTCAGGTGCAACTTGCCATCCGAGACCGTGACGTTCTTGTCGCTGAACAAGGCCGGTTGCCGTCCCTTCCACCAGTACATGCCACGGTTCCATTTGTTGGGATCGAGTTCCTGGCCCTCGAACTCGTCGGTCATCGGCTCGAACTTGGCCCAGCCGCCCTTGTTGTCTTGATCGGACAGCGGGTGGGCGTCGGTGACGTGCTTGGGCGTTTCGCCCAGAGGACCAGTCCGGTTCCAGATTTTGGTCGGACGTTTGTCGGCGGTGGGCGTTGATGCGTCCTCGGCAGTCAGGACGTGGTGAGCAATCAGGAGGATGGAAACGATCAGCAGCATGTTGCGAAACATGGTTACTCCTTGGGCAGCACTTGGAACACGGCCTCGGCAATGATTTTCGCTCCCCGGTCATTCGGATGCAACTCGTCACCAAAATGCTCGTCCCGCAGCAGGCAGCAGATGTCGGCCAACGGGATGCCGTGTTCGCCGCAGAACGATTTCAGTTGTGGGTTGTGGTAGTCCCGCTTGCCGTGGATTTCCCTCGCCATGCGGGGCGGGAACATCCGCTCGTTGACCTGCGGCACATTGAACAAAATCGGTCGCTTGCCTCGATTTTCAACGGCCTGGATCATTCGGCCCAGGTTGCCGATGATCCGTCTGCTCGCCGATTCCGTGTCGGGCCATGTCCCCAGATCATTGGTCCCCATGCCGATGACGAAGTAACGGGCGTTGGGAAACAAGTCCAGGTAGTCACGGACCTGTTGGGGACCGTTGTCGCTGATCTCACCGGCAATGCCGCCGTTGGCGACCCGCAGGCCCAGCGGAACGCAAAGCTCTTGGAGGAAGTCCGGGTACGTCCGATATGGCCACTGCCCGGCAGGACCGAAGTTGTTCCAGCCGGTCAGACTGTCACCGGCACACACGATGTCCACGGTGGTCCTGGCAGTTTCAAAGGCAGCGGTGTCACGTTCGACGACGTACAGTACGTCCATGATGGCACGTTTTCCGGGGAGATTCTGCTACTTCTTTTCCTCGCCTGACGGGAGGTATCCAATCGACACCAGGAATTCATCCATGCGTTGCGTCGTTTTCTCCTGCCACGGTGGCCGGTTGAAAAAACCGTGGGGCTGACCTTCGGCCGTGAACATTTCTGCCCGATGCTCCAGTTCCTTCGACTTCTTCATGAACTCGTCGCCCATGGCGGCCAACCGGTCAGCGGTCCCGAAAAAGACCAATATCGGCGGGCTTTCCTTGGTCAAGTGCAAGGTGGGCGAAATGGCTTTGCCCAGGGTTTCATCGTTGCCGATCCGTTCCATCAACTGCGGGATACCAATGAACCGCAGCACCGGGTTGAACAAGACCAGGACATTGGGCTTGGACGAAGTTTTGGCGTCTTCATCGTCCGCATCAAGGCCGGGGGTGAAGGCCGTACAGGCGGCGATGTGACCGCCCGCAGAGCCGCCAGCGGCCACGATCCGTTCAGGATCGACGCCGAGCTTGACAGCATTGGCCCGCATCCACCGCACGGCACTCTTGGCGTCCTCGACACACTCCTTGGGTGTCACCCCGTGCCGTGTCTTCACCCGGTAATCGGCCCGTGCCGCCACCATGCCCCGGCGGGCCAAGTGGCTTGCTTGTGGTTCAAACTGCTCCAGCTTGCCGCCAGTCCAACCGCCGCCGAAAAAGAACACGATGGCGGGCCGCTTATCGCTGTCCTTCCAACCGGGAGGGTAGTGGATGACCATTTCCAGGTCAGCCTGCTTGGTTTTCTTGTACACAAAGGACTTGGTTTCCTGCTGCTCGTCAGCCTGGGCAGCGGCCAAGCCCAACAGCAGACCGCAAAGAAACAAGGCCGAAGTCCTGATTGTTATCCGCATGGTCCACCATCCTTGAACCGGTACATCAACAATCCGGCACTTAGTCTGGGCATGACTTCATCCGATGTCGAAGATGCGTTGGATCACGGGATTCCTGTATTCCGCCCCTCCGGTCAAGACCTGGAGGTTTTCCAAGATCTGGACTTCACCACTGCCGTGCGTGTGTCCGCACAGGACGAGTAGCCGGGATTTCGGGTTGGCCTCCATGATTTTTCGCATGACATCACCGACCGCCTTGCAGGCGAAGTGAGGAAGGTAGTTGTCGTCCGAGTGCCTGCCATTGTACCAAGCGGCCTCCTTGAAGGGCGGAACATGGATCACGGCGATGACCGATGGGTACTGGGCAACCGCCTGCTGGAGGACAACCTCGAAGTGCCGAGCCGCCTCGTCGCCCAGGACGTTCAGGGCCTCCCGAAGTGCGGGCTTGTCCAGGTACAAGCTGCCCTTCCACTTGCGGAGTTCCTCGATCAGAACGTAGTCGTTGAGGAATACGTCCGAGCCCTCAAAATCGCCGAGCCGGGCGTCCGCCCAGCCATCGTGGCCGACAATTGCTGTTTGCGGTGACAGTTCCACGACGCCGATTGCCGTAAGGTACTTCAGGGACTCCAGTTCCTCAGCCAGTTCGGCCACTTCAACACGGGTCTTGCCGATGGAACCCCGGTAGAAATCGTGATTCCCCAGGACGAAGTGGATCGGCTTCTGCCAAACGTCCGCCATCTCCGCCAGAACGCTGGTGATGCCGGGGCTTTCGGCGATGTCCCCGCTGATGACGAAGGCGTCGGCCTGATCCCGTGCCGTTTGCAGAAACCGGCGTCGGTCGGCGGGTTCAAGGAAGTTCAGATGAATGTCCGTCATCCATGCCAGTTGCATCGTTGTCAAGTCTCCGATGGTAACCCGGAACACCGGCTCAAGGCACGCCAGTGCGGTCAAACCCGAATGCCTGAAGCAAAGCGGACCAGAGCAGCCACATCCATGATGGCGTTTCCGTCGCCCGCCTACTTTGCTGCCCGCTTTTGCTGCAACAGCCAGTCGTACAAGTCGGGGTTGGCGTAGTTCCAGTTTGAGGTGGACGATTCAGTTCACGGCCTCCGTCCTACATTTCCAGCGACACGCCGACATTGTAAACTGGCTGCCAGCAAAACGACACAGTACAAGGGAACCACCGTGATCCAGATAACTCGACGCCGAATCCTAGGGCTTTTGATCGCCTCAGCCGTTCTCCTGATTGCCCAGGCCCCGGCTTTCGGCCAGGAGACGCCCCCGGCACCGCTCAAGGTGCTGTTCGTCGGCAACAGCTACACGTCGGTCAACGATCTGCCGTCCATGGCCGCCGGACTGGCCGAAGCCGCTGGTGGGCGAAAGATCGACGTGGATCGGCACCTTGTCGGCGGCTGCACGTTGGAAAAGCACGTCAAGGACCAGAAAGCCATCGACAAGATCCGTGCGGAAAAATGGGACGTGGTGGTGTTGCAGGAGCAAAGCCTTCGTCCCGTCATCGACCGGCAGTCCATGCACGAGTACGCCCGGCTCCTGGATGCCGAGATCAAGAAGCAGGGGGCCAAGACCATTTTCTACTTGACCTGGGCTCGGCAGCACATCCCCGACATGCAGGAAGGGGCCGACCCAGCCCAATCGCCCGAATACGCCAAGGTGATGTACGGGGTCAGCGGCGTATCCATGACCACGAACTTGGAAACTTGGTGTCAGCAACAAAATGCTGGCTTGAACGGCGGACTGAACGGGGCCTACCTGGACATTGCCAAGGAACTGGGGGCGGGGGTCGCACCGGTCGGGATCGCCTGGAAGATGGCGTTGGCAGCCGATCCGGCGTTCGTCTTGCACAACCCGGACAAGAGCCACCCGAACCTGACCGGCACGTACCTAGCCGCCTGCGTGTTCTACGCCACGTTGCTGGATGCAAGTCCGCTGGGCCTGCCGGGCAAAATCCAGCAAGGCGACAAGGTGCTGGCCGACATCCCGAATGATCAGGCAAAGCGGCTTCAAGAGATTGCGTGGGCGGCGGTGAAGGGCGTAACGCTCACGACGGCCACCGCCCACGCCTCCGCCCCTCAACCCGTCCGTCTGATTTTCGATACCGACATGATGGGCGACGTGGATGATGTCGGCACGGCTGCGGTCCTCCACGCCCTGGCGGATCAGGGCGAGGTGAAGATCCTGGCGATGGGGGTTTGTGTCAAAAACCCCTGTTCTCCGCCCTGCCTGGACGCTCTAAACACGTACTTCCGCCGCCCGGACATCCCTTTGGGCGTCGTCAAAGGCCCGGCACATGACCGGGCATCAAAGTACGCTCAAGGGATCGCCGAGGAATTCCCCCACGCTCTGAAGTCGGCTGAGGATGCTCCCGACGCCGCTTTGGTCTACCGGCGGGTACTTGCCGGGCAGCCCGATGCCAGCGTGGTCATGGTGAGCGTGGGGCAGTTGACGAACTTCCGTAACCTCCTGAAAACCGGGCCGGACGACCACAGCAACCTGGGCGGCACCGAACTGGTCAAACGCAAGGTCCGGGCATGGGTCTGCATGGGCGGCAAGTTTCCCGAAGGTCGGGAGGCGAATCTGATCAACGATGGGCCAGCCGCCGCCTATGCCATCGAACACTGGCCGACACCGATTGTGTTCAGCGGTTGGGAAATCGGCCAAGAGATCATGACCGGGGCCGGGCTACGAAAGGCACCGGAAGGAACGCCAGTACGGCAGGCCTACGAGCTATACAACGGCCTGAACGACCGCCAAAGCTGGGATCAGACAGCGGTCTTGTACGCTGTGCGGGGCTTGGACGGTGGGCTGGCTGACTACTGGGACGTGGTGACGGAGGGCTACCTCCACGTCAACGATGACGGCTCCGACGCATGGCGGACGACACCCGACAAGGACCACACCTACCTCGTTCAGAAAATGGACCCGAAGAAGATCGCTGCGGTCATTGAGAAATTGATGTTGCGGCAGAACCAACGACAATCCCGTTAGTAGGGCGACCAATGCAAATGGCGAAACTCCTGATCGCCTACGATACGACCGAAGGTCAGACCAGGGAGGCTGGCAAGGACACAGATACGTCGAAGAACCACGAGTACACGGACTGGACCGCCGTCGGTCAGTTCGTGGAGGGATTCCTGGCCCATCTTGATCAGCAGAAAAAAGGTAGCGAGCATGGCTAAACGCACATCGCCCACGGCGATTACAAAAGTTGGAATGCCCTCTGCCCAGGACGCCCAAGCGGCCCAGCAGCGGCTTCGCAGCCTCGCTGATCCCGCTGTTGCCGTCAGTTCGGCCCGATTTTTCAAGACCGGGTCGGGCGAATACGGCGAAGGCGACATTTTCATTGGCATCAAGAGCCCGACGCTCAAAACGGTCGCCAAGGAATTCAAGGCCCTGCCGCTGGCCGAGGTGGAGTGCCTCCTGCACTCCAACATCCACGAGGATCGCTCGCTCGCCCTCGTGATCCTCGTCGGACAGTTCACGAAGGCCGACGACGCTACCCGGAAACGGATCTACGACATCTACCTCGCCAACACATGCCACATCAACAACTGGGACTTGGTGGACATCTCGGCCCCGCAGATCGTCGGCGGCTTGCGGAAACGTATCTCGCAAGCGATTCACTCGGGTACGCCGAGGAATGGGAGGAACTGTTGTCCATTCTCGCAGAACTCCAGACCCATCCTCCATGGGGCGAACACGTCCGAGTTGGCTACGGCGGCGACTACCGGGCAGCAGCCGAGGGCGTGCTGAGCAAGTGGCGTGAGGCAAAAGAGAAGTCGCAGCACAAGATCCTGCCAGACGTCTTCGCCCACTGGTACCGTTCGCTGTCGCTCGATGTGCATCGAAAGGACCGTGAAACTGAATCCGGCGACACCGACTCGGTACTGCGGTCGAGGTTCCCCGCAACTCTTGAAGGATCGGCAACTGCTCCTGTTCGTAGATCCGCTCCCGGTAGTCGTCGAACGGGATCACGCCGCCGAACGGGGAGTGCTCCAGCACGATGGTCACGCCGACCTCGGCTGCCTCGGCGCACAGCGGCCCCAAGACTTCGGCGTGCCAATCGACGATCTGCCGGTCGGTAAAAAACTTCGGCGGCTTGTCGATATGCGTGTTCATCACCGTGGCCCCGATCCGGTGCGCCACGTCCAATGCCTTCCAAAACTCACCGAGGCACGCCTGCCGGATGCTGGCGAACGGCGAGGCCAGCGGCAGGTAGTACGCCGTGTGGGCCACGACGCCGAGGCCGTGGGCATCCAGTGCCACACGGACTGCCGCTACGTCGATCTGGTCAGGATCGGCTGCCGGTGGTTCCAGGGTCAAGTCTACAAAATCGAAGCCGTTTTGCCCAATCCAGTCGATCTCTGCCACCGGATCACGGGCCGGATGGTTCATTGCGCCGATTTGCATGGGGGTTCCATCACGCACCTGTGCCCAACCGTTGCTCCATGTACCCCGTCAGTTTGACGATGATGATGTTGGGAAGCGGTCGTTGTTGTCATGGTGATTTTCTGGAAGCCTCCGTATTTGCCTGGTGGCCCTTCAATGCCAGAAGCCGCCTTGGGTCGTCCGTATAGATCCGGTCGATGCCCATTTTCAAAATCTTGCCCATCGTGGCTTCATCGTTCACCGTCCAAACCCCTGCCTCGATCCCCGCCTTCTGAATCTGTTCGATGTTCTGTTTGGTGACGATGCTGTGGTGCAGAACGAGGGCCTCGAAGCCGTGTTGCTTGGCGATTCGAATGTCTTCTTCGGTATCCGAAAGGCGACAGTCCCAGAACACAGGTATTCCGGGGGCCAACCGTTTCACCTCGGCCATGTACTGGAGATTGCCATCGTTGAAACCGACCCAAGGTTCCGCACCCAAATTTTTCACGAGAGCGATGGCGTCAGCCACACAGTCCATCTTCGGCTGGATCGAGACCCGTGTTTTGGTCTGCGCCCTGACCAGCCGAAGCACGTCTTGCAGCAGCGGGATCGTATGCCCAGGGACTGCTTCGATGGCCTTTCCATGGCGATTGCGGAATTCCGTGGCGACATCAACCGACAGCAGTTGTTCGTAGGTGGAGTCGGGCACGACGAGGTTCTTGTCACCAACCCCCCCCGTCGTCCGGTCATGGATTACGACGAGCTTGCCGTCCTTGGTACGGAAGATGTCCAGTTCAATCCAGTCGGCACCGATTTCCATACCGCTCTTGAACGCCGGAATTGTGTTCTCCGGATGTTCGGCGGAGTTGCCCCGATGGGCGGTGACGCCGTTGTTGAGAAAGGTCGTGACGGTGGGGCCATCTCCGGTTGCATTGGCCGTCAGGAAGAACAACGCCAAACTGAATGTCGGCAACCGACTGCGTGTCAGGATCATGGTGGCGTGTGCTCCGTACTTGTCTGTCGCTCGGGAATCTTCTTTGACCTGGCATTCTTCTGCGGTTCGGCTGCGATGGTGACATGCGGCTCTGCACCTACGGACGTGTGCGGCAAGGCCAGCAGGACCAGGATGACGACAGTTCGTTTCACGATGTTTGTCTCCCGAAAGCTGCGGTTGGGCGAACGAATCGGCGCATTGTAGCCTACCAGCGGATCGGTGGCATCAGGCCCGTTCGCCGTCCCTGTCGGGCGCCGCCCCGGCGAACGGGCCAGTCAATCTGATCCTGAAATCGTACAGCGGGAATGCTGCTCGCAGGCCCCCGTGCCGAAGGGGTAGCCACCGGCAGAAGCAATTGCGTTACTGGTGGGGCTGGAACAGGATGCTGCAAACCTGTCGTGCGCCCGTTACAATTGGCGGCTACGACCGCAATCCAGGAGCCCATGCCATGATCCGCTGCACCGTTTTTCTCGCCGCCGTTGTGGCGGCTGCCCAGGCCACCGCCCAAGATCCCAAGCCGCTGCGGGTTTACTTCGTCGGCAACAGCGTCACCGACACGATCAACTACCGGGCGTTGGCCGAACTCGCCAAGAGCCGGGGGCACCAGCAGATCTGGGGTCGCCACATGATTCCCGGTGCTCCTCTCCAGTGGATCTGGCAGCATCCGCAGGACGGTTTCCAGGAACAGCCCTTCGGCCATTACCCCACCGCCCTTGCCGATCACCAGTGGGACGTTCTCAGCCTTCAACCCTTCGACCGCCACCTGGACGGCAAGGACGGTGACCTGACGATGGCCAAGAACTTCATCGACTTGGCCCTGCCCAAGAGCCCGGAGTTGCAGGTCTACGTCTACGCTCGGTGGCCTCGGCAGGGCAAGGATGACTTCGACACAGCGTGGCAGAAAAAGTACACGGGCGGTTGGGACGGGACCAATGAAACAGAGGACTACTTCGAGCGGTTGACCCGAGAACTTCGGAAGACGTGTCCGAATTTGAAGAAGCCGGTCCTGATGGTGCCGGTCGGACACGTCATGTTCGAGTTGAACCAACGGATGAAGGCTGGCGTGGTGCCGGGCCACAAGGAGATCAAGGATGTTTTTGCGGACGGCATCCACCTGAACAACTTCGGCTCCTACGTCGTCGGCTGCACGTATTTTGCCACGCTGTATCGGGAGAACCCGAAGGGGGTGCCCGCAGAGCCGTACAAGGTGACGGACCCAAAGCTGGCCGAAGTCATCCAGGACACGGTGTGGAAGGTGGTCAGCACGCATGAATTGGCAGGGGTGGCGACATGCAACCAGTGACAACCGACCTGAGCCGGTATCTTGAACCCTCGGAGATTGTCGATTGACGTTCGCCTGAGATCATGGCCCTGACCCACGAACTGACGGACGGTCTGGAATCCGACGTGGGCCGGGGACGAAGGCTGTATGAATGGGTGCGGGACGAGATTCCCCATTCCAATTACCAGAGTCATTGGACCTGCCATGCCCAGAGTAAGCGAACCTTCTGGAGGTGTTTCATGGGAAGACGCATTTGGACCTTGGTCTGGCTGTGGGGTTACCACGGCGGCGTGCTAGACCTGTGGGAATCGAACATGTCCGGTCCCTTTGGCGACATCAGCAACAGCAATCGTGATCCCAATGACTTGCCCCTGCTCGACAAGACCTACACCGTTTACCACTACAACTACCAGCGTGGTGCATCGGAGGCCGTCGAGGACCACATGCACCAGATCGAAGCCGTCCTGAATTCCGTGGACGGCCGGGACCGCACGCCACCTGACCAGTGGGACAAGTTGTTGTTCTGGGGCCGGTTCGTGGGCAGTGACCGCACGCACAAGATCGTTCCTCCTGGCTGCGGGTGGGCACATTATCCGCCGAACGCCGAGCAGGACTACGACTGGGCCAATAAGCGGTACGTGGAAACCGACATCGAAGATTGGAAACCAGATGGCAGCGGCAAAAAACAACGCATGAACTGCGACCGTTGGGTCGGCGACAGCCTCAAATGGTCCGTGTACTGGATGCAGAACATTCCCGGTGCGGACAACGGTCTCGTCTACCAGGATCGTCGTCTCAGCAACTGGTGGATCTTCATCGGAGATTCTGACAATGCCATGCGGCAGAGGGTGGGGCTGATCGAAGCCGCAGGTCGTCATCGACAGCTACCGTGAACTCATGAGCAGGAACAGGGCCGTTGTCATGGACGTGCTGTACGTGGTCGAACGTGACACCGCTGCCTTTGAGACTGCCAGGACCACCGTGGACATCGTGTGCGCCGGTGACAGTCTAACCGGCTGGAACAACTTTGGTCCTGCCGAGCAGTGGCCGTATCGGACGTACCCGGACTTCCTGCAGGAGCTTTGCGTTCCGCTGGGACTCCGGGTCGCCAACGGGGGCATTGCTGGTGAGATCAGCGACAACGGCCCGCAGCAGGTTCGTGACTATCTTGACCTGTTTCCCAATGCCCGTTACTTTATCATCGGCATGGGGACCAACGACCTGGGAACATGGCCCGATACGGAGGCGGCCAGCCGACGGATCATCGGCAACCTGGGCCGAATGATCCAGGCCGTTGAAAATCGAGGCAAGCGACCGATCTTGTTCAATCTGCCGCAGGTCAACGAGCGGATGTTCCCGCCCCGCATGGCGAGGGAAGTCCACGGCACCTTTGCTGACCGCCCGTGGCGGAAGCAAACTTTGACACCACTTCAGAACCAGGACTCACTCATGAAAGCTTGGAAATGCCTGTTGGCAGGACTTGTATTTGGATTGCTGGCGTTCAGCTACACGGGCCAATGTGCGGCGGCTGACAACGACCAAATTGTCCTCGAAGATAACATCACCTACGGCAAGGCCGGTGACACCGAATTGGAGCTGGACTTGGCTCGACCGCAGGGCGACGGGCCGTTCCCGGCAATCGTGTTCATCCACGGTGGCGGCTGGTCAGGGGGCAACCGGCAAGGATACAGGGGACAAATCCAAGAGGCGGCGAAACGGGGCTACGTTGCAGCGACCATCAGCTACCGACTCATGCAGTTTGACGAAGCGAAGAAAGAGACGACCACAGCCACTCCGATCTTCCCGGCACAGATCCACGATGCCAAAGCCGCCATCCGGTGGATGCGGGCCAATGCCAAGAAGTACCACGTCAATGCAGACCGGATCGGGGTCACGGGCGGTTCCGCCGGTGGCCATCTTTCGTTGCTCGTGGGCCTCACTGATCCAGCGTCGAACTTGGAGGGAGAAAGCGGGCATCCCGATCAGTCCAGCCGGGTGCAGGCGGTCGTCAACGTCTTTGGCCCAACGGAGATGGTGGGTTGCTTTGAGAAAAGCTCCGTGGCTTGGATCTTTCGGTTGTTCATGGGCGGGACACCCAGCGAAGCGGCTGAACGATACAAGGCCGCCAGTCCGCTCACCTACGTCAGCAAGGACGATCCGCCCGTCCTGACGCTGCACGGCGACAAAGACGCCCTCGTGCCGGTCGAACAAGCAAGGGTGCTGGACGAAAAGATGAAGGCGGTAGGGGCCAATCACACGTTGATGGTGTTTGAGGGACAGGGCCACGGCTTCGGCGGTGAGTCCGGGAAGAAGGCGGCCGACGCCACGTGGGACTTTTTCGATGAGCACTTGAAGCCGTAAAAGTGCCAAGTGCGGGCGATAAACTGGCGGGAGACCGGCATCCTGTGGCTGGTGCAGTTCTTTCAGAAATGAGCATCGTCATGAACAGCAACGAATTCACTGGCACAGTCGAATTTTCCGTCTCCGCTGGAATCATGCCCTGGCATGATTCGGGGGAATACGTTCAGGCAGTGACGGGCAGGGCCTTTGCCGTGACGGATATCGGAGCTGAGACTGATCGCAAGATAAGCAGGAGTGTGATGTCATGAACAACGCCATCTTCGTCATCAAGCCGTACAAGTAGAACGAGTAGAACGTGATCGTCACCGTCTCGCTCGCCTGCTGGAACGACGGCTCCCACGACGTGGGCTTTGGCTCATTCCATCTTCTTCCGAAAGTCCGTGTCGCAGATCTTCTCCACGAACACGAGCCGATCCGGGGAAGCCACCCGATACAGGTCGCCGTGGACCAGCTTGTAGGTTCACCCGGTGAAGGCCCACGCCGTGGCCGTGATCATTGATGTGCCGAGGACACGGGCTTCACGATCTCTCCGTAAAGCTCAGGTCGCCGCTGTTGGAGATTCCGGCTGTTCTTCCGGGCCTGCCGCACCGGCTCCAGATTGATCGTGGCGGTGATGTAACTTTCCTTCGGCTCCGGGCAGGAGGCCATGATGCGGGCGGGCCACTGTCCGATCATCGTTCCGGCCCCGTAGGCTTGGTTGGTAGTGATCATCGCCACCTCGTCCTGGAACATCGCCGACTTGACGAGGAAGTCCTCAACCGTCCCACGGCGACCATTGATCCAGACAAGAATCTCGGCCCCCTTGAGCGAAAGGATGCGAAATGTCTCCGGGAACCAGCCATCGTAGCAGGTGAGGATGCCAATTCGTCCGAAGTCGAGATCGAAGACCGGGAAGTCGTCACCCCGTTTCATGGCCCACTCCGGGTCGTTCCTGATGAACCAGTCGGCATCCTTGCCCTTCGGCGGCTTCGACCAGGGCGGCTGGCCCTCGAAGCGGTCAACCGCCGCATGGACCTTGTGGTACTTGCCGACGATCTTCCCTACCCGGTCGAACAGCAGGGCCGTGTTCTCAAAGGAGTCATCCTTGTAGACCTCCCAGCACCCGACGATGACGTAAATACGACCCGCCGCCGCTGCCGTGGAGATTCGTTCCGTCTGGGGACCGGGAACCGAAATTCTGCCCAGAAGGTATTCAGGGAACACCACGAGTTGTGCCCCGTCCTTGGCTGCTCGCTCGACATATCGGACCACCGCCTCGCCGGGATCGAAACCCGGTCTTGGCACGTCGGTCTTGTCGTAACCGAGCATCTGGACCGCCGCCACCTTGACCTGGGCGGGCGTCAGCTGTTCGGGTTCGGCCGCCGTGCCTACGAAAGCGAAGAACGTCGGGATCAAAACAGTGATGCAAAAAGACCGTTGTGTGCCCATCTGCGATTCCTCGATTTTCCGAGACGGTGTTCAGCGTTCGTCACCTGCGTCGTTTCTTCAGTACCAGCCGGATCGCCAGCCACGGAAAGAAATGGCACCGGAGCCCAGATACTTTTCGACGCCTTGGGCCGAGGCGGGGTGGGTGGTCTTGAGTTCGTCGGCCTTGAACTGCTGTCTTCGTCTTTGCTTTGCCCATGCTTCTATTCCTATGCGTGCGGCAGGGTGGCTTGCAGGTCGGGGATGCCGGTCAGGAAGATGGCATCGTGCTGATGGTGGTGGTACGCCTTGAACACGAATTCGTTCCAGTAGTTCGGCTCCACTCCGTACTTGAGCAAATGGTGGTGCCGGGTGCGATCATTGGGGCCTTCGCACTGGATCATCGTTCGTTTCAGGAAGGCGATCCAATCCGCCGTACTGGCACCGATCAGGATGTAGGGCGTGGTCATGGCGACCCAGTAGATGGCGTGGTCTGGCTCCAACGGTGGAAGCAGCCGCACGTACCACAATTCACCCTTTGATCCGACGTAGCCGGTCGGGCAGTAACAGGTCAGATGGTCATCAGTGATTAGTTCCCGCAGTCGAATGTGCGGGCCGTTCCTGCCGACCTGCTCGTAGATCCCCATCCGGGAGGTTTCCATCTTTTTCAGAACGTCCACTTGATGGACATTCGCCTGGATCACGTCGTTGGCAGCGATCTGGCAGTACACCATCGTGTCCGTGCTCTTGCCGATCCGCAGGTCGTACAAGGCCCACATCCAGAAATAGCTGCCGGTCAACGGGCTCATCGGCGGCCCGGACGGCAGGTATTCGTCTTCCGCCTTTTCGACCGTTCGAGCCCAGGTCTTCATTTCCGGCATTTCGGAGACTACCTCGGCGAAGCGGGAGGTCATATTGTGCATGAAAACGTAAACAGCGTGGACGGGATCGAACCCCTCCTTGATGAGCGTGGGAATGTCCTTGATCCCACCCGGCAGCAGTTCCCCAGGCCGCCGCTCGGGTTCCTCGGTTGGCAGGCTGTCCGCCTTGGATGCCAGTTTCCGGTGTAATCGACTTGCATACCTTCCCATCAGTTCACTCGTCCTCCTCTGAATTGCTGCCTCGGTCTGCGGGGATGTACGGGATCAGGCCCTTCTCGAACGCTTCCACCTGGAGTTCCCGTGGGGCAGCCCGGATGTCCATGATGAAACCGTTGACCGACACCATCCAGATCATGGGATTGTCGTCCATCTTGCTGGGCAGTGTCCACTTGGGATCGAACTGACGAATCCTGAACATCGTCCGAATTTCTTTCAACTTGGCTGCCCCGGTGCTTTCCGCTATGCCAAAGGCTTCGTCGATGGCGTAAAGTTTCAGGTGCGGGGTCTGGCTCGGATCTTGCAGCAGTTGGCACAGCGGGTGCAATCGACCACCTGGAAGGCCCGCTCGTGCAGTTCGGCAGCAAGTTCGTCGGGATCGAAGCCGTAGTCCCGGAACTTCAAGCTGCGAAGAAACTCGTAGTTCTCGTCGTCGTGCGACTTGGCATTCCGCCGCCAGTCCTCAACTACGGTGTCGTGATCCACGTCATTTTCCTCAAACAAGTTCGGGGATCGGGGCTGAACCCACTTCACATGACTCCCATAATCCAGCCTTCCAGATTGGCGGCTTCTCGATCCCTCCCGGTCATGGTCGGATCGAGGTGGTGGTCGTCCAGCGAACGTCCCCTCAACCACACGGCAAACGCATCAAATCTTCTAGAAAAGATTATTTGCATTTGGCCTTGCCTTAGTCAATGCTAGCAGCGAAAGATTTCTGTGAGTTGGATTTCTCTTGGATTCACGGAGGTCTTTGCATGTCAACCATCGCTACGTCGTCCGCGTCTGGACTTACCATCTTCAAGCATTTCAAGGATCTCGAAGATCCACGAATTGAGCGGACAAAGAAGCATCTTCTGTTGGACATCATCGCGCTCGCGATTTGCGCCGTCATCAGTGGTGCTGATGGCTGGGAGGACATTGAGGCATATGGAAAAGACAAGCACGAATGGTTACGAGGCTTTTTGAAACTGCCAAACGGTATTCCATCACACGATACGATCAGTCGAGTGTTTCGGCGGTTGAACCCACGAGGCTTCCAGGATTGCTTTCTTCTTTGGATCGAGTCTCTAAACAGCGCGTTAGGTTTGAAGCTGATTGCGATTGATGGAAAGACCGCTCGACATAGCTTCGACGGCAAATCGGGCAAGAGTGCGCTTCACTTGGTCAGTGCATGGAGCGTCGAAAATCATCTCACACTCGGGCAAGTTGCCGTTGATTCGAAGTCCAACGAAATCACGGCAATTCCGGAGCTTCTCAAGATCCTCGACGTGCATGGTGCTATCGTGACAATCGACGCGATGGGTTGCCAAAAGAACATTGCTGCGGAAATTGTCGAAGGTGGTGGTGATTACATCTTGGCTGTAAAAGAGAACCAGCCTACTCTCTATGCTGCAATTGAGCGACACTTTCAGGATATCGACAAAGGCTCGCTTCCCTGCGTCGCGATACGCACTCACGTCACGCATGATTTAGCCCACGGAAGAGTGGAAGAGCGACAATTTGTCATGAGCGCGATACCGGAAGAAATGTCGGACAAGAAGAAGGAGTGGCACGGATCAAAGAGCATTGGGAAAGTGATCTCTCTCACGACCCGCAACGGCATAGAAACAAGCGAGGCTCGATACTATATCTGCAGCCTCAAACCCTCCGTAAAGCGATTTGGCGAGGCTGTCCGTGGACATTGGGGAATAGAGAACTCGTGTCACTGGGTATTGGACATGACGTTCGACGAAGACCAAAGCAGGATTCGAATGGACCACGGCACCGAAAACTTCGCTCTGTTGCGACGCTTGGCGTTATCTCTAATCAAACAGGACAATTCGCCGGAATCGGTTCGACGCAGACGAAAGCGTGCCGGATGGAATGATTCGCGTCTCTTAAACATACTGAAGGGAAGGACTTAAGATGCGGTTGCCCTGCTGGGACATACGATTTGCTACCGGCGAAAAGCCGAAACCGGATTTGCCCGATCCGCTTGCGGCGCTACCTAACTGCCCGCCTGGTATGTTGCAGAACGAGGAAGGCCTCCCGCTCAAGCCGGAAGATCAGAGAAGTCAGATGGCAGATGGCGAATGGGACTATCCGATCGAGATTCCTTGGGACGGTATTCTGGTCGACGACCTAGGCCATGCGTTAGACATCGAGGCTCGCGTGCGGCGGACCCTGGACATCATCTCGCCCGGACGCGCTGAGGAAATCGAGCGTGAAGCATGTGCAATCTTCGAGGTCAACTCGCTTCGCGACTACTTCCGCAAAACGACGGGGTTTTTTGCTGACCACCTCAAACGCTATTCCAAGAGCCGCCGCAAGGCGCCCATCTACTGGTCACTGTCCACAGCATCAGGTTCGTACACGATCTGGTTGTACTATCATCGCTTGACAGATCAGACTCCGTACACGATCGTCAACAAGTATCTGGAGCCGAAGATCGAGGACGTGCAACGTGCCGCCGCACGAATCGAGGACGAACTCGCCGAAGCGTCGGGAACGATCGCGGCAACGGCGCGGGACGCCCTGAACGACCTGCGTGCCTTTGCGCAGGAATTGGCTGAAATGAAACAGGAGTTGCTGCGGGTTGCGGCCCTACCGTATCGGCCGGATCTGAACGACGGCGTGATCATCAACGCAGCACCCCTGTACAAGCTGTTTCGCCACCGCGGTTGGGCCAGCGAGTGCGAAGAGGTGTGGAAGAAGCTGGAAAACGAGCAGTACGAGTGGTCGCACATGGCCGGCAACATCTGGCCTAGGCGAGTGCGCGACAAGTGTAAGACGGATCGGTCGTTGGCCATCGCGCATGGATTGGAAGACATTTGCGAGGTTCCACCGCCTGGAGCCAAGAAGAGAAATGCCCGCCGAGGAGGTGCGTCGTGAAACGCTGGCGACGGGGAGCCGCCTGATGCAACTCAAAATCGACGAGAACGTACACGCCGACGCGGCCGATCTGCTGAGTCAGGATGGTTCTATGAAACGAACGGAAATGGAGGACGTATGATGCCAACCGTGACCATTCAAGAGGCCCAGGCCAAGCTACCGGACCTGATCCACAAGTTGACGGCGGGTGACGAACTGGTGATTACCGAGAACAATCAGCCCGTGGCGAGCCTGGTCAGCAAACCGGCGAAAACAACGCCCGGCCTGCGTCCACCGCCCGGTCTCGGCAGGGGGTTTATCACGATCATCTCGGACGATGACGAACATCTCAGGGACTTTGCGGAGTACATGCCGTGAGACTCTTGCTCGACACGCACGCGATGTATTGGTAATCGAGCCCAGGAACCAAGAACCATGACCGTCAGCGATCATATTCACCAGCTGCTCACCCAGTTGCTCGAAGAGAAACAGGTGGTTGTCTGGTACGACGACGATGGGGCGCTGCGCGATCTGGCGGCCCGTTTCCACGCGCCGAACTGCCGTGTGGTGAGTGCTTCCGATTCGGTGCTTCAGGCCCGACGCGAAGCGGACCGCGTCTTTCGCGGCTTGAACGATTCGGACAACCCGGAACTGCGAAACGCCAATCTGCTGATCTACTGCCCGCGCCAGCGTGCCAAGCAGGATGACGACCGATGCCAAGATCCGTTCGAAGTGTTTGCGGTGTGCGGCGTGACCTTCGGGGACAAACCGAACGAGAAGATCCAGTCGCTGGCCCGGCAGGCGATGCCCGACCGGACGGCCGAAATCGACCGGATCTTCGACGAAGGCGAGCCGACGCTGGCGATGCTGGACGGGCTCAAGGCCGGGATGTCGTATCCGCTGGTCAAGGATTGCCTGGGGACCGATTCGCCGCTGGATGTGGCCGCCCGGGTGCTTTGCGTCGGCGGGACGATCGACCAGCTCGCCGTGGCACCGGGGGCGGTCGACGAGGTGCTGCGGCTGCTGCAGGCCGAGTATGGTTACGAAGCCCCCTCGCGGACCCAGAAATCCGAGTCGAAGCTGCAGATGCTGGCGCACTACGTGTTGCTTTCCGAGTTCGCTTTCGATCTCGACGGACCGGTGGACAAGGCATTGGGCGAGCTGGCCGTCGCTTCGGAGCAACACAAGGAGCGGATCTTCGCCCTCTGCGACCGCATGCGACGCAGCGACGATACGCGCGAGGGCTACATCGCCGCCGCCCAGCATGTCGAAACGCAATTGGGGCTTCGAGCCCTGTACAAGGACCGAGAGAACATCGGCCAGCGAGATACGTTTCCCTTCGAGGAGCGGAACTACCTGGACCGGATCAAGCCGCTGATCGAAGCGGGGAAGCTGGACGAAGCCGGCAGCGTGATTGCCGATCGGCGGCACTCGATTTGGTCGTCGCTCGGCGACCGGGCCGTGCTGTGGAAAACGGCCGAGCGATGCGTCGAGTTACTGCAGGCGATTGAAGCCTGCCGGCCGCACCTGCCCGGTTCAGGGAAATCCGTCACAGACCACATCCGGGCGTACACCGAGCGCGAGTGGGGCCTGTGGCGGGTCGATCGGCAGCAACGGCTCGTCGAGCAGGCGGCCGCCGCCTGCGCCGAGGACGCCGAAGTCGAACCCCTGGTCGAAGTCTGCAGGCGGCGGTACCGGGAGATTGCGGAAGACGCCCAATCGCGATTTCTGTACGCCGTGCAGCAGCACGGCTGGCCGCCCGACGACGTAACGCGACAGACGCAGACGTTCGACCGGCATATCGCCCCAGTGCTTCAAGAAGGAACGAAGGTCGTCTACTTTCTGGTGGACTCGATGCGGTACGAGATGGCCCGGGATCTGGGCGTGACGTTCGAGGAAATCGGCGCAGTGAAAGTCGAGGCGGTGGCTGGTGTACTACCGGCGGTGACTGCCCTGGGCATGGCTGCCTTGATGCCCGGCGCGGACGGAACGTTCAAGCTGGTCGGCAAGGGCGATACCTTGGTGCCCTCCGTGGCCGATACGCCGCTGCCCCGTTCGAATGAGCGGATGGACTTCCTGCGAGACCGTTACGGCGATCGTTTTGCCGAGTTGACTTTGGGCGATGTCTTGTCGTTCAAGGACAAGAAGCTGTCGCAGAAGATCGGCTCTGCCGAATTGTTGGTCGTCCGTACGTACGAAATCGACAATCTGGGCGAAACGACCAACCTGTACCACGCCCGCAAACACATGAGCGGAATCTTGGGCGAATTATTCACGGTGACTAAGCGACTCGCCAAGCTCGGCTTTGGTACCTTCGTCTATGCCGCCGACCACGGACACGTCCTGCTGCCGGAGGTGGCTCCGGGCGACGTGCTCCAGAAGCCAACGGGGGAGTGGCTATTGGAAAAACGCCGATCCCTGCTGGGGCGCGCCACCGGTTCCGCAAAAGGTGTGTTGGTATTCAAAGCGGAAAGACTGGGAATCAACGGCCCAGTTGCTGATATGGCCATCGCCGGCGGATTCAAGGTCTTCATGCACGGGGCCGGCTACTTTCACGAGGGGCTTTCACTCCAAGAGTGCTTGGTGCCGGTAATTGTGCTGAACGTCTCGACGCTCCCGGCAGAAGGCGTCGCGGGGACGGACCTCCAGATCCGCTACCGATCTGACACCTTCACCAGCCGGGTGATCGGCCTGAAGCTGTTCTTCCAGAGTCTGTTTCGGGAGCCACTGGTGCTCCGGCTGGAGGCTTATGACGCCACTGGCCCGAAGGCCACGCTGGTGGGCGAGGCAGCGGATTGTGATGCCCGGGACCCGAACACGGGTCTGGTAACGCTATTGGCCGGCCAGGAAACGCAGGTACCGCTGAAGGTGGGCGCGGATTTTGAAGGAAAACAGATCGAGATTAGGGCCATCGACGCCACAGGCCCCGGCGTTGTGCTCGCCCGGCTACAATTGAAAAACGCTGTCGCATTTTGAAAACTTTTGCACAACACGTGGCCCGGCCTCTCCGAGACCGGGGATCGGCTTCTCGGACAGCCGTCGCCACGTGGTTCCGAGGGAATACGACTGTGGAATCTGACGCACTTGACCACAAACTGACCAGGGTCTTCGCCGGCAAGGTTGTCCGGAAGGATCTTCTGCACCAGTTGAAGGGCGGCGAGAACGTCCCCTCCTACGTGCTGGAATACCTGCTGGGAAAGTACTGCGCCTCGAATAACGACGATGAAATCCAACTGGGGATCGAGGCGGTGAAAGACACCTTGCGAAAGAACTACTTCCGGCACGACGAGGCGAACAAGGCCCAGTCGATGGTCGAACAGCTGGGCAAGCACCGTTTCATCGACCGGGTCGAGGTCCGATATCTGCCGAGCGAGAACAAGTACTGGGCGTCGATGGAGAACTTCGGTTTCAACCGCATCCACGTGGCTCCGGACTACTACCGCCGGTACGAGCGACTGCTGGAAGGCGGCATCTGGGCGATCGTCGACGTGCAACATATCGCCAACGAGGAAGGAGCCAAAGGCAGCCCGTTTCACATTGCCGACCTCAAACCGGTGCAACTCGCCCGCTTCGATTTCGAGGAATACCAGCAGGGACGCCGCGAGTTTACGACGGACCAGTGGCTCGACGCTCTGATCCGCAGCGTGGGCCTCGAGCCGACGCGTTTCGAGCGCCGGGTGAAACTGTTGCTGCTGTCGCGTCTGATCCCGTTTGTCGAGAAGAACTACAACTTCATCGAGTTGGGTCCGCGCGGCACGGGCAAGTCCTACGCCTTCAGCGAGTTCTCGCCGTATTGCATCCTGATCTCGGGCGGCAAGGCATCCAGTGCCAACCTGTTCTACAACAACGCGCGTCGCAAAGTGGGATTGGTCGGGTTCTGGGACGTCGTGGCGTTCGACGAGGTCGGCGGAATGCGCGTCAACGATCCGGATGTCATGCAGATCATGAAGGACTACATGGCCAATGGCCGGTTCAGTCGCGGCGTTACCCAGGTGCTGGCCGATGCCTCGCTCGTTTTCGTTGGCAACCTGAACCAGCCGGTCGAGGCCCTGGTGGCCAACACGGCCACCGACCTGTTCCAGCCCCTGCCCAAAGAGTTCGATCTGGCGCTGATCGACCGCCTGCATTACTACATGCCCGGCTGGGAGGTTCCCAAGAACTCGAAGGAAATCCTCACGACGCACTTCGGGTTCGTCACGGATTACCTCGCGGAGGCGTTCCGCCACTTGGCCAAGGGCAACCAGACGGACGCGGCCGAGCGATCTTTTCGGTTCGGCGCCCACGTCGAAGGGCGAGATGCCAGAGCGATCCGCCGCACGGTCAGCGGATACCTGAAACTGATGCACCCGGACGGCCAGTTTGGAAAGGAAGAAATCCGCGATTACCTTGAACTGGCGATGGAGGCCCGTCGGCGAGTCAAAGAGCAGCTCAAGAAACGGCATTTCACCGAGTTCCACAAGACGGCGTTCTCCTACATCGACCAAGATACAAACCACGAGATTACCGTCCCGGTTCCCGAGCAAAGCACCACCGGTGCCATTAACCAGGATCCCCTGCCGGCTGGCTCCGTCTACACGGCCGCAATCGACGGCGAAGCCCACGTGGGCCTCTACCGACTGGAAGTCACCACAGTCCCCGGAAGCGGCAAGCTGCGCACGCCGGCTACCATGGAGAGGCAACTGAAAGAATCCCTCCAGCGAGCGTTTTCGTTCCTCCAGTCAAACCAGGACAAGATGGGCCTGACCACGGTGGTCGCCCAGAGGGACTTTACGGTCGAGGCCATCGAGTTGACTGGCGGCAAGGTCGAGTCGGCCTGTGGCGTTGCCTTTTTCATCGCCATGATGTCGGCCTTGCATGATCGCGCGGTCCAACCGGCGATGGTCATCCTCGGCGACATCACCATTCAAGGGAATATCAAAGGCCTGACCTCAATCCTGGAGCCGCTTCAGGTAGCGGTCGACAACGGCGCCATCCGCGCCCTGGTTCCAATGGCGAACAAGACACAATTCGCGGCGCTCCCGGAGGAAGTCGTTGAAAAACTGGAGTTGGTCTTCTACGGCGATGCGGATCGGGCGCTCAGGAGAGCGTTGGCCAGTTGACTATGCGACCGCGCAGAAATAAGGTGTTCAATTCTCGCAGGATGGCTTGCCAACCCGTCCATCGACAGACGGATTGGCGATCCGTCCTACATTTTGGAATTACACAGGTTATTTCTGCGCGGACCCTATCGGCGACCGAACGCGATCCTGCCGTTTCAGCGTTCCGTGGATCGCCGCGGTCACCCCAGAAACGCTGCGAAGAGCCGACGCGCGTGTCAACACCCGGACCGATGCCAATGGTACAGGAAGATCCCGGCGGCCACGTTGACGTTCAGCGAATCGACGCCGGGCGGCATCGGAATGGTGACGCGGCGGTCGCACAGCGCCAGCCACGGGGGAGCCAACCCGAAACCTTCGCTGCCGAACAACAGCGCTGTGCAGCCGGATGGCCGCACCTGCCCCAACGGCTCGGCGTCGTCCGCCAACACCGTGGCCACCCGTTGGACGCGAAACTCGTCGTGCATGGTTTTCAGATCGGCGGCCAAATCGTCGCTTTCGACCAGCGGCAGGCGAAAGTTGGCGCCCATCGAGGTCCGCGCCACGCGCCGCGAAAAGGGATCGGCACAGGCTTCGGCCAGCAGGACCGCTCGCACGCCGAAGGCCGCACTGCTACGGAGGATTCCGCCTACGTTCTCCGGATCCTGGACACCCACACAGACCACCCACGTGGCGGCCTGGGCGCTGGACAACAGCTGTCGCAAATCCCCGTTCGGCGGCCGAAATCCGCAGGCCAGTACGCCGCGATGAAAGCGGAAACCGATCAGCTCCCGCACCGCGGCGTGGGGAATTGCCAGCAAGGGCAGTTCGGCCGGCACCCGAGCCGCCCACAATTCGGCTAGTCGCTGTTCGACCAGCACGGATTCGAGTCCCAAGCCGCTGGCCAATAACCGTTCCACCAGCAATTCGCCTTCGACCACAAACCGCTCCCCGCGGCGTTTGGACAACGGCGATTTCAAGTCGCGATAGACGGCCAGACGCGGATCGTCGGCCGAGTCGATACGAATGACGGTCATGCGGACGATTTCCATGCCATGCGGGAGGGGCTCAGACGTACAGAATTCAATTTTCGCGGGTAAAGCGTGTCTCCGGTGGTTGGGATCTTGGCCGCGAAAATTGAATTCTGTACGTCTGAGCCTGTTCTAGCGACCGACGCCCATAAAGAACGTGAACACGCGGGTGTCGTCGGTATCGGCTTTGGCCACGGGGAAGGCAAAGTCGAAGGCCAGCGGGGCCGGGCCCAGCGCGGGGACGTTGATCCGCAGGCCGAAGCCGGGGGCCACGCGATAGGTGTCGGCGGACAACCGTACGTCCTCCTCGACGGTCCCGAAATCGCAGAACAAGGCGCCTTTGAGCATGTCGTCGGCGGTGAGCGGAAAGACGTATTCCGCGGCGCCCAGGAACATGAACGTGCCGCCGACGCGGACGGTGTTCACGACGGGCGACGCGCCGCGAAACTCAAACCCACGCAAGGTCGAGTAGCCGCCGGCAAAGTAGTTCTCGAAGATCGGCGTGTTCGAGCCGCTGAATCCCAGGCGGAACAGGAAGCCCAGCGTATGGCGGCCCGACCCATCCGGCCGCTCACGCACCAGGAAGTACTTGCGCAAGTCCAAGTCGGCGCGGGGAAAATCGAAACTGCCAAAAGCCTGCTCGACGCCCATCTCGATCAAGTGGCCTTCGGTCGGAGCAAACGGAATGTCTCGCGTGTCGTTGGTCAGCGTTAAACGGCCGCTGAACAGCGAGTTGTCGCCGAGCGCCTCGCTCAATTGCGGGATCAGCACGCGGGGATTACTGATCTCGACGTTTTCCGCTCGCAACGAAGCGCTGACCGACAGGTCGGGGGTCAGCCGGTATCCCAACGCCATCCGGCCGCCCAAACGCTGTTCGCTCCAATCGAAGAAGCGGCGATCGTAGAGAAAGCCGCTCAGGTTGAAGCTGATCGGCGTATCGAACAGGTACGGTTCGGTAAAACTGACCAGGTAGCGTTGGACCTGCGTGCCCGGCATGGCTTCGACGCGAAATCCCTGGCCGGCGCCGCGAAACGCGGTGCCGTCGGTAAAGTCCCGCCAGCTGGTGGGGATCCGTGTAATATCAAAGTTCCGTTCGTCGATCACGATCTGGCCCGTGACGCCGGCGTCCGAGTTGATTCCGGCCCCGAACATGAACCGACCGGTTTGCGTTTCTTCGACGAAGACATCGACCGGCGTGGACAGCGCGGGGTCGATGGGGCCGTTGGAGTTGCCGAACACCCCCGTCCCCGGCAACAGCGGCTGAATCGTCTCCGGCTGGCCGGCAGCCCAATTCCCGGCATCCGCTGCACCTCCGCTAGCGGCCCCCGGCACGAAAGCCGGGGGAGGGCCGACGGGAAAGGACGAGCCGCCGGGAGGGGCGGGCGCCGTGTACTGCGTCAAACGCGCGCCGCTACGGAAGATGGGGTCCGTGACCTCATCATCGGCATCCTGGCCGCGAACGACAGCCGCCTGGCCCGCCGGCGCGGAGGGCGCTGCCGAGGCAGCGACCATCGGGGGAGTGCCGTCCGCCAGGGCCGGAGGCGGCGGGTAATAGGCCGCTTGCGGGACTCGCGGCGACACGCAACCGCCCACGACGGCCAATCCGATGACCGCAAGCAGGACAACCTCGATCGCGCGGCGCTCGTTCAAAATGCCGTCCTTAAACGCAAGATTCCCAGGGTGCTTTGAAAGACGCTAATTACCGTCCGGACTCTGTCCGCGATACGAACTGCTTCGCGAACTCGGGCCTTCGGCCACCATTGATTCCTGCAACTCCGGCGGACGCACCACGACTTGCGGCTTGGTGCCCGTCGCGGGGTCGTGCTGGAACAGCTGTGAGGCCATCAAACGCCGCTCGCTGGCACGCAACTCGCGCGTGTCCAGGATGTCTCCCGGCCGGATCGACAGGCGATTCCGCACGACGCTTTCCCGCGTGTGCGGGTTCTCGCCGACGATGTTGATATTGATGCGGTCGGCCCGCCACACCCCGCCTTCTTTAACGTTGTACACCAAGTCCAGTTGGCCGGGCTCCTCCAGGAACCGCGGGTCCGCTTGGATGTCGGCAAAAATGTGTCCCTGGCTGCCGTAGACGTCCCGCAGCGAGCCCACGTCGCGGCGCATCTTGGCCAGGTTGAAATAGTCGCCGGATTTCAGTTCCATCTCCCGCAACAGGTTCGGCGTCGAGAACTTGTCGTTCCCCGCCACCGTGACGTTCCGCACGACGTACCGGGGGCCTTCGTCGATCACGAACGTGAGGGTCAGCCACTCGCCGGATTCGTTGAACGCCAGTTCCCGCCCGATGCGAGCATTGAAAAAGCCCAGCCCACGGTAATAGGCCGTCAGCCGTTCGATGTCCTCGTCGATCTTCTTGCGGTCGACCTGGCCGCGAAACAGGTACCAGAGAAAGCCGGGTTTGGATTGGATTTGCGTTTTCAGCCGATCGTCCGAGGCGATCGTGTTGCCGACGAAATTGACCCACGCGATCCGCTCCAACTGGCCCTCGTTGATGATGAAGATCGCCCCGGCGTCCTGCGGCTTGTCCCCTTCGAGGATACTGACTTGCGTCTTGCCGAAGCCCTTCGAATGATAGTACTCCTCGATCTTGCGGCGCGCTTCTTCAATGGCATACCGGCCGACCGGATCGCCGACTTCGATCCCGTCCTGCTTGGCCAGCGTTTTGTCGCTGATGTTGCGGTTGCCCAGGTATTTGATGTAGCTGATCGTCGGGTTTTCGACGAACTCGAACGTGACAATGACGCCTTCCGGCGTCTGCTGCGTATACGTGCGGACGTCGCGAAAGCGGCTCGTGGAAGCCAGTCGCCGCACGTCCGCTTGGACGACATCGGGATCGAATTCCCGGTCCTTGCGGGTCTTCAATTGCGACTGGATAAACTGCTCCTTGACGGCGGAATTGCCCACCAGCCGAACCCCTGCGACCAGCACGCGAGGCTCGTAGGGCATCGCTGTCGCCGGTGGTGCTTGCGCCCGAATCGCTCCTGGCCAGTACGCGAGGCACGCCAGGATCAGGCAAGGCAATCCGGGTAGAACGATTGTTGCTCGAAGCCAATGGATGCGCTGCATGTGCCGCTTGCGTCCTTGCATGACGAGATGTTGTGACCAGACGCCGACCAGACAAGATCGCCAACGCTGCTGCCACCACGACCGCCGCCCCCGCGGCACGGGTTTCCACCCGCCACCGCCGGGATTTCGGCCGGGGCGCGTAGAAATACAAGAAGTCCGGCTTAACGGCAAGGCGAATTCGCGGTCTGCGCGGCGATTTTTACCAGGTCGGACGCGGGTGGATGGCCATTCGCGCCCGCCGCCAGCATCGCTGTCAGCCGGTCCCGCAATCTCCATCCGCATGCCGTCCGGATGCCGCAAACCCCAGTTTTTCCGCAGTCCACGCGCCCGGTGGTCCGCCAGAACCCGGCGGCATGCCAGCCCGAAACCGCGGCCCCCCCCTTTTTTATAGGAGAATTCCGGCGAAGTTCCTTGAGGGGCCAGCGGCACGCCGCCATTCCGGGCCGCGACAACCTATAATACCGTTGACAACAATCGACCCGACGTACCAGGCTTGGGAAACCGGCCTGCATTCTTTCGCTATGGGAACACGATGACGGATATTCGCGTGATACTTCTGATCGCCGTTGGCTGCTGTGCCGCCGGGTCCGGTTGCCAGGGGGAGACTCCGGCGTCGGCGACAAGCCGGCCATCAAACGGCTCTGTCGCAGCAGACAGCTTGCAAGCCCCGGAACACGCGGAAACGTCCGACAGGGACTCGCCGCAGACGGCCGACTGTGAACCGGCGACGCCCATCGCGACGCAGGCGGCCGCGGGGGCGAACCCACGGTCCGCAGCCCTCCCGGCGCTGCCCAGGGATGGCCGAGCGATCCCGATCACGTTCGACGATCTGCATGTGGAGATGAAAGAGGATTCCGTGTTCGATCCCGGGCTGCTGACGCCGCGGATCCAACAGTTGGACGGCCAGCGCGTCCGCATCCGCGGCTTCATCTTTCCCTCGATCCTGCAACAGACGGGCATCACCCGGTTTCCGCTGGTCAAGAACACCGAGTGCAAGTTCGGCCCCGGCGGCATCGCGCATCATATCGTCATGGTGGACCTGCAGCCCGGCGTCAGCACCTCGTTCACCGTCCGTCCGATCGCCGTCGAGGGACGATTGACGGTCCGCCCATGGACCGGCCCGGACGGCATGACATGGACCATCTACCACATGCTGGGCGAAAAAGTGCGCTGACCAGGCTCAGACGTCCAGAATTCATTTTTCGCGGAGGAAGGTCCAGCCACTTGGGAAAGCGCATCTCCGCGAAAAATGAATTCTGGACGTCTGAGCCCTTCCCCCCCCTGAGCCCTTCCCCTCATTCCTCGCCCTGCATCTTGGACCGGCCCATGGCGATATCGAATTCGTACAAGGCGGGCATCAGCATGGCCGCGGTTGTGAACCCGTAGGTCAAGACCGCTACCAGGAACACGGCCAGGAAATGCTGCAACAGGTAACTGGTGATGCAATAGAACGTGGCCAGCGGCAGCAGCAGCGACGCCACCTGGATGGCCGGCGAAGGGTTGCGGTAACCCAGCGTCACGTACAGTCCCAGGCTGCCGCCCAGGATGAACGCCAGGAACGGGGTCAGTTGCGTTTGGAACGAGCCGCCGAACAGGATCATGATCAGCATGCAGGTGACCACGCCCAGGAACAGCAGGAAGACCACGCCCAAGCTGACGCCGATCGCCGTGCGGGAATTGGAGTAATTCATCCCGCAGTGGACGCCCAGCATGTTCACAAACACGTACAGTACGGCCAGGGCAAAGACAACGAAAACCAGGTTCTCGCCCGTCAAATCGCCATGCCACCATAGATAACCAGCCAGCAGCATGGGCAGCAGGACCATCTCCTTGGTGACCCAGAACACGCCGCCGAGTTTGCCGAAGATGAACTCGCGGGGCGACAGATCCGTGACCAGCAGCAAGTCCAAGGCTTGCCCGTCGCGTTCGTTGGTGATCGACGTGACCGCCAAGGCGTTGACCAGCACCAGACTGACCAGGCAGAACGGGGCCAAGGGAATCGCGGCCGCGGGAATCAGCGTGTCCGTCCGAGCGCCGGCATGGCTTGCCCCGAGCAGATGGTACAGTCCGGCAGCGGCCATGGCGAACAGAAACAGGTAACCGACGCGAATGATCAGCACTTTGCGACCGTATGCCCACGTGCAGACCTCGCGCCACAAGATGGGATTATCCCACACTTGCCGCGTGCGAGCCGACGAGGTGCGGACGCGGGCATCCACGTGACCGGCCCGCGCCGCCTCGGCAGCGCAATCCGAGGGCTTCGCGCCGGACGCGGCCAGATCGTGCTCCACTCCCCAGATACTCTTCGCTCCCTCACGTTCCGGGGCCACCAGTCGCAGTTCGCGCGAAGGATTCCAAACCCGAACTCGGACGATCGCCCACAGGTTCAGCACCAGGGCCGTCGCCAATGCGAACAGCGAAAACCCGCCGCCGGCCCAGAACTGGCCGGACTCGGCGGCAAAACTGGGCCGCGTGGTCGCCATGATCGCTGCATAGGGACTGAGCGTCGTGGCCCACCGCTCGATCGGCCAAAGCGCCAGCTGGCGATCGGCGGCCAACAGGTGCAGGGCCTCCCAGACGCCGACCCACGCGACCAGCGCCAGCGCGGTCATGGCCAACGTTTGAAAGGTCTTTTCTCGCCACAGCGCGAGCGTCGACCCCAGGCTGCCCGCAGCCAAAACGGCCGCACCCGTGACCAAGAAAGCCTGAAAGACCTGCGCAAACGAGACGCCGCCGAACAGCGGGATCATCATGAATACCGGCACTGCGGCCACCAACATGGCAACGATGCTCAACAGACTGGCAAACAGCTTTCCCAGCACCAATTCCGTGCTGGTCATCCGCGTCATCAGCAGCAGGATCAGCGTGCGACGGTCTTTTTCCTGAGCGACTGCGCTGGCGGCAATCATCGCGGAACCGAAGATGGCCACGGCCAGTTGCAACGGAGCCAGGATTTGAAATAGCACGGCGCCGAATCGGGACATGTCGCCCACGTTGCGAATGATCTGCGTGCCGGCGACGACCAGCCACGCCGTACACATCAGGATCAGCAGCACGATGACATAGACCGTGCGAGCCAAGAAGAGCTTGGGGCGGCGAGGGGCGAGTACCAACTCGCGCTGGAATACGGGGCCTAATAACAAAGGACATGCTCCTGAAATTAGAGCTTGGGGGTTCTCGTCGTGCAACGGCGTACCGTCCGACAGCTTGTCGTGGAATTTGCTTACCGTCCGCGACAAAACCCGTCGGAATCACAATAATAGCAGCTTTCCGCGCATCTTGGTAACTGAGTACACGCTTGAGCGACGAGAATTGTCCAAAGTCTGACCCGTTGACAGCTGCGGAACACGGCAAGATCGAGCCGGCTGCGGTGGCGGAACTGTATGCGCATTACGGGCCCGAATTGCGGCGATTCCTGGTGGGACTGTTGCGAGATTCGCACTTGGCCGCAGACGCGTTGCAAGCGACGTTCGTGAAACTGGCCGAGCACGGCCACAAGGCTCGCGAGCCGACGCTCAAGAGCTGGCTGTTTCGCGTGGCGTACCACGAGGCCATGTGGCTGCGTCGTCGTCAGGCGGTGGACACCGTGGCCCTGCGCCGCACCGCGTGGGACCGTGCGGTGTTCGGCGAATCGGCGGACGTCGAGTTGGTCAAAGCGGAGACGGTAGAATTGGTGCGGCAGGCGATCGGCGAATTGCCGGTCGAACAACAGCAGGTGGTCCGCATGAGGATTTACGAGGAGAAGACGTTCGCGGTGATCGCCGCCGAGTTGGGCATTCCTTTGGGGACCGCCCTGGCGAGAATGCGCACGGCGTTGATGAAACTGCGGAAAAAACTGGAAGATCGGCGATGAGTAGCAAGCACTGCGAAGACTTGGACTGGCTGGCATTCCGCTACGTGGCGGCCGAGCTGTCTGCGGCGGAAAGCCGCGAGTTCGAGGACCGCCTCGAGCGCGACCAGGAGGCACGGGAGGCGGTCGGGCGGGTTGTCGAGGTGACCTGCGTTGTGCGGTCGCTCGATTGGGATGATACCGGCCCGCGCGTCACGCCGGTCCGGCGGCGGCACGCTTGGCATCGACGGCGCAGCGTGCAGTGGCTTGCCGCCTTGGCCGTGGGTCTGGCGTTGGCCGTGTTGGTCTGGGGGCCGCCGCGCGGCGAGCCGGACGGATGGCGGGATGGCAGCCTGACCGGCGGGCTGATGCCAAGCGAATTGGCCCTGGTCTGGAGCAGCGCGCGGACGGAGTGGGATGCCGAGTCGGATGCCGAGTCGGATGCGGATGGTTGGGAGAGGAGCGAGCCGGGAATCGCCGAGCCGGGAATCGCCTCGGACCGCCGGTCAGAGGCCCCTTGGGACGATGAAGCCGCCGTCGACACGCTCGATTGGATGTTCGTGGCGGTGGTCGCGATGGAGTCCGAAACCCAAGACTGGAACGAACCGGCCACCAATAATTTGGAAGGGACTTGAACGGATGCGGACATCGCTTGGTCTTTTCGTGCTCGTCGGTCTGCTCTTGACGTCCGTCTCGGTCTCGACGGCGGCCGACAGCGGACTGGTACCGGCGGCGAAAAAAGATAGAGCCAAGACGCCGGTCGTAGTAACGGCGGAACAGGAAGCCGAGGTGTTGGCGTTTTTGCGGCAACACCACACCGAATTGGCCAATCTGTTGGGCCATCTGCAACGGAACCGCCCCGCCGAATACGCGCGTGCCGTTCGCGATATCTGGCATGCTTCGGAACGATTGCGGCAAGTCGAAAAGGGCGACAACGACCGGTACGAGCTGGAGTTGCAGTCGTGGGTCATCCAATCGAAGATCCAGTTGTTGGCCGTCCGGCTGGCGATGAACGACAGTCCGGGGTTACGCCAGGAACTCCGCCAGTTGCTGGCCGACCAGTTCGACCTCAAAGTGCGACTGGCGCAAATCGACCGCGAGCGAACCGCCGAACGGCTGAGGAAGCTGGACGAGCAACTGCAGCGGCTGACGGACCAGCGGGCGGAGATCCTGGATCGCGAGTTCTTGGCCGTCACCAGAAGTTCCGAGAGGTTGAAGGTCAAACGCAAAGACTTGTTGGAGGCCAAACCGGCAAGAGCAAAGGCATCACCGTAGGACGGCTCCGTTGATCGACCGTCTGGGACGTGACGGGCGGTCCTGTCACGGTTCGTTCCCAGGCCAAGGCGGATTTCAACCGTCGTTGTTCGGCTAAGATGTCCAAGCCAACCACGGGACGCTGCTGAATACCAAACTGTTTATGGCGAATCACGAACAGAACGAAAGACCGAAAGCCATGGCGATTCATCGGACGTGCGACGGAGTGCAACGGCGTGACTTTCTGAAAGCCGGCGTATTTGGCGGCCTGGGCTTGACGCTGGCCGGCCACTTGCGGCTGGCGGACGCCGGGCAGGCCAGCGCGGCCGCTGGCGTGAAATCGGCAATCTTCATCAACTTGTCGGGCGGTCCTTCGCACCTGGACACGTTCGATTTGAAGCCGGAAGCGCCCTCCGAATATCGGGGCGCATTCCAGCCGATCAAGACCAACGTGCCGGGCGTCGAGTTCTGCGAACACCTGCCCAAGCTGGCGCGATGTGCCGACAAGTTCGCCGTGCTCCGCGGCGTCTCGCATACGCTGGCAGCTCACAACCTGGGTTCGGAATACGTCAATACGGGCACGCCGCCGTTGGCCTCGCTGCAGCATCCGGGCTATGGGGCGGTGGTGGCCAAAGAGACCAAGGCGATCCATCCCCCCGACCTGCCGCCGTTTGTGGCCATCCCCAACAGCAACCAGCGTCCGGGGTTCCTGGGCGTCAAATACGCGCCGCTGAACACCGGCACGACGCCGCGAGCCGGGCAGCCGTTCAGCGTTCGCGGCATCGACCTCACGGGCGAGCTGACCGTGGCCGACGTGGAAAATCGGCAGCGGCTGTTGCGCGATCTGGACACGGCTTTTCGCGACGCGGACGCAGACAGCCAGCTGCTGGAAGGACTGGACCGTTTCTCCCAGCAATCGCCTGCGATCATGATCTCCGAACGTTCTCGCCAGGCGTTCGACATCAGCCGGGAATCGCCGTCATTCGCCAAGCCGTTTGGCCAGCAACCGTTTGGGGTCAGCTGTCTGTTGGCCGCTCGCCTGGTCGAGAGCGGCGTACGCTTCGTCACCTTGTCGCTGGGCGGCTGGGATACGCACCAGAACAATTTCTCCAAATTAAAGGACAGCCTGCTGCCCACCCTGGACACCGGGCTGGCGGCGCTGTTGAATGGACTGACGCAAAAAGGCCTGCTGGAATCGACCACGGTCTTTGTCACCGGCGAGTTCGGCCGGACGCCGAAGATTAACAGCCGCAGTGCCGACGGCGGCCGCGACCATTATCCCCGCTGCATGTTCATGCTGCTGGCCGGTGGCGGGATCCGCGGCGGACAGGTCGTCGGCCGCAGTGACCAGCGGGCCACGGAACCGGACGGCGACGGTTTTTCTCCCGACGACGTCGCGGCGACGTTCTATCACAGCTTGGGGATCGACCCCACCCAGGAGTACCACACCCGCACCGGCCGGCCGATCGCCATCGTTCGCCACGGCCGGATTATTCGAGAGCTGTTTGCTTGACCCCGTTGGAGTCCAGGCTTCCGCCTGTGCAGGCGGACTCGAGACGGTACTCCAACCCATTTGTCCTTGCGATTCGATGACTCGATCTGTTGTTCCTCGCGTCAACACGGACGACGGGAGGTTGTTTGCAAGCCGGTGTCCGCGAGCAAGGCTGCTCGCGAGAGACCATGGTTCGTTCCTCGTTTTTTGGGAGTCCCACTTATGAAACGCGTTGTCCGCACCCTGTTGACCCTGGCCCTGGCCGTCGTCATCGCCTCGCCGCTGTTGGCGGCCCAAGGCAAGAAAGGCAAAAAAGCCCCGCCCAAGCCGCAAGATCCCGCCGCCGGGATCTTGAAGAAGTTGGAGCAGGCCGAGTTGACCGAGGAGCAGGTCGTCAAGATCAAAGAGATGGCCGCCAAGGTGGCCGAAAAAGCCAAGGCCCTTCAGGAAAAGGCCGCTTTGACGCCGGAGCAGAAGAAGGCTCGCCAGGACGCTCAGGCCAAGGCCAAGGAAGAGGGCAAGACGGGCAAAGAAGCCCAGGAGGCTGTCATGGCCGCCATGAAGTTGTCCGAGGAACAGAAGGCGGCAGTGAAGGAAGAAATGGAGCTGCGGGCGGAATTGCAGAAACAGGCCGTCGCCCTGCTGAGCCCCGAACAGAAGGAAAAGGCCGGCATCAAGGAAGGCCGGAAGAAGGCCAAGCGGTAACCCCGCCGTTGCTCGTGACCGGACAGTCTCGCACGAGCCGAAGCGCACCGCTTCGGCTCGTTTTTTTCTTGTCCGCGGGATGCAGCCAAGGGACACCGTACTTGGGGTCCGCCGTCTGGACCTGGATCAGAGCGTTGCACACGGGATCCCGCAGCGCCGGCCAGAGGGCCCTACGCCTGGCGAAATCAAGCGACTGGATTTACGTTCGTGGATTCACGTTCTGGATTCACGTTCGCTTGTCAGCTTTGCTTGCATCGCTTACAATCCCCGTTCGACTGGCTGAAGAGTCTTTCGATCCACGCGGTTGTTCTTCAGGAAGGATCCACACGATGGCAGCTGACCAACGCAAACGGCAGAAGAAGCTCGAACGGCGCGCGGCCAAACGCAAGGAACGCCGCCACGAACTGATCCGGCAGAAAAATCGCGGTCTCGGCGAACTGTTGGCCCTGGCCTCCGGGGCGCCGATCCTGCACGCCCGCATCGCCGACAGCCTGGGGGTCGAGGGCATGGGACATGTCCTGATCAGCCGCCTGCTTCCCAAAGATCGCGTGGCCATGGCGATGTTCCTGGTCGACAGCTACTGCTTGGGCGTCAAAGATTGCTATGGACGCTTGATGGTTCGCGCCGAATATGACGCGATGTGCAAACAGTTGGACACGAAATTCTCGATGGAAGACCACTCGCCGGCCGACGTCCGCAAGCTGGTCGAGGACGTTGTCGAGTATGCCCGGCAACTGGGGTTTGAACCGCACCCGGACTACCACCGGGTGAAGACGATCTTCGGCGACATCGATCCGCGGGAGTCGAACGAGGAGTTCGAGTTCGGTTCCGAAGGCAAGCCGTTGTTTGTCTCCGGCCCCAACGACAGCCTCGAGCGCAGCCGCCAAATCATCAGCACCCTGCAGCACAGCTGCGGGCCCGACGGATTTCATTACATGGTGGCGGTCGCCGCCGGACGTTCCCTGACGCGTCACATCGCGATCGAAAACGACGAAGACACCGAAGACACGGAAGACGACTGGGACGAGGAGGAGGACTCCTCGAACCAAGGCCGGTTGCAGTTGCCGACTTGAGGGCCGCTTGCTCGGTCAGCAGGCCTTGATCGGCGTGCCATGCACGGTAACCTGGCCGTCAGCCGCTTGGGCTACGCCAATTGCTCCCGATTCTCGTACACCTTGCCAATGGCGTTGGCGATGTCGTCGATGTCCTGTTTGCCGCCCAACAGCAGTTGCTGACCGAAGCAGACGGCCTCGTCGCACAGCTGATCGTTCTGGGGGCACTCGATCTGCGCCCGGCAATGATCGAGTTGCTCCCGCGAGTACATCCGCTGGAAATTGCGCGAACTCAAGGTGTTTTCGATAAAGGGCGCCTTGTTCAAGCGGCCGTAACCTCCGGAGCAGGGGATGCCCTCCGCCCGCAACGCCGCCAGGAACTTGTCCCGCGTCACGCCGTCGAACTCCTCCGCTTTGTACCGGAACGGATACAGGTGATAAGCGGCTCGCGTCACGCCATCGTACAGCCGGTGGGGGTGGATGCCGGGGATCCCTCGCAGCTTTGACGTCAGGTAGGTGGCGTTCTCCCACCGCCGCTGCGTCTGCTCTTCGAGACGCTGCATTTGGGCCAGCAGAATGGCGGCCTGGAACTCCGTCATCCGGCACTTCGAGCCCAGGTACGGTCCGCCGCTGCCAAAGTTGTGATAGGAGACAGCGCGATCCATGATCGCATCGTCGGCGCCCACGACGGCGCCGCCTTCGCCACAGGTCAGGTGCTTCGAATTCTGGAAACTGAAGCAGCCCAAGTCGCCGAGCGTGCCGCATTTCTTGCCGTTGAATTCCGCCAGCCACGCCTGGCAGGCGTCTTCCAGAACCAGCAGGCCGTGCTTCTTGGCCAGCGCGTTGATCCGGTCCATATCGGCCGGCAGCCCGTAGATGTGGACCGGCAGGATGGCTCTGGTGTGGGGCGTGATCTTCGCTTGCAGCTTGTCCGGATTCACCAGGAACGTCTCCGGATCGGTATCGACCATGATGGGCAAGGCGCCGGCCAGGAAGATCACGCTGATCGAAGCCACGAACGTGTAGGGGCCGACCAGCACTTCATCGCCCACGCCGATATCGAGCGCGTTCAGGGCCGTGATCAGGGCCGTGGTGCCGTGGGTGGTCGCCAGACAGCGTTTCGCCCCGAGCAGTTCGGCGTATTTCTTTTCAAACTCGGCCACCACCTTGGAACGCGACCAAACGCCGCTGCGGAGCACCGACAGGACGGCCTGCTCGTCGCGGTCCTGGTCCCAGATCGGCCAGCTTGCAAAGCCCTTGGTCCGCACCGGCGTGCCGCCGCGAACCGCCAGCTTGCCCACGCTCGAGCGGACCGCCGCCTGGACGGGCGCCGCTTGCGCAACCACCGCGGCCAGTGAGCCCAGCGAAGTTGCCGCCACAAACTGCCGTCGATTCCAATGCGGGGCGTCCATTTCTTGATCCTTTCGCAATTGCGGGTAAGAGTTCAAGCAAACCGTTCCCGGGCTTTCGCCGCGGCGAAATCATTGGCGCGCCCCACCGCGTTACACCACTTGTATGGCCAGGTACACCTTGCGGACGGCCGCGATCACGTCGGCCACGTCCTGCTCGGTGTACTTGGGGCCGATGGTCACTCCGCCGTGGCGGCTGAGAATGTCGATGGTCCGCGGACAGCATTCGGCGCCGTAACGAATCGCCTGGCCGGCGGGGCTGCGGAACGTGGGCCAGTCCGGATGAATGGTCTCTTTGTTCGCGACCCGCGAACTCGTGGGCAAGATGGCAGAACCGCCCGGCCCGGCGGCGGAGATGCCCTCGGCCCGCACGGCGCGGAGGAACCGGTCGCGCCGCTCGGGGCTGCCCAAGTCGAGGAAGATCCTCATCCCCAAGTCGCCCTCGATATCGCCCGACTTGCGAAGTTTCAGCCCCGGCAGATCGGCGAGGCCTTCGCGGACCTTTTTGGCGTTGGCCCGCAAGGCCCCGCAAATCGTTTCGAGCTTGCGGAGTTGCCCGCGGAGCACGGCGCCCGTGAATTCGTTCATGCGGAAGTTGCACGAGGCGAAGCCGCCCAACACCCCTTTGCCGATCGAATCATTGTAGGCGCGGCTCAGGTCGCCGACGTCGTGGAACCGGAACGCCCGCTCGTAGAGCGCGGGGTCATTGGTCGTGACGGCGCCGCCCTCGCCCGAGGTGATCGTCTTGCTGAGCTGAAAGCTGTTGATGCCGATGTCGCCGATCGTGCCGACGTACTTGCCCCGGTACCGCCCGCCGGCGCATTGGGCACAGTCTTCCAGGACGCGGATCTTGTGCTTGCGCGCGATCGCCAGGATCGCGTCCATATCGCAGGGACACCCCTCCAGATGCGCTGCGATGATCACCTTGGTTTGCGGCGTGATGTGCCGTTCGATGTCGGCCGGATCGATCCCGAACGAATCGTCGATCTCGGCGAACACCGGAAGCGCGCCGCACAGCACGATCGCGTCGTAATCGGCGTACCAGTTCCAGGCGGGCAGGATGACTTCATCGCCGGGGCCGACCTCCAACGCCGCCATGGCGGCGTACAAGGCCGTCGTCCCGGACGTCACCCCGATGGCAAACTTGGCGCCGATGTGAGCCGCGTATTCCCGCTCGAACTGGACTACTTTGCCGCCGGCGCGGCGGAACGGCGAGCGCGAGCGCAGCACATCGAGCAACTCCTGCTCCTCGACCTCGTCGTAAAACTGGGTGCCGTAGGGCCCCGAACCGAGTCCGCTGGCCCGCACGGGCGTGCCTCCGTCGATGGCCAGTTTTTGCGGCGGGTCGGCCCGCAGCACGCCTCCCACGGCCGGGCCGGCCCCCATCAGGGCCGATGCGGCCCCCACGGCGCCCATGGTTTCCAGAAACTCGCGGCGATTTGTTCTTCGCTCGGCCATCGAACGCTCCTTTGCGTTTGGGGTAGGTCAGCCCGGCAGGAACACGTGCCTCGTATCGTAGCACGGCAGCTTCTGGCGTGTCAACAAAGCATTCCTGCGCTCATGCCTGGTCTGGGCCAGGGCGACCGCAGTGCTCGCCCAGCTTGCGCAGATCGAGACGTTTCAAGACATCGATGGTCACAGGCCGTTTGGCGTCCCAGAAGATGGCGGCGGAATAGAATTCCCGTGCCGGCTGCGAATTCAAGAGGCTGGCCAGCCGCTGGGCCTCGCGACGCGACCGACAGGCCAGAAAGGCGACGGTATCGTCAAACACCACGGGCTTGCCCTCGTAACGGCCAACCACTTCGAATCGCAGTTTCTTGTACAACCCCGAGATGGCGACTTTGTACGGCGCGAACGTATAATCCCCGACGCCAAACACCGAGAACCGCGGCCGCTGGCGATAAATCGAACTCCGCCGCCCGTCGAGCAACGGTGCGTGTCCCAGAAGATACGCCCACGTCTTCGGGGCGCTCTCGCGAATCGCCTCCGTGGCCGCGTTGACGCCCGATTGCGTGACGAGCATGCAGTGCGTGGGACGAGCGGTGCGTCCGGACGCGATGTCGGAGCTTTTCAGCAGCGGGTACAGGTAGGTGGGTTCCAGGTCCACGGATTGGCCCAGCTTGTTGTACCAACGGCCCTCGACGGCTCGCAATTCCATGACGCGCGCCGCGTCATGCTTTACCCCCGAGCGCCACACGTAGGTGCGGTCCGTTCCATCGGCGGCAAGATGACTCCAGCGGTCGAACGCCTCGACATTCGCGACCACGTGCCCCCGACGCCATCCCAATTCCAAGATGGGCTGAGCCGCTTCGAATCCGGGGAAAACGCCTGCCTGCTTCGTACGGCCGCTCGGATGAAAAACGCAGATCAACAAGCAGGCAGCGACATTGGCGGCAAAGTGGCGGGCTGCGTCGATTTCGTACAAAGCGGCAGCCTGCAGCGAAAAATCATGTTTCCAGGCATGCAGCAGCAACTTGCGAGCCACGGCCGTCTTGCACAGCATCGCCAGCGTACCGGAGCGGCCCTGCAAGGACTCCAGCAGCCGGATCAGCATCCACTCGGAGATGTCAAAATTGCTCTTTCCGGTGATCGCATCCAAGCCGGCGTGCCGTTGAAAGTTGGACTTGTGCGGCACGTTGCCGCTGTCCAACGCTCCCAGTTCCGCGTTGGTCACCCAAGGCGGATTGCCGATCACCAACAGCGGTTCGGGCAGCTCCGCCAGCATCGCGGCCCAGTCGGTGGCAAAGAAATTGCCGTGGACCAGTCGCACCGTCCGCCCGGCCGCTCGGGTGGCCAACGAGGCCTCCAAACCGGCCAGATACCCGGCGTTGACGTCCAAACCAATCGCGGCGGTCGCCTGCGGAAACCGATCCAACGCGGCCAGCAGCAGACGCCCCTGACCGCACGTCGGTTCCACCACCGCGGCCGGGTCGCTTCCCAGGCGTCGCAGCAAGTCGCACACGGCGTCGGCCAGCGGGAGCGGCGTCTGAAAATCCCCGAACTCCGTCCGCTGTTTCGATTTGGCCACGGGAGCGTCCTGGAAATCTTCCGGCCGTGCTACAGGGGACCCTCAGAGCTTGGACTCCAACGTCTGGCAGCCGCCCGGCGCGCCGCGCGATTCGTAGGTCCGGCAAGTGGTTTCGCCGTTGCGCGCGTTTTCCACGGCCAACTGGTACAGCTTTTGGCCCCAGGGCGTGGGATAGCGGCCCGTGATGCAGGCTTGGCATAGCTGGTCGCTGCGAAATCCGATGGCGCGGGCAATGGCTTCGACCGGCAGGTAGCGCAGCGAATCGGCGCCCAAGTCGGCGGCCATCGCCTGCAACACCTGGTCGTTCAATTGCCCGTCGGGAGTATAACCGGCGGCGAACAGTTCCTTGATCGTTGACATATCGATCCCGTAGAAACACGGGGCGATAATCGGCGGACAGGCCACGCGGACGTGGATTTCGCGGGCGCCGCCGAATGCGCGCAGGCGGTCCAGCAGCACGCGCATGGTCGTCGAACGCACGATGGAATCCTCGACCAGGAATACGCGTTTGCCGTGCAGGACTTCGCGCAGCGGCGTGTATTTCGTTTCCGCCTTTTTTCGCCGCCCTTCTCCGCCCTCGATGAACGTGCGGCCGGCGTAGCGGTTGCGGATCAAGCCCTCCATCGACTGGACGCCCAGTTCAAACGCCATCGCATCGGCTGCCGCTTTGCTCGTGTCGGGCACCGGGACGACGATCGTGTCCTTGTCCAGCGGCACACGTCCGTCGGCGATTTCCAGCCGCGCCAGTTCCGCGCCCAACGCCGTCCGCGACAGATAGACGCCGCGGTCGTCAAGCGTGCTGGCCACGTTGGCGAAGTAGATCCACTCGAAAAAACAGTGGGCGCTGCGGCCGCTGTCCGCAAACGCTTCGACCTCAAAGCCTCCGTCGGCAGTGATCGCAATCGCATGGCCGGGGGGCAGCGAGCGGATGTTCTCCGGCTGGAAGCCCAAGTTCAGCAACGCGACGCTCTCGCTGGCCGCGGCGAACAGCGGGCCTTCCTTGGCGTACACCAGCGGTTTGATGCCCAGCGGGTCACGAGCCACCAGCATGTCGCCAAGCGCATTGAGAAACACCAGGCTGTACGCCCCGTCAAGGCGGCGGCTGACGTTCCGCATCATCTCGATCAGCGACGGCCGCCGGTCGCCCGACAGCTCGCGGCTGAACTCGTGCATCAGGATCTCGGTATCCGTCTCGCGGGCCAAGTGGTGATCGGCGTCGCTGAGCAGCAGATCCCGCAATTGTTCGTAATTTGCCAACTGGCCGTTGAATCCGAAGCTGAACCACTTGTACTTGATCAAGTGGTGTCGCTCGAACGGCTGGGCATAACTTCGATCGTCCGCGCCGCACGTGGCGTAACGCACGTGGCCGATCGCCGCCCGGCCGGCATACTCCTGCATCAGCGCTTCACATCCGCTGCGATGCGCGAGACGGAAGACTTCGGTCACCGAACCAACGTCCTTGTGCGTGTCGATCAGCTGTTTCCGTTCGGGATGAAAGGAGGTCATCCCGGCGGCCAATTGGCCGCGGTTCTGGATATCCAGCAGCATCCGCGGGACCAGACGCGACGCCTGCTCGGGCCCTAGTTCAGGGCACAGCGGGCTGGCTTCGGCGCTGGGCAAATGATAGACGGCAACGATCCCACATTCGTGGTGCAACTCGCTCATAGGAAACGGCGACTCCGTAAAGATCGGCGAAGGGGGGAAATAGGAGACATCCGTCGGAGCAGCTGGTATTGTAAGTGTCCGCCGCGGGTTCCACAACTCGTTTTGGCATCGCCGCCGGGAACGAAACGCAGAAGTGCAAGCCTGCTAACCGTTTGGAACGAGCGAAATCGGCCGCAAACTTTTTGCCGGCCAGCCGCACAACGCAAGATTGGGGAGAACGCCAATAGTTGACGGAACCACCGCTCTATGTTATGGTTTAGCATTCGGAAACCTCCCCTCTTATACTGTATGACTGTGGAGTCAGGACGACTTTGACGCACGATGCCCCCACCCCCTTGGCTGTAAGCTTCGACGACTTGGGCCTTTCACAAGTCATGCTGGACTCTCTGAAGCAAGCTCGTTACGACACGCCGACGCAGATCCAGGCGGGACTGATCCCCCTGGCAATGCAAGGAATTGACGTAATTGGGCAAGCGCGGACGGGCACCGGCAAGACCGCCGCCTTTCTGATCCCGATTTTGGAGCGATTGAAGAGTTCGCGCGAAGCGGCCGGCCCCCAGGCCCTGATTCTGACGCCCACAAGAGAACTGGCGGTACAGGTCCGCGACGAGGCGGACAAGCTGACGTACGGCCGCCGGGTACACTGCGTGGCGATTTACGGCGGCAAGCCGATTCGGAGCCAAATCGAGAAACTCCAACGCGGCGCCCAGATCGTCGTCGGCACGCCGGGACGCGTGCTGGATCACATGTCCCGAGGCACGTTGAAGTGGGACGACTTGTCCTGCGTGGTGCTGGACGAAGCCGACCGCATGCTGGATATCGGATTCCGCCCGGACATCGAAAAGATCCTCCGCCGCTGCCCCAGCGATCGGCAGACGTTCTTGCTCAGCGCCACCGTGCCGCCCCCCATCCTGCACCTGGCCCGCCGCTACATGCGCGACCCGCAATCGCTGGACTTCTCACCGCAAAACCTGGCGGTCGAGACGATCGACCAGTACTACTTTACGGTCGAGCCGGAGAAGAAGTTCGAGCTGCTGGTACGGCTGTTGATGCGCGAGCGGCCCCATCAGGCGATCATCTTCTGCCGCACCAAGCGGGGCACCGAGCGGATTTACCAGCGATTGAGCAAGCTGACCAAACGCGTCGAGTGCATCCACGGCGACATGCAGCAGTCGGGACGCGATCGCGTGATGGGCCTGCTCCGCGGCGGAAAGCTGCGGTTGCTGGTCGCCACGGACGTCGTCGGCCGCGGGATCGACGTCACCGCCATCTCGCACATTATCAACTTTGATATCCCCCAGTTTTGCGACGACTATGTCCATCGGGTCGGCCGCACCGGCCGCATGGGCCGCGAGGGCGTGGCCTTCACCTTCGTCGAACCGGAGCAAGGTTACGAGCTGACCCGGATCGAACAACGGATCAACCAGCTGTTGAAACGCGACGAGATTCGCGGCGTGGAAGCCGTCCGGCCGCAGATCATCCAGGCCCTCGAAGGGGAACCGCCTGCGGAGGCGGAAAAACCCAAGCCGCCGCCGTTCGGCCCTCGACGGCCGCCCGTCCGCCGTGGGATGTAGCCCGGATGACGCACAGCACGTGGCGCGAGGCTCTCCGACGCGCGCCCAACCGTCAAAGTGATCCCCAGTTTGGCAATCGCTCATGCCCGACACGCGACAACATCGCGGGCCGCATCCGGAGGATGCCACGTTATTCCAGCCCGGCCATTGGCCGGCGCTCCGCACCGCGGTCGCCGACTTGTCCTGGCTGTTGACGCACGGTTACGCCGAACACGCCGCTCTGCAACTGGTGGGTGACCGCTTTCAGTTGGCCCAACGACAGCGGATTGCCGTGATGCGTTCGGCCAGCTCCGACCAGGCTCTGCGGCACCGTCGCGAGGCGCTGGTGCCCGCCGACCAGTTGTCCGACCAGCGGCTGGATATCGACGGCTTCAACGTACTGACGACCATCGAAGCCGCCTTGGCGCATGGCGTGCTGCTGGGCGGACGCGACGGCTGCATTCGGGACATGGCCAGCATGCACGGCAGCTATCGCCACGTGGACGAGACCGAGCCGGCCGTGATCCTGATCGGCCAGACGCTGGCCGCGTGCGGCGTGGCCGCGTGCTGTTGGTACCTGGACCGTCCGGTGTCGAATAGCGGCCGGCTGCGGGTGCGGCTCGAGCAACTGGCGGCCAGCCGCAACTGGCCGTGGCAAGTCGAGCTGTCCGCGAACGTGGACGCCGTGTTGACCGCCTCGCCCCACATCGTCGCCACCGCCGATTCCGTCATCCTGGACCGCTGTCGCCGCTGGTTCAATCTGGCTCGCGAAGTACTGGCCCGTGGGCTCCCCGACGCCGGGATCTTGGACCTGGCCGATACGCCGCAAGGCCCCCGGGATTTCGATCGTGGTCCAGGCAACCCGCCTGCCGTGCCCGAAAACTGACAGGCTGCAAGCCTATTCCACGTTTCCACGCTCAAGGTTCACTGATGACAGAAACAGGGTATGACAAAAACATCCCAGCATTTTCCTGTCATTCCATTTTCTTTCTGTTGCCCAGGGTGGCTTCAACTCGTCTTCGATCCGCCAGCTTGGGCGGCCTCACTCTCGCCAGGCCTTACAAAACTTGGTACAATCCGCGCCTGCAGTTGAGGTTTCCCGTTTTGGCGAATGCCAAGGAGAAGTAATGAATGAGCCCGTCCGTGACTAGCCCGAACGCGGTGCTGAAGTACGAGTTGGAGGTTGGCGACCAGGGACGCGTGGAAATGAACGTTCCGTTCGCGACTGGCGCTCGCGTCGTGGTCTACGTCTGCCGTGAAGATGCCGGCGAATTCGCGGACCTGATGGCCGCCGCGGAAAGCAGCCTTGGTTTCTGGGAGAACCCGCGCGACGATGAGGACTGGAACCATGCCTAGCCAAGGCGATATCGTCCTCATCCCAATTCCCTTCCGTTTTTTGGGGTTCTGGTTCTGAACATTGCTCGACGAAGGCCAACTCCGCCGTGGAGTTCAACACAGTGCTGGCCCGGATTATTCCTGGGAATCACGGCGTTCATTAGAGCTTGCTCCACGAGAAGACGTATCCAAGCGATGCACGCCAGGGGAAGCAATCACTTCGGCGCCACCGCCGCGGGTCGAACCGAACGGTGAAGCTATTGGATGGCTGCAGTCAAGTCGGGCGAGCCCGGCTGCTGGTACGGCTTCAACGCTTCGAACCGGTATTCGATCTCGGCGATTTCTTCTTCGCTCAGTTCCAGATCCGAGTAGATGGGCGATGGGGGAATGGTTCCACCAGGCCCGTAGTGACGCGAGACCATCGTCGGGAAGACTCCGCGTTTCTTCCAGAGGTACAACTGGTAGCCTCGCAAGTCGCCCGGATGCGTCCTGCTGAGGTTGATCATGAGCACGAATTTGCTGAACGCATCGCGCACTGCGGCCGGATCCGACCCGCTCTTGTGCAGTTGCCAGATACGCGTGAGAACGTCGGCGTAGATGGCTCGCTCGGTGATCAATCCTTCCGAGCCGAGTCGCAATTCGTACAGCCAGCCATATCCGCCGCGGGCGCTGAAGACGCGCCGAATCGGCGGCTTGGCCGTGAGCAGGGCACGGGTGCGGGCGATGACGTTGCCCGCTTCCTCCTTGACGTAGCCAAAGTTGGGCAATTCTTTGGCAAGTTCGATCAGCAGGTCGACCGAAGGAATGGGCCCCTGGTAGGCCACTCCACCCGTCGTCTGGATGAAGACGGGCCGATTCGTGACCGCAGCCAGGGCATGCCAGTAGCGGCGCAAGTCGTCTTCCGTTTTGCCCGAGTCCGGCGGTCGCGAGATGATCGCCGACGGTGCCAGTTTCTCGACATGTTTGGCAAACAGGAGCATTTCGGCCGTGTCCTTGCCCTGTACCCCCAGGCACAACGCCGTCGTGTTCAGCTTGCGCGCCGTCGTGGCGAGTACGTCCATGCCCTTCAGCTTTTCTTCGGTCGTGAGCAGGTCGACGCTGTCGCCCGACTGTGGCCAGATCATGCCCGGACACCCGCACCAGTCGACGTAGCAGGCCTGACGGGCGAGCGCGTCGAAGTCCACGGCGCCCGATGCGGTAAAGGGGGTGGACAGAATCAGAAACGGTCCTTGAATCCTGGGGTCCGCCAGACCTGCGTCGGCGAGAACGTTCGCAGCGTGCGCTGGTTGCCGAAACAGCGTTGCGGCGATCGCGCCCCCTGCACCAGCCGTCGCAACGTTGAGCATCCGCCGCCTCGTGATGTGTTTGTCCGTCGACATAGCGTACCTCCGCTGGTGAGTGATTTCGACCGACAGTAACGTCCGCCGACGGTCCTGAGTTTAGCAGGATGGTAGCGGAACTCAAAGCGGTCGCAACGCTGGCGAAAAAACTCCCTCGCTCCGGTACTCCGGGGAGAGGGCTGGGGAGAGGGGCGAAATGGAAAATGGTGAAGCTATTTCGTGAGCGTTGCTACAGTTCCAGTTCCTCGATCGAATGCAAACCTGGACACTGAACAATGGCCTGCTCCAGTCGGTCCAGATCCTGCGTCTGGTTAATCTGCTGCCGGAGATCATCCGCTAAAGAGCCGAACTGCTTTTCGAGCAACCGGCAAAGCAACCGCCGGGAAGCAGCGAGCTCGCCGCGTTCGATTCCGCGTTCCATTCCGCGCTGCTCCGCCCATTCTTCCAAGGTCTGTCCCAAAGTCGTGCTCATGGTTTGTACCTCCTGGTGACTGTTCGGGTCAGGTTGATATTCCAAGGCCACTCCGACCAAACCGGTCCGCTCCTGACGCGGCCGGCGGCGAAGGGCCCACGAGATCAGCATCCACATCAAGTCTTGGCAAGTTAGGCCCCCTCCGAGCTTGCCTCGGTGGAGCCCCTGATTTTGCACTATATAACTAGACTAGCTCTTCCCTTTTCGTCCTGGCCGCCGCCCCCTGCCGCTTCGCGGCAGGGGGCGGCGGCCAGGACGGAACCGGTTCTTTGGGCTCGCTAGTGCAGAATCACCGCTCCACCGACGCAAGGTCGGCGGTGGCGTAGCTGGCTAACCGCGAGTGTCTTAACATATTGGGGGCGTTTCATTAGCGGAGCGGCGCAAGCCGCCCGGTTTTACGACTGAAATACCGGACGGCTCGCGCCGTGCCGCTACAAAGTGAGCGGCAAGCCGGTGACGCCTGGCCACGCTTGCTCGCCCCAAACCCGCGGCTAGCGCCTTGCGGCTCACCACGTCCGGGCGCCCGGCGCGATCGGATCGTGCGCATCGATGGAAATTTCGTGAACGCTGCTACCGCCGCTCGGCGGAACGTTGGGTGACCAGCGGCGGCAGCGTGGTCGCCAGATAGTAGGCTTGGGGCGTGTTGAGGTCCAGGATCAGCCCCAGCGCAGAGGCCCGACTTTCGGCGGCGCTCAGAAACGGCAGGTCGAACAGCGACGGCGGCGGCTCGAACTCGACAACCCGCGTCTGCTCGGTGCTCAGCCCGGCCAGTTCGATCGCCCGGTCGATGGCGTCTTCGATGAATCCCAATTCGTCGATCAAGCCGTGGTCCTTGGCCTGCCGCGCCGAGAAGATCTCGCCGGTCGCCAGTTCGTCCAGCTTCTCCGGTGCCTTGCGAAACACGGGCCTTCCGCCCTTGATGATGTCTTTGAAACGCGTAAACGCCTCGTCGACGTATACCTGCAGGATCTTCCGGTCTTCGTCCGCAATCGGCTTCGTCATGGCCATCAACTGTTTACGCGGATGGCTCACAATCGAATCGTCCTTGACGTTGAACTGCGTCAGCAGCCCGCTCAGGTCGTAATGCGGCACGATCACGCCGATCGAGCCGGTCGTGGTCGTCGGCTCGGCATAGATGGCCTTCTCCTGGTCTCCGACGGCCATCGCCAGATAGTATCCGCCGCTGGCCGCAATGCCTCCCATACTCACCACCATCGGCACTTTCTTTTCCTGGCGGAGTTTCACCAGGTGGTGATGAATGTAATCGGATCCCGTGATCGTGCCGCCGGGCGAGTTGACGCGGACGACGATCGCTTTGACGTGCTTGTCGTCGCGGACGCGATCGATCTGGTGTTTGACAAAGCCGCTGCCCTGGAGGATCGCGCCGTCGACGGTGATGACGGCCACCTTGTCGCGGCCGGACATCGCGCCGGAATGGTACTTCTCGCGAATCCCTCCGCTGGTATCGAAGTACTCGCTCAAGCCGAACGAGAGTCCCAGAAAAAGGGCCAGGAACACCAGGCAGCCCATCCAGCCGAGCCCGCACAGGACGCGCAGGAACAGGCTGCCGCCGGTATGGATCGTAATCTGCGGAGGGGGGGCGGCAGGGCCCTGCGCGACATGGGCCGGCGGCATGGGGGAAGTCGGTATTTGGCTCATCCGGAGATTCCTCGGTTGGGTAACAGTTGGGGAGTTCTGGTCAAACGCTGCAGGAGGTTCGGACCAGCGCAATCGCCCTATTGTATTTCACCGCCGGAAAACAGCAATGTGCCCGCCGGATGGCCGCGATCGGATACTTCGGCAAAAAAGCGGTGCTGTTACGAAGAAAGACACGGCTTGCCGCGCCGGCGGCGAGCTTCGGCGTGGCAAGCGAGGATGCGGGATTCCACGACGGCCAACAGCTGCTCGTCGCTCAGCGTCTTGGCCGTGTCGGCCGAGATCGGCTCGCCGATACAGACGCAGACGACGCCGGGGCGCGGAAACCAGGCCCGACGCGGCCAAGCGTCGAAAGCGCCGTCCAGCGCCATGGGCAGCAGGGCCGCGCCGCTGCGCCGCGCCAGCACCAGGAACCCCGGCTTCAACGGCGAGATCTTGCCGTCGGAACAGCGGGTGCCCTCCGGAAAGATCAACACCATCTCGCCGCGTTTCAGACGTTTCAGCGTTTCCTTCAGCCCCCGCAGACCGCCGCCCTCTCGATCCAAGGGAATCGCGTCCACAAAATCGATCATGCGGCCGAAAGGGCCAAAGCGAAACAGGGTCTCGCGAGCCAGGTAATTACAGTGCCGCTGGAAGACCAGTCCCAACAAGATCGGGTCCAGGTAGCTTTGGTGGTTCGAGCACACCAGCACGCCGCCCTCGGCGGGCACGTGCTGATGGCCCCAACACCGGATCTGGAATAGCGTGACGCCTGCCAGGCGGCACATGGCGCGAATGACGCGATAGCCGGCCCGCTTGAATCGAGAACGCTCAGCCATGGGACACCCGCACGCGATTGATCTGCTCCAGCTGATCAACGCGCGAAAACTGGGCGGCGACCTCGTGGCTGTGCGTCACCATCAGCAGACTGATGTTCTCCTCGCGGCAGATTTCGCGAATCAACGCCACAATTTGCTCCTGGTGGGCGCGATCCACGTTGGCCGTCGGTTCATCCGCCAAGATCAACGCGGGCCGGTTGGCCAGCGCTCGGGCCACGGCCACCCGCTGCTGTTCGCCTACCGACAACGCCGCCGGTTTGTGACTGGCCCGAGCGGTCAACCCGACGCGATCCAACAGCATCCGAGCCCGCGCCGGGTCCTTGCGGCCGCGGGCGAACGTCATCCCCAACAGCACGTTTTCCAGCGCCGAGAATCCGGGCAGCAAGTTAAAGGTCTGAAAGATGTAGCCCATCTTGGCGGCCCGAAACCGGTCGCGGCCGTGCTCGGACAAGCTCGCGATGTCCGTGCCGCCGATGCGGATGACGCCGGTATCGGCGCGGCGAATGCCCGCAATCACGTGCAACATGGTCGTCTTGCCACAACCGCTGGGGCCGACCAGCACCATCTGCTCGCCGCGCTCGAGTTGAAACCGGGAAATGTCCAGGATGGGCAGCGTTTCCCCACTGGGCTCGACGAACGACTTCTTGACATTTTCCAGGTCCAGTAATACCGCCACGTCACACCACCTCGGCCAAGGCCCGTTCCGCGCCCAATTCTCGCAAGACTCGCTGTACCTGGTCGCGCTGCTGCGGCTGGAACCGCTGAAACGGCTCGGCCATCGCGTCTTCGCAGATGCCCAGGCACGACAGCGCGCACTTGACGCCTTTGAGAAACGCCGAAGAATGCTTGCCGATCGTATACAGCGTGTCACCCAGCCGTTGGACGCGCTGGCCTAGCTCGGCTGTCCGCAGGGCGTCGCCGTGCGCGGCAGCTTGATACCAGTCCACGAACAGCCGGGGGAACAGGTTCGCTCCGCCACAAACTCCGCCGTGGCCGCCCAAGGCGATCGCGTCGGCCAGCAAACGCTCGGGGCCCATCAGCAGCGCCGCCCCGGGAACGGCGCGAACCACTTCGGCCGCTTGCCGAAAGTACTCCAAATCGCCCGAGCTGTCCTTCAGCCCCATCACGTTCGGCAGCGTCAACGCCTGACGCAACGTGCCCAGTTCGAATTTGATCTTGGTATGGCTGGGCATATTGTACAGGAACACAGGCAACGGCAGCTCGGTCGCGATATGTTCCAGGTACTCCAGCAGCTCCGCCTGTCCGGCAGGAAAGTAATAGGGCGGCGCCAACACGACGGCCGCAGCGCCTTCGTCCGCGGCGATCCCCGCCAGGTTGACGGATTCCACAAAGGCGGTGTCCGTCACGCCGACCAGCACCGGCACGCGACCATTGACCTGGCCGCAGACCCGCTCGATCAGCTCGCACCGCAGCCGATAGCTTAAACTGGGCCCTTCGCCCGTCGTGCCCAAGATAAACAGACCCTGCACGCCGCCGCCGAGAATGTGCTCGACCAGCCGCTCCAGCCCCCACAAGTCCAGCGTGTCGCGATCCTTTAACGGGGTCACCATCGGCGGAACGATCCCACACAACGGACGAGGAAGTGAGGTTGGGAGCATGACAGCAATCTCGCAAATGGGGAAGTTTAACGTCTACTGATACGTCTCGGTGCCCTTTTGGGTTCGGCAACCGCAGCCGCCGGCCAGCATCCAAAGCCACTTACGCCGAGCGGCAAGGCCCGCAAAAAGAGTGTGAACCCCGCGAGCCGTATTGTCAAGACTTGCCAGCAGGCCGAGCGGCGATTGCAGAGCAAAGTCCGCCGCGAAATAGCGATACTCCCGGAGGTTGACGCCTGGAGGAGATACAAAGGACAAAGCGCGTTTGCGGGTTGGCGTCGACCCGATCGCGATATCCGCCCGCGCCAGGCCGATCAAACCGCGGACGCTGCATTCGGCAATCGTCCCAACGAGAAACCCGCGGATCCAGGTAGCGCTGAATCCCCCCGTCGAAACGCCGACCTTTACGCGGGGATATCAAGCCGCTATTGTGTACTCGACACAGCCTGAATCAGGGATATGATGGAAGCACCACATGGGAGTGCCTTATCATGTCGCTATCGTCTCAAGAGTATATTCAGCAGTTGACTTCCCTGGGAATTCTCGCGGCGGAAGAGGTCGAAGCGGTGCTCGGCGCTTTGCCCGACGAACCGCCCGCACGAAGCGCGGAGCAGTTGGCTCGGGAACTTGTCCGGCAGATCAAGCTGACGGCGTATCAGGCTCGCGAGGTGCTACAGGGCCGGGCCAAGGGCCTGGTGCTGGGAAACTACATCGTCCTGGACAAGCTGGGCAAGGGCGGCATGGGAGAGGTGTTCAAGGCCCAGCATCGCGTCATGGACCGGATCGTGGCCCTCAAGATCGTCACCGAGGGCCTCGCCCAATCGGCCCAAGCGCCCCAGCGGTTTCAACGCGAAGTCCGGGCGGCGGCCAAGTTGACGCACCCGAACGTGGTGGCGGCCTACGATGCGGCAGAATTTGAAGGCGTCCACTACCTGGTCCTGGAGTACGTGGACGGACACGATCTGTCCTTGCTAATCAAGCAACAAGGACCGCTGCCCTTGGGCCAAGCGGTGAATTGTATCCTGCAGGCGGCGCGCGGTTTGGACTATGCTCATCAACAGGGTGTCGTGCATCGCGATATCAAGCCCTCGAACCTGCTGCTGGACCGCAACGGCGTGGTCAAGATCCTGGACATGGGCCTGGCCCGGATCACGACGGATACCGATTCGGGGCCGTTGGTGGCTCAAGCTGCCGAGTTGACGTCCTCCGGCGTCATCTTGGGGACGATCGATTACATGGCCCCCGAGCAGGCCAAGGACACCAAGCACGCCGACCAGCGCGCGGACGTGTACAGCTTGGGCATCTCGCTGTACTACCTGCTCACCGGCCGACCGCTATACGGCGGCGACACCTTGGTTGCCAAGCTGATCGCCCACCAGACCCAGGCCATTCCCGCGTTGCAGGAGGCCGTCCCGGATGCCTCGGCGGCGTTGGACGCAGTCTTTCGCAAGATGGTGGCCAAGTTGCCGGAAGAGCGATATCAGACCATGAGCGAAGTGGTCGCTGCGCTGGAGGCCTGTCAGACGCCTGAAGGCTCGACAGCCAACCTGCCGCCCGCCGTCTCGGAAGACGCTCAATTGAGTGACTTTTTGCGGCACTTCCATCCCCCAGGGACCGCGAAATCCAAGGTTCAATCCGCCAACCCTCCATCCTCCAAAGTCTCCGCCCCTCCGATCCCGTCGGCCCAAGCCCCGTCGAGCGCAAAAACGCCCCGACCGGTGGTTACCATCTCGCCGCCGACGAACGCAGAGGCGGACATGACGATTGCGGCCGACTCGAACACGCATCCGAACGCGCCGAACCTACCGAACGTGTCGAACGTGCCCAACGTGCCGACCGTGTCGCCCCAACCATCCCCCGTGTCGCGGCCGGGGCCGCGCCGCAAGTCCCCGCGCCCAGCCCATCGGACGGGGCCTCGGGCAAAAAACCCGCTCCTCCTGATCGGCTTGCTGGCAGGGGTAGCGCTCTTGATTCTGGCCGCCTTGATGGTGGTGGTGTTCCGCGGTGGTCGCGGCGGGGAGGAAGGTTTCGGCGAGCGGCCGCCCGGCGAGCGCAGCAGTCCGCCCGTCGCCAAAGCTCCCTTTACAGCGGCCCAGGCCAAGGCTCACCAGGCGGCTTGGGCGGAGTACCTGGGCGTGCCCGTACAGTTCACCAATTCGCTCGGCATCGACTTCATGCTGATTCCGCCGGGCGAGTTCGAGATGGGCCTGAGCCAGGAACAAGTCGACAAGAATCGAGCCGAGTTGGAACCGCGCGTGCCGAACGTGACCGATTGCCAACGCCATCGCGTGCGTTTGACGAAAGCCTTTTACTTGGCGACGGTAGAGGTCCCCCAAGCGGCGTACCAAACGGTGATGGGGAACAACCCGAGTCACTTTGGGGCGAACGGACCTGGCAAGGATTGGGTGACCGGTTTGGATAGCGGCCGCTTGCCCGTCGAGTCGTTGCCGGCCGCGGATGCGGAGGAGTTCTGCCGCATCCTCTCGGGGTTGAAAGACGAGGCCGGACGCACCCGGGACTATCGGCTGCCCACCGAGGCGGAATGGGAGTTTGCCTGCCGCGGCGGGACCGAGACGCTGTTTTGGACCGGCGATCGGCGCACGTCCCTTCAAGGGGCCGCCAATCTTGCAGATCAGTCCCTGACGCAAAAAGGCAACCGTCTCCATCCTGCCGAAGCCTGGAACGACACCTTTGCGGGCACCGCTCCCGTCGGCAGTTTTCAGCCGAATCCGTTTGGCTTGTACGACATGCACGGGAATGTGTGGGAGTGGTGTGCCGATTGGTATGCCGCGGACTATTATCAGTACGGGCCGGGCGACAATCCGCCGGGACCAAGTTTTGGTCAGGTCAAGGTGGCGCGTGGCGGGTGCTGGGACGCGGGCAGCTATTATGCCTTGAGCGCATTTCGGCTGGGATCGGCCAGCGCCCCCACTTCCTACATCGGCTTCCGCCTGGTCTGTGACGTCGAGCGAGCCAGGAAAACGACGCCTGTCAAGCCGCAGAAGACCAAACCGCAGACGTCCAAGTCGCGAACCGCCAAGTCCTGGCTGCCGGCTTGGAAACTACCGCCCGGCGCGCCGCCTCCCGCGGTTGCTCCCTTCGATGCCGCCCAAGCCCGTCAGCACCAGGAGGCCTGGAGCAAATTCCTGAAGGTCGCCGTCGAGCAAACCAACTCGCTCGACATGAAACTCCTGTTGCTCCCCCCGGGCGATTTCGAGATGGGGGCCACGTTCGAGGATATCGATGCCGTGCGTGTCGAAGTCCAGCAAAACCACCCGCGATTCGTGTCGCTGCTGGACAGCTATCTGGCAAAACTCTCGCCCCGGCAGACCGTGCGCATCGGTCGGCCGCTGACGATGTCGGCCTGTGAGGTCACCATCGGTCAATTCCGCCAGTTCGCCGAAGCGACCGGGTATCAGACCACTGCGTTGGCCACGGGTGCTGCTTGTTCGCTGGGGGATTACCTGCCCGACAGTGTGACGATCTCCCGGCCGCGCGTGCCCTGGCACACTCCGCACACGGGTACCGTGGAGCCCGACGAGCCGGTGGTGTTCATTACCCCAGCCGACGCACTGGCTTTCTGCGATTGGCTGTCCACCCAGGAGAACGCCGCATACCGCTTGCCGACGGAAGAAGAGTGGGAGTATGCGTATCGAGCCGGGACGAATCTCCGCTATGGATTCGTCGCCCGTCCGGAAGACGCGTCAGAATTCGCGTGGGTGGATGGAGGGCCGCCGAATCCGCCCGAACAGTGGCGGAGCTATCCGAGCCCTGTCGGCCGCAAACAACCCAATCCTTTCGGCTTTTTTGATCTGGCGGGAAATGTCGCCGAATTCTGCGAGGTCACGTCCGGGGCGCTGGTGTGCAGTCGAGGCGGCGTCTTCAAGAACCCGGCCGTGATGGACATCTTCGCCCGCCGCACCGGCGCGGACGCCACCGTTCCCGCACTGTATAAGGGCTTCCGCGTGGTCCGCGATCTGCCTTTTGAACGGGCCACCGTCCCGACGGACCCCGACGAGGCCGAGCGTTGGGTGGCGGATTGGCTGACCAAACGCGGCGTGCAGGTCACCCCACGATTCAGCGGCACGGCCCCGCCCGACTCGTCATCCGATGCGGCCGCCAAGGCGGCCTTTCAGATCGAATCGGTGGTCATCGGAGCGACGGCCGAATTACGTCCAGCCGAGTATGTCTATTTCCAGCACCTGCGCGGCTTGCGCTCGTTGCATGCTGCCGGATCCCACTTCAACGACCGCGCCGCTGCGCAGCTCAGCCGCCTGGATACGATCGAGAATCTGAAGCTTGAAAACATCGCGCTTTCGCCAGCCGGTTGGAAACACCTCGGCAAGCTCCCCAACGTTCGCAGCTTGAGCTTGACGCCGCCGGTCTATACCGACGAGATCCTGGCCGCCTTTGCCGACTGGCCCAAGCTGGAAGCCTTGGATCTGAGCCGGCAGCGGATCAGCGACGAGGGTCTGCGGCACCTGGCCGGCTTGCAGCAACTCCGCCACCTGGCGCTCGCCCAGACCGCCGTGACCGACCGGGGGCTCGAGCACCTGCGAAAGCTCAAGGGGTTGAGCGAACTCGTGCTGGCCGATACCAAGGTGACGGACGCCGGTCTGGCGAACCTCGCCGGGCTGGAGGGCCTCACCTCGCTCGATCTGGCTCATACGCCCGTCAGCGGCCAAGGGCTGGCCGCACTCAAGAACCTGCCGCGGCTGAGCAAACTGAGCCTCGACGGCGCGGAAGTCACGGACGAGGGCTGTGCAGGAATCGGGCAACTGCTTCGCTTGCAGACGCTCCAACTGTCCGAAACCAACGTCTCGGATGCGGGACTGGCCCACTTGCGAACCTTGCGCGACCTGAACGAATTGACGCTACGGGCGACGGCCATCACCGACGCCGGGCTCGCGCCGCTCAACGACCTGCGGCATCTGCGGAATTTGCTCTTGGTTCACACGCAGATCAGCGGCATCGGCCTGGCGCATCTGCGCGACCTGCTCGGCCTGGAATCGCTGGACTTGATGTGGACGCGAGTCGGCGACGAGGCGCTGCCGACGCTGGGCGGTTTCCCGCGTCTGAGTACCATGTCGCTTCACGGGACTCGACTCCGCGGCGAGGGGCTCGAACACCTGGCGAAACTCGACGGCCTCAAGACCCTCAAGCTGACGATGACCGATGTGCCGGCCGACAAGGCGGAAGAACTGCGCCGGCGGCTGCCGAATTGCCAGCTCACCCACGATCAGACCGTCAGCCGGGAATGGAACGCCGCCCACGTCGCGACGTGGGGTGGAGGAGCGTCCTTTGCCACGCTGCAGCGCGAAGGCGCTTTGCCAGACATCGTCACGGGCTCCGATTGGATGAAAAACTATCCCCCCGAACCGCTGCACGTGGTGGAATTAAGCGGCGCGGATTGCACGTTCGGCAGCTCGCTGTTGAACGACGTCGAGTTTCTACCGGAGGTCCGCTATCTGAATCTGCGAAACGTCCGCCTGACGAACGATGCCTTGCCGCGGTTGGGCGGCCTGAAGAAACTGCAGACCCTGATCCTGGACCAGAATCGGATCGACGACGCGGGCCTGAAGCACCTGGAAGGTCTGGAGAGTCTCGATGCCCTCAGCCTGTTGGAGACTCGCGTCACGCTGGCCGGCGTGCAGACTCTGTTGGACAAACTGCCGCGATGTCGTGTCCGGGCGGACTTTCCAGTCGCCCGCCGCGGTGGTCCGCTGATCGCCGAAGCGTACGTCGGCCGCCCGACACCGCTGGCCGGATTGCGCAGTTGGACGCTGGCTTGGAACGGTTTCCGCCAGCAGCCGACGAGCGTCGCCTGCAACCCGCAGGAGGATCTGCTCGCCGCAGCGGGCGACGGGGTCTGGAGCCACGAGCGCGGTTGGTGCGGGCCTGCCATTCGCGTCTGGGCGCTGAACGAGGACCCCCGGCCGGGGTTTATGGACCAAGCGGGAAACCGCCAGAAGATCCTGTTTGGGCACGAAGCCCCGATTCGGGACTTGGCCTGGTCTCCCAACGGCCGCTATCTGGCGTCCACCGGCGACGACCGCACGTTGCGGTTCTGGAACGCGCTCGAGGGACGCTGCCTGCGGGCCTTCTGCCTGCCGACCTTCGGCAGGGCCTTGGCTTGGGCACCTGCCGGCGACCGCCTGGTCGTGGCCTGTGAGGATTCGCTGGCCGTGCTCACGATTTCAAAAGGCACCTTTCGCCGCATCACCCTCAGCGGTGTCAGCGGCGTCGATTGGGCGGCAGACGGGACGCGGTTTCTGGCGGCGGTGGACAAGTCGATCCGCGTCTACGATGCCGAGACGCTGGCCCTGGACCGCGTCATTACGACGACGGAGCTGCCGCTGAACTCCGCGGCCTGGTCGCCGAACGGCAAGCAGATCGCGGCTGTCTACGATGGCCGTTTGGTGCGTGTCTGGGATGTCGAGACGTGCGAGCTGGTCAAGCAGATCGAGGGAAAGCCTGGCGAGATCGCTACGGTTACCTGGTCGCCCCAGGGCGATCGCTTGGCCACGGTCGGCAGCGTACTAGGAGTCTGGAACACGGCGCAGGGCGAGCGAGTGGCGGTGTCGGGCCTGGCATCCGGCGGCGTCATGCTGGCCGATTGGACGCGAAATGGAACGAGCGTCGCCGTCTGTACTCCCACCTCCATCGACCTGTACGATGCGGCCAAGGGCACTTTGGCGAAACGCTATGGCGCGCTGGCTCCGTTGGGCAACGTCATGACGGTCCTCTCGCCGGACGGACGGCGTCTGTTGACGGTCCTGGACAACGTCGGCATCGTGCGCGATGCGGACAGCGGTCTGGAAATCGCTCGCTGGGACGGATTTGTCATCGAGAAGGGAAATCTGGCGTGGTCGCCGGCCGACGACTGGATCGCCGTCGTGGGCGGGGCGCATCCCGGCAACTTGACCTTCGTCGACACGAGTTCCGGAAAGACCAAGCAGTTGCCGAATACCCAGTCGTTGACGGCGCGCTGTTTCGCCTGGAACGGCGACGGCAGCTTGTTTGCCACCGGCGATGACCGGCAGGCGCAAATCTGGGACACGGCTTCCGGCGAGGTCCGCCAGGCATTCGCGCACGAAGCCGCCGTACGGAATATCGCCTGGTCGCCGGATGCCAAATGGTTGGCGAGCGTCGGCAGCGATCAGCGGATCAGGCTCTGGAATCTGTCCACCGGCCAGCTTCAATGGAGCGTCGATCCGCTGGCAGTTCCTTTCTCCAACGGCCTGGCTTGGAGGCCGGACAGCAGCGAGTTGACGGTGGCCCTGGAGACCGGGGATGTTTACCGCATCGACGTGGCCGCTGGAACCGTCGCCTCGTGGGCGTTCCGCCTGCGCCGCACCGACCTGTCGGATCTGCAACGCATCGCCCACCTGGCGTGGAGTCCCGATGGTAAGTGCTTACTGACCTCGGGCTATTCAGAAGCCGCCTTGTGGTGGCCCGAGACCGGCGAGTTGCGGTGGCTGGATCGGATGAGCGATCAAACCGTCTGGCTGCCGGACGGAAAGCGGCTGTTCCGCGGCACACATCAGGCATACTTCAAGACCGGGCACGATGCAGCGACGGGTCACCGCCTCGGTACCTTGTTGCCACGGATCGGCGACAACCAGTGGCTGCTCGTCGGCCCGGACGGACACTATCAGGGCTCGGAGCAGATCGAGGACAGCCTGCTGGTCGCGGTGTTGACCGATGCGGGCCAGCAAGCGAGCTATGCGCCAGCCGAGTTCGCCGCGAAATTCGCCTGGCAAAACGACCCCACGCGTGCTAGGCTGCTGGGCGGCGAGCCGCCTGCTGGCGGCGCCGCTCGGTGAAACCCATCGCGACGATTGGGTGCAACGTCTATGCGTGGAGGCTTTGGGGAATGAACTCGTTGGCAGGGATATTCCTGATTGCCGTGGTTACCGCCGCGGCGGACGACGGTGTACGGTTTGATTTCGAGACGGGCGACTTGCAGGGCTGGCACGTGGTCGAGGGCCAGTTCGACCATGTGGTTTCCGACCGGCCGACGTTTCACAATCGCTATTCGGATCAGCCCAGCAACAAGTACAACAAGCAGGGACAGTACTATCTGTCGACCGTCGAACAGCAGCCGGGCCAGCCGTCGAACGACCGTATGACGGGCGTTATCGAATCGCCCGTGTTCGTGCTGGCCGGCCCGGAAATGTCCATGCTGGTCGGCTCCGGCACCCAGCCGGGTGCGTACGTGGCACTGTGTACGCTGGACGGCCAAGAAGTGTTGGTGGCGCGCGGCAAGGACCAGACCGAGGTCATGCAGCGCGTCCATTGGAACGCGCCGCAGCTGGTCGGGCACAAGCTGTTCCTGCGGGTCGTCGATCGCGAGACGCGCGGCTGGGGGCATGTGACGCTGGACGATTTTGCTGCCTCCGGACGAATCGACGCGGACGAAACCCGGCGGCGATTTGCCGAGATCGACGCCCGCTTGGCGCGGCAGCGGCTGGAAGCCACGATCCGCCAAGGCAACTTGCCGGGCTTGCGTCTGGCGATTGCGGATCTGATGGCCACGATGCCCGCTCGCTATCCGCGCGGCGCGGAGTTCCTGGCCCGGCTGGATGACTTGGAACAACGCCTCGCGGCGGCCACGCCGGACCAGATGCCGAACCTGGCCCGAGACCTCGAGACGCTACGGCGCGAGGCCCTGGTCGCCAACCCGCTGGTCAGCGGGCAACCGATTGTGTTCGTTGTCCGGCACCAGTACCGCAGCCACTACCACGCCATCGACACGCTGTTCCATACGGGCGAGTTGAACGCCGATCGAGGCATGACGCCGCACGCGAACTTGTTCCAAGGCGGCGCGGCGCTGAAGACCATCGACTTGACCAGCGGCCGGGTCCAGACGCTGATCGAAGTCCCCGACGGCGTCGTCCGCGATCCCGAAGTGCATTTCGATGGCCAACGGATCGTCTTCGCCTTGCGCCGCCATCGGGACGAGGACTATCACATCGAGGAGGTTCAGGCGGACGGCACGGAACGGAGGCAACTGACCGGCATGGCGGGCGTCGCGGATTTCGATCCCTTCTATCTGCCCGACGACCGCATCGCCTTTTCCTCGACGCGCGAGCCGAAGTACAACCAGTGCAGCCGCGATCACGGCGCGAACTTGTTCTGTATGGAAGCGGACGGCGCAAACATCTGTCAGATCGGCAAGAACAACCTGTTCGACAACCACGGCACGCTGACGCCCGATGGGCGGATCCTGTATGCCCGCTGGGAATATGTGGACCGCAACTTTGGCGACGCGCACGGCGTGTGGACCGTCAATCCCGACGGCACGAACCAGGCGATCTACTGGGGCAACAACACGGCCTCGCCCGGCGCGGTCTACTATCCGCGTCTGATTCCCGACACGCAGCAGATGTTGTGTGTGTTCGGCATGCATCACTTTCGGCTGTGGGGCGCGTTGGCCATCGTCGATCGGCGGCACGGATTGGACGGCCGCGAAGCGGTGATCCGCACCTGGCCGACGGACGTGATCGACCGGGTGCGAGCCGGCGGCCCTTTCGACTGTGACGGCTTCGTTTCGGTCTATCCCAAGTACGAGTGCCCGTATCCGCTGAGCGACAAATACTTCCTGTGTTCGCGGATGACCATGCGCGCCGGCCAGTTGCCGGGAGCCAGCGACGCCCAAGCGGGCGAGGAGATGGGGATCTACCTGGTCGACGTGTTCGGCAACGAGTTGTTGCTGCACGCCGAGCCGCCGGGCTGTTACGATCCGCTGCCGTTGCGGCCGCAGCCGCGCCCGCCCGTCATCCCGCCGCGCCGCGACTTCGAGAACCGCGAAGGCCACTTCTACGTGGCCGACGTCTATCGCGGGACGCACATGGCCGGCGTGCCGCGGGGGTCGGTAAAGAGTCTCCGCGTGGTCGAGTCGCCGGAGAAGCGGCACTGGTCACCCGGCGCCTGGTTCGGCCAAGGCTACACCGCACCGGCCATGAATTGGCACAGCCTGGAGAACAAACGCATCCTGGGCACCGTGCCCGTCGAGGAGGACGGTTCGGCATCGTTTGCCGTGCCTGCAGAGACGTTTGTCTATTTCCAACTGCTGGATGAAGACGGCATGATGATCCAGTCGATGCGCAGCGGGGCCAGTGTCCAGTCGGGCGAGCAGGCTGCCTGCGTGGGCTGTCACGAGGACCGCCGCACCGCGCCGCCCGCGCCGCAGTGCGGGTCGCAACGGGCCGCGCTGCCCTTGGCCTGGCGGCGGCCGCCCAGCCGTCTGGACGGCTGGTACGGTCCGCCTCGCGAGTTCAGCTTCATGGCCGAGGTCCAGCCGGTGTTGACCGAACGTTGCGTCAGCTGCCACGACTATGGCCAGGAGGCTGGCCGAAAACTCAATCTGGCCCCCGACCGGACGCTGACGTTCAACACGGCCTACGTCGAGTTATGGCGGAAGGGGTATCTCCGCTGCATCGGTGCCGGGCCGGCGGAGATCCAGCCGCCGTACTCCTGGGGCTCGCACGCCAGCAAGCTCGTCCAAACGCTCCGCACGGCGGGAACGCCGGGACATGAGGAACTGGAATTGACCCCGGAGGAATTCCACCGCATCGCCACGTGGATCGACTTGAACGGCGTCTACTATCCGACCTACGCCTGTGCCTATCCCGACAGTCTGACCGGCCGCATCCCGCTGGATGCGGCCCAGTTGAGTCGGCTGGGACAGTTGACCGGAATCGACTTTGCCGGCCAGCGGAGTTACGGCCGGAATCCGGGGGTGGAGGTCAGCTTCGACCGGCCTGAACTCAGTCCGCTGCTGGCGGCCCTCGCCGACAAGGAGGATCCGCGATATCGCGAAGCGTTGGCGATCATCCAAGCGGGACAAGCGCAGCTGGACCAACGCCCCCGCGCCGACATGCCGGGCTTCGTTCCCAGTGCCCCCGACCAGCACCGCGAGGCAGCCTATGCGTTTCGCCGCCAGATCGAACAGCGCAATCGCGCGGCGCTCCGCGACGGCGACAAGGTCTTTGACGATGGCGTGTTAGCAGAAGGAAGATGACGCGGGAGGAATAGGGGAGAATCGCGCATGGCATTTCCACCAGGCTTCGATCCGTCGCTGTTCCAATTCCTCGAGGAATTGGCCGACCACAACGAGCGTCCTTGGTTCCAAGCCAACAAGAGCCGGTATGAATTGGATGTATTGGAACCGAGCCTGGCGTTCATCCGCGCGTTCGGCCCGCACTTGCGAAAGATCTCGCCCTACTTCGTGGCCGCCGACCGGCGCGTCGGCGGATCGCTGATGCGGGTCTATCGGGACACGCGATTCGGCCGTGACAAAACGCCGTACAAGACGAACGTCGGCATTCAGTTCCGGCACGAGTTTGGCAAGGACGTGCATGCTCCCGGCTTCTACGTCCACCTGGCGCCCGGCGAGTGCTTCTTGGCGCTGGGCGTTTGGCGGCCGGACAAGGAAGCGCTGGCCTTGATCCGGCAAGCGATCGTGGATCATCCGGACCGCTGGAAACGAGCCCGCAACGATCGCAAGTTTCGTGCCCGATTTCAACTGGATGGCGATAGCCTGAAGACGCCGCCGCGCGGATACCCCGCCGATCACCCGTTGGTCGAAGACCTGAAACGCACGGATTTTGCGGGGCTGCAAGAGCTGACGGAACAGGATGTATTGAAGCCGCAATTCATCGACGCGGTGGCGGCGTCGTTCGCCGCCAGCCGGCCCTTCATGCGATTCCTGTGCGACGCCCTGCGGGTACCGTTCTGAGTCTCGTGGTCAATGGCCCGTGGTGGTCGTACTCGTCGGAGTTCACGCTTCCGCGTGTCTTCGACTCTTCGCCTTGCGATTTCCTTCTCGTCTCCCGCGCAAGCACGCGATGCCTGGTTCGCGGAACTGGCGGCGGAGGAAGAAGCGGAGGGATGAAAACGAACTTGCGAGGCGAAATGCACGCCCTGTGATGTCAAGTCTCGCTGGACCTCTTCCCTCTGGGCAGAATTGCCGCATTATACAGCAGACCAGCGGAGCCTTGGGACAGAGCACCTTTCCGTGGCCTCCGTGTCTGTGTTGTAAAGTCCTGATCCCTTTCGGTGGAAAGAGCTGACGGAAGGTGAAGGGCTCGCAGGGTCCATACACCGGTGGGCTTACGCCCTACCGTTCGCCATGATCCCAGGAACTTCGAAATAGCGCGGTACAACCGGTTTCTGCGCAGTCCGCCCGCCTGCTCCACTTGCACGGGGCCATTCTGGAGGATAAGATGTTGGCACGTGTGGGGAAGTTTTGCACATTTTCGGGTGGGCACGTCATGATGAGTGATCCGGCTGAATTTCCTGACCGCGGGCCCGCTCGCTTCGCGGACTCGACGTCGACGGGCTTGCTTGCGCAGGTCAAGGCACGGGACGCGGTGGCGTGGACCCAGTTGGTGCAGCTGTACGGCCCGCTGATCTATGGGTGGTGCCGACGGTCGGGGATCGAGGCCGAGGACGCGCGTGACGTGGTGCAGGACGTGCTGGGCTCGGTGGCCACCAGCATCGACGACTTTCGTGGTTTCGGCCCGCGCGGTCAATTTCGGGCTTGGCTGCGGACCATCACCCGGCATCGGGTCGCCGACCATGTGCGACGCCGTGTCGGCAGCCCGCGTGCGGTGGGCGGCAGCGCGGCGCTGGAGCAACTCGAAAACGTCCCTGAACCTCTGGAGGAGTCCTCGGACGACGTTGCCGAAGCGGATACGGTTTGGCAAGGCGTGCTGGAACTGGTGCGGGCGGAATTCGCCGATCGCACCTGGCAGGCATTCTGGCAGACGGCCGTCGATCACCAGCGGGGTGTCGACGTGGCGAAATCGCTGGGCATGACGGTGGATGCGGTGTATCAAGCCAAATCGCGCGTTTTGCGGCGGGTCCGCGAACTGCTCCGTGATGCCGAGGAGGCCGACGCGTAACTTGCTGTCCCGCAAGCGGTTGAGAAATCGGGGAAAAATCGTGTCAGGTCTTTTCGCCTTGACTGGTGTGAAGTGAGTTGTGCGCAGGGGCGGGAGCACTGCGCCGAGCGCGGAGTCATTGGTTCAGGGCTCCGACGTACAGAATTCAAAATTGGCGGGCAGGCCGCCCCGTGATGGCGAAGACGTAGGACCGCCAATTTTGAATTCTGTACGTCTGAGCCCGCCGTCTGCCGAAAGGAACGTCCATGCCGACCGAGGCCCACCCGACGCGCGACGAGATTCTGGCCTACACCACGGGACGACTCGACGAACCATCGTCGGAACGTATCGCGGCGCACATCGCCACGTGCGACACCTGTCGGTCCGTGCTGACGGCCGTGGACGACGGCCAGGACTCGTTGATAGCGCGCCTCCGCCGTGCCGTGCCGCCCGACGGCTACGCCCAGGAACCCGAATGTCGCGCCGCCTTGGTGGCAGCCAAGGCCTGGCTCGGCGCCGCGTCGCCTCCGAACGCCCAAGCTGTCGCCTTGGCTCAGACAGAGTCGTACCACGCCGTTCCGTCTGGCAGCGATCTGCCGCAGCTAGGCGATTACCAGTTGCTGGAGAAACTGGGCGAAGGCGGCATGGGGGCGGTCTACAAAGCTCGGCACATGCGGTTGGATCGCGTGGTCGCCATCAAGATCCTGCCCCAGGAACGGACGCGAGACCAGGCGGCGGTGGCGCGGTTTGCCCGCGAGATGAAAGCGGTCGGACAACTGAACCACCACAATATCGTCCAAGCGCACGATGCCCGGGATATCGACGGGACCACGGTCTTGGTCATGGAGTACGTGGAGGGCCACGACCTGGCGGAAGTCCAGCGACTGGTTGATCGGTTGCGCATCGCGGATGCCTGTGAACTGGTGCGTCAAGCGGCTGTCGGTCTGCAGCATGCCCACGAACACGGCCTGGTTCATCGCGACGTGAAGCCGGCGAATCTGATGCTGGCGGCTCGAGGCCAGCCGTCAGGGGACGGGAATCAGGGTGCAGCAGAAGAGCGAGCCGCTGACGGCCAACCGCTGAAAGCGATCGTCAAGATCCTCGACCTCGGCTTGGCGCGGCTGGCGAACGAGATCCCGGTGGGCGGCGAGTTGACGAGCGCCGGCCAGGCGATGGGGACGGCCGACTTTATGGCGCCGGAGCAGATTACGGATAGCCACTCGGTCGACATCCGGGCGGATATCTACAGCCTGGGCTGCACGCTGTACAAGCTGTTGACCGGCGAGGCGCCGTTTCCGGGTCCGAAGTACAAGAACATGCTGGAGAAGATGACCGGCCACCTGCGGGACACGCCGCGGCCGATGGGCGAGTTGCGGTCCGACGTCCCCGCCGGACTGGTTGCGGTCGTCCAGCAGATGATGGCCAAGGATCGGGCGGCACGCTACGCGACGCCGCGCGAAGTCGCCGCGGCGCTGGCGCCTTTTGCCGCCGGCGCCAACCTGGATCACCTGGCGCGCTGCACCGCTGCCGCCGACGCCGGCCAACCGCTCCCGCCGCTGCCGACCGAGCCGTATCTGTCGTGCCCCATGACCGGCACTTTCTCATCCGCCGTCTACCCGGGATCCAGGCGCGAGGGACCTGCCTCCGTCTCTCCTCTCGCCCCGGTACTCCGGGCAGAGGGGTTGGGGGAGAGGGCCGACGGCGTGCAAGTCCTGGGCACCGCGATCCGCCAGGCCATCCGCGGCCCGGCCCTGCTGATCGCCTTGGGCCTGTTCGGCGTGCTGATCTCGCTCGGCTTTGTGATCATCCGCATCCTGCACAACGACGGCACGGAAACCGAAGTCGCCGTCCCGTCGGGCGCCTCGGCCACGGTCAATCCGGACGGCTCGGTGTCCGTCAAACTGCCGGACGGCTCGCCGCAGAAGCTGCTGGTCACCAAGCGTGCGGCCCAACGCTTGCCCCGCGGCCAATGGGTGCCGCTGGTCAAGTCCGTCGAGGATCTGCAAGCCTGGCAGCGGCGCGGCAACGGCACCGTGGCGTACATCAACAACGCGTTGCAATTGCAGGACGCCGCCGTCAGCTATCCGACGCTGGCCATCGACCTGGTGATTCGCGTCAATCTGCAGATCTCGGTAGACGGCCCGTCCAACGCCCGCGTGACGTTGCGCGAGCAGCCCGGCGGATCGTACGCGGCCGTGTTGGAGGACGGCAGAACCTTGGTCGTGGGCGTGACGGAAAAGGACCAATGGCGGGAATTGAAGACAGCCGCCGTCTCGATCGGGCCGGACCAATCGGTCGCCTTGGAATTCTCCGCCGTGGGCGACGTGTTGTCCGTGTCGCTGGACGGCAAGCAGGTCTTCGAGGTGCGGGACACGACCCACCGCTCCGGCTCGCCCGGCTTGGCCGTGACCCAGGGCGTGACACGGTTCAAAGACATCCAGGTCAAGGTGCTGCGCGGCGAAGAAGATATTGTCCAAGGGACGGACAGACCCGGTACAGAGCCTGCGAACAGCACGGATACCGCAGTAACGTCCGCCAAGACGGCGGGTATCCCGAAGAGCGGCGACACGGTGCCGACCTCGAAACCGGCGTTAGGCTACAACAAGTCGGCCATACTTCGCAGCATGACGGAGCCCGATGAAGAAGACGTGCCCTGGAGTTTGCCGAACGACGCACCTCCGCCCGCCATCTTCCCGTTCGATGCGGCCCAGGCGCGCCGCCATCAGGAGGCCTGGGCCAAGTACCTGGGCGTGCCCGTCGAGCAGACGAACTCGCTGGGCATGAAGTTCTCGCTCGTCCCGCCCGGCGAGTTCGAGTTCCCGTTTACGAAGGAAGGGCAGACAGAATTAACCCCCGACACGCCGCGAGAACGCTTGCGCCTGGTGAGGCCGATCTATGTCGGCACGACGGAAGTCACCTTTGCGCAGTTCCAGAAGTTCGTCGACGCCACCGGCTACCAGACCGATGCGGAACGGATGGGCGGAGGCAAGGTTCCGCCCAGCTGGAAACCGACGCCGGAGGCTACATGGAA
>Ga0351868_1014_pt1 | contig 101381 bp, 78 predicted proteins | sample TotcelHFGM3001M9_FD_206778 | JGI IMG/M metagenome (GOLD analysis project Ga0351868, IMG submission 206778) | Enriched cells from coal bed in the Powder River Basin, Montana, United States - Total cells FGM rep2 HSBNCT.FGM.300.1.M9 ... | reverse complement strand
CATTCTCCAATGACACACCGTAATACGGCCCCGGAACACTGGTCCATCGTGCAGTTGACTTCGGCCGCTTCCAGCACTATCCAAAGAACACGTCCCCGATCGATCCCGGACGATCCTTGCTGGTCATCCACACGTGCTGCTTCTGCCGCTTTCGAGACACAACAGCTAAGCGAGCCATCGTATATCTGAATGAGCTTCCGAAGAAGGAACTCGATCACGAGATGGCCCGTGATAAAGGGTGACGTCAGCCGTTGTGGATCGACCGCTCGTTCGTACAGTGCCGTGAATGAATCAACGCTCATAGTTTGTCGGGCGTTCTCGATGTGAAGTCAGTGAGCAAATAACGACACGGATCACCAAGTCGCGATTGGCGACCCTCCATCTTCAACACGCGCACCAATCGCGACTTTGGGCGAGTAGGGTGTACGGCTCTGCGATTTAGGACGAAGTTTGTATTCCCCGTTGCCACCCGTTTCCTCTGGTGGTGTCACAATATCTCGTCCTTGTCGATTGCTCCGTAACCCCCTCTCAGAACCGGACGTGCGCGGTTAACGCATCCGGCTCCCAACCATCACATGTCACCAAAGCCTATCACCGGGAACGAGCCGTCGCAATCAGGTCCGTCAGCTTCTTCGGCGACGCCAAGGGAAACCGATCCAGGTACGCGTAGAACTCCTTCCAAGTCTTCGACTTTGACTGCGAGCGGCGGTTCAGCCAGCGAAAGGCCAGCCGTTTGGCCATGCCACGGTACTTCATCAGCCAGGGCCAATTGTCATTGACGCCGTAGTACTGATAGTGCCCCCGAAGCTTGGCATTCAAAGTCGCCCACACTTCCGACAGCGGGGTCGTCAGGTGCAGATGGAGCCAGTTCTTTAAGTCGCGTACCTTCGTCTGAAACTTCTTCTTGGCCGTCTTCCTTTTCAGCTTGAACCGTTTCGCGCGGCTCTGACCGCAGTAATGGGTAAAACCAAGGAAAGCGAACGTCCCCGGCGCCCCTTCGCCCAGACGCTGGCAATCGCGCCGGGCAAAGCGGCCAAACCGCAGCAGTTGCGTCTTCTCCTCGGCAACCTCCAACGAAAACCGGGCCAACCGTTTCGGCAACACGGCTTGAAAGCGTCTCGCGTCGGACTCCAGCTCGAACGCACAAATAAAATCGTCCGCGTAGCGGATCATGTACGCTTCCCCTCGCAGCCGCGGTTTCACCTCTCGCTCGAACCACTGGTCCAGAACGTAGTGCAGATAAACGTTGGCTAATAAGGGAGAAAGAACCGAGCCCTGCGGGACTCCCTCGTCGGTGTCCTCGCGGCGACCGTCGATCATCACGCCAGCTTTCAGAAAGCGCCCGATCAGAGCAAGCATCTGCGGATCGGCGATCCGGTGGCGTAGCAACTCGACCATACGCTCATGACAAACGTTGTCGAAGAAGCCACGGATGTCTGCGTCCAGAATCCAGTTCACTTTCCGCGTGCTGATGATCTGACCGAGCACACTGAGCGCCTGGTGGCAGGAGCGACCCGGACGGAAACCATACGACAGGTCGTAGAAATCCACCTCGTAGATCCGCTCCAGGATCATCACGACCGCACGTTGTACGATCTTGTCCTCCACGCAGGCGATACCCAGCGGCCGCGTCTTGCCGTTCCCTTTCGGGATGTCGCAACGCAGGCTGGGCTGAGGGTGGTACGCGCCCCGGTGCAATCTGGCTAACAGGTCTTGCAGGTTTTCCTGCAAGTGCTCCTCGTATTGATCCACCGTGACGCCGTCAACCCCCGGTGCCTTGTCTCGTTTGAGCTTCCGGAAAGCATCCCAAAGCAACTCGTCGTTGAGCAGCGAGAAGAGGTTGTTGAATGCCTCCTCTGGATGCGATTCCGCTCGCTTGGTGATGCGATCCAGCCGGTCCAGCACCGAGCTTCCACCACTGGGTGTGGGCGATGGGTCGTCTGAATCGCGTGATGGCCTGGCCGCCTTCCCTGCACCGGCGTTACCCGGCTTCGATCCACGCGATTGGTCTTCGCGCTTCAGCGGTACTATTCGGTCATCCGACTTCCGCAGTGTCGTTTGCCGTCCTTGCGTGTGAGGCTTGTCGGGCATACTCGGACCATCCGTGAGTGGTGTCTCACGGATGGCCAAGAACTCTGCGGATCTCACTGGTTGCCTTGTTGACATCATGGTACACGCGAATGGGCCTTCGACTCCAGGTCTCCGATGCCCGCTCGCCGTGACGCGGTCACCGATGTTGCCTTCAGGCATGCACACACCCTGGGCAGGGTCCGACAGTTACAAAGATTTCGGAGCTCAATACCATTCACAGCCGGACGGCCACGCCCGGTCCGTTCATCCTCGCGTCCTTTCTGTGTACGCTTCAACGCTGGACTTCGGGGGAGTGTCTGGTTACCACCCACTTGGCCGCCCTTATACCATCGCTGCAACACTCGATACGGAGCCTCTGGCTAGGAGCTACTCCGGCGGGGTTCACACCCGCTTGTCATCAAACCATTTCCAGTTCGCTCGTGCATCCGATTGTTACGTGATTCTCAACGCCCTATTGCTCTCTGTTAAGGTGGGCCCGTCGCCATGGGTGGTAGGGCAACCCAACCTCTCCATATCGTCTCTCGGTATAGTCGGAGCATTCCGGGTGAAGGAGCCTGAATCTGCGGCGACCTGTAATCGTGAGAAAGAGGTCCGCGTGTAACCAATCTCGAAGCCGGTCTGCTTCTTCTTGAAGCTTCGCGCTTATGTTGATCTTGTGAAACCCGGTGCAGATGCGGTAGCGCAACGCGAAGACGCAGGCCGCAAAGCCGGGGGTTGTGTTGATCTGAAAGAGCAGTCGATGAAAATCGCCGTGCTCGAACCACCAGACAATCCCCCCCTGGAACCTTCGTTTGGTTGAGGGTCAGTTCAGGCCACGAAAGGAGGCCCGTCAACCGGCGAACGCGCCGAACGTGCCATTCTGTGAGACGCCAGCGAGGCATTTGCCAGGCTCCCGTTCGCCCTCTACGGGATAGTGGTTCCGGAACACGTAACGACCGCGTTGACCAGGCCGCGACGAGTCAACGCATCCATTTTGCCAGACCAGATCGCGGCTCTGGTCCAACGCTTGGTTCGCTGTCCGATGCTGCCACACGGTCCGACACGCGTTGGACCACTTTCCGTGACAGACGCCAAACGACTCCTCCGCGTCATCCAACGGGTCGTATTTCGTCCTCTGCCCTCACTCGGGCGTGAGGAAACCCACGAGGTCCATCACGAGGTGAACTATTTCCTTCGGTCTGCGGGCGCAGGAGTCCGCGAACAACGTTGTCATAGTAGCCGAGCCCAAAAAAGGGAATCGAGATTCCCAAGAGCGTTTGTATCTGTTTCACGGAGCCGGCGTGGCCGCGTCGTCGCAGGAGCACCGCGAAGGCAAGGCAAAATCCGCCCCAACACGGAAGGACCACGGACCAAGTGCCGAAAACGACGTAGAACAAGATCGAATCCCACGGTTCGTCCAATTGCAGGGGCGTTGCGACAGCAAGTGGCACGAGAGTTGCGCATAGCGACACGTGAAAGAGCACGACGATCCACCTTCCCAGCGCGACCAAACGTCTTCCTCCAGACCGCGTGGCGGTCATCTCCTCAGCGAACGAATAGCGATCTATCCGGCTGTACTCAGCCGGATAGATCGTGCGTTGAACTGAGCCGCTTCGCGGGGGATCGTCCTCTGCGGATTCAATTCCCGCGGAGCTTCCACGGGATCAGTTTAGCAGCCCGGAATGCTCATCGCAACATGACTTGAGCGGTCGGAGCGGTGCGGAAGTGGCCGACGGCGAGTGGATTGGCGGCGGAAAGAGGCTGGTTTTTCGACGTGGGACCAGACCCTGAGCCGGGCAGGCGTCTGGCGAGGCCCGCGAAAGGATCAAACGCGGCAGTGCGGTGGTCTTGGTTCATGGGCTATCCGTCCGGAGGCTCCCAGTCCTCGTCGAGAGACCCCCAGGTGACGGCGTGACGGAGCGAACGGTACCACGCGGGACCGTGGGGGCCGTTGACGACCGACCTCCAGCCGACACGCTCGTCCTGGAAAACACACTTCATCGGAGTCTGACACCGCGGGCAGAGGGGCGCGAACGGTTCCGCCTGGGCAGGCTCGTCCGCGGACGCTTCCGGGGGCGGCGGGCTGCCGACCAGCGTGCGGCAGCGGCTGAGATACGCTTTCCGCTGGCGACAGCTGAAGCCGCCAAAGCAGCGGGACTTGACGAACCCCTTGGGCAGAATGTGCAACGCCCAGCGACGGGTGAACTCGACGCCCGTCAACGGGTAAGGCTCGGAGGGGTTGCCGCCGCCCTTGTCCCGGCTGCGGGCCCAAAAGGTGGTCGTCCACGGGGGGCGGGCACTCAAGAGCAACCCGCTGCTGCCTGTCCCGACAGCGACCGTCGGAACGCCTCTACCGAGCCCGCCCGACGTGCTTGGGAGCGTTGTCCGCGGCGTCCGCCATGGAAGGAAACGCGCCGCCACCCCCCCGGCCCGATTGCAGTCGGCTCTCAGGCCGCTGCGGTCGGGCCGGGGGGGCGGCGGGGAATCGAGTGAAAGCTCTTTAACCGGGAAATGCGGAAGACGTCGCCTAGACTCGACGGCGAGCGGGCAGGGAAACCCGCGAACCCGGCTGGCGAGAAAACGGCCGCCACTGCGAACAGACATCGCGCCGGAGGTATTCCCGCGAGGCGGCTTAGTTCAACGACCATCGTCACCGGGCCGCGCCGGATGACGCATCCATTTTTCCAAGACCGGATCGCGGCTCCGGTGCACGATTTGGTTAGGGCCGGCGGTGCCCGATCCGCACCCCAATCAAAAAGCCCGCAAGCGGCAGTGCGATGAATGCCAAGCCAATGATCGGGTAGATGATCTCGCCTGGGTGTCCCTGGAATCGAAATACGCCAACTCTTTCCAATAACAGGAACACCAACGCGACGACGGCCGGCAGTGGGTATACACAGAGAATGGCCGCTACGACGAAGCCGACAACGCACCCAAAGGTGCCGGCAATCGGCGCACGGTTAGCTGCGGAGGATGTGGCCATCGAAACCACCTGTTTACGGGGCCGTAACGTTACGGATCACGCGGGCGGGACCCGTGATCGTCCATTTGAATCCGCACGCAAGCCCGCCTCACGTGCATCCGATGGTTCCGCATCTTGGGTGCTTCGATCGATCGTACATCCATCAGTTTAGAGTCTCGAATGTTGTTTGCATACCTGCGGGCCACGCTTGCCAATACTCACCGCCCATGCTGCTGTTCGCCGTTACCTTCGGTCTCTATGGGCTCCTGCCAGCTATCCGGCCACGGCCTGAGACGACGTCCGTAGACGGGGTGCCGCCGCCAGCCCTGCAGTGGAAAGTGGGCGGCCTCTTGCGCATCCATGAGGCGTAGCATGCGAAAAGCCAAAGATGCCATCGCAAAAAGAGCATATCGGACTATCGACAGTGAGGCGAGAAAGACGATCACGACCACGGCAGTGAAAACGAGTCCACTCAAGGGGAGTTCACCGACTAAACGAAGCCAAATTGGCATAGACGCATAGACTGCCCCCAGAGCAACAAACGTGCTTGTGATTTCTATCAGCGAGCCGAAGACCTCGACTACCCGCAGCCTTGCTTTCACGCGGAAGCCGACTCGGAGCCCAGGCCGCGCAGCGGAGAAGGACGGAGATCGTGGTGCATAGGAACTCGCAAGACCGGCAAGAAAGATGGGTGCGAGGACGGCGATACATGCGTAGAAGGAGGAGCGAGTCAGATCTTCGTCCAGCCCGATGAATCCTGCGAACCACAACAGAAACAACGCAGGCAAGCTGAGAGCGAGAACCCAATAGGGAGCGTAGGTGACGACCTGCCGTCTCATAGGTGCACCCTGTATGATAGATCGGTAAGCCCCAAACCACATCACGGTGGGAAGTATTCGGCAGTCCCCCGTAAAGCCTAGATGTTGCGTTCCCCGGAGTCGATGCGGAACGACAAAGCTGATCGGCGGCGGACACACGGAGCATCCACACCGCGGGAGCCGCAAGCCGCCGTCCGATCCAGCGATTAGTTCGGGGGGCTCGACCAGGATTCCTCAGCGACATGCGCCCCCTGCGAAGCGGGAAAAGACAATGCTGCATACGAAGCAGACTTCGCGATCTGCTCCAATACGAATTGAGCAGTCGCGAAGTCTGCTTCGTATACCATTGTCCACGTCGCTTTGCAAGGGGGCTCCGCTGATAATACGGGTTGCAGATACCCCGAACTTGTAATTATCCCGACCGGGATATGACCGCGAACCGGCGGGATATCCCGGTTTCACTGGCCGTTATGGTAAGGGGTAAGTCGAGTGATGTCAAACATTTTCGTCAAAAAAGAGCTTTTGCCTTTGGATTGCTATCCCGACCATATTGGTCGGGATAGCACGGCTAAACCAAGACATGCGGAGTTATGGGCCTGGTATATGTCAAATACTGTCTGCTGGGCTGTTTACGCCTCGTCCGCCTCGATTCAAGACATGGGTATAGATCATCGTGGTGCTCACGTCTTTGTGGCCCAACAGTTCTTGCACGGTGCGGATGTCATATCCGGCAAGTAGCAATTCCGTGGCGAAAGAATGACGTAGCGTGTGAGGTGTTGCGGGTTTGACGACGCCGGAGCGAAGAACGGCTGCGGACATGGCCTTTTGCACGACGCTTTCGTGTAAGTGATAGCGATGCTGGATGCCCGTGTGGCGGTCTCGGTAGTGCGACGAGGCGGGGAATACAAACTGCCAACCCCAACTGCGGTCAGCGTTGGGGTATTTGCGGTCTAATGCGTCAGGAAGAGGTGCTGGGCCAAGTCCCTGACAAGCGGACCTCCTCTCGGTTCAACACCACGGGTAGCCGCTTGGGCTTCTTGGCACGCGTCACACCTTGGATCAGTCCCAGGTCTTTTTTGAGCACCCGCTTGTACAGGAACAACAGGGCATTGAAGGCTTGATTCTGGGTCGAAGCGCTGACACGGCCTTCGACAGCCAAGTGTGTCAGGAATTGGGTCACATCGGCTGCGACCATCTCCTGCGGGTGCCGCACATGGTGGAAGAAGATGTACCGCCGGATCCAGTGGATGTACGCTTTTTCGGTCCGGCGGCTGTAGTGCAGCGTGCGAATTGCCGATCGGACCTGGTCCAACAGTTTGGGTTTGCCAGTGGGTACGGGTCCCGAATTGGACGATTGGTTCATGACGAAAACCTCCGGGAAGCGAAAGGGAAGAAGTGGTAAACTCGACTTACAGATCGCGTTCAGGTGGATGAAGGAGAGTCGGGCGGTTGACTCGCGCCGCGCGCCCGATACTTGGACGATACGGGGGCTTTTGAGCGTTGGGCACGCGTGACACCGTTGAGCGGTCCGAGCGGGCGGTCGAGCACGTACCGGTACAGAAAGACCAGGGCAGCGCGGGCTTGGATCTGGGCCGAAGGCGAGACATGTTCCTCGACAGCCAAGTGCGAAAGGAAGCGGACGACCTCGGGTTCGGCCATTTGGTTCGGATGCTGCTTGTCGTGAAACAGCACGAAGCGGCGGATCCAGGCTACGAAAACCTGTTGGGTGCAGGTGTTGTAGCGGCGGGATTGCAGGGCCTGACGGACTTGGTCCAGCAATTGGGGCGGGCGCGCAGGCGGGGCGAGCTCGGCCGGAGGACATGTAACCGTGTTCATGGCGTTCTCCTACGGAACAGGGAATGGAAAACTGGAACGCATAAACAGTAATGTACAGGCGAACATTTGTTTTGCAAGCGGGGACGCGTTTTCTCTGATGATGCGATGGGCCGGATGCAAGGTCTGGAACCCGCCGCCGCGGCCCGCCGCTTTGCGGCGGCGGAGAAGAAAGCGGGGTCGCGTTTGCGGAGGCGCGCGGCTGGTGCAGAATCACGGGCTCCACCGAGACAATCTCAGAAGGGGGCTAAGTCATTTCCGCAAAAGTACTTACGGCTAATCAGGAACGCTGCAGTGGCGATGTCCAACGAATCGACAGGCTGGAACCCTATCCCGCGACCAGCTCGCGAACTCGGCGAGAGGTGAGGCCGGACGAAATTCGCAGCGGTTTCGACAGCCGGTCTTGAACGCCGCGAGCCCTTTCGGCGGCACGAGGTCGTGCCGCCGACGGAACTAACAGGCAGGGCGCACGGGAGCGCCCGGTGCGGCTGTGCTGAAACTGTGCTGAAAACGATGCCAACTATCCACAAACAACCACAAGTGACGGCAACTAACCACAGGTCCGTAAGTTGTTGCCGAAAACGAACTTTCGCTGCAAACAGCAGCCGCTTAGAGACTTGCGAAAAGACGCCCGAGAGAGTCCCGCAATCGCTACCGCAGGCTTTCCGTGTTGGCGCGGATGATTCCGCCCCCGCGAGGGCCCTCTCCGCGTGCCCTGCATTCTCGGCGGTGGATAATCCGGGTTGGCGCGAGGGCGCCGCGTCGCGGCCTTTTTCCCCGTTCGCGGATCGGACTTGGCAGGATGGTCCGGATGTACGGATCGAAGCGAAACCGCCGGAGGAGGCCAGCGAAACTGTTCTATCATTCGTCAAGAACGGTCCGCCCAGCGTCTCAAGAAAGCGGAACGATCGAAGATGTGTTGATTGTCGCGGGGCGTCGTCCGATCAAGATAAGAACGAGTTCGACTGTCAACCCGCTCAGGAATTCCCGCCATGTCACTGGAAATTCGCATGCAGAATTTCACCGCCGAAGAGATCTGCGATCTGTTGCTGCATGACGACAGCGAAATCACCGACATCCTCGCCCATGCTCTGAAGCAGTTGATCCACGAAATGGCGGGCCTCGACACCACCCCCTCGGCCGCCGATGTGCTGAGTCAACTCGAACGCGCAGCTTGAGTCCGTGGCCAGCTTGTGCTGCGCCACGTGGGCAACGGCGGGGATTACCTGGCTGCCGCCTCGCGTGCCCCCGTCCCCGGCTGCATGACTTGGACCCAATGGCGAGCCTCGACGCCCAACGCGTCGCGCAGCTGGTGGCGGCAGCTGATCCCGCAGGCAATGACCGTCCGGCCCTCGGCGACGGCGCTGCGCACGGCCGGAAACAACCGCTGCTCGCCGACGGCCAGCGATAACTCAAAATGTTCGTAGCCGAAAGAACCCGCCATGCCGCAGCAGCCGGAATCGGCTTCGACGCACGTCGTCCCCGGCAGACGAGCAAAGTGCCCGTGAATCGCCGCCGTGCCGAATTCGGTTTTCTGATGACAGTGGCCGTGCAGCAGGAAAGTCGTCGCGAGGGCGCGCAGCGGAGCAATCCGCCCGGCTGCCACCTCGCGATCCAGGAATACGTCGATCATCGTCACGCATCCGGCAACGCGCCGGCCCAACTCGGCATCGTCGATCAAATCGGGAAGATCGTCGGCCAACGCCGAGGCACAGGACGGTTCGAGGCACACGATCGGCAGGCCCTGCCGAGCGTACCGATCCAGCTTCTGCATCGTCTTGGTGCCATCGCGTTTCGCTTGGCGAACCAGGCCCTTGGACAGCCGCGGCCGCTGGCAGCAACCGGCGCGCGCGAGGATCACCTCGTAGCCGCAGCCTTCGAGCAATTCGACAGCCGACAAGCCGACATGAGGTTCCAGGTAATTGGCGTACGTGTCGTCGAACAGCACGACGCGAGGACGCGGGGACGCGGGCGAGGAATGGTCCGATTCGTTGAGCCCGGGTCTGGAACCCCGTCCGATAGGGCGGGCGCGCAACAACTGGCGCAGCGTGCGGCTGGCAAACGGGGGCATGGCGCGGCGGCGGTCGATGCCGGCGAACTTTTCCAGCAGCCAGCCGTAGCCCGGCAAGCGGGCCACCATGTTCACCACCGGGGCCAGCGGACCGGCAAGCCAACGCGCCATTCCCGGCATGTCGCCGATCAGCCGATAGCCCAGCGGCACGCCGTGGCGGTCGTGATGCATCTGCAACACCTCGCTCTTCAGCCTCGCCATGTCGACCGCGTTGGGACACTCACTCTTGCAGGCCTTGCACGCCAGGCACAATTCCAGGACTTGCTTCATCCGGTCCGAGGCCAGCGCTTCGTCGCCCAGCTGGCCGGACATGGCCAGCCGCAAACCGTTGGCGCGGCCCCGCGTCGACGCTTCCTCGTCCCGCGTCGCCATGAAACTGGGGCACATCGTCCCGGCATCCAGCTTGCGGCAAGCCCCCACGCCGTTGCACTGTTCGACCGCCGGCTGAAATCCGCCTTGCTCGCGATAGTGAAACAGCGTCGACACATGCGCGGGCCGATAAGCCTCGCCGTATCGCAGATGACTGGTCATCGACGGCGTGTCGACGATCTTGCCGGGGTTCATGAGATTGCCGGGATCGAACAAGCCCTTGATCTGCCGGAACGCTTCGTACAGCTGGGGACCAAAGTAACGCGGGATGAATTCCCCGCGCACCAGCCCGTCGCCGTGCTCGCCGGCAAACACCCCGCCGTACTGACAGACCAACTCGAATGCCCGGTTGGCGATCGAGACCATCTTGTCGCGATGGGCGGGCAGATGCAAATCGAGACGCGGCCGGAAATGCAGCACGCCGACGCTGGCGTGGGCGTACATGGTCGTCGGGACGTCCAACTCGCGGCAGATGCCCTGCAGCCGTTCGACGTACTCGGCCAGCACCTCGACCGGCACGCAAGCATCTTCGACAAAGGCCTGGCCTTTGAGCGGCCCCGGAGCGTTGCTGATCAAGCCCAGTCCGAGTTTGCGGACGTTCCAGACTTGAGCCTGCCCCGGCTTGTCCGCGCGAATGGGCCAGGCGTAGCCGATGCGTTTGTCTTTCAAGTCGGCCACGACGGCTTCGATCCGCCGCCGGGCATCGGCCGCGTCGTCGCCCAAGACCTCAATGATCAGCACCGCCTTGGGTTGCCCCTCGAAGAACGTCGCCAGCTGCCGCGTCGAGGCGTTGACCAGGGACTCGCGGATCACCAACTCGTCCAGCAATTCGACGGTGCTGACCGGATGGGCGAGGATCTCCGGCAGGCGGCGAAGCGAGGCGAGTTCGTCGTCGAAATGCACGATCGCCAGAGCGGTGGCGGCCGGCAGAGGCGTCAAGCGGAGTTTGGCTTCCAGCACGCAGCCCAGGGTGCCTTCGCTGCCGACGATCAGGTTGGACAAGTTCCAGACGCGAGGCCCGTTCAGGCACCGCCCGCCGATCGGCCCGGTATAGCCGGCGCCGTCGACGAATTCGTCCAGATTGTATCCCGACACGCGGCGCATAACCTGGGGGTACCGGGCCAGGATCTCCGCGCGGTTGCGGGCGATCACCGCGCCGACGCCGCGATAGATTTCCGCCGTCCGCGTACTGCCGGCACTGCGTTGCTGCCACTGTTCGCCGTGGGCCGGCTCCAGATCCATCACCGTCCCGTCGGCCAATACGACCCGACACGACAGCACGTGGTCGATGGTCTTGCCGTACACGATGGACCGGGTCCCGGAGGCGTTATTGCCGATCATGCCGCCGACCGTCGCGCGGTTACCCGTGGCCGGATCGGGCGCAAAGTGCAGGCGGTGCGGGGCGAGTTGAACGTTCAGCAGATCGCGGATCATGCCCGGTTGGACGCGTGCCCAACGCTGTTCGACATTCAGCTCCAGGATGCGATCCATGTACTTGGAGACGTCCAGCACCAGTCCCGGTCCGAACGTTTGGCCGGACAGCGACGTGCCGCCGCCGCGTGGCGTGATCGGCACGCGGCATCGTCCGGCCGCGGAAACCGCCGCGATGCAATCGGCTTCGTCCCGCGGGGTCGCCACGCAAGCCGGCATCATCTGATAGTGGCTGGCATCCGTCGCGTGCAGTCCGCAACTCATGCGGTCGAAATGCACTTCCCCGCGCACGCAGGATCGCAGTTCGCGTTCCAGTTCCGCGAGCGCACCGGCGGCCGGGCTCGGGGCCCTTGTATTCATAGCGTCTTTCTCGGAATCCGCGTTCTTCACGACGGCAGGCGGTCATGGATGGAAAAACAGGAAACTAAACAAGTTAATCCCCACCACCGTCCGTCGCAACCCCACGGGCTCGGTACACTGTCGGTACATACGGGATCGGTAACACTGGCTCGGTAAAAGGTCTGGACAATCACGCCGCGTCGCTTACCCTAGAGTTATCCTGGAAAGTTCGTGCGCAAGTCGGTTTCCCGCGACAAGGCGGCGTTCTTGGACAGGCACCGTACATTCTTCCCCTTTGCGAACTTTGGCAGGTATCCCCATGCGACACGCAACGCTCCTCCTGACGCTGGTCTTATGCACGTTGGCCTCTCTGGCTCGATCCGCCGAACCGTTGAAATCCTTCGAGGTGGTCGCGCGGGGCGCATATCGCGTGACGGAAGGGGAAAAAACAACCGGGACGACAGAAGCGGGGGAACTGCTCACGGTCCTGGTGACGGATCAGGACAAGTACTGGGTCCAGTCGGCGCGCGGCATCAAAGGCTGGCTCGAACGCGGCGCCGTGGCAAGTTTGGCGGATGCCGAAGCGATCTACGCACAGCTGATCCGCGCCAATCCGCGGAATCCCGTCCACTACGAACGGCGGGCGCTGATCTGGCTGCAAAACGGACAAACGGACAAACTGCTGGCCGACTACAACCTCGCCGTACAGTTAGGTTCCAAGAACTCGGCGGTGTATGTAAATCGGGGTGTCCATTGGGCGACACAAGGCGAATTCGACAAAGCGATCGCGGACTATGACATGGCACAACGACTGGGCGTCGCCGAGCCGTATTTGTTCGTCAATCGGGGCGTTGCCCAGCTGGCCGCGGGCCGCGCCGACAAGGCCGTCGGGGACTTTTCCGCCGCGATTGACCGCGGCGAGAAATCCGCTTCGATCTACCTGAACCGTGCGTCGGCGTATCTGGCAGCCCACGAGGAGATCAAGGCCATTGACGATTTGGCCGAAGCCATTCGTTTGGAGCCCAAGAACGCGGCGGCTTACCACCAGCGAGGCATGGTCTGGCAGGCGATGGAGAATTGGGACCAGGCGCTGGCCGATTTCGACCAAGCCTTGCAGCTGAACCCCAAGCACATCCCCTCCTTCAGCAGCCGCGGCTTTCTCTGGTTCCAACGGAAGGAACCGGCCAAGGCGATCGCCGACTTTGATCAGGTGATCCAGCTGAACCCCAAAGCCGCCGTGGCCTACAACAACCGCGGCTACAACCGGCAACTGCTGCAGAAGTACCAGGAAGCGCTAGCCGACTACGAGGCCGCCATCCGCCTGGCGCCGAAGTACGTGTTGGCGCATCAGAACAAGGCCTGGCTGCTGGCCACTTGTCCCGAGGCAGCGATCCGCGATGGCAAACAAGCGGTGGAAGCGGCGCGGACCGCTTGCGAACTGGGCCAGTGGAAACAGTGGCCGGACCTCAAAACGCTGGCCGCCGCTTACGCCGAATCCGGCGACTTTGCCCAAGCGATCCAGTGGCAGAGCAAGGTTCTGGAGATGGCCCCGGAGGACGAGCAGGCCGAAGAGCAGAAAGCCCTGCAGTCGTACAAGAGCAGCGAGCCGTGGCGGGACGTGCCGTGACCCCAGACACGTCACCGGGTGAGGCCGGGGCTCGGCTGCGGAGCGGCGACGGGATGTCGCCAGGCGTCCGCCCCTAAAACCGCAGCCGCCGCAGGGCGACATCCGCAACGAACAGCAATAGTGCGACGGTCCGCAGGTACGACCACAACGGCAGGACGCGGTCGACGGTTCGGCTGTCTGGGGCGAAGACCGAGCCGGGTCGGGCTGGAAGACGCCGCCGGTGGTCTCGGCGACGCGGCGCAAGATGGCTTCGTCGGCATCAGGCAACCGCAGTTCGTCCGGATCGTCGATGAACACGGTCCGAACGGCGATTCTCCAGGTCGGACGTCAGGGCGAGCGTGACGCCCGCTCCGTGCCGCCACCAGCACAACAGCGGATGACCGGCGACGGCGAACAGCAGCGGTTCGGCGTCCGGCTTGGGATTGGTCCGGGCATAAGCGAGCAGCGGTGGGGTGGAGGCGATATCCAGTCCCGGCAACGTCCGCAGCGCAAAGGGCCGAAACTCGCGGTGACTTTCGGCGGCGGCCACCACCCGCGTTTCCTGGCCCAGGATCCGTGGCACGTCGGATGGATCATTGCAGTGCTGATGACGCCCGCGGGCGATGGCCGCCATTTCCTGCAGCATGTCTTGCTCGGCGCCTTCGCTGATCGAGACGGTCGACAGCGTGATGCCGCCGGCGACCATCCGCCCGGCGATCTCACGATAGTCGCCCGGCGAAGGGATGCCGTCGGTCAGCAGGATGAGATGCCGCCGGTCGGCGACGGTCTGCTCCAGGGCCAGCACCGCCCGCACCACGCCTTGGTACATATTCGTCTAGCCATAGGCCGTCAGCGTGGCGATGCGTTGCAGCAAGTCGGCTTTGTCCGCGACGGTCGCCAACGGTGCGATCCATTCAGCGTCGTCCGAAAAGGCGATCACGCCGGCTTTGTCGTGCGCGTCAAGCACCCGCACCGATTGCTGCGCAGCCTCTTTGGCCAAATCCAGGCGGCGATCCTGTTCCATGGACCCGGAACGGTCGATGATCAAGACCATCGCCAACACGGACCGTTCCGTCTCCGTCGCGGCGGCGGCAGCGGTCACCGGCAAGAGACGTTCCAGCGGCGTGTCGTGAAAAACGGCATCGCCAAACGTCTTCTCGCCGCCCACCACCATCAAGCCGCTGCCCAAGTCGTGGACGTAGCGGCCGATCGCTTCGAGTTGAGCAGCGTTCAACTGGTGATGTCGGCCAATCCCACGCTGGCTCCCTTCGTGCCCGCCGGGGGTAAGACGGCGGGCGACCCCGCCCGGCCGGAGTTCCTCGAATTCGATCCGGCCGATCCCCGGGATCTTTTTCACCGCCACGCCCCGAGCCGGAAACCGGCTCACCGAGGCCGCCGATCTACTGATCGCCGACACGATCGACGGCAAGCCGGTGGCCCGCTACGCTCGAATCCGCTTCTCCGCGCAACCGTGACATACCGGATGCGAAGTAAGCTCGGTGCCGGCGCTGTTGTGGCCAGGCAGGGAGGCAGGAAGTTACCAATAACAAAGCGGTTAGGACGTTTGTTTTGGGGCGCAACCCAACGCCCCCCGCGCGGCAGCGGCATGGAGCGACGAGCCACAAAGGCGTTCGCACTGACCACGATTCGCCCGCCGTCATGCACCGGTGCCGCCTCGGCGTCGATCGCCATGCGAACGATACTGGGTCGTCCTTCTGATGAGCGATAGACACGGATGCGTAACGACTCCCGCTCCGTTAGAACGTCCAATTGGCGGCCTCACGCGCTGGCCGGCGACAGGCGAAGGCATCACGTCCCTGTAGCGCCATGGCGCACGTTTGTGCCCGACGAGTGTCACCGTTAAACAGGAGAGGTCCTGTACGGTGCGGCGGCATGGCAATATGCGAAGGTACTGCGAGCTGACCAAACTCGGGCTTCGGGTCAACGCTGCTGGCGCAACGATAATACCAACCGATCCATCAAGTGGGCGTGTCTTTCGAACGTGAAGAAATGGCCGCGGAAGAAGAAGAAGAATGCGTACTCGATGTTCCGACTCCCCGGTCGACGCCCTGGAAGCACAATCGAGTAGAGCCGCATGAAAACATCCGCTCCGCGCAGAAACGCCGGTGTTGCATGGCGCTGTACGGTGGTGAAAGCCGGGTGGCTATAGCCGTTGGCAAACAGGAGGTGCGTCCCGAGGCAGTGCTGTCCGTGCTGGGCATAATAGCTGCTCGCAAAGGCCAAGGCAGCTTCATAGTAGTCGCGATCGTCGCTATCGCCGACGTGCAGCGGTGGTGCTCGCGAGACATCCTGCTTGCCGACCATGAGATGCCCCCAGATCCTCGCGCCATCCGGCAGCGTGCGTTCATACCGGGTCCTCGCCTGTCCCCAAGTATACAGCTTCAGCCATAAACTCGGCTTGTTGAGCATCCAGCCGGCTGCGTCAATACTGTAAACGACTCCCTGCACTTTGTCCTGGACACGCTTTTCATAGTCCGGAACAGAGCCAACTTCTTCGACCAGCTCCGTCTGGATATGCTCCTCGATAAAATGCAGTATCCGCTTTGCATCCGATTCAGGCAGAGCATCGGTTCCGCCGCTGGAGCCGGAGACTGCTACTGCCAGGCGAGGGCAATCGGACAGCGCCGGATAACGACGGTGGGTGTTTTCTTCCTCAGGGAAACCGATTTCAAGGATGTTGTCGGCCGACAGTCGAGCCAGCAACTGCTCAATCTCTCGCCCGCAATACGTTGATGCTGCATATCGGTCATTCGTGAAGCAGATGCCGTGCGTACAGTTGCCAATGGCCGCGTCGATCTTATCCTGGAACACAGCACGGTCTTTTGGATGGATGCGATACTCGGCAAACCAGACATCTATGTTCTGCGCTTTGAGAAGTTCGGCAATCATGCGCACTGCGACGGCGTCTTCGCTTTTGTAGCTCAGGAATATGCTCAGCCTGGACATGTGTAGTGCCTTCAACCTCTTGGTGTTCTGCCTTGCAGCTTGCTGCGCAGTTCGCGGCACCTCTCTAGCAACTCCGACGTTGTTGCACGTTCGTCAGGGAACCTGCTACTGATTTGTGTGAAGAAATCAATCGCGGCCGCGATGTCCTGCAAGGCGCCATCTCGGATCATGGGCAGACAGAAAGGATCCCGTTTGTTGTCATAGCCGCTCTGGCACATGTGATAGATCGTCGCTCGACTCTTGCGCGCCCAGCCGTCATCCGGATCGCACCATATTGCCAAGCTGAGGTCCGCAATCGCTGTATCTGCATCGGTGAGGTCATGCATCAGCCGATCGGCACGTTCACAAAAGGCTCTTCCCATCACCTGCCGGAAAGCCGTCGTGGCGATAGCCGACGTCAGTAGCTTGATAGCGTCTCTGTCCGCAGCGTTCCGGCCACGCTGCAGGTAGCTGCGCCCAGGTATGCCGAAACAGAGCCAATCGAGAAGACGTCCCAAAGGGTTGTACGACCAACGTGTCTGCGCCAGGTAATCTGGGCTGTGCGTCTCGATGTAAGAGATAATCGCCTGGGTTTGGTCGTCCGCTGTCCGTTTCATGATGAAGCCCATCATGGCAAGCACGCTGAACGTTGTCAACAGGCGTGGTGGACGCAGGAAGTCCCTGGTCAACTGATAGGAAATTGCTTTTCCGCCACAGGACTGAGGCTATGCAGGGAAACGTGGTGGGTCAAGGGGGGGATGGCGGGTTCAGGGCGGCGGTCGCCGCCCTGAACCCGCCATCCCCCCCTTGACCGTTTGTAGGCTTCTTGGAGCAGGTTGGGGGAGCTTGACGACGTTTCGGCGGCAAATCAGGGGTGAATTCCCAGCTCCGCGCGCATCGTCCACGGGCCGATCGGCGTCGGGAAAAAGAAATCAGCAGGTGGACCAGAACGTGGCTGCATCCACGAAGGTCCGTTCCCGGGGCTCCTGGGAGGTCGAGTCACTGTCCCAGTCGCGGTCCGGGTCGTGGACGCGGAGGTCCCCGCCCGGCGGCGCCCGTGGCGCTGCGGGACACCACAAGCCGCAATGCCGCAGGATCTTCTCGATTACGCCACCCTGCGGTAGCTCAAGGAAGGCGACGATTTTCGTCTGGCCAGAACAACGAGGGCAGATCAGCGGGTCGATTTCGTACACGCGATTGATTAGCATCGCCCAGGTCTGGCTACGTCAGACGGTCGGCTTCGCGGAGGTTGGCGATTGGGTGACAGGAGCGGGCTTGACTCCGGCCGAGACCAGGCGTAGTATTATGTAACTACAGACACTTTGCGGTGAGTTGATGAACGTCCAAGTGATCATCTGGGACCTGGAAGACGACCTGCGCGGCAACGTGCAGCACATCGCCGAGCATAGCGTCACGATCGAGGAAGTCGAGGAGGTGCTGCTGGACCCGTACAGCAGGCAGACCACGAGCCGGTCCAGCGGTGAGCGAATCATCTTCGGCCAGACTGCCGAAGGGTGTTCGCTGGCTGTCGTGTTCGAGCACGTCGATGACAATCCGCTGACCGTCCGGCCGATCACGGCCTATGAAGTTGAGGACTGAGGGCATGGCAAGAAGAGTTTTCCGGAAACGCAGTCAAACCCCCGCCGAGGAAGCTCACGAAGCGGCGGTGCGCGAGCGTTTTCAGCGTGAGCGGCCGTCGCTACGGAAACTGTTGGAGTCAGGGGACGGCACGGAGCCGATGACGCAGCACGAGTACTTCGAGCTTCAGGTGGCGTGCCGCGAGCGGCTGCGCCCATTGCGTGAGGCGGCCGGGCTGAGCCTGTCGGACATGGCAGCCCGCACCGGGATGGACCGGGCGGCGATCCAGAAGCTGGAAAGCGGCGTCCACGCGAACCCGACCATCAGCACGATCAACCGCTACCTGCACGCGATTGGAAAACGGCTCGTGGTCAGCATCGTCGATGAAGGCACCGACGCGCAGGTTGCTGTCGGTTCGTAAGAAACGTGCAGAACGGCCGGTAATGGGCACCCTCGGCGACTGGGCAAGGCAGGACCCGGCCAGGCTTCCAGGAACCGTTAGGCTTGTCTCGAGGCATTCCGCGCTGAGGAGTGACGTCGTCGGAACTTCCCGGCGTACCGTGGGCGGTCCAACGGATCTGGTCGGCGAGCAAACGGAGATTCCGCGCTCGGTAGTGCGCACGCGGAATGCGATCGGGACCCACGCAAGCACCCGAATGAATCGTGAGCGGCTTGAAACGAACCAGCTCGGCATCGATCTGGGATTGCGCATCAAGGATGGTCTGGCAAAAACCTTCCGGCGTGGCGGAAAAGTGGTTCACGTGGCCGAGGCGGGGAACGAGCAGACCCCGCAGGCTTTCGTTCCGCCCCTGGTGGTACTCGTGTAACAGCCGGTACTTTTCCCAGCGCAGCCGGTCCAGTTCGGCGCGGACTTCCCGGTGCGCGGGCGGCTCGTCCAACGACCAGAGCTGTACGTGAGGCAAGAACATGTCTTCCTTCGTGCCCAAGGTGCGCACGGACACCGAACGAGCCGCGATCGCCGCGCGGAGCTGAGCCAGATCCTCTGTTTGCTCCGTTTCCTTCTGTTCAAGATGCGGATGATCTGGTTGCAGCCAAAGGCCGCGCAAATTCTTCGCTCCTCTTCATCAATCCGCACGTTTTCTCCGATGACCAGCAATCCCGCGTCCAGCGGTTCCAAAGCGGCCACATTGCGCACCTCGCGGTGGTCGATCTTGCCGTGATCGAATACTCGCAACGTGCCCCCGTCCGGGTCGAAAACGGTGATCTTCCATTCGGTCAACCAACGTCTGCGATCCGTGAAGGGATCCTGCGGGAGAATCCGGATCTGCTTCTCATACTCGGCCAGCGGCATCTGCCCGCCGTCGCCCGCAACGGCCACCTTCAATCTGGCGGGAAAGACGACGCCCGCCTTCACCGGCGGAATCCGCAGCGGGACCTCCCAACGGATCGACGACTCGTCCTGCGTCTGAATCGCCCGTTCGCCCCGCGCGACGATCTGGTCCTGAACGGAGAAAGCCCACGTCGTCCGCCCGGACATCCCTGTCCCGGGGCTGCGTCGAACGTGAATCTCGTCTCCGTCTCGCCAAACACGGCGGACCAGGATTCACACGGACGAATCATCACGCCGTCGTCGGCCGCGGCCGCAAGCGCGAACTGATAGGAAATTGCTTTTCTGCCACAGGACTGAGGCTAAGCAGGGAAACGTGGTGGGTCAAGGGGGGGATGGCGGGTTCAGGGCGGCGGCCGCCGCCCTGAACCCGCCATCCCCCCTTGACCGTTTGTAGGCTTCTTGGAGCAGGTTGGGGGAGCTTGACGACGTATCGACTTCGCCTCCACGCTCACCCCCGTTACGGGCGATGTCCGGCTGGAGGCCGCCCCGGACCGCCTCAACAAGACGATCCGCGGCGAGACCCCGGCCAAATGCAGGCCGATCCCCGGAATCTTCTTCACCGCCACGCCCCGAGCCGGAAACCGGCTCACCGAGGCCGCCGATCTGCTGATCGCCGACACGGTCGACGGCAAGCCGGTTGCCCGCAACGCTCGAATCCGCTTCTCCGCGGGAACGTGACATACCGGATGCGAAGTAAGGTCGGTGCCGGCGCTGTTGTGGCCAGGTAGGGAGTTACCAATGACAAAGCGGTTACGACGTTTGTTTTCCGTAGTTGTGTTCTGCTCGCTGTTTCTGCCCTCAACATCTGTTCGGCAATGCAGCGCAGGTGTCCGCGCGACTCTCTACGCGACACGTGCCCGGCAAGTGTTTACTGCTTCCGCACGCGGCTCCAATCTCAATAATTGGACTTATCCCCTTTTCGTCTTCCCCTTTTCGTCTTCCGCACGTGCATGCGCTGGTTATCCGTCGTCAGGTGCTCTTGGAAGGTGAAGCAACAGGCGAACGCATTCCTCGACCAACGCCAGTTGATCCGCTGGCAATTCACCGAGCTTTCGGATCAGTTTAGCAGTCGGGTAGGTTCCAATCCCCTGGGCGTCGAAGGAACCGTTCCTGAGCCATCGGACGCTTGATGGCGTCTCGAACCTTGTTCCACGAGTATTGGTTGTGTGAGGGACGACCGTTGTCAGAACGCGTTCATCGTCATCAATCGGGATGCTAAGAACCAACGCTGGCCGTACCTTTGCCGCATAGCCCATATCGACAAGCCAAACCTCACCTCTCTTGGGTTTCGCCATGATCAGCCTCCTCGGCGTCATACATCGCGAAGAGTTCGTCCCCAGCGAAGGCTAGTTCGTCGTCGGACAAAAGCCCATCGTCGGCCTCGGAAATTCGCGCCAACTCAATAAGAACGGCGTGTCGTTCTTGGGGCGAGAAGGTAGAAAACGTTCGAATCAGTTCGGTGGCAGTTTCGCTCATGGTGGCCTCCTCTATCAATTGATCATAATGGCAACCCGGCAGGATGCCAATTCTGGTGTTTGTGGACCGTTTTCATGTACGTGTCGCAGTAGCGTCAACGGATCAGAGGGACCATTTCGGTCGGATAACGTATTGCGATCTATCCGGCTGTACTCAGCGGGATAGATCGTGCGTTGAACTAAGCCGCTTCGCGGAGGATTTGCTTATGCGGATTCCATTGTCCGCCAAACGTGCTCAGGGGCAGTTTACCAAATTACGCGGGGGCTTGGCAATCCGAGGTGACGCGTTGTGGATGCCCCGAGGGGGTGCGATCTAAGCGGATATGCCGGTCGCGGAGGCGAACAGCCAGGATGGCGCCGGACCGGTAGACCTGCCGGCGTTTCGAGCGGCCAGCTTGGAAAAGACCGACGAGGGGCACAGGCGTGGGATGATGCCAGATCATGCACTAGCCGTCCGGGGGCTCGCCATACCCGTGGACGCAGCCCCACTGGATGCTGTCATGGAAGGGGTCGTACCACGGGGGACGATGGGAACCGTTGAGAACCTCTCGCCAACTCAGACGCTCGTCCTGGGAAATCCGCGTCATCGGGGTTTGGCAACGCGGACAGCGACGCGTCCGTTCGGACTCGCGCGCGGGCTCCGCCGTCGTGGCTTCCGGCTCGGCGGAGGACGATTGCTCCGCTGCCAACAGTTGGCGGCAACGACCAAGGTGAACACCACCCAGTCGCAGTCGGTCAAGGGCTTCAACCAAGTGGCGAAGGCAGCGGGGTCCTGCAGGTCCGACCACTCGGCGGTCAACTTCAACTGGCCGCTGCGGTGCAGTTTCGTCAGCTCGGCGACGAACTTGTCGCGGAAGCGGGCGCTCAACACGCGGTTGTCGACCAAGTACGGCTTGTCCCGGTCTCGCGGATGACGCGAGCCGCTCCGCGCCCACCGCTGGCCGTCCGCAGAAGGGGCGCCGCTGCGTGATTGCGTACCGCGGGGAACGCCATTTGGCGACGAACATTGGGCCGTGGCGACCGCTGGTCGGCTTCGGCTTGAGGCGTCATTACGACCGCGCGGCCGTCCCAAGAATCGCACCGACGGCCCTTAAAATACCACCCCAAAGCCCGCATCTCCTCCAGATTTGGTGCCTGACATGAATGGCACTGCCGCTTGCCGGCGTAGGACTTACGGCACGAGGGGGCAACCGTGGAAGGCCAGAATCTCAGCGGCGATAGGGCTTCAGATCCAGGGGGAGACGCGAGGCGACAAGTCAAGTCGTCATTGAGGGAACCGGCGCGCACGGCGACCGGCGGCAGGCCTGACGGTCTTCTCAGGCGATCTACGAAGGAACTGAAGAGCAGTTTCTTCGGGGCTGGTTTCCGCATCGTTGAGCGAACCACGACCGATGGCCGGACTGACCCACAAGACTGCACTCGTGGTAATTCCACCCGCAGAAAGCTGGCCGCCAATCCAGGCCATCCGGGAGAAGTACGACCGCAAGATCCGGCGTTGGATGCCACACATCACGGTGGTCTACCCGTTCTTGCCGCGCGATCAGTTCGACATCGCCAGCCGGTTTCTGGCTGATGCATGCGGGGAAACTCCAGCGTTCGAGATCCAGTTGGCGGCGTTCAACACATTTCGTCACCGCCGCGACAACTACACCGTCTGGTTGCGGCCGGAGCCGGAGGAGCCGTTGGTGAAACTGCAGGCCGCCCTTTGGCAGGCCACGCAGGAAGCCGGAGGTTCGGGGACGTCAAAGCCGTTCCAGCCCCATCTGAGTGTTGGACAGGTGACGGGAAGGGCGAAGATGATCGCGTTGATGGACCAACTGCACGCCGCTTGGAGCCCGGTGCGGGTCAGGATTTCCAGTGTGGCCATGATCTGGCGAAATGAGCCACCCGACGATGTATTCCGCGTTGCGGTTGAAATCCCGCTGATAGAATAACTCCGGGGATTTGCCGGGCCCTCGACAATCGCAGTATCCCAGGAACAGCGTCCATGCAGGAAGACGGGAAGACCGCGGAATTCCGCTTCTACGAGGAACTAAACGATCTGCTGCCGATGGGCCGTCGCAAGCAGTCGTTCACTTATGGTTTCTGGGGCGAGCCCGCCGTCAAGGACGCGATCGAGGCCATTGGCGTGCCTCACACGGAGGTCGATCTCATTCTCGTCAACGGCGTGTCGGTCGGCTTCGCGTATCGGCTCCAGCCAGGGGATCAGGTCTCCGTCTATCCAGTCTTCGAGGCCCTGGACATCGGCCCGGTGACACGCCTGCGACCGCAGCCGCTCCGACAGCCAAAGTTCGTCTGCGACGTCCACCTCGGCAAGCTGGCCCGACGCCTGCGACTTTTGGGATTCGATGTGGCTTACCACAACATGGCCACAGACCCAGAACTGGTGGAGACGGCCTTGGCTGAGCAGCGGACCATCCTCACCCAGGACCGAGGCATTCTCAAGCTGAAGAAAGTCACCCACGGCTACTTGGTGCGGTCGCCGCACGTGCAGGATCAGGTTGCGGAAGTGATCAGGCGGTTTGACTTGCTGGCCGGCATCGACCCGTTCTCCCGCTGCGCGCAGTGCAACGGCTTGATCATGTCCGTCGACAAGGCTGACGTGCAGGCTGACCTGCCACCGAAGACGCGGGAGTACTACCACGAGTTCTTTCGATGCCAAGCGTGTGGCAAGGTCTACTGGAAGGGGACGCACTTCAGCCGCCTGGACGCCGAAGTGCGGCAACTGGTATCACAGGGTACCGAACCGCAAGATCGCCCCGCGATGACTACCACGTGATCTGATAGGACCACCCGATGTCGAAAATGCCGCAGGAGCACGAGTGGATCGTTAACAGCCCCCAACGAGCCCCCGCAACAATCATCCTGGCGCACGGCGCCGGAGCCGGCATGGATACCGACTTCATGAACGCGTTCGCCGATGGCCTCGCGGATCACGGATTCCGAGTCGTCCGATTCGAGTTCCCCTACATGGCGGAGCGCCGCCAGACCGGCAAGCGTCGGCCACCCGATCGCGAGCCCGTCCTGCGGCAGACATGGCTAGACGTGATTGCCACGGTCGAGGCCGAAATGCTGTTCATCGGCGGCAAGTCCATGGGCGGTCGGATTGCCAGCCTGATTGCGGACGAAGCCAAGGTGGCCGGCCTGATCTGCTTGGGCTATCCATTCCACCCCACCGGCAAGCCGGATCAACTCCGCGTTGAGCACCTGCAGACGATCAAGACGCCGACGCTGATCCTGCAAGGTGAGCGGGACCCGTTCGGCAGCGTCGAGGAAGTCCGGGGCTACGCGCTGTCCCGCCAGATCCGACTGCATTGGCTGCAGGACGGCGACCACAGCTTCAAGCCGCGGTCTTCGTCGGGGAGGACGCAGGATGAGAACTGGCGCGAGGCCATTTCGGCCATAACCGATTTTGTCAACAACGGGTAGGATGACGACTGGCGTCGACCAGGACCTTGCCATGCGTATCTCGTTCGACCTTGACGACAAGCTGACATGCTATGTCGAGCCGGCGATGCTATGCCAGTCGCCGGTAGAGGCAGTCGGGCAGCAACTGCATCAACCAGGCCACGAGAATCGAGCGTCGCGTCACGTAGACACGATGTTTGCGACGGCGAATGGCGTGGTCGATCTGTTCGGCTGCCAATTCCGGTGACGCCACCCAGAACCGTTGGTCGACTTGGCGCGATCTTGGATTCCGCAGGGTATTGTTTCGCGGCCGGTCCTTGCCGATCGTTCGACAGTCGCTTTGGCAGCGTCCGGGTAGATTACGGGTTCTGAGCTGGTAGAATGCGCCGTGTTGTTGGGCTGATTCCAATCGCCGCTGGGGAGGTTGCCGATGTCAAATTCATTCGCGATGAAAGCCGTGTTCGTTTTCCTGTTGTTGGTGTCCGCCGCACAGGCCCAGCAACTCAAATCCAACATCCCTTACGCGGACCCTCCACAAGACAGGCAAGTCCTCGACATCTACGCACCTGACGGAGCAAAAAACCTTCCCGTCGTCTTTTGGATTCACGGAGGCGGCTGGCAGGCAGGCGACAAGACCGACGTCCAGATTAAGCCCCGCGTGTTCACCGAACGCGGCTATGTGTTTGTCTCAACGAACTACCGACTACTGCCCAACGTGGAAATGGATGTCCTGATTCGCGACGTCGCCAAGGCCCTGGGCTGGGTGCACAAGCACATCGCCGAGCACGGGGGCGATCCCCAGAGGATCTTCGTCATGGGGCATTCCGCCGGTGCTCAACTGGCTGCCCTGATCTGTATCGACGACCGTTACTTGAAAGCCGAAGGCGTCCCGTTCGACGCGCTCAAGGGATGCGTGCCTGTCGACGGAGACACCTACGACCTGCCCGCGATGATCATGACCGCGGAATTGCGTCAGATGGTCCACGGCCTGCCGCTGCCGACGCCAGGCCACCGCGGCAAATTTGGCAACGACCCCAAGAAGCACGTGAACTTTTCAGCCGTCACCCACGTGACGAAAGGAAATGGTATCCCGCCATTCCTGATTCTCCATGTTGCCGGGCACCCCGACACGACTGCGCAAGCGAAACGTCTCGGTGCCGTGCTGCAACAAGCCGAAATCCCCGTCAAAGTGTTTGGTGCCCAGGAGACGACCCACAACAAACTCAACGCCGACCTGGGTCTGCCCGACGACGCAGCCACGCTGGAGCTGTTCAAATTTCTGGGTCCAATGACCGCGAAAGGTTTGTGACGGCCAGGGGCCGGTAGCAGTCACTTCTGGTTTGAATCCGTTATCCGCAACCTAGATGCAAATGGAACGACGATGAAAACAAACAAAGCGATGGGACGTCGGCAATTCCTAAGAAGTAGTACAGCGGTGGCCACGGGCTTGGCCGTTTGCAGGGCACTGCCGGCAAGGGCGGCACAGGCGAAGTTGAGCACGCCGTCCATGGAAAAACTGGGGTGGCAGTTGAGCGTCCAGCTCTACACCTACAGACGCTACCCTTTGTTCGAGGCGCTGGACAAGGTTGCTGAATTGGGCATCCGGCACATCGAGCCCCTCACCGCGTTGAAGGTGGACGCCAAACGACCGGAGTTGCGAGCCAATGAGGATCTACCGCCGGATGTGCGCAAGGAACTCAAAACGATGCTCGCCGACCGCGGCATGTTCCTCTCGAGCATTTTTGCCAGTTTCACGGGCGAGCCGGCCCAGGCGAAGCGTCTCTTCGATTTCTGCCAAGAGATGGGCACCGGAACAATCGTGGCCGAACCGCCAGCGGGCGCCCTGGACATGATCGAAAAGCTCTGCGACGAATCCCGCATCAACGTGGCCTTTCATAATCACGCCCGCGGGCAGTCCCCTTACTGGAAACCCGAGCAAGTGCTGGCCGCCTGCCAGAACCGGAGCCCTCGCCTGGGCGGCTGCTGCGACGCCGGCCAGTGGGCTCGCTCGGGCCTGGACCCGGTGGAGTCTCTCCGAAAAATGAAAGGCCGCATCATCAGTTTCCATCTCAAGGACATCGCCAAGAGGAACGAACCCAGCTCTCGGAACACCGTGTTCGGTGAAGGCGAGGGCGATTTTGCTAACGTGCTCAGGGAACTCAAACGGTTGGGATATCGTGGCCTGACCACCATTGATTTTGAGCATGACACGCCGGCGTTGCAGGAAGACATGGCCCGGAACGTGGCCTTTGTCGAGGATCAAGCGAAAAGACTGCTCGCGGATACCAATCCTTCACCATTCGGATGACCGCACCTTGACAGGATTGCTCGCTTCGGGCCGGACTTATCGACTGCCCTGCGTCACCAGACGCCAGCTCAGGCGACCGACGTATATCTTACCAGCAGGGCTGATGTCGAACTCAATCTTCATGCGATCTACGACCGGCCAGATGCTGAGCGGAAGCCTATCTGCACCCGTGGATCATGCCGCCCGGCGCAGATCCTTCGCCGTAAACCGGATCAGGAATGTCCCCTCATGTTCACAATTGTCAGCAATGGGAAGGGAATTCCCTCAAGGTCGCCTACTCCGGACTCAAGTTCTTCTACGCCCACACCTGCCCGCGGGAATGGCCCACGCTCACCAAGCTCCGCGTTCCCAAGCAGGTCAAGCTGCCCACGGTGCTGACCGTGCCCGAGGTCGATCAGCTCATCGGCAGCATCCGCAAGCTCGCCTTGAAGTGCTTTTTCTGGACCGTCTATTCCCTCGGCCTGCGGTTGCAGGAAGCTCTCCATCTGCAAGTCTCCGACATCGACGCCGGACGGATGCTGGTGCATGTCCGCCGCGGCAAGGGCCACAAGGACCGCCTGATCCCGCTCACCGACAAGACGCTTCAGATGCTCCGCGCCCACTGGGCCACTCACCGCCATCCCCAGTGGCTGTTCCCCTGCGAAGGCCGCGATCATAAGCAAGCAGCCACCGCCACGCGGCCGATGGGCCAGACCACCGTCCAGGACTGCATCAAGAAAGTCGTCGATCAGCTCGGCTGGGCCAAACGGGGCATCTCGACGCATACGCTCCGTCACAGCTTTGCGACGCACCTCTTGGAAAGCGGAGAGAACATTCGCAAGGTACAGGAATTGTTGGGGCATAAGGACGCGGGGTGCCGAGTTCGCTCCCGGCTTGGCGATCCACCGCATCGCTCGGGTGTTCCGCAAGGGCATCGACAGCCTGGAATCGCGGCTCGACGCACGGCGTCAACGAGTATCCGAACGTTAATTGACAAGGGGGGCCTGAGCGTCCTGCCGATCAGCTCGCTCGGATTGAGCTACCCAGTCACCATCGCCCGGCTGTCCACCGGCATTCCCTGACTCGATTCGATACTCGGCGGCGCGGGCTAGGCGACATGTTGGGCGAGGGGACAGGGGGCTTTTCTGGCCGTGGGAAATCAAATTTCCTATCACTTTATCACTTGGTGCGCATCCAGCTGCCGAAACCGCCGACCGACGCCTCGGCCTGGCACCTGGCCCTGTCTGGTAGAGAATCTCACAAGACCCCTGTATACTGCCGGATATCATGGTGGCAATCCCCGGCGTCTGTTCGCGCCGGGGCCGGACTGCGCCCGAATCTTGACACTCCACGAAACGACCTGTGAGCCAGCCTGGTTACGAGGTGACTCATGAAACGCCGACAGTTTCTTTCCTCAACGGCAGCGGGCGCCGCTGGCTGGCTTGCCGCGCAGCAAATCGCAGGCGACCAACCGAAAGCGGATGGCCCGCCAACTCCGACCGCACATCGATCCGGCGAGCCAGCCCCGACCGAATCGCTGCCGGAGATTACCTGGAGCCGTAAGGTCTCGGTCCGTTACGAGGCCGACGTGGCCGTGATCGGTGGCGGGATCGCAGGCGTCTGCGCCGCAGCCGCTGCGGCCCGCTCGGGCGCCAAGGTGATCTTGGTGGAACGTTTCGCGGTCACCGGCGGTGTGCTGACCTCGGGCGGCGTGTCCAACTTTTGCGATGAAAGCCAAGTCCGGGCGCCGCTGGGTGAGGTGTTTACGGAGATCGTCTCGAATCTGGACGCGTGGGGCGCAAGCGGACAGGGAAAGCCCTCGGTTTTCCACTACGAAACGATGGCTGTCATCCTACAAGAACTCTTGCTGCGCCGCGGGGTCAAGCTGTTGCTGCATACGCGCTTCGTGGATGCGCGCGTCGACCAAGGACGAATCCAGGAGTGTATTGTGTGCGGTTCATCCGGCCCGGAAGCACTGCGGGCGGCGCAGTTCATCGATTGCAGCGGCGAATCCGTGCTCGCACGGGCAGCGGGATTCGAGACGATGAGCGATTGGTACGACGGCCGCTGGCGGCTGCCGATGTCGATGATGTACTTCGTCCGCCACGTGAAGGAAGCCGATGCCGGACCGTCGTTGCCCGCAGGCTGGTTCGAACCGATCAACACCCCGGCGGATCTCCCCATGACCAGCGTATGGCCCGACGGTCCGGGCGGCAATGCGATCAAGATCAAAGTTCCGATGTTCGATGCGACCGACACGGAGAGCTTGACTGCGGCCGAGATCCAGGGCAGACGCCGCATGATGGAGGTCATGGATTTTCACCGGCGAGTCCAGAAGAAACCCTGGCGGTTGGACCACTGCTCGCCGATCATCGGCATTCGGGAGGGGGCCCGGATTGTCGGCGATTACGTGCTGACGGTGGATGACCTGCGGGCCGGCCGCACTTTCGACGACGCAGTGGCGCGGGGCACGTTCTACCTGGACGGCCACAAACCTGACGACGACAAACGGACGTACATCCTGCCGAAGGATCAGCTTGCCGTACCGCCCTACCAGATTCCCCTGCGCAGTCTGCTCGCTCGGGACGGCAAGAACCTGATGATGGCCGGGCGCAACCTGTCGGCAGACCAGTTGGCCCTCTCTTCGGCGCGTGTTTCCACCAGCGCCGCCATGATGGGCCAGGCCGCGGGAATCGCTGCCGCCATGGCGGCCGGCAAGAGCTGCGATCCTCGCGATCTGGATCCCGCGGAAGTGCGTCGCGTGGTATGCGAACGTGGTGCGAAACTGGATGTTTGAGAGCCGACCACCCCATGTCCGACCGACTTGAGAGCAAGCGCGCATTGCACGAGGCCTTCTGGCGCGGCGAGGGGCCGAGTCTGATTTTATGAAGACGGGTGAACACACACGACTCCGATGAAAGGAGCATCCACAATGAAACCCGACAGGATCCTGGTCTTGGTACTCGCCGTGTTCTTGGCGAACTTCCAGAGCCGAAGCTTCGGCGAGGAGCCGGTCGCGAACTCGCTGGGAATGAACATGGTCCGGATCGAACCGGGCTCTTTCACGATGGGGTCGGAAGACGCCGATTGGGACGAGCGGCCGGCGCACACGGTGACGATCAGCCGACCGTTCTTCCTCGGGGCCACCGAGGTGACCAACGCCCAGTACGAGCAGTTCGATCCGCAGCACAAGCAGCTTCGCGGCAAGTTGGGTCTCTCTCGGGAGGACGACGAGGCGGTCGTGTTCGTCTCCTGGCACGATGCGGTGAACTTCTGCCGGTGGCTGAGCGAAAAGGAGGGGAAACCGTATCGCCTGCCGACCGAGGCCGAGTGGGAGTATGCCTGCCGCGCAGGGACGGCGACCGCCTTCTACACGGGCGAAACGCTCCCCGACGCTTTTCACAAGAACGTCGGCATCAGTTGGTTTCCCGGACGGAAAAATGAAACAGACGTCGTTCCGCTCCACGTTGGCAGAACCCCGGCCAACCCTTGGGGCTTGTACGACATGCACGGCAACGTGGAGGAATGGTGCCTCGATTGGTACGGACCCTACGAGGCCGACGCTACGAACAAGGGGACAGGTCCAATTGGTGCGCAGCACCCTTCGGGCCGTTCCGGCAAATTGGACCAGGCCCCTGTTTCGCAGACCGATCCGGTCGGCCGAGCCGCGGGGGACTTCCGGGTCACTCGCGGCGGCAGCCATTCGACCACGCTCGAGTTCCTCCGTTCCGCAAACCGCGCCGGCACGTTGCCGGGCGCCAGGAACTGGCTGACCGGTTTTCGTGTCGTGCAGGGCGAGATGCCCGCGACCAAACCGCTGCCCGCGTGCGAGCCGCCCCTGAATGCCCGTAAGGTGAACCAGGAAGTGCCGAGCGATCTGAGCAAGGGCCCCCATCCGGCGAAGCCCTATTTCGAGGGCCCGCGGCAGTACGTCAAGCAGCCGTCGGCCGAGGACTGCCCGGTCTTCAATCGCCACAACCATTGCCCGGCGATCGCCGCGTGTCCCAACGGCGATCTTCTGGCGATCTGGTACACGTGCCAGACGGAGCCGGGGCGGGAACTGGGGATTGTCGCCAGCCGCCTGCCGTACGGCGAAAGCGAGTGGCAACTGGCATCCAACTTCTGGGACGCCCCCGACCGCAACGATCATGCCTCGGCGCTGTGGGTGGACGAAAAGGGCAGGCTGTATCACTTCAACGGCTTGGGGGCCGCGGCCACCTGGGGAAGTCTGGCGACCATTCTGCGGACTTCCGGGGACAACGGCGCAAGCTGGTCGAAAGCCGAACTGATCATGCCCGAGTTTGGCCTGCGGCACATGCCGATCGAGTCGGTGATCCGCAGCCGCGAAGGGGCGATTCTCCTTCCCTGTGACGCGGTGACCGGCGGCAGCGGCGGATCGGCCGTATTGCTCAGCCGCGACGACGGCAAGACATGGAGCGACCCCGGCGAGGGACGCCCCGCGCCCGATTTCTCCGCCGGCGCCACCGGCGCCTGGATCGCGGGCATTCACGCCGGGTTCGTGCAATTGACGGACGGGCGATTGATGGCCTTCGGCCGAGGCGACAACATCGACGGCCGGATGCCGATGAGTGTTTCGGACGACCTCGGCAAGAACTGGATCTACAGCGCCAGCCCCTTCCCGCCGATCGGCGGCGGGCAGCGACTGGTCGTTCTGCGGCTTCAGGAAGGGCCGGTCCTGTTCTGCTCGTTCGGGCGCGAAATCCGCTTCGTGGACGCCGCGGGGAACGAGCAGGTCGGCTCGGGGCTGTTTGCCGCCCTGTCGGCCGACGAGGGCCGGAGTTGGGAGATCAAGCGGCTGGTCACCGACGACGGGCCGGCGCGCGCGGTCGACGGCGGCGGGAACACGGGGCGGTTTACGATGAGCGCCCTGTCGGCCGAACCACGGGGCTACCTCTCGATCTGCCAAGCGGCCGACGGCGTGATCCACCTGATCTCGTCCAAACAACACTACGCGTTCAACCTTGCTTGGCTCCAGACGCCTCCGCCGGCGCCCCCGGAACCCGTCGAGCTGGATGTCAAAGCGAAACTTCAGACCGTGTATCCGATGGACCGGTTGCCCAGTCAGAGCGGCTGGCGCTACAATGGCACGAATGTGCCGGAGGCCGATGCCGTCACGGCAATCCCCGAGGGCATCCGACTGGTAACCGGACCCGGCCAGCGCGTGCGCTGGGTTGGCGAGCCGGACAAGCCGCTTGCGCCGGCCGATCCGAAACGCGGTCTGACGGCCGAGATCACGCTGCGAGTCACCCGCAATACGGCGGCCGACCGAGGCATCGATTTTGAAACGTATCTGCCCGAACTGGGACGCGGATTCATCACGATTACCACCTCGTCGGTCTTATGGCATGGCGACGGCGTCGAGCGGATCGCCGAAGGACTGGACAATGCGTCGGTCGCTCATACCTACCGGTTGGCCATGTCGCCCGACGGCCAGGTGCAGATCTTCCGCGACGGCCGGCCCCTGGCGGTTCGTCCGGCCGCCTCGCGTCGCGACGCGATGGCAGGCACGGAGGCCGCGCACCTCCAGTGGGGCGAGGGAGCCGGCGGAAGCGAGGCCGATGCGGTCGTCACCAGCTTGGCATACGACGCGGGCGGCGCCTACCGACCCGCAGATGCCCCAAAATGAACACCTGCACCGAAATGCCGGAGCCACTCATGAGATGCCGATTCGTCCCGTGGACGATCATTGCGGTCGTTGTCGGGTTTCCAGCGGCCGCGAAAGCTGCCTCGGCGTGCGATCCGGTGCTCGTCTGATCCATAACCAGTTCCGTGAGCCCGACGCGAGCATTCGCGTCGAGGTCTGTCCCGGTATCCCCAGCGATCAAGACATGATTCGATGAACAGCCATTTCACGCAACTTGACTGGGCCGTGCTCCTGGCGTACTTCGCCGCCACGATGTCGATCGGCTTCTACTTCTGGCGCAGAAGCCGCTCGACGGAAGGCTTTACGGTCGCGGGCCGGTCCCTGCCCGGGTGGGTCTGCGGGCTGTCGATCTTTGCCACCTACCTGAGCAGCATCAGCTACCTGGCGCTGCCCGGCAAGTCCTTTGCCGACAATTGGAATCCCTTTGTCTTTAGCCTCTCGATTCCGATCGCTACCTGGATTGCCGTGCGCTGGTTCCTGCCTTACTATCGCGCCAGCGGGGAAGTCTCGGCCTACGCCCTGCTTGAACACCGCTTCGGGGTCTGGGCCCGGCTCTATGCCAGCGTGTTCTACCTGCTGACGCAGATCGCCCGCATGGGCGTGGTCATGTACCTGATGGCCTTGCCCCTGGCCGTGATCTTCGGCTGGGACATCCGGCTGATCATCCTCGTCACCGGCGTTTCGGTGACGATCTATTCGTTCGTCGGCGGGATCATTGCCGTGATCTGGGCCGACGCGATCCAGGCCCTGGTGCTGATGGCCGGCGCCGTGATCTGCCTGGGCGTGATGATGTTCGGCGTGGAAGGGGGGCCGGCGGAGGTGGTTCGGGTGGCCGCCGCGCAAGGCAAGTTCAGCCTGGGAGAGTTCGGCGCCGGGGTCGAGCAAGGGACCGTGTGGTTCAACGGCGCAAACGCGACGTTCCTGGTCGTCTTGCTCTACGGTCTGTTCATCAACCTGCAGAATTTCGGCATCGATCAGAGCTATATCCAGCGCTATATCGCCTCCCGCAGCGACCGGGAAGCCCGCAAGAGCCTCTGGCTCGGTGCGGTGTTGTACGTCCCCGTCTCGGCCGTCTTCTTTCTGATCGGGACGACGCTGTTTGTCTTCTACCACTCCGATCAACACGAGCACGAACTTGCCGAGGTCAAAGCGTTGGTCGCCCGGCAGCGTCTGATGCAGGAGGGTGTCTATCCCCCGCAGTCCGACGTTCCTTTGGAATCGTCGCTGGCCGCCGACTACCAACAGCAGCTCGATGACCGCGCGGCCACGCTCAACGAGACGGCCATCGGCGACCGGGTGTTTCCGCATTTTATCGCCAAGCACTTGCCGCCGGGTTTGACCGGGTTGCTGATCGCGGCGGTCTTCGCGGCGGCGATGAGCACCGTTTCGACCAGCCTCAACTCCTCGGCCACGCTGCTGATGACCGACTATTACCGTCGATTCTTCAATCGCCAGGCGCGCGAGCGGCAATGTCTGCTGGCTCTGTACGCCAGCACGTTCGTGTGGGGCGCGTTGGGCACCGGCATGGCCCTGCTGCTGGTCAAGCTGACCGAAAGCGCTTTGGATATCTGGTGGACCTTGTCGGGCATCTTCGGCGGCGGCATGTGCGGCTTGTTCCTGCTGGGCATGATGAGCCGCCGGGCCAAGAATCCGGCCGCCGTGGCCGGAGTGATCGTCGGAGTGCTCGTGATCTTCTGGATGTCTTTTCCCAAGCTGATCGACTTCCTCCTCGCGCAAGCGGCGGGCGGCGTCGCTCACGGTTGGGGCCTCGCTCTGCGGCAGTCGGCGACCGGATGGAGGAGTCCCTTCCACGCCTTCATGGTCCCCGTCGTCGGCACCCTGGCGATTCTCCTGGTCGGCGTGCTGAGCAGTCGTTTTCATCGTGGCAACCAGCGCCGGCCGGAGGGAGACTTGCCCGATGCCTGACGAAATCCCCCAATTAGTCGGTCATCCGACTGTACGCGAGGCAGCGGCAAACCGGCGTCGATCCAGGATTCTTTACCGTCAGCAACTGCCTGGTGAACATGGTTTCGCCCGGGCAATACGAGACGCTCCTGTTGCGGCTGGATCGGAGACTGGCCGAGGCGTTTCGATCGTTTGGCATTCACAACTGCGCCTGGAACGCCAACCCTTACCTCTCGGCCTACGCCTCGCTGCCGAACGTGGCCTACGTCGACATGGGTTGGAACACCGATCTGCGGCGGGCGCGCGAGTTGTTTCCCCAGGCAAGGCGAGCCGTCATTTGGAAGAGGGCGGCCTCGCGCTGGATGACCTGACATCGAGTTACTTCGAGGGCGTCACGTGTCCCCTGGCCGAACGCGGACACAACCGGGATGGCAAGAAGGGAAGGCTCCAAGTCAACTATGGCCTCCTGACCAACCCATGGGGAATCCCGGTGGCGGTGTCCGTCTTCAAAGGCAACACGGGTGACCCAAAAACCTTGCTACCCCAGGTCGACAAGATACGGAAGGAGTTTCATCTCCAACAATTTGTGTTGGTCGGCGATCGCGGGATGATCACGCAGACTCAAATTGATGCCTTACGCGACATCCAGGGGTGCGGGTGGATTACCGCTTTGCGTCCCGAAACGATCAACAAGTTGCTGGCGGGTGGGGCGATTCAGCGAGGGTTATTCGATGAAGTCAATCTCTTTGAACTCACGCATCCCGACTTTCCCGGCGAGCGGCTGGTGGCCTGGGGCCGTAACCCCGATCTGGCCGAACGCCGCGCCCGGAAGCGTACCAGCATGCTCGAAGCGACGAGCGGCGAGTTGGAGCGTATCTCGCGAATGGTGAGCCGTGGCCATGTGCGTGGCGAAGAGGCCATCGGCAAGGAGGTGAAGAAGATCCTCAAGCAATACAAGATCGGCAAGCACTACAAGGTCGAAATCCGCGAGGATGGTTTTGACTACCAGCTCGACCGAGACGCACTGGCCGCCGAAGTGGCCAAGAACCACGGACATCCCCAAGACGCAGAAACGCAACTGGCTCGACTCGAGCCGCACATCGAAGCCATCGCCAAGAAGTTCGAGAAGCTCCAGCAACGGACCAAGCAAGGACAACTGCACGGCCGAGACGTGATCGGTGTCCGAGTCGGCAAGGTGGTCGACAAATACAAGATGTCCAAGCACATCGTGCTTCACATTACCGACGACTCCTTCACGTTCGAAATCAACCAAGAGTCCGTGAATGCGGAAGCCGCGCTCGATGGCATCTATGTGTTTCGCAGCGGTGCCGCCGCCAAGGCGATGGACGCCGACCAAACCGTGCGCAGCTACAAAATGTTGAGTAACGTCGAGCGTGCCTTTCGCTGTCTCAAGAGCATCGACTTACTGGTTCGCCCCATCCGCCATCGCCTGGAAAACCGAGTGAAAGCACACATCTTTCTGTGCATGCTGGCTTACTACGTCCAGTGGCACATGACCGAAGCCTGGCGTCCGCTGCTCTTCGCCGACGAGGATCAGGAAAGCAAGGCCTCGCGCGATGCCGTGGCTCCCGCAGAACGGTTGGACGCGGCGCTCAAAAAGGTCCCGTCCAAACAACTCGACGACCGTTCCGGCGTCCATTCCTTCCGCACGCTGCTGAACGATCTGGCTCGCATCGTCAGCAATCTCTGTCGCTGTCCCGGGCTCGGTCCTGAGGCCCCAACGTTCACCAAGACGACCACGCCCAACCCCCACCAATTACGAGCGCTCAATCTGCTCCAGTCCGTCAACGCGTAGGCAGAGCCTGCGCACTCAATTCGAGCAAAAACCCCAAGAAACACGGCAAAACCACGCGATTCAAGAAAGGAACTTCAGACTAGCTCAAGGCAAGTGCGCAAATGGGGACGTTTCCTTGGGAAGCAAGACCGGTCTGGAGAACGGTCCTGCGCCGCTTCCGTGAACGCGTACGGCCCTTGTTCACGGTTTCCTTTTCTCTCCGCTTTTTGCTTGCGGTGCGGTGGGCTGGCGCGCGGCGAAACGGCCGTTGGGTTTGCCAGGGTCGAAGTTCGCGTTCGGCGTGGGGAACTTGGCGTCCACTTGCCGCTGCCAGCGGTGGAGCTCGTCGCGCAGGGCGGCGGCACGGGCGGGCTCTGTGGGGGCGAGGTCGGACTGCTCACCGAGATCGGCGGCCAGGTTGAACAACTCGATGCGCTGATCCTCCAGCCATTCGATCAGTTTCCAATCGCCGCGCCGGACCGCGGCACTCGGTGCACCGCCTTGATTGCCGTAGTGCGGGTAGTGCCAAAACAACGCGCGTTCGGAGAATTCGCCGCCCTGAAACAGCGGCACGAGACTGCGGCCGTCGAGCACCCGATCGGACTCCGGCGGCGCGCCGGCGACTTCGAGCAGCGTGGGGAAAAAGTCCGGACTGCTCACCGGCTCGCTCACCACACTGCCGGCCTTGACCACGGTGGGCCAGCGGACGAGCAACGGCTCGCGAATGCCGCCTTCATAGATCCAGCCTTTGCCGGCGCGGAGCGGCAGGTTCGACGTGGGCCAGCCCTCGCTCGTCGATAGCCCGCCGTTGTCGCTGGTGAAGATCGCCAGTGTGTTCTCGCTCAGCCCGAGTTCGTCAAGTTTGGCGAGCACCTTGCCGACGGCAAGATCCATCGCTTCGACCATGCCCGCATAGACGGCGTGCTCCTGCACAAGCCGCACGTCGCGGGTGTCTTCGCGGCCCCAGTTCGCTTCGAGGCCGAGACGCTGGCGTTTCTCTTCGTACTTCTGCCGCAAGTCGTCCCGCGCCATGAGCGGCGTGTGGACGGAGTAAAAGGAGAGATAAGCGAAGAACGGGCGGTCCTTGTTCGCTTGGATGAAGTTCGCCGTTTCCGCCGCCAGCCGATCGGGCAGATGCTCGCCAGGCGGGCCGTCGGTCAGACGCGGATTGCCGTAAGGCGAAAAGTACCTGTTGCCGCCGTAAGGGCCGCCGCGGTCGATACCGCCCATGTTGATGTCAAAGCCCTGATTCTCGGGCCACCATCCTTCCGGCCCAAGATGCCACTTGCCGGCAAAGAACGTAGCGTACCCCGCGGCCTTCAGCGTCTTGGCCAGCGTGGGCGTGTCCAGCGCCAGCCGATCGGTGTAGGGAGCAGGTAACGACTTGGTGTTGCGTTTCCAATCCTCCGGCTTGACCGGCGCCCCGATGTAGTCCGTGATGCCCGTCCGTTGCGGCCACTGCCCGGTCATGATACTGGCCCGCGTCGGCGAGCACACCGGACAGGCCGCGTAGGCATCGGTGAACCGAGCCCCCTGCTGGGCCAGGCGATCGAGGTGCGGCGTCTCGTAGAACGTGCTCCCGTAACAGCCGAGGTCTCGCTGGCCGAGGTCATCGGCCAGGAAAAAAACGATATTCGGCTTGGCCGAACGCGCGGAATCCTCCGCCAAGGATGGCGTGTTCAGCAAACACCACGACGCGACAAACAGAAGAAGGTGCTTCATGGCTCGTTCCTAAAGCAGGTTTTTTTCGAAAAGGTGTCAGGATACGGGAAACGAACATGGACTGGCGATCACGGGAACGTCACCGTTCCCCACAAGTTCGGATACAACATGATCTCGCCGGGGATGTCCACTCTTGCTTGGAGATACTCACAACGAATGAAATCTCTCACGAAACGGGCTGACGTTCGTGCAAGGTATCCGCCGGTATCGTACCACGGTACAATCGTGGAAACAAGCAACCGCACCACCGGTCAAGGAACCCAGGAGATGATGGAACCTATCCGACAAGGCGCGCCGCCGATTATCGACGATTCCCCAGTACGCTCCAAGTTGAACGCCTCCGCGGATGATGATCCACGGATCATGCTGGCTGCCGAGCGGACTTTGCTGGCCTGGATCCGAACCGGCTTGGCGATGATGGGATTCGGCTTTTTGGTGGCTAAGTTCGGCTTGTTCTTGCGAGAGATGACGATCTTGCAGGGCGGTGAGCCGACTCAAACGCCCCGGCTTTCGCTGTGGATCGGCGCGTCCATGATCGTTTTGGGAGTCGTCGTTAACTTCTTGGCGGGCGTGGAACATATCAGGTTCACACGCCACTGGCAGCAGATGGCGGCGCGCTATGAACTGCGGTACGGGATGGGCGTCGCCAGCGCCATGGTGCTGGCAGCGGTCGGGATCCTGATGGTCGCGCATCTGGTTTCCGTGTAGCAACGCTCACGAAGTAACTTCCCCCATTTGCGGCTCGACCCCGCTCCCCAACCCTCTCCCCAGAGTACTGGGGTGAGGGAACTGTTTCGTGGCCGTTCCTAACGGCAATTCGGGGGCAGAAACAGCTCGCGAATGGTTGCGGGCATGACCGCGCGGGGCCGAATCACAGGATGTGTTTCGGCCGCACGCGTTACGCTTTGTTCGCGGCACTCAGAACCAAATCCGTGGCGGTCGCGCCGCTGAATCCTGCGCTGACGCCATCTGCGATATCATCCAGGGCATCGCTGAGCGCCACGTCCAGCAACTCGCCCGTCTCGCTGCCGATCCGCTGGAACCATGCATCCTGTTGCGAACCGGCTGCCGGGGCACCGACCATCGCCGGCCACACCGGCTCGTCGCTCGGGGACGTTGCCGAGGACGCGACTGAACCTTGCCGCGTGGCAGTGGCCGCCTGGCCCGTCGCTCGCGCAAACTGGGTGTAATCGGGAACCGCCAGCAACGGCAGGGCGGCGACCGCCGTCGGCAGCATCTGCGCCAACGGCGCGGCGTCGGGCAGCATGGCGTCTTCACCTTCTGCCCCACTCTGAGCGGCGCTGTTCAGGATGTTCACGATAATCAGAACATCCTGGGCACTGACGCGCCCATCGCCGTTGACGTCGTAGTAAAACTCTGGAGTTGCCGGCGGGGTGGGATCCGGCGGCAACGGAGCATAACCGAGACCGGGGTCAACGTTGCTGTTGATGTAGTTGATCACGATCAACGCATCGATCGGCGTGACTTGGCCGGACTTGTTAACGTCGGCGGCCAGAACCGGATTTTGGAAGTCTGGAACCGCGGTAATCGTAATCGTCACCGTAGCCGGCAACGACTCGAAGCCTTCGTTGTCTCGGACCGTGTAGCGGAACGAATCGCTACCAAAGTAGTTGGCGTTCGGCAGGTACGTAACGATCCCGTTGTTGATACTCAGGATCTGGCCGTGGCTTGGGCCGCTGCCCGGCACCACCGTCACGCTGGCGGGAACGATCGCTCCGTCCGGGTCGCTGTCGTTGGCGATCACGTTGATCGCGACCTGCTGGTCTTCTTTCGTCGTCGCCGTGTCGTCGCGTGCAATCGGCAGCGAGTTGACGATCACTGCAAAGGTGTCGGTCACCGTGCGACCGGTCGAATCGGTGGCGCGGACCGTGATTTCCGATCGTCCGAACTGTCCTGCACCCAGCTGCAACGTCAGGATCGACGTCGCCGCGTTCAAGGTGCCGCTGGTGACCAGGTTCGGGTTGGTGTTGCCCGTGGCATGGTTGTACGACAGCGTCAACGAATCATGGGGCAGGTCCGGGTCGTCGAAAACGCCCGTCAAATTGACGGTGATCGTCGTCGTGGTTCCCAATTGCACCACTTGATCCGGCACCGGATTGGCCACGAACGGCGAATCCGGCACGGGACGAACGGTGACCACGAATTCGTCTTCGGCGAAGGCCAGTCCATCCGAGGCCCGCACGCGAATCGTCGTCGAGCGATTGCTCTGGTTAGGCAGATAACGCAAGGTCAAACGGGTTCCGGTGATCGACGTAGCGACCAGCGTCGGATCGCTGTTGCCCACCACCGTTAGCGTCAACATCACATTGTCCACATCTCCAAACACGCCGGGGAAGAGTTCAATGAGCGTGTCCGGCGAGTCCTCGTCCACCGAGAAATCGGCGATCGGATTGGCGACGAACGGGGGATCGTTGACCGACGTCACAACGATGGTGGTGGAAGCGATTGCCGTCTGAGGTCCGCCCGATCCGGTGTTGCCCCGGTCGTCAGCCGTCACGAACAACGTATCGGTACCATACCAGTCTTGATTACCCAGGTACGTCACGCCGTTGGGATCGGCCAGCGTTGTTGCGATGGAGTTGACGGGGCCGACCAGCGTCACCCGATTGGTGCCGCTGCCGGAAACGATCAGATTACCGGGGACGGAGCCGCCGATCGTCAGCCTGCCATTGTTGACTTGCAGGACGACCGAAATGTTCGCATCCCGGGAATCGACATCGACCACACGAATCGCACGCGGTCCGGTCAACACCAGAGGTACATCCTCCAGGGTGGTCAGTCCGGTCGGCAAGGTGATCTGCGGCGGATCGTTCACGCCGCTGATCGTGAACGTCAGCGTGGCTCGGCTGGTCTGCTCGTCGGGCGGCACCGTTCCCGGCGGGCCGGGATCGTGGATGGTGACCGTCAAGACGTCGGTGCCATCGAAGTTCGGGGCACCTTGAAACATCACGCCGTTGGAGGCCGCCAGCGTGGCTTGAACCTGTCTACCGGTACCCTGGAGCACGACCGTTCCGGATGGACTGCCCGTGATTCCCCCTGCGGGGATGCCGTTGGGGACATTCGGCGAGACCGTGAAAAGACCCAAGTCCGCGTGCAGCGTCACTGTCCAGATGATGGTATTGTCGTTGATCTCGGCGTCATTCACCAGGATCGGCAACGCCACCGGCGTGTCCTCGATGATCTGGCTGGGCGCCAAGATCTGAATCGTCGGGGCATCGTTGATCGGAGTGATGTTGATCGTAACCGTAGCGAGGTCCTCACCCCTGATCGGACCGGTGTTGATCACACCCGCCACTTGATCGACCACGCGAATCAACAACCGCTCCTGCCCAGGCGTGGTGGTGTAGAAGTTCGGGTTTCCGCGGTAGACAACGCCATTGGCAGCAAATGTCGCATTCAGTTGTTCCTGAGTGCCAATCAGGGAAACGGCGGTGCTGCCGTTGCCCATCACATTGGCTGCAGTTACGCCGCCGGGGACGGCGGTCTGAATCGTGAGTGTGCCAAAGAAGACTTGCAGGGTCATTTCCAGCAGGCCCGTACCTTCCGCGGCATCGACGTCAAACACCTGAACTTGCAACGGCAGATTCGCGTCCTCATTTACGGTCACGCTCGTACTCGGCACCGTGAGCACCGGTGGATCGTTGACGGCAACGATCGTCACCGTGACGGTCCCCTGAACCGTCAGCGGGTTCGCTGCCGGCGTGCCGGCCGCCGCATCGGTGTTGCCGCGATCGTTGACATGAACCACGATCCTGTCCGTGCCGTTGTAGTTTGGATCGGGCATGTATTGGACGCCCGTGACGGCAGACAGCGTCGCGTTGATCGCCGCCAGCGGGGCGGTGAACTGGACGGTGCTGCCACTATTGCCCGCGGTGAAATCGGCGAGCGACAGCCCGAAAGCGGTACTGACCGTCAGTACGCCGTGGCTCGCGGACAGGGTGACTGTCAGCCTGCCGTCTCCTGGCGCCTCATTCACGTCGATATCCACGACGGCGTTCGCGGGCCACCTGACAAAGGTCGCGGTGTCTTCCGCAGTCAACGGTTGCGGCGGAACCGCTGGCGGTACGGTCCACGGTAACTGCGGCGGATCGTTGACGGCGATCACCGTGATCGACACGGTGGCGGTCGTCGGCGGTACGATGCCGCCCGTGTTGCCTTTGTCATCCGCCGTGATCGTCAGCGCATCCGGCCCATTGTAGTTCAACGTGGGCTGGTACTTGAGTCCCGTCAGCGCCGACAGGGTCGCGTTGATCTGGATGGGCCCAGCCTTGTCGATCGTGACAAAAGCCGTCCCATTCCCGGTTACGTTGGTCGCCCGCAGGCCTCCGGGAATGGTCAAGTCGAGGGTCAACGTTCCGTGACTGACCCGCAGGTCTACCTTGAGTTCGCCCGTGCCTTCGTTGACATCGACGTCCGTGACGGCAATTCCTTGGACGAAAAATGGCTGCGTGGGAGCGGGGTCTTCGTGGAGGATTTGCACGCCCGGAACGGTGATCACTGGCGGATCGTTTACCGGGGCGACTGCCACAGGGATCGTTGCTGTCGACACGCGGGCCGGCGGCGGCCAATTGCCCAAATCGTTCGCCGTCACCGTTACCGTGTCGGCGCCGTTCAGGTTCGGCAGTCCCTGATACGTGATCCCCACGCTCAGCAAGGCGTTGATCGCAGTCAAGTCGCCGGTCAGGGTCACGGTCTGGGCCCCGTTGTTGGCCACCGTAACGCTCGGCGCGACAGCTTGGTTCACCTGGATGGTACCGCGTCCGGCGGACAGGGTCACTGTCATCTGCCCGCTGCCGGTGCCGGGCGGATCGATGGTCGTTTCGTTGATGTCCACATCGCTGATGGAAATCCCGGTCAAGACTTTCGGCTGGTCCTCAATCGCGTTTTGGGGACCGATTGGAATGGAGATGACCGGCGCGTCGTTGACCGGTCGGACGGTAATCGTCAAGGTTTCCGTCGTGATCTGCGGCCCGTTGGGCGGAACCGGCGTGGCCGGGCTCTTGCCTTCGTCATTGGCGGTAATGCTGAACAGCACTTGTCCGCTGGCGTTGAGGGCTCCGCGGTACTTCAATCCGTCCGGATGCGCGAGCATCGTGTTGATGTCCGTCAGCCTGCCGCGAACAGTCACGTTGCTGCCGGGACTGCCGGTCACGGCCAAAGCGGGCACGATCGCCGTGTTGACGGTAAGGGAGCCAGATTGCGTGCTCGGAGCGAGCGGAGTCACCGACAAGGTGACCGTGATGACGCCGTCAGCCCCGCCTTCGGTCACGTCCGGGTCGGTGATCACGACGGCGGGAATCCGTAAATCGGTGTCTTCATTAACCTCCAGATTCCCCGGCAGCGAAATCTGCGGCGGATCGTTTACCGCGAGGACGGTGATCGTGACCCGTCCGACACCCGACGCGGGCGGACCGCCGGTGTTGCCCAAATCGTTGGCCAGAATCGTCAACACATCCTGGCCATTGGTGTTCAGCGTTCCACGGTAGTTCACGAACGAATCGAGCAGGCTGTTGATGGCGACCAGCGTCCCGCTCAGGTTGACCTGCGCCGTGCCGTTGCCCATGATCACTGGGGCTCCCGGAACATTGGAATCGAGAGTGATCGTGCCACGGCCCACCGAGAACTGGACGGAGATCACGGCCCCGCCGGCATCGGCGTCGGTGATGGTAATTGATCCCAAGTCTCGCAGGTTCAGGACTTCGTCCTCCCAAACCGTCGCGGTGGCAACGGGCAGATGAACCACGGGGGGATCGTTGACCTCATTGACGTACATCGTCACCTGCTGCGTATCCGATTGGGCACCTCCGCTGCCCGATGCACCTCCGTCGTTGGCGACGAAAGTCAGGATTTCGTACTTCGGATTGACCGGATTGCCGCCAAAGTCGGCCGGCGGCAGATAGCTCCACCCGCCTGACGTGCTCAGGGTCGCGGCGATCTGCGCCACCGGCGCAGTGATCGTCACCAGCGATGAACTGTTCCCAGCTACCTGAGTGCTCGGATCGACGCCGCCCGTCACCGCCTTGATGGTCAGGATGCCGTTGGGCAACAGACCGTCGCTACGGCCGGTCACTGTCAACGTGACGGTGATCGGGATCGCCGCGGAATCCACGTCCACCAGATTGAATCCGCTCAAGGGCAATTCCGCGTCCTCGTTCGCCGTGAGGGTCGTCGGAGCCGTGATCGCGGGCGCATCGTTCACGGCTGCCACCGCGACGGTGAACGCCGCGGTTGCCGTTTGCGCGGGCGGTGGCCAGTTGCCCAGATCGTCGGCGGTTACCGTCACGACGTCGTTGCCGTTCAGGTCTTGCAGTCCGAGGTAGGTAACGCCTGCGGCGAGGATCGCGTTGATGTCCGTCAGCGATCCGAAGAGGGTGACAAACGTGGTGGCATTATTCGTCACGGTCACCATCGGCCAGGTCGCTTCGTTGACCTTCAGAGTGCCCCGAGCGGCCGACAGGGTGACCAGGATTTCGCCCGTGCCCGTCCCGGTACTGGTCGTCTCCGCGATGTCGACATCGACGATGGAAATGCTGTAGATTACCAGCGGCAGGTCCTCCGTCGCCGACAGCGTGCCGGGGACGCTGATGGTCGGAGCGTCGTTCAGCGGGGCGATCGAAATCGGAATCAGTGCAACAGCCTGTTGCGCGCCGCCGGTACCCGAGTTGCCAAGATCATCGGCCACGATCGTCAGGCGATCGGTGCCGTTGTAATGCAGGGGATTGTTCACGTAGATCAGGCCACTGGGGTTGGCCAGCGTGTTGTTGATTTGAGCCAAGGTACCACGGAGGATCACGCGGTCCGTATTGTTGCCGACGATCCCGCCGGGCAACAGAGTCGGCCAGACCGCAAGCCGACCATGCAGCACGGACAGCGTGACTTCGATGGTCGCCCCGGCCGCGTCCGGATCCACAATCTGCAGACCGGCGATGGTCAGCGGAACATCTTCGTCGGTGCTCAACTGGGTGGGACCCACAATGGTTGGCGGATCGTTCGAGATAATTTCCACACGATAGTCTTCGACTTCACCGTCGATCGCCAATCCGGTGGGCGCCAAACCGCCTTCGCTGCCGAACCGGAAGCGGGCGTAGGTCACGCCGGCGCCCGTCGCTGCCGGGATCGAGAACGTCAGTTGGTTCGCTCCTGCCTTGACCGGGACGCTATGGAAAATGTGCTCGTATTGATCGTTCCAATCGCCGTCGCCGTTCAGGTCGAGCCAGCCGTCCAGGTAGCCGTCGCGCGAAGCGAACACGGTGATGGGTACGGTGGCCCCCGGAGTCAGCACGCTGTCGAAACGGACGCCGTCGTCGTCATCTCCGTCCAGGGCGATCACCCCGCCGCCCAGATGGACGACGTTCAGCGCGTAGCCGGAATTTCGAATCGCGGCCACCATCGCTTCGGCGATGTCGGCGCCCGTGCTGGTCACCTGGAATGGAACGGTCAGGTTCCCGGGGATCGCTTGCCCATTGGCGTCGAATTCGAACCGCCGCACGCCCAAGCTGTCGATCAAGTGAAAGGTATGGCCGTCCAGGACGCCACCCGGCGAGCCGTAGGCGCTGAGCGCCAAGGTCGAACTCGCAGCCACCGTTCCGTTTCCGCCGATTTGGATATTGCCGGAGCCGACGTTCTTGGGCACAAGTCCGGCGGTGTTGCTCAAGCCGCCGTTCGCAATCGCTTGTTCCACCGCTGCGATCATTGCGTTGGCGATGTCATTGGCGGAGAACGACGTGTGTACCGGCACGGCGACGGCGCCGACGGTGCCGAGGTCGGCGGGGTCGTTGAAGTCAAATTCGAAGGTCACAACGCTCAGACCGTCGCTGACCTTGAACGTCTGCCCGTCCCGCACGGCCGTTCGCTGTTGCAAGCCGCTGGCCGAGGCGTCCAGGCTGTGCCGGATTCCCGCGTGCAGGTCGACTAGCACGAAGCTGGGGTCGGACACGGTGTCGACCGTTGGCGCCAAATCGCTGAGCACCCCTTGATCGACCGCCAGTTGGATGGCGGCTCGAATCGACTCGGCGACGGCGGGGCCCGAACTGAGGGCGCTGACCGCCACGCGGCGAGCCCCGGGCGTCACCAGCGTGCTGTTCGTATCGAACTCGAACACGACCGCGCTGACGCCGTCGACGATCGTGAAGGTCTGGCCATCCGCGACGTCGCCCCCGGCGGTTTTACGAACCAGCATGGTCAGGTTGGGCGTAAGCTGGAAGCCAAGTCCGGCCGCCGGCACCGTCAGCGTTAGGGGCGTCTGGCTGGCGTAGGTCAGCGTGCTGTTGCGGAAATCGATCGTGTGACTGGCGGTGCCGCGCACGTGCAAGCTGCCATCGCCGAGGTCCGTCAGCGTAACCGCCGGACTGTGCAACGTCGGGTGCAACCGCTGGGCATTCAGGACGGCGGCCTGAAGCTTCTGAGCGACCGTCGCGGCGTCGTCGCCCGGCAGGAGCGAAACCGCAAAATTGCCCGCCGCTACCGTGCCGTCGTGATCGAATTCGAAGATCCAAGGGACGACGTCCACCCCGTCGGAAATGGTCACTGTGTCACCATCTTCGATCTGGTAGCCGGCAGCCGCAGTGATCTGGTAACGAGGCAGCCCGGCCAGGGTCAGGTATCGGCTGGTCGTTTCGATGCGATGCAACGGCTGGCCCCCCAGGAACACCGTCCCGGCGCCCAGGTGCGCGGGCGTCAGCCCGAGATTCGTCGCCTGCACGGCTGCGACCAGCGCCTCGGCGATCTGCGGCAACGTGGCGCCGGCATCGTATTCTACCGCACGGACGGTGGCGATCCCCGTGTCGTCGCGAAGCGGATCGAGGATTCCATTGCGTCCCCGGTCGAAGACAAATCGGGTCGTCGCCCCGCCTGTGGTGAGGTCGAAGTATCGGGTGTCCAACACATCACCGGGGTTGGCCACGTCAGGCAACTGGACCGTCGTCGGCGAGTTGCCTTGCAGCGTCAGCGTGCTGTCGCGAAGATCCACGGAGTGATCCAAGTCGTCGCCGAATCCGCCGGGGATGATCTGCGCCTGATACTCGCCGTCGACGCGACTGCCCAGATACCAACCCGCGGCGAGTACGTGCCGGGCGCCGTCCTCTTCGAACAGCGTGGGGTACTGCGCGGGCCGATTGGGCACCCGGGCGTCGCCAAAGTCCAACATCGCGCCGGGCATCAGAATCGTAAACCGCGTCTCACCCGTGAATTGGTTGGCCTTCAGCCAGTTGCCTGGCAGATCCTGAATGGCGCGGAGGAAGTAGTTCGAGACGCCGGTGATGTTGGTCAGTCCGGCGATATAGTCAACGGGCTGGCTCGCGGCAGTCCGGAAATCCACGAACAGCGTGTTGCCGCCTCGCAACGCAGCTTTCGTGTTCGTCAGCGGGCTGTCGTTGATGGCCTTGACGATCACTTCGGCGAACATCTCACCGCTGAACTGGCTCCACGGCTCGAACGGCAAGCGAATCGCCCCGCCGGGAATTCCGGTCAACGAGAGGCTATCTCGCGGCGGGAAGGAATCCGCGGGCAAAACCGTGATGTGCTGCGATGTGTCCTGCAACTCGATCACGCCTTGGCCCACGTACTGGACGTTGGGCAGTCCCAGCAGCGGCTGCGACCTGATCGCCGCCACCGTACTGGTGCCGATCTGGTCGTTGTCGCTGGTCACCGTGAACAAGATCGGCACGTTGGTCGGGGAGGACACCCGGGCATCGCTGTCGTACTCAAAGACGCGGATCACGCCGTTGTATTCGATCGAGAACGTCTCGCCGTCGGCCAATCGCCCACCGGAGGCCGTAAGCGTCGGCGCCCGGGACGCATCAAGGGTGTGGTAGCCATTGGCCCCAGCCAACATCACAACTCCGCCCGGAGCGAGCGTCGGCCGCAGCACGGCGCCGGCGTTGTAGCCCGGCAAAACAAGATTCTCGATCGCGTCCTTGATTGCCTGAGCGATCGCATCGGGGGTGTCCAAGGAACTGAAATTGACCAGTTGGTCCGTGGCCGGATCCGTGGCGCCGCCCGCGGAATTAAACTCGAACTGCAGCAAACGCTCGGCCGGCGACAGCGAGGCGTCGAAGATCTGGAACACGTCGCCGTCGTTGATGGCGGCACCGCCCGCCGTGGGAACGGTCAGGGTCAAGACCGGCGGCAGGAGAAGCCGGGTGGACGGCGTCACGAAAGGTTCGCTCCGCAACGACAAGCTGGGGCTGGCATCCAGGTCCACGCCATGCAAGATGGTGCCGCCCAAGAAGACCAAGCCGTCCTCCAAGTGCTTGGCATCGGGCAGATCCAGCGGAAGCGCCGTCGCAATCGCGAAGGCAATTCGCGCCGCGATTTCCTCGTGCGTGTCTCCGTACGAGAAAGGAATGATGACATTGCCCGGCTGCGTCGTGCCCTCGCGGTCCAACTCAAAACGCACCTGAATCGGCGGCGTCCCGGGGTTCGCGTCGTTGTCGAACGAGACCACGAACACTTCCGGGGCCAGCGGTCTGTCCGAGATCGGCTGCGACACATAGCCCTCAACCAGCCTGCTCGTCTCCGGGGCGATCACGGTCTGATCGCCTTGATGAATATGGATCAAGCCGTTGCCGACATGCTGCAACCCCTGCAGCAAGCCGTCCAAGGGCGTGCCCAGCACGGCTGCAACAATCTGGTCTGCCACAAACTCTGGCGTCGCGGGGATCGGACCGGTTGGAATCGCCACGCGCACGTTGCCTGGAATGACGCTGGGAATGAGACTCGTATCGAATTCGAAGCGAACGACCGTCGCCGGTCCTGTCGCGGGCGAGTAGGTGATGGTAAACGTCTGCCCATCGAAGACGTTGGCCACGTCGGGACTGCCTGCCACGGACGGGACCGCCAGCGAAAGAATCGTAGCCGGTTGTCCGAGATTGCCGGGCTTGGTGTTCAGCGTGTAATGTTCCGGAGCACCCAGATGAACTCGCCCGCCGCCAACGTTCTTGGCATCCAGTACCAGTCCGGCCGCGATCGCCTCGGGGCTGCGCAAGGCCGCCACGATGGCGTCGGCGATCTCGTCCTGGCTGCTGCCTAGCACGAAGGGCACCTTGAGGTTGCCGGGCAGTACAAAGTCGTTGACGTCCAACTCGAAAACGACCGGCAGATTGGCCGGATTGCCGGCGTTGCGAATGATGAACCGCTGCCCGTCCGACAGTCCGGCGACCGGCACCTGAATGGACAGCGAATGCGGCACTTGGATGGTGTACCCGCTGTCATACTCGAAACGGACACGAATGCCCGCGTCGTCGGTGATATCGAAATACGAACCGTCCAAATCCGGCGTTCCGGTGGGAGCGTTGATCACGTACCGGTCGCGGTTGTTCAGTCGGATAACGTAGACCTTGTCGTCCGCCCACAGGCCTGCGGTCGGCGTCAAGCGAATGGTGTTGCGGGTCGGGTCATACCGGTAGGTGTAGTCAATGCCTTCCTCCAGGAAGACGCCGTTGGCAAACACGGTCACGGCCGCGCCCGGCAAGCGTCCTTCCGGGCCCATCGGACCGAGCACGGTGGCATCATTGACACCCACGCCGGGGAAGGGATCGGCCGCTTCAAAACCATCGACGACCTGGATCAGGAAATGATCGTACGAACCGCCGGTCAGCTGCACGACGGTCGTGGTGGGATCGATATCGAGCCCGCTGGCATCGTCATCACGCGGGTTCAACAGCACGGCGGCCGGCCCGACGAAATCGCTGCGGTCCAGCGAGCCGCGGTCCTTGAACACATCCGCCCCTTGCCCCTGCGGCGGGGAGACGTTGGGATCGTCGATTCGCAACTGGCCCGTCATGTCGCGCAGCGGAGCCAGAATCGGCGAATTCGAGATTCCCATGGCGGCCTTGACCGTAATGAATTGCGGCCGGTCTTCGAGCGAGTCCACCGAGCTGTCGATCGACCTCGCCTGCGGCGCCGGGAAGAAATTCCGGCCCCCAGCGTTGACAAACAATGGGGCGGTATTCGAGAGCGGGATATTGAAATCCGCCGTATCGGGGCGAGCCGCCGTCTGTTCCTCGGGATTGATCAGCGAACCGGGCCATTGCGTGTTGCCCAGCGAATACCGCCAATTACCCATCTGCGCAGCGGTTTGAGATGCATTGATCGGCGCGCTGTGCTGGAAGATCTGGGCGCCGACGATTGCCGTGCGCGGGCTTGAATTCGACAGTGGCAGCTGGTTCTCCGTCTCCACCACCCCGTTTCGCGTGTTGGAAATGACGTTGTTCAACAGCGTAGGAGTCGCCTCTTCGCTGATCAGAATCCCTGTCTCGCGAAGCACCTGGCTGTCGACGTTGTTTTGGTTCACGATCGGCGACAGCACGTTTCCGGGACCGCCGATCTGCACGATCTTTGCGGCGCCGTAAATCTCCACGTACCGGCGTCCGTCAGCTTGGTTCCGCTGGCCCCACTGCGTTCGCGGGTTGTTGGGATAAGGGGTGAACCCCAGAAAGTCCTCGGGATCGCCAAAGTCTTCGGTCGTGATGCCGCGCAGGCCCGTATTGCGGAACAGATTTCGAACCTCAACCGCCATCACCGGAGTGTTGGCCCGCGGGTCACCGGTGCCCGTGTAACTGAGGGTCCTCGTATTTCCATCGACATCCGTGACCTCCCAGGTCGCCGACTGGCCGAATAGAGGCTGTGTGTCGATGACCCAAGTCCGCGGCGCCAGAACATTGAGAGCGATGGAGTAATTGCCGTCGGCAGAGGGCGACTGGCGGCCTCCCAAACTCAACGGACTGTACGAGTCATTTCCGGGACCGCTAACCGCCACAAAGTACGTTCCACCTTCTCGGGCATAGTTATAACCGGCCCGAACGGCTGGCGGATCGGCGACGTAGAACTCGATCGTGACCTGGTTGCCGTTGACGGTATATCGCGGCACGCCGCGAGCCGTACCGCTGCCATCGGCGACGAACTCCTCGCCGCGTTCGTTGAACAGCCGCAAGACGGGCGCGAACTCGTCGCCCGTAACGGCGATCTGAACCTGATCACCGATGTCCATTTGGAATTGGTAGAAATCGACGTCCCACAGCGGATTCTGGGGAAAGCTGAGGCTGTTCCCGAGCCGCACGTTGCTGGCCGTGAAACGTTCGGGACTGGCTTGGCGGCCCTGCCGCGTGTCGACCGCGTTGAAGATGGTGTCGTTCGGCTCGGCAATGGAATCCGGGAAAAACGATGCATTCCCGTCGTTACCCACGATCGTATTATTGACGATCCGGCCGAACGGCTGCGCGGATTGGCCGATCGACGTCACGCGCGGGGTGATCGCGAACGGAGAATGGTTTGTCAGTACCTCGAAATCTCGAGCGTGGTCGACGTAGGCGGCACGATAACTTCCCCCACTCAGGGACATCTCTCCCGCGAGACGGGCGTTCCCCACGTTGGCTTCGGCGACCAGTGTTGTCCCGTTGGTGACGAGAATGCTCCGCGTGATGGCATTCTGGATGGCGCTGGCCAATTGTGCCTGCGTGCTTGCCGGATAATCGACGACGCTCACCATCGAGTAGTAGATGGGCACCCGTCCCGGCGTCCAGCCGTTACCGTGCTGGGGGTTGGCAGGACAGGCCCCGATGGCTGAGTGCTGCGACAAATCCTCGAATTCAAACTCGACCGTCGTCCGGCCCACCGTGACGGAAAATGCGTCCCCGTCGCAAATATAATCTTCCCCGGCGTTGTCTCGCGGGATCAACTCATAAGGCCGCAGATCACCGCTGAAGTGAATGCCTCCCAAGCCCTCGCCGTAGATCGTGTTGTTGACGATCGTTGCCCCCGGCGCGACTCCGCCGGCCGCTCCGGTTCCCGCCCGATTGTTCAGTTCTAACAGGTTTCGCACGGGGCCCATGTGCGACTGCGCCAGTCGCGGAGCTTGGCTGGAAAAGACGACGTCGCGGGAGTCGATATCGCGCAGGCCCGCGTCGGCGACGATGCCGAAATCCGCGGACAGCGTGATCGTATTGGAATGAATCAACGTCTGGCCTTGATGACGGAAGTGGTTCGCATCGCCAAAGCCGTCATGTAGCACGCCAATTAGTCCGACTGGGGCGGGGGCCGGGTTCACCGCGCCCAGCGTGCCGGCTTCGATGAACACCGCACTATCTACCAGACGGTTTCCAGCGTCCGCGATGGCAAACTTGATCTCGTATTGTCGGCCCGCCACAACGTCAAACTGGGTCGTGAACACGTCCGTAAAACCGTCGTAACCGAACTCGCCCAAGTACCTGCCGCCTTCCCGTATGTCGTTGTTGTTGTACAACAGCGGCCGGGTGGCGCCGGCGCCCAACGGATTGCCGCCATTGACCGTCGCCCGCGACACGGGGGTCGTGGTGCCAGGAATCAGCGCCACGTTGCGAGCCGGCGTACCCGCCGAGATGTCCCGGACGAAGACCGCCATAACATCGGGCTGCGCCGCCGTTCCGACCTGTTCGTTGTACTCCTCGGATGCGAACACGAAGTTGAAATAGGCCAGTCCCGAGTAATCGGCGAGGACCGAGAATTTTAGCGACGTGCTGTCCTGGGTCTTTCGTGCCACCGGTTCGAGCGGCAAGAACTCGCTGTCCAAGTCGACATCGCCCAGCATCGAGGCGTCCCCCGACGAAGCGTTCGACCTGTTGGGACCGGTGGCCACCGAGGCTTTCCCCGTGGTCAGGAGGATGCCGGTATCCATGCCAATCGACCACAAGCCGCCGTGGAACACGCCCGCGGATGTGAAGGTGCCGTCCGTCGCGTCGACTCCGCCGACGAATGCGGCATCTCCCACCGGCGTCAGGCCCGTCCCCAGGACTTGCCCTCGCAACATGTTGCCGAATGCGGCTGGATCTGTCAGCGCGGACTTATCGACGCTCACCACCGTCCGCTCGGCCCGGATGGCAAAATCGCCCACGGCGTTGCCGAACAGGTTGATTCTGTTGTCGCGACTGCCGCTGCCCGTAGCGGTGCCGTCCGACAAGGCCGCCTGCAATTTCAGTTGGCTCTGCACGGAGGGACTATTGATGGCATTGCGAATCGCGGCGGCGATGACGTAATCCGGATCGCTCGCCTGGAAAGGTACGCGAACATGCCCCGGTTGCACTACGCCGTTGGTCACCAAGTCGAATTCAAATGTCAATGCGCCGGCCCCGTCCCCGAGCCTGAATGTCTGGCCATCGGTCAAGGCGCTGCCCGCCGGCGCGATCAGGGTCGTTTGCTGGGCCTGCCGGTCATTGGTGTCATAGGTGTCGTTCAGAATCAGCGCCGGCACCGTCGCAAACCCCACCCGGGTCTGGACCGAGGTTCCATAGTCGGTCGCCTTGCGCAGCTCCAGCTGGTACGGGCCGTTGAGCACGCGGCCCGTCGTGTTGTAGCCCGGCCGGTTCGTGAAGCTGGGATTTGCCTGAGCCCCAGTGATCATCTCGCCCCGTTCGGCGAAGCCGATGATCACGTCGTCGATGTGGACGCCCATGCGTCCCGCAGGCACGGCTGCGTCCGCCGCGCGGAATTCGTACCGCAGCTTTAGTAAGTCCTGGCCGGCAAACGGCGCCAAGCTCACGCGGGCTTGCCGCCAGATGTCGTCGTTCGTCAAGCCGATGACGGCACCGGTGATGTCGGTCGAGTCACTCGACGCGACCAATTGCTCCGTGCCGTCTCGCCGCTGGACATACACGCGGAAGTAATCGCCCGAGTCCGCATCCAAACGGTAGTTGAAGTACAGCACCGGGAGGTCCTGGGCAGAGTAGTTCATCAAGCTGAAGCCGTTGGACGTCAGGCTGCCGTTCGGGATGCCTCCGCCCACTGGAGCGTAACTGCCCGTGTCTTCACGGCCGAAATAGAACGTCGCCCCGCCCTGCCCCACGGTCGTGACCGACGGATGATCTTCAATCGACAATTGCAGCGTGTACGTGCCGCCGTTGCGAACCGGAGTTCCACTGATGCCGCCTGCCAATCCGATCGACGGCGAACCGGCCACACCGATGACATACGTGCCCGCTGCCGGGAACGTGTATTCGATGTAAGGATCGGACGAGCTGGTGCTTCCGCCAGCACCCCAAGTTGGCAGGGACAGGCTGCTGAAGTCCAGCAGGTTTCCGGCGGAGCTATACAGGAAGATCCGAGTATCGACGTCCGTCAGCGGATTCCCGGTGACACCGTAGTCGATATCGAAGATCCCTCTGGCACCGGCACGTGGCACAACGAAGGAGAAATAGTCGAAGCTGTCGTTGCCAACGGCAGTGACAGTCAAGTGGGGAATCGTCGTGGAAGTATTTCCGAACCTGTCCCCAATGTCCGGGTTGTTGTCCAACGTCCAAATGTAGCCCTCCAGGCTTTGTGCGGACGACAACGTGTCGTTGGGATCGATCTTGCCGGCCGTTCCCGCCCCGGCGACGCCTAAACGGCTGCCGTCGAATGCGGGCGTCAAACCGTGACCAGCAGTCGTTGCTTCGCGATTGGAAACGTGCCACAAATTGGTCGGCGAAAGCGTCGTGCCAACAAACGCCGGATCCAACAACACGGGAACGACAGGCGGCAGAGCCGTCGCGCCGCCGAACGAGCCGATACGGTCCTCGGCGATTCGGATTACCGAATTGATCGGCTCCAAACGCACCGCTGGATTGTTCAGGAGTTCATCGGGCAGCAAGCGATCCGAGGTGACCGCAACGTAGTAAGTGCCCTGCGGCATCTCCACCGCCCCGATGAACGGATCCAGTTCCCCGACCGTGCCGCGAGACAAATCGTACATGCCAGACTGGTCCAGCGAGTTCACAACGGGCGCGGGCCGGTCCTCGGCGATGTTCGAGTCCCGTCCGATCAAGATCGGACGGCCCGACTGGTCGAAGACAGTCAAAGTCGTGTTCGGGCGGCTCAAACCATCCGCATAGTCGATGTCGAAAACCATCGCGGCGTGATGCGCAGAGGGATTGGAGATTGCCTCGTAGGTCACGTCAAATTTGTAGAAATCGACGTCGAACCCGGCCGCGCCGGACAGCGCGCCGGCGACGGACAACGTGGCTTGGTCCGAGGCGAGCAGGTTTCCCAGTTCCTGTGGACGTTGACCGGGAGCAGTGGTGCTGGGGTAGAACGAGTTGTTGCTCGCTACCGACCCGTCGGCGCTCTCATCTTCCGCCGCCTCGCCCAACAGCGGCGAGTGCTTCGGCAGACCGATCAACTCGATTCCGTTCTGAGCGTAGCGAATGTCCGCGTAACGGACGGTGGAGCCGGGCACTTCATCCAGTTCTCGCATCCGGACCTGCAGCTGATAGACGCCGCTGGTCAAGCCGCCAGCAAGCTGATTTGGATCGAGTAACCCCTCCACGCTATCACCCGCAGCCAGGTTGCTGCTGCGAATGCGGAACAGGTACGCACTGCGCTCGCCTTGGGCTCCCGGCAAGACCACACGCATTCCCGCGTCCAAAGGATTCGTGCCCCAAATATCCTTGGGCAATCCCGAGGCGTGGTGTGGCTGGTACTGGTCGTTCAGCTTCTGCAGCGGATTGACGGCGCCGTTCCGGACCGCATCGGTGTGGTACAACAACTCGGGGTGGGCCGTCTCATCCTGCGAGTTGTTCGACATCGCGATCAGCACGCCGTCCGCGTCCAGCAACTCGACCACCGTATCCAGGCCATAGCGGGTACGGTCGATATCGAACCAGATCTCCGTTCCCGCGACCGCCCTGAAGCTGTAGTAATCGACGTCATTGCGGGCGTTCAAGAATCCGTGAATCTCAAAGCCCAACCTCAAGTTGTCATCGCCGCCGTACTCGCGAGGCGCCAAATCGCCCAGGAACTGGGCCCGCGCCGGAATGCCGTTCAAACCGGGCGCTGTTTCTTCGGGGGACGACAGTTCCAGCACGATTTCGACGTTGCGGTCGTGGCTGAATTGGTCCAAACGCACGCTCCGCCAATCGCCGGGCTGGGGAGTCGAACGTAGGCCGTTGTTGTTGGTATCCGTCTGCGGCCTGCCGTCCGGCCGGACCCCAGCGCCCACCGTGTCGTCGTGAATTGACGTGAGCACCACGGGAAAGCCCGGTTGGCCCAGCACGTACAGCGTGCCGCCGATCCGGTCTTCCATGGCCGACGGCACGCCCGTCGCCGTGAAGCCCGCCCCGACCAGCGGACTGCGGTTGTAGGTGTCGTTTACGGCTCCGGGGCCGGACATCTTGACGACCAAACTCTCGTTCGGGCTGCTCTGCAACCGCAGACCGCCATACACGTGTAAGTTCGAAATCCGCACCTCGTCGTACAGGATATGAACGATATCGGTATCGTCCCACACACTGTCGGTCGACAACGTGATGCCCACGTTCTGCAGTCGATCGTCGGTCGGGTCATTGACCGTACCACCGTTATTGACGGCGACCGTACGAATCTTCATTCCGTTGGTGCCTACCGTACTGGCCAACACCGCGCCGACGTTGTTAGGCAGCGCATTTCCATTGCTGTCGTATTGGTTGCCGTTATCGGCCAAGCGGTTGCCGCGGATCAGCGGGCCCCGGTTGTCACGGTACAGCGTCAGCTGATCGATCAGTCCCGTCGCGCGACCGGGGTCGGACAACTGCACTCCGGTGAACGAGTCGACATTGATGTTGATCGCCACATCCTCGTTATTGCGGATGATGTTGTCGACGATCACCGGCTGTGCCCCGCGGATAAAAATCGTCGCCCCTTCGTTGATCCCGCGTCCAAAGCGGTGACGCGGGCCCTGGCCGCCCGTGCCAACTGCGTTCTGCTCGATCACACTGTTGGCGATCCGCGCATCGGCTTGATGGATTTCGATGACATTGAAGGCCGTGAAGGTGCCTTCGATCTTGTTGTTGTTGCCGCCACCGAAGGCGATGTAGGTCTGATCCAGATTCAACTGGCCCAAGGGTCCGGCCCAAATGCCGCCCCAATCGCCGCGCGAGGGACTGGCCTCGTTCGGCCCGTCATCCTTATTCGTATCGAACGTCCCGCCGGCACCGTACTTGTCATCCAACTTGGACGTGAAGATGATCTTCCGGTCCTCCAGGCCCTCGGCGATCAGCTGGGCGCCGAAAGTGATCTCGATGCGGGCGCCTTCCAATTTAATCACGGTGCCCGGGTCGATTTTCAAACGTCCGTCAAGCCGCGCGCGGACCACGCCGGTCAGCCGCGGATCCAGCGTCAGGGGCTGGCCCTCGGAATCCCGCACCACGGTCCCGTCGTCGACGAAGTCCGTCCCTCCAGCCGCCACCTGCCCAACCAGTACATAGGTCCCGCTGCCGCCCACCGCACTGCGGAACACCCGCAGCAGGGATCCGACAGGTGCCGCCGGCAAGCCCGTCAGCTGGACGACTCGAACGTTCAAGGGCCCGGTCGTCGCCGTGACCGTCACGCTGCCGGTGGCGTCGGAAGCCGGACTGGTTTGCCCCGTCGCCAGGTCCACCATGACAACCCGATAGGTGTAACCGCCGGGAGCCACTCCCGGAACACTCGGCGCGACTTCCAGTTGGCTGAGCGTCACGGCACGTACCGAAGGCGGATCGCGATCCAAGACGCTGACAGTTAGCGACGGCAGCACGACGCCGCGATCCACAAAGGTCGTGTCGGTGGCATCCAATCTAGCGATCAAATTGTAGGGGCCTTCGCCGCCGGGCTGGCTGCGATACAGGCGGCGGGTGGCGAAGTTCCCGCTGACCGGCGGCAGACCGCTCAACTGCACCGTGCCGTTGCCGGACGTCAAGCTCACCGACGTCGTTGCCTCGGAAGGTCGCCCCTCGAATCCGTTGCGGTCGACAAACACCAGCTTATACGTGTACGCGGCCTCGGGCAGACCACCCCCGACGCGTGGCGACAATGTCACCAGGTCGACCGGCGGACGCGCCTGCTCCAAAAGGGCCCCGCCGGGCTCGCCTTGGATCTTGAGATTCTCGGCGATCACATGCACGATGTCGATATCATCGAACCGGCCGGGAACGCTGAGCGAGCGAAGCTCGGTGCCGGCCGGCGTCTGGATGCGCACAAACAGTCCGTTAATCGAGTTCTGCAGGAGGACGTTGCCATGAATGTCCGGACCGATCCGTTCGTAGTCGGGCGTGAACTGATTTACCAGTTGGAATTGCGGCGCGAGGAAATTGGTCTCTTCAAAGCTGTTCGGGTCCGCCGAGATCGCCGCGTCGGCGCTAAAAGTGATGCGATTGAAGGCGATGGTCGGCCGCATCTCGATCATCTGGATGGGATTGACGACCATGTCCACCGTATCAATCCGGACCAAGCCTCCGCCGTAACGGATGTCCGCGTGACTGACATGGTTCAAGAAAATGCCTTCACGCTCGTAATTGAAGCGGGCGTCGGCATTGTCCAGTTCGGCACGGAACAGGATGCCGCCCCAGTCGCCAGGCGCAGGCGTGGTGGTTGGGGCGTACGTGTCACGGCCGATGGATTCATCCAACCAAGAGGTGAAGTAAACGCTTTCCTGGGGCGTCCCCAACACCTGCAGCGATCCGCCGCTGCGGTCGATGCTGGCCGACGAACTGCCGACGCCGATCCGCGCCCGACGCAGCTTGAACACGGCCCCAGCGTCGATCATCGCGGTTACGCCCTTCGGAACGGACATCGTGGATCCGTCGGACAACTCGGCCGGTCCGCCCGACGAACCAAAGCCAATCTCGTAAGCAAAATTGTCGCTCAGCGTCGTCCGATCCCCGTCGAATCCGCCATTGCCCACAATCCGCACGATGTCGCCCGGGACCGCGGCGGCGAACGCCGAGGAGATGGTGTCAAACGGTTTCTCCAGCGTCCCGCGGAGATTGGTCCCCGACACTTTGTCCACAAAGATCGTCTTCCCTGCCAATTCGACTCCGACGGTGCTGCTGCTCAACAGCGTCACCCGCTCGTCTTTCAGCGTGATGGCAGTCCCGTTTTGCGTCGCCGTGACGGCCAAGCCCGAACTGTTGATGGCGTTGTACAGTTGGTTCGCCATGTCGATGGCGGTGGTAGGCACCAAGCCGGTCGTAAAGGGGATCCGCGTCGCCGACGGATTGAGCAAACTGCCGTTGCGGTCAAACTCGAATCGCCGCACATTGCCGAAGGCGTCTTCGATCGTGACCAGCTGGCCGTCTACATACGTGTTCCCGTCTCCCGTGATGCTCAGTACGCGATCCAGTGGCCGCGTTTGGAACCAGAAGTTGAAGACCCCGCCTGGCGTGCCGTCGGCGTCGCCGTCCAGACGCGTGCCCGGCCGGTTTTCCGCAATTCGATCCCGGTCGCTAATCGTGTCGTTGTCGTCCACCTGCGAACGGAAATTCAGCCGCAGTTCGTATGCCCCTTGCGTGGTGCCGCCGAAACCGGTGTCTTCGATCACGGGATCGAAATCCGAATTGCCAGCGGCCGTCACGCCTAGATAGTAGGTGCCGCTGCCAAGTTCCAGGCTGATGTATGAATCGGAACTGTAGTAGTTGTCATTGCGAGAGATGAGTTCCCGCTCGTAGCCCACGACAAGGCCATTCCGATCACGGATTTCCACCTCGCGGAACAGCGACAGCACCGTATCGAGTTCGCTGGAATTCGGCAGCCGTTCGGCGAACGATTCCGCCGTCAGAAGCCCCTTCTTTTTCTCATCCCGCTGCTGGTCGTTCAGGTCAATCGTAAAGCGGTACAGATCGATGTCGTTGCTGTCCGGTCGGTGAATGAACTGGCCGTGAATGATGTCCGCATTGCCGGGAAATACCGGCTCGGGAGGCAGGCTGCCAAAGAGACTGGTGGGTGTGCCACCGCCACCGGAAAAGCCGGCGAAAGGATCGGACGAATCGAACGCCATCAGGTTCGTCACCGGCAGATCGTTGGCCCGTTGCAGCCCCAGCATCGCTCCCAGGCCCACCATGACGCGTTGAAACCAATCGGCGCCGTAATCGCTGTTCCACTGCCGAGCGCTGTCCAGGATGATCATCCCGTTGGCATACGTGGGGTCTACGCGGACGATGAAATCGTAGTCCGAGAAACCAAACCCTGTGGGCAGGGCATGATTGAGCACATTGGGGTCGTTCGGGTCCAGGGCTCGCGGATCCCCGGTCACGAACGTCAGACCCTGGTCAGCAGTTTCCAGGAACTGGACGCCCAGGTGCTTGGCCCACATTTCCACCGCTTCCCGCACCCGCGTCTTCTGTTTTTCGGTAATCAGGTTCGAGAGGGGATTCCCCTGGGCGTCAAGCCCATAGACCTGACGGAAGTTGTAGAGGATCGTGGTCACGCCGTCTTGGATATCCGGCCCAAAGTCGGGATTGACGTGCTGTTCGAATCCACTGCCCACTTCCAGCGGAATGTTGCGATGCCCTGGCTCGTCCCAGCCGCCGGGCAGGTCGAGATCGAAAGCCTGCGGATCGATCGACGAAGCCACTAGCAGACTCTGCCCACCTAACTGTCCCAGGTCGTAAGCCGTTTCAAAGCTCGACCCCAGTCCCACCACACGCAACAAGCGGTCACCCCTGCCAGCGACGGAGGTCGCGGCAGTGCCAGCGACGGACGCCGCAATCAGCCGGCTCGCCGCTGCATCGGCGTTCAAGATGGCTGCCAGCTCGGCAGCGGTCGTCCCCGTTCCGTCGATGTTCAGAACAACGCCAATCGCGTTTCCCGCCACCGAGATTCGCGGCGCCGTCCCAACGCCCAGCGCGGCGTCGGTAAAGGACAATGTCACCGCCTTGCCAAAGTCCCCCTTGGCCGTGAAGGTGACCGAAACCGTTCCGCTCGTGCCAAAATCCGTCGTCGTTTCGATTGTTGGACGCACGGTCAGCGGCGGCAGCGGCAACGCCTCGTCGGTCCCCACGCGCAGCCGCCAAGTGCCGGGACCGATCGGCGATCCGGCGTTGGAATGTCCCGCCGGGATCGGCAGCGTGTCCAGATCGCCGGTAAAGGTCAAGACGGCCATGTCAGCGACCGGATTGTACTCCACCCTGGCGGGAAGGAACGTGATATCGTCGGTGTTTTCGACGGTATCACGCGTGAAAATCAAGCGGTAAAAGTTCGGGTTTTCGGCGGACCGCTGAGTCGGTTTGCCAGCGGCATCGTTTTCGATGAACAGGTCGTCGTCGTTGAAATATACGACGATCTGATTGCGTGCTTGTTGCAGAATCTGGTTTGCGGGATTCGCCGGATCGGTAACGCGCGTAACGGGTTGGGGAACGATCGCGAGAACTTGCGGGGCCAACTTCAGCGAAAAGCCGACCACCATATTCGTCCCGTTGTCCACCCGGTCGTTCGTCAGATCTCCGAACGCCTCGCCGCGAGTATTGCGCAACGCGGTGATTCCACGCAGCGCATCGTCGATCCCGTACAGCTCGATGCGGTACAGATCGTCAGGCAGGCTCTCCGCCAAGCGGACAACAATCTCATTTTGATTGGGCGCTGATCCCACGCCGATATAGCCCGGCGTCACCTCGACAAAACCGTTGGAAAAGTCACCGTCCCCGCCGGCACGCACAATCCGGATGCCTTCCAGCGTGTTCGGGTCGATCTGTTGGTTCTCGTCGAACCGGAAAACCAGTTCGCGCGGAGCGATACTGCGGACACCGGTTCCGTCCAGTGGTAGCAGATCCCCGTCCGTCGGCTGGATTCCAGCCAGCATCGGACCAACGACCGCCAAGAGGGTTCGTTCCTCCAACTTCTCCAGTTGGAACTTATGCTTGGCAGCCCGTTTTCGCCGGATTCTATCCTGGCGACGCTGTTTCCAAGATCCAGAGGAAGATCCACGCGAGCTTCGGATGGCCATAAATCAGCCCTTAAGGGAACAATCGACTGAGCTTACTTGATTTGCGCAAAATTCCCGCCTTGCGCAACCATAACTGAGACTATCGGTATCGTAATCCAAACTAGCTCAGGGCAACTTCGCAACACCGCAAAATCAGCGCAAGCTGAATCAGATCAGCATTTTTCAACGATTATACTTGCTACTTCGGTCAGTACAAGAAAATGGTGATAGCGGCCTCAATGGCCGTTTATTCGCTATTTTCCGTGTAGCTGACACAAGACCGGACGATCCGCAGAGCGTCCGGTGCGTCCCACATCTTACTGCGAATCGAGACTTTTCCCCATTAGAGATGGAAAATAATAGCAAGAAGTTCCTAGACTCCGTTCTTGGGGGCATCGGCACAGATGCGAATCGACGTCCATCTTCTTCGCCTGCTAACAAGAGGGACAAAAAGAAACTCGATTGTTTCTCATAATTAACTATTGCAAGTCTAGGTGGCTTGGGCAGTCTAGGTAATTGCGTCTCGCGGTTGTTTCGGTGCTTAAGGGATTTCGCCAGGGGGTCTGAATCGCCTCTTCGCCGTGCGGATCCCGGGAATGCCTGTTGAGCCGTGTTTGGTGCGAGTGGACCGCACCCCAGGCGATCTGGCTTTGCCAGCAGCCGAACTGCTTGTTGTTTTGCTCCTGACTTTACCGGTCATCACGACGAGGAACTCACTGTGGCTCCTGAAGTTGCGCAACTTTCGGTTACATTGGATGGGAACGCGGGGATTTCGTCTGTGAGGCCATCGGTCACGAGCGAAAAAGCCCTCGTTGTCAGCCGTGATGTAGTTTTGGCACAGAAGCTCCAGGGCTTTCTACGGCAGGACCACAGCTGTGACGCCGATTGCGTCAACAGCTATTTTGCGGCAGAACAGCGACTGCGTGGTAGTGGCCGGCAATGTGTTTTCTTGGATCTGCGTCCGGACAGTTTTCAAGAGGACCCCAGATCACTGTTGGATTTTCTGGTGCGTCAGGACAGACGCAAGAATCCTGTCGTTTCCATCGGTTGTGACGGATATCGTTGCGAGTGGGCCGACCTAGCAGACTCCACGGTTTGCGCGCATCTCCGAGTGCCCTTCGATCGCGACCAACTGGAACGTGTGCTCCGTCAAGACTTGTTAACGAGTCTGCAAATAAGGCCGCTTACGACGACGGATTGCCGGCAAGTTCAAACAACGCACATCACCTATCGAACGTACACGCCTCAGGTCTTCCAGGTTCTTGAACATCTGACCCGCGTTGCCATGCATGACGTAACGATCCTCCTGGTGGGTGAGACGGGTACGGGGAAAACGACCTTAGCGCGGATGGTCCACGATCTGTCCCCAAGGGCGCTAGGCCGCTTCTACGCCTTGGCCTGCGGAGCGCTTCCGCCGGAACTAATCGAAAGCGAATTGTTTGGGCACGTCAAGGGTGCTTTTACGGGAGCTGAGCGGAATAAAGAGGGGAAATTCGAGATTGTCAACAGCGGCACCCTGCTGTTGGATGAGATCGACTGCTTGGATCAGAATCAACAGATGAAGCTGCTGCGCGTGATTGAGACGGGCGAGTTCGAACGCGTCGGCTGCAACGAGACACAGAAGACCAATGCCCGGCTGATTGCGGCGTCCAATGTGGACCTGAAAGGACTCGTGGACCAGGGCCAGTTCCGTCCCGACTTGTACTATCGCTTGAGCGTGCTGGAGTTCCGCGTACCTCCGTTGCGTGATCGGCCCTACGACATCGTGCCCCTGAGCTTGGCTTTCGTCGAAGAATTCCGCGAAAAGCACGGGATCACAATCCGCCGCATCCACCCTGAATTCCTCCAGCGACTGAGGTTTTATGATTGGCCCGGCAACATCCGGGAATTGAAGAATCATGTGGGGCGCGCGGTGTTGTTCAGTCATAACGGTCAGCTGACTCCCGCCGACTTGGCTCCCAACATCTTGGAAGCAACCGAGCATGGGCCAATGGAGAAACGGTCGCTTCGATCCGGCAGCACACTGTCCGAGCGGGTCGCCAGCAGCGAGCAAGACATGTTGGTGCGGGCGCTGGAAGAACATGGCCACAATCGCACCGCCACCGCCAGGGCCTTGGGAATCAGTCGCGTTGGGCTGTACAAAAAGATGAAAAAATATGGAATGTTGGAGCCGAAGCGAAATCGGGTAGGTGCGGCATTCGCAAAGTGATCGAAACGCGATAAGCGCAGCTATGCTTAGCAATGTTGACAACGGATACGAAGTCGTTTGCTTGGGTTATCAACCTGAAATCGAGCGAACATCGATCCTGCGAAGGGGCAAGCTGCTGCCGCACGAGTATTGGTCGGCAAAACGGAAATCTATCCCGTCGGTACGGAATGTGCCGACAATTCCGGCGGGGTGGTATGTAATGGCAGCGGATCCCAAGATTCATCGGAGCGTAACATGCATCAAATGTTAACCACGGTCACCAAGCGTCTGGCAAACCTGAAGCATCTGCTGAGCGAAGCCGATGGTTCGGTGTTTGTCGAATACCTGCTTTTGCTAACCCTGGTGGGCCTCGGCGTCATCGTCGGTTTGGCCGCCGTCAGAACCGCTCTAATCAACGAGTTGGTGGACTTGGCAAACGCTATTGCTGCAATTACTCCATGACGTTCACTGGGGCACGAATTCGACGTGAGGCGACGCTCGGCCCTCCGTCGAAGGCGGCTCGTTTCGGAACCGCTCCGACGTCAATCGTTTTGTCGTCCTGTCATATTCGAGTGAGGATATAGAGTGTCCACAAGCACGGAACTCCAAGATAGCCCCGTCCTAGCGCCGGCGAATTCGTTGGTCGCACAAAGACTATTTGTTCACTGGACGATGGTTCCGGTGGTAGCCTGCTTTGCCGGCTTCTACACCTATCTCAGTTATATCCCATTGTTTTACACCGACATCTGGGGACACGTGGGATATGGCAAGTGGATGCTGGAACATCGGACCTTGCCGACCGAGGATCCCTTTCTGCCACTTTCCCAAGGCATGCGGGTGGTGGACAGTTGCTGGCTCAGTCAGGTGTTCCTGGCCTGGGCCGAGTCCGTGAACGGGGCGGAAGCGCTCAGCTTAATCTTTGCCGTGACGACCTGGTTGACGTATGTGGTTTTGTGCCGTGCATTCTATCTGCTGAGCGGCCGGATTAGCCTCGCGATGGTGGGGACGCTGCTGGTGCTATTTACCACCTTTGGACGGCATGGAATCATCCGCCCTGAGATTTTCGGCAGCCTGTGTATGGCCGCGTTGATCTGGATGTTGGTCCGAGGCGAGCCGTGGCGCTCGCGCGCCGTTTCCTTCGTCGGGCGGGAAGCGGACGAGGCAAAGCAGCCTTGGGCACTATGGATCGGGATTCCTTTGCTGTTTGTCCTGTGGGTCAATCTGCACGGTTCCTTCCTGTTGGGAATCGTTGTGCTGGGATGTCACGCAGTAGGTCGCGCAATCGAAGTGGCATGGACGGCGCGCCATCCACTGGCAGTTCTGAAGGATCGCTGGGTCATTCGTTGGGCCTTCCTCACGGAACTCGCTCTATTGGCGTCATTCTTGAATCCTTACGGCGTGGATCTGCTGATCGAAACGATCGTATTCGGTCGCAATACAAATCTTAAGGACATTCTTGAGTGGTACAATCTGAAACTGATCGACGCCGAAGGCATCCAATTCGCTTTGATCACCCTATTGTGGATCGCCTTGTATCGATTCAGTCGCCAGCGTGTGTCGATCGTCGATTTGCTATTACTGCTAGTATTTGGCAGCGGCGTGGCGGTTGCCATTCGGATCGTCGCCTGGTACGCGCCGCTGTTCAGTCTATGCATGATGCCTCATCTGACGGACATCGGAGTGCGAATTCTGGATCGATGCCAGGAGCGATTTGCGCTGGTCCGAGCGGCCTGGGCGGCACAGCCCAAGCTTTTGTACTCGCTGGTTTGCGTGCTGGCGCTTTGGATCGGGATCGCACTTTCGCCAGCAGGGGGGCACCTCTTGGGAGCGCAACCTCGACCGCAAGAGAGTCTGTACAGTCCGGGAACCCCCAGAGCCATCACGGAGCATCTGCGCGAGAATCCACCACGCGGACTAGTTTACGCACCGCAATGGTGGAGCGACTGGTTGGCGTGGGCCGGACCGCCAGGATTACAAACGGTCGTTTCAACCAACATCCACCTAGCCCCCAAACTGCTTTGGGATGGGTACATGAGGGCCTCCAAGGGGGAAACCTACTGGGACGACTTGTTTGACCGTTGGAATGTACAAACGGTGGTGGTTGACAAGGCGAAGCAGACCAAATTGACTAGCGAGGTGCGAGGTTCGGCGATCTGGCAGGTCGTCTACGAGGACGAACAGGGGATCATCGCCGTCAGGAAGAATTCGATCCACGTTGGCGTGGGCAGCGCCGCGCCGAAGAAGGAGGCAGGACAGCAATGACCAGCGTGCTTGTCGGAAACTGGCATCGCGCCCTATTGTTCGCGATTGCCCAAGCAATCATTATCAGCGGCATCGTCACGGCGACCACATTTCGCTGGCGCGAGCGACAGACGGTTCGCGCTTTGCCACCGTTGCGCGACCAGGCAATCAAGCTGCCTCCGTTATATGACCATCCCTGGATGGCGTCCGACGAACAAGTTGAGGCTACGTTGCGGAAGCTGTATCCGCGTCTGCGCGGGCCCCGGCCGAAAATCAACCACATCGATCACGCCTACCGCATTTGGGGGCCGCACGCTGTATTTGACGATCCGCAAGCCTTCTCGGGCGCGGAAATGCGGGACATCTTGTTGAACCACGAGCGGTTTTCCGAAGTTTGGCCACAAAGTCCCGGGTTCCTTCAAGCGAACAAAGACGGCCGCTGGGCCATTCGGTCCCGGGAGGGGCAGGACACGTCTGCTCACACTGACCACACGTTGGCGAGCATGTCGGAGATCGGCATCGATCGAGACTATCCGGTGATCACCCACGAGGGCCAGACGACGTTCGGGGAACTCCTGGAGACGTCGTTGAGCGAGTTCAGCGTCGGTCAAATGGAGTACGAATGGTCGATTCTGGCTTACACCCTATTCCTGCCTCCTACTACGACCTGGATCACATCCGAGGGTCAGCAAGTCACCTTTGACTTACTGGCCGAACGACTGATGCGGGAAATGCTGCCCAATGGCGTTTGCTTTGGCCATCATCGAATCGCCGCGCTGATCGCCATGCTGCGGGTCGACGCCGAAGTCACCCCCATTCTGTCGCCCCCCAAGCGAGAGAAGATTACCAGGTACCTGACCACCGTTTCGCGGCAACTCGTCAAGACCCAACATGCGTACGGCTACTGGGACTTGGGCTGGATCGGAACCAAGCCGCAGGTTGACAACGGCGAGGGGGAGGCGATGGCCGGAAACGAATTGCGGGATCGGATCATCTCGACGGGGCACATCCTGGAATGGATGGCCTTTGCGCCGGAGGAGGTGCATCCACCGCGCGAGGTTCTTATCCGTGCCGCTCAATGGGTCGTCCGCGCCATCGAGCAATTGGAACTTAGTGAAATCAAAGACCAATACGCGTTCGCCACCCACGCGGCCAATTCCCTCGCGCTGTGGCGAAAAACCACGCCCGCGGAATTCATGAAATCGCGATTGGACCAGGCGAAGGTGACACCACCAGCCGCAAAACAAAACAACAAGGACACTTGACGCCGTCATGGCAGGCCAGGGCGTCGGTCGGCGACGGAGCAATCCACGGCACTCAAATTTCGGAGAGCAACAATGTTAAGCAGCACCATCAAAAGGCTCTGGGACGACGAATCCGGCTTCGTCGTGTCATCGGACCTGATTCTGGTCAGTTCGATTCTCGTGCTCGGTTTGCTAGTGGGGCTGGTGAGCCTGCGCGATCAAATCGTCCAGGAACTTGGCGATGTCGCCATGGCCGTGGGCAATCTGAATCAGAGCTACTCGTTTGCGGGACACACCGTGGAGTTTGACGGCTTGGAGTTTACCGTGGCGGGTAGCAGTTTCACGGATGAGTCCGACTTTGGTGAAGGAGGGACCGGGGAGAATAATGAGGATCCGGATGGCTCGGAGCCGGCCGGTATTAGCGTCACCGTCGAAGCGTCCAGCGAAGGCTAAGCCGCCCGTCGTGTTGTTGGAACGTAGCCCTGACATTTGCAGAGGAACACCATCATGAATAAGCGTCGCATCTTCCGCCGACTGAGATCTCGGGCACGCACCCTTTGGAACCATCAAGGCGGCGAGACCTCGATCATTTCCCTGGTCTTGATCTGCACGATCATCGCGATTGGTGTCACGGTCGGATTGACAACCTTCCGCGACCAAGTGGTTCTGGAATTTGGGGATCTCGCAGTGGCGATCGACAGCCTGGACCAATCCTTTGATGCCGGCCCGTATGGAACGTACGTCGACCCAGGCCCACCATCGCCGCCGCTGGTCGGGTTTCCCTGATCCCCTTGGATGTTGAACTTCAGTCGCCACGCACGCGGAGCAGTTGGTCGCCAAGCTCTCCAGGCGTGCGTGCTTGCGTTTCTTGGCATTCCCTCCGCGCGTTGGTCCGTCCGGCATCGACGTAGATCGGCAACGTGGTACACTCATCCGCAGGCTCGGATTCCAAGAAGGAAACGGTTGTGATGCATTCAAAAAAGATTCACTCTCCGCATCGGCGGGTTAAGGTCGAGTCGCGGCCTTCGGCGCCACCCGTGCTTGCGCCACGGACGCTGGCCATCGATCCAGCGAGTTCCATTCCCAGCGTTACCGTGCGGAGCCTGACCTTCCATCCGCTCTTGTATCGCAAACGCATTGCGCATTGCGATGCCGCGAGGCCGGGAGATCTGGTCGCGGTATACGGGCCGGAGGATGTTCTGATGGGCTATGGCCTGTACAACTCGCGAAGCGAAATTGCGGTCCGCATGGTATTTCCGGGGGTCGAGTTGCCGACGATGGATCACTGGCGGCACAAGCTCGAGGTGGCCGTCTCGCTACGTTGCGACTTGCTCCACCTAGACGATGCGGCGGATGCGTACCGCCTGGTCCACGCCGAAGCGGACGGGTTGTCGGGCTTGGTTGTCGATCGCTACGGGGACGTGCTGTCCGCGGAAGCGTTCAGCCTTGGGATGTACCAACGGGCCGACGCCCTTCTGGCTCAACTCGCGCCGATGTGCGGTGCACGGCATACGTTGGTGCGTGCCAGCCCCCAGTTCCTCAGCCAAGAGGGCTACGATCCACTGCCTTTGGCGTCTGACGGCTTGCCGGAACAAGTGACGATTCGCGAACACGGCACGCGGTTTCGTGTCCGCTTCGCGGGTGGACACAAGACGGGATTCTTTTGCGATCAGCGGGAGAATCGCCGACGGCTCGCCGAGTTTTGTGGTGGCCGCACGGTGCTGGATCTTTGCTGCTACACCGGCGGGTTCGCCGTGCAAGCGAAGAAATTGGGCAACGCGGCGGAAGTGACCGGAGTCGATTTGGACGAAGACCCGCTGCAACTAGCCCGTGAAAACGCCAACTTGAACCAGGTCCGCATTCGCTTTGTGCAGAGCGACGTATTCGTTTACATGCGCGAAATGCTGCAACAAGGCCGGCAATATGATGTCGTGGTGCTCGACCCGCCCAAACTGATCCGCAACCGGGCCGAACTGGAGGAAGGCACGCGCAAGCACTTTGATCTGAACCGCTTGGCGATGCGCTTGGTTCGGCCCGGCGGGGTGCTCTTGAGTTGCTGCTGTTCCGGCCTGCTTCAGGAAGCCGATTTTCTGCGTTTGCTCTGTTCCGCCTCGTATCAGGCTGGCCCCGTTACTGAAGCTGCCACGGCCGAACGTTCCGAACGCCACGCCTCGCGGCCCATGCAGATCCTGGCCCGCACCGGGGCCGCCGCCGATCATCCAGTTGCCGCAGGAGTTCCCGAAAGCGAGTACCTGAAAGCCGTTTGGATGCGGCTGGGATAACAGGGCCTGGCCAGTTCGGCGAAATCGTGTCCGCCAAGCAAATCGTCATGCGACGGATCAATTTAGTCAAACTTTGCCGTCTACGTTGACCTTGCGCGGTATATCGGAAGTTCTGATCGAAACGCCTGTGCGGGTCCGATAAGAAACGACGGGTCCGCAGGCCGCGGCCGATATTGATGATCGCGAGTCGCAGGGGGAGTTCCGGATGAAGATGCAACACTGGAGACCCGTTCTGGTTTGGGGGGTTCTGCTGTTTGGTGGAATCGACCAAGGATGGGCGCAGCCCAAATGCGAGTCGGAAGTCCGTACGCGTTGCGTGCATCCGGCCGAAGTGGGCAAATCGACTGATTGCAACGTAAGAGCAACCGGTGATTGTGCGGCCACTTGCCGACGACCAGACGGTTGTTCGCAGATGGCGGTGGCTGGTTGCGAGCGGAAAGTGGGGGTTGCCTGCGAGCAGAAAACGTGCGTCCAATGCGAACGGGGATGCGGTGCCGGGCAATCCCCCAAGCTGGTCCTTCATCCGCGGCCCAAGGGCGCCGCTGCGGAGGAACCGAGAAAGCTCGCTTTGCCGTGCGGGACTCCGAAGCGTCTGACAGTCTGCGATTCGCCCAAGCCTGGGTACTTCAGCAGCTTAGGCAACTGTGGCCCGTGCCAGACGGACTGCCGCCGCGACACGATCTTCGGCACGGAGACGATCTTCGGCAACGTTTCCCCGGGCTTTTTCTTCGACACTACCCCGCAAAAGGCATTCATCTGTTGCCCCAGGATCTGCGGCCAGCCGAACGGCAAGGGCACTGTGAAGGGCCGCGGCAAATCGGATTGTGGGTGCGACGCGGGACATTCACCGATCCTGCAAGGCCGGCCCGAAGAGCCTGACTGGAATGGTAACCCGTTTCGAGACGACTCCGTGGAGCCGGCTCCGCTTCGGCCCCTGCCGCGGGTTTCCGAAGAAACCTCGGCAGCTCGTCAAGTTCCCACCATTGAGCCTCCGGCGAACCTGCGCGTCACGCGAGCGAAGCCCGTTTCGAGCTACTCCGCACCAGCGTCCTACGAAGTCGAACGGCTGAGAATCAGCGATTGGTTGCCCAACCCGTTGTTGATCCTCGATTGAGCATCACCACCGAGCGGCCTCCGGATTGCATTGACGCGGGGAGACTGCGGAAGAAAGAAGCCCGAGGGCGGAGGAGCGCTGTGCACATGACGACACTCCCTGCCCCCTTGCCCTCCCGCAACCCTTTCGCCACCCGTTATACGCGGCCGGTGGCGAACGCCTACTTGTTTCCGGAAGACGCCGGCGCCGAGACGCTGATCGCGCGGCTGCGCGAGTTCCACTGGTGGGGCCAGATTACGGGACCGCACGGCAGCGGCAAATCGACGCTCGTGCAAACGCTACTGCCCGGCCTCGAAGCTGCCGGTCGGGTCATCCACTGCTACACCTTCCATCCGGCCCCTTGGGCGTCAACCGCCGCATCGCCCGCGGCCGGCCTGCGGCGAGCTAGCGTTGCCGGCTGGAACCCCATGACGCAGATTGTGGTCGATGGCTACGAACAACTCGGCTGGTTGCAGCGTACCTGGTGGAAGTGGCAGTGTCGTCGGCGCGGAGCGGGACTGTTGGTCACAGGCCACGAGGATTTGGGGTTTCCTCCCTTGTGGCGAACGGAAACGAGTGCGGAATTGACGCGGCGTGTCGTGGCCCGCCTGTTGGACCAGGCCGATGCCTCGTGGCTGCGTACAGAGCAACTCGATCGCTTGTTCGCGTCACACCAGGGAAACGTGCGGGAGGTGCTGTTTGCATTGTACGACCTGTACGAGCAACAGCACCACCACGGGGCACCACCACGGGCCGACGGATGACCGTCCGCCAGCCGAACTCGGCTAGCAACATTCACCTCGGCCCCTCGCCCGCAAGCGGGCTGGTGATCTATTCGGTGATGGCACGTGGGGCGAGCTTCCAGCTTGCCAACGCTGCCTATGTTCAATTTGCTATTTTGCTTCCGTTGCCCATTTCGCAAGCCGGAAGCTTACGCCACGACTAAGTCAACAGCTCGCAAGGGCGAGGGGGGCCGGACCTGCGATCAGTCCAGCGGAATCCGAACCAGCGTGTTGGGCATCTCGAACTTGGTGTTCACGCCGCCGGGGACGGGGAAATCGAAGTTCGACGCGATCACTTCGCGACCTCGGATCAGCACTTCGGCAGGCTGGTCTAGCCGTCCGTCTGCGCCATCGTTTTCCGGATCCTGAGCCAGCGTGAAGACGCGGCCTCGCGGCGTCACGACTTGGATGGCATTGGCCACCGAGTCGGCGACGTAAATCCTGTCCGTCGCCAAGTCGCAGAAAATGCCATCGCAACTTTTCATGAACGGCGCCTTGGCGAAAATCGTGGCCGGCTGCGGCTTGCCCTGGGCATCGAATTTGACCTGGTGCAGTGTGCCGTCGGCAAAATTGCCGATGTACAGATTGCCTTTGCTGTCGAACGTCAGACCATCCGCGCCGAAGCCGATATCCGGGTTGTGCGACTCGATCGTGGCAACCAGGTGCGGATCTTCCTGCAGCGGCCGTTTGACCTCGACGCCCTCCTTGTCCAGCGGGAACCGGAACACACCGCTGATCAGGGGCTTGGAGCCGGGAACCATGATCGTGTCGCTGGTGTACAGGTAGCCGTCCTTGACGATCACCGCGTTGGCAACGACCAGTCCCGAACAAAACACCACGGCTTCGCCCGGTTTGCCGTCCTTCATCGGAATCCGCATCACTCGGGACTTGTAATTCGGCTCCTCAGGATTCGCGAACCATTGTAGATCGGCGTAGAACAGATCGCCGTTGGGCCCGACGCAGATGCCGAACGGAAAAGCCTTGCCCGTGTCCGGATGCAACGGCGGGCGATAGAACAGCTCGGCTTTGTTGTCCGGTGTGATCTTCATCAGCACCGCCGGCTGCGACTGGTCGTTGACGTTCGGGACTGCGAGGATGATGTTGCCGTCGGGATACAAACACATCCCATCCGGCGTGTTGCAGTAGTCCGGCAGCCGAACCAGCAACTCGGCTTGCTTCCGCGGGCGCGAGGGGTCGCCAGCCGCCCAAGCCGTGCCGACCATCGAGGCCAACAAACCGAAGGCAACGGTCAGAAACAATCCGAAACGAAGTCTGCGTGACATGGTGTGAATCCTCAAAAACAGGGTTTAGGAATCAGGCGGCAAGCTTCCCGTGTGAGCAAACCGTCCCCGAAGTACAGGCTGACAGCCTGTGTCCAACGCCGTCGCACAACAGGCTGCGAGCCTGTGTGACATGGTAGCATCTGCAACACGCTCATGCCACCGCACCGCCTCGCGAATAATCCCCACAACGCCCACTTTGCCCCGCAAGCGGTGGACGTGCAACAGGGAAGCACAGGAACCATCCCTGTCGTCCCTCCGGAACCGAACAGCGCCCGAGGTCGTCGAGCGGTCAGTTCGACGCCAGGACTTGACCGATCGGCGAGCCGGCAATTGCCTCGGCGATCCGTCGATGTGACGCTGGATTCGGATGGGCATCGCCGCGAAGCGTCGCCAGCGGCATCTCCGAAATGTCGACGTGGGGCAGTTGCAGACGCGGCAGCATGGTTTTCAGCTTGACTTCGGCCGCTTGGTCGTCGCGATCGCCGTTCTCCGGCAGCAACACGACGAAGAACGGCACGTGTCTGTCAACGCACAAACGGTGCATCTCGCTCAGAAATGCCTCAGTCAGCGCAAATTCGGGGTATCGCAAGCAGGGGGAATCGGAGACGGCATCGTCCAGGAACGCCAAGCCATGCGAGATTAACTGGCCGTCCTCGATTTCAAAGTGCGGATGGCCGCGGCGATCCCGGCCGCAATCCGCAAACTGGCTGCGGAGGAAGTAGCCCTCGGCCAAATGCCCGAGGTAGCTGCGACGCAGGTAGTTTCGCTTGACGTGGTGCGGAATCATTGCGTAGATTACCAGCATGGGCAAATCTCGATCGACGCCGGCCAGCGCATCGCAAACGGCAAGATAGGCATGCACCGTTCCATACCCGCATACGCCGCAGTTGCGGATTTTGTGGTTCGTCCAGTATTCTCGCGCCAGGATGGCGGGGAAACACTCGGAATCCTCTACGCCCAGGCCAAACGTGAACGAACAGCCTGTGATCAGGACGGTCTCACGCGGCGAATCAGGCGAGGGCGTCACGCGGCAGCCTTGATCGTCGATCGTGTAAGTCGCGTGGAAATGCTCAGCGTCGTGACGGCCGCAACTGCTCGGGATGTGGCCGTATCCGTAACGCGGATCGAATTGATAGATGCCAATCATCCGCGGCGCTGACCGAGCTGCAACGATCGTCCGGGGCTCGTGCATGGGGCCGCGACGTAGCGTCGCCAACCAATCGGGCACGGGCCCCAGCGAGGCGAAGTGGCATACCAAGACACCACCTGCGGCGGTAGCCAACAAGGTCAGCAGAAAGAGGGAAGCCTGAGCCGATAGCTTGCTCATCAGGCCCAGGGTCAGCAGCAGCAGGAATGTCAGAAGCACACAGAAGGGTAGGGTGTCGGCGATCGCGTCCGGCACCTGGTACGGCCAGCACATAGCCCGCACTGCAACGGTAAAACCCAACGCGATGACCGCCAATGCGTAACAAAGGCACCTCAGAAAACAGAGGACTTTCGTATTGTGACAAGGAACGGCAGTGACATGTCTAGTTGAGGCGTTCTCCCGATTCGCAGCGGTCATGGCGAAGCTCCACTTCGGAGGCACAAGACGGTTGACGCTGAAGGAGCATTTTACAGCCTGCGAATCGCATGACAAGGAATCTGCTCATTTCCCCCTCGATTTGAGCAGCGTCTCATGGTTCTGCCTCCCACGATGCGATTGATGTTCGTCGGAAACCATGATGGAGAGCATTCGAGTCACTTCGACGCTGTCCACACCAGTTCGGACCACAGCGGGGCCAGCGCATCGAGCAGCTTGCGGTAGCGGGCGTATTTCGCCTGGTACACGTCGGCCAGCGCCGTGTTGGGCTGGCAGGTTCGCGACATGCGAACCATCGCGGCACAAGCGGCCTCGTAGGTCGGATACAAGCCAGCCGCTACGGCGGCACCGATCGCGGCGCCCAGGGCGCCTAACTCCGTGCCGGAGGGAACCTCGACTGGAGTCTGCAGGATGTCGGCAAACATCTGCACCCAGACACCGCTGCGAGCCGCTCCGCCGCTCAGACGAATCCGCTCCGGTGGCGAACGGAACTGCAGCAGCCGTTCCATGTGCCAGCGATGCGAGAACACGATGCCTTCGTACACGGCCCGCAGCACGTGAGCGCGAGTCTGCCAGCCGTCCAAGCCAAAAAACGCCGCCTTGCCGTCCAAGCTGACGTTGCAGCCGTACAAGAACGGCAGGAAGACGATGCCCGATTCTTCGGGCCGCGTCTGCGCGACCAACGCGTTGCACAACTCGTACACGCTGTCGCCGCCGGTGCGAGCCAATTCCGCCCGCTCGGCCTCGAAAAACTCGCTGGCGAACCATTCCAGATTGCTGGCCGAGGTGGCGCTGCCTTCCAACATCAGGTAATAGCCGTCGATGGCATAGCAGGTCGTCATGAACACGGTCTCATGGACGACCGGAGTCCGCGAGATGTACTGGTTGTTGCCCCACGTGCCGATGATCATGCACAACTGAGTTTCATCGACCATACCGGAAGCCAGCCCACAGGCGTCGATGTCGAACATCCCGCCCGCCACGGGAGTGCCGGCCGACAAGCCCGTCGCGGCGGCGGCCGCCGAGGTCACGGTTCCACAGAGGTCTTCCGAGCGTTTCAGCGGCGGTAACAGCCGGCGCATGTCGGAGATCCCAAAGGCCTCCAGCACTTCCGGGTCGTAGTCGCCCGTGCCGACGTCGATCAGGCTGCACCCCGACATGTCCGTCCGCTCCTGCCAGATTTCGCCGGTCAGCCGCAGCCGGATGTAGTCTTTGCACGTCAGGTTGGCCGCGGCGCGGTGGAGCGATTCCGGCTCGTGGTCCCGCATCCAGGCCAACAAAGCGTTGGGCTGAGCCGGCCAAATCGCTTGCATCGTCTTGGGCCGGATCGCCCGATCTACGCCGTCGGCCAGCCAGCGGTCGATGTAGGCCCGAGCCCGCGTATCCGATCCGCGAATCGCAGGCCGCACGGGACGGCCCGCGGCGTCGACCAGGTACAGCCCGTTGCCGTGTCCGGTACACGCCACGCAGGCGATCTGGGTCGGGTCGATTTCGGCCCGGGAAACCGCTTCCCGAACCGCTTCGGCGGTCAGCTGCCAAAGCGATTCCATGTCGACCTCGCTCCAGCCGGACTGGGGAGAAAGCAAGTCGACTTTGCGGGCAGCGACCGACATTTCCTGGCCGTCCGCGCGAAACACAGCCGCCTTGACCATGGTGCTGCCGTTGTCGATGCCAAGCAGGTACTGGGGCATGACGGTACTCCTTGGGCCCCGCGCGGGGCAAGAGATTGACGGGAAATGTTCGAAGTAGAAATCGGAAGATCGAAATCCGAAACCAATTCAAAAACCAGAAGTCAAATGACCAAAGCTGGAGCATCTCGCTGCAGCTTGGTCGCCCGTTGGCCGGGACTGCAACGGGCGCAGGGTGGCGGCGAACGGAAAACAGGGACGAGGCCGTTTTGGGATATCAGATCTCCGAATCCAGATTTGAAATTTGAGATTTGAAATCCAAGATCCAAGATCCAAGATCCAAGATCCAAGATCCAAGATCCAAGATCCAAGATCCAAAATCTGAGATCCAAAATCTGAGATCCAAAATCTGAGATCCAAAATCTGAGATCTGAAATCTGAAATCTGAGATCTGAAATCTCCACCTTCCGTCGGCCTCAGCGAATCCCCGCCGCGGCCTTCCTGGCGCGGCCCAGGGCGTCGGCGGCGAACATGGCGTCGATCGCGCTGTCCACGGTGACCTTGAAGCAATGGTTGTGGCACAGCGAGCCGGGGCCGGCGCACGCTTCGCCGATCACCCGCAGCTGGTCGCGGGTCGCGTTGGGCAAGTTCAAATCGGCGAACGTCACGGGCAGGCCGATGGCGATTTCAAAGTCCACGATGCGATGCATCTCATCGACCCGTGTGTCCTCGTCCAAGCACAGCTGGGTGACGATTCCGAAGCCGACTTTCTCGCCATGCATCAATCCCTTGCATTCGGGGTAGTTGGACAGCATGTTGGCGACCATGTGCGCGGTCGCCAATCCGCCGCTCTCGAATCCTAGACCCGAATGCAGAACGTTGGTCTCCACCACTCTCTCGACCGCCGGCGTGACCACCTTTTCCCGGACCGCCCGCAGGGCTTCAACGCCGTATTCCATCAAAATGTCATATCCCAGTTTGGCGATCGCCATCGCTGCTTGCGTGGACACTCCGCCGGCGATATTCATCGCCCGGGTCTTGTACGAGGCTTCCGCTTCGACCCACGTGGACAAGGCGTCGCCCATGCCGGCCGCAAACGCTCGAGGCGGACCGTTGGCAATGACTTGCGTATCGACCACCACGATGTCCGGATTGAACGGCCAGCACTCGAAGCCCGTAAAGTTCGAATCGGCGTCGTACCAGACCGTCGCCGCGCTGGTCGGCGCGTCGGTCGCCGCAATGGTTGGTACCGTCATCAGCTTGATGCCCGCACCCCAGGCCACGGCCTTGGCGATGTCGATCACCTTGCCGCCGCCGATCCCAACGATTGCGTCCGCGTTCTGTTGACGGACGATCTCGATGATTCGCTGCCCTTCCTCCTTGGTCGCTTCGCCGCCGAACGGGACATCGATCGGCTGCAACCCGGCGGCCGCAACACTTTGCAAGACGGTCTCGCCGAGCAGTCCCTTGATCAGAGAATCCCACAAAATAATGGGACGTGTGCCGAGCATCGCCAAATACGATCCAATCTCGGTCATTACTCCTCTACCTTGCACGTACTTTCGCGGTGCGATCAAGACCATCTTCATCGTGGGGCTCCTTGCACAGTCCTGGCGGGAAAAAGGTTTCGCGTTTCGGGCTCAGGGGGCGGGGACCAGGCCATCAACCACGGCGTTGCTGAGTTCAACCTGATGAACGAAGTCCACGCCGTTGTTCGCTGTAGGTTCCTGGACGTCACGGGTACCCCCGGCACGCTCCATTTGCGGCTCCAAGTATGACGCCTTTGCACGCCGGCGGCAAGGGACCAAGACGTCCCTGGAAAGGCGTGATTGTGGGGGTATTGTTCAAAGCCGTGTCACACTGGCGGCCAGCCTGGGGAAAATGGCACCTCGGGGGACGCTGCCGGCCATGATCTCGTCTCGCCGTTGCCGCGCTTGCGAGCTGACTCAGGCGACCGTGGATTTCCAGCGCAAATGATCGAAATCCATCTGATCGACGCTGGGGAGCGGGCTTGTTGTCTTGCGGGAGAAGGCGATTCCCTCGATCTCGACCAGCAAGTCGGGGCGGCAGACATCGCCGATGGCGTAGATCGTCGGCAGTTCCCCCAGTCGCTGTTCGCAGACCGCGCGAGCCTGGGCATAGTCGGCAGGCCGTTTAATATAGACTCGGACCAGCCCCAGTCCGTCCAACGAAGTGCCGAGTCCGGGCAAGCCGTGGCGGCTCAAGTTCTCTTCGGAAATGAGAGCCTCGATATTGGTCAGGGTTTCGTGTGTCTGGCCCACGATATCCCCCACATGCCGGGTCTCGGAATCCGTGATGCTTGCCGTACCGGAGATGAAGATCGTGGCGTAATTGCCGCAGGACAGGGCCATGGCTCGCGAAAACTTGGGGCTCTTGGGGCTGTAGCAATCAGCATAGTCAAAAGCGGGAACCTGGCGGGGGTTCTCCAGCGGCACAGCCACGATGTCCGTCCGCTGGGTCGCCAGCGCAATCGCGCTCATCATGATCCCGCGGCCCTCGGTTCCGATCCCCGTGCTGGCCGGATACACGCGGCCTTGGCGGCCCGGCGGCAGGAGACCGGTCAGAAAGGGAATATCGCGGTAGAAATCGCTCCGCGCGCGGTTCAGTTCCTTGTACCGCTGCGTCGGGCCTTCGTCATCCACAATCCCGCCCAGATACAGCCACGTGCGGATCACTTGATCCAAGCGGACGTTTACGCTGCTCAATAGCGAACGGATCTGTTCGAGGCCATTCAAGGTCCCGTCGTACACGGTGGTATCCTGGCTTTGCGGAACCACCTGCGCACAATGAATCCAAGCGATGTCGTTGTGCCGTGTGATGACCAGTTGCTCGCTGATGCGTTCAATTTCCACTTCACCCAGGCCGCGGCCGACCCCCAGGGCCTCGATTGCCAGCAGTTTGCCGTCGCAAGGCGGTTGAGGAATATAACTGGTCGCGGGCATTTCGCTGCCGTAGAAGTCGCGGATGATTTGGCGGCAGGGTTCGATCAGGGCCACATCCGGCACAAACACGGCCTGGTGGACGATCGATCCGCGGGTACCCTCCTCCTGGATCACCGTTTCGATGGTCCGCAGGGCGTCGTCTGCCTGTTCGCGAAGGCTGCCGTCGTGGCGAGGAACGCCGGCCGCAAAGATGTGGCGAACGTCGTTCAACTCGACGACTGAATAGCCGATTCCCATGTGCGATGCTTTGCCAATGGTGTGGGTAGCCATGTGGAATCCCCTTGTCCGTCAATTGCGGGCGGTCTGGCTGGTTTCGAAGGCAGGGTGCTCTGGGCAGGTCAACGACAGGTCGGAGAGGCACCGATCACCAATGCCTGCGAGGACGCTAGGAAGTCTCGCGGCCTGGGCCCCTGACGGTCCGCTGGGTACGGCAGAGGTTTTTCGGCTCGGGACGTAGCGTTTCCGCTTTCCTCCAGACCTGACTGTCCTTCAGCTTACAGTGGGAACCGGGGCGACAGCAATAGGCTTTTGTCTTGGTTTGTCAGATTCTTGACGATCCAAACCAAAATAGGGTGGAATTCATTTCAGCCGAGCTGAATGAACTCCACCCCACAAAGTTCGGCAAGCACCCTACGGGCTAACGCCGATAGATCGAGTTTGTCCCCTCCGGCTTCGTGCCGATTTGCGGTGCGTCCGCCTTACGGTCACTGGGCGACGCGATCGCCGGATTTCCCGTCGTCAGCAACGGGTTGCCGCCGTAGAACCGCGTGTTGTCCTCCGCGACGAGCCGCGTCTGGGGATCGGAGCACTGGACGGCTGCCCGGAACACGTGGTTGCCGCTGGCCTGCGCTTTTGCCTTGACCATCAGCTTGACCGTCTGCTTCGGGTCGATCCGTGCGATCGGCTGGAAGACGACTTGGCCGGTTTGAATCTCGCCCGGCATCCCGTCCGTCGCCACCGGCTCGATGCCTTCGGAAAACTGGGCGAACACAAGGACTTGCGTCGCAGCTTTGGTTCCCCGATTCACCACATTGATTTCGTAGACCACCTCTTGGCCGACCGGAATCGGGCCTTTGGGATCGTTGACGCTAAGCTTCAAGTCGGCTACGGCCTCGACGCGAGTCAACAGTTCATCAGACGCTTCGACGGCGCCGTCGCCTCGCACCGTCACTTGGAACGTCATATCGCCGTGGCTCAACAATTCGCAGTCGAAGCCGAGGATTCGTTCCGTCGCTGGGGCCAGATCGCCCAATTGCCAGATCATGCCTGACGCGTCCTGCCGGACATTGCCCACGCCCTGCAGATAACGGACGCCCTGCGGGATCCGCACCAGCACCTGGACGTTTCGGGCAGAGGCGTTGCCCTTGTTGGCGACACGCACGCCGTAGCTGCCGGCGGAGCCAGCGTATTCCATTTCCGGACCGCTGGCTTCGATTTCGAGTTCGGCACGCTGGACCAGCACTTCGTGCGCGGCTTGCTGCTTTAAGCTGCCGCCCCCACTGGCGATGGCGGCGATCTGCAACTTGCCCGTCTGGCGAGCCGTGACTTCGAAGTCAAACGTCTTGCTCGTGCCTGCCGCGATCGTGCCGACCTGCATTGTATCGGAGGTGTTTGGCCCCAATGCGACGTTCACCTCCACGTTTCTGGCGTCGCCGCTGCCCGGATTCGATAGGATGATGGAAAACACCTTCGTATCCCCGTAGACCATCTCGTTGGGGCCGTTGAGAGCCAGTTCCAGTAACGACTGCTTGACTTCTATTCGGGCTGCCGTCGCAATCGGCTGGACCGACCAATCCACGGACAAGTCGATCGGCTGGTCGGTGGTGGGAACGATGGTCAAGGTCAAGCCGCTGGCGGCCTGTGCCTGTAACCGCTCGAGGTTCCAGACGATCTGGCCGACGCCTCCGTCCGCTTGCACGTCTGCTTCGCCCGCCCCCGCTTCGGCCGTCACGACGCGAACGCCATGGGGCACGCCGATCCGGACGACAACGCCCTTGGCTTCCACTTCGCCTTGGTTCAGGATCTGAACTTTGAACGCGGCCTCTTCGCCGAGCATCGCCGCTGCGGGCCCCACGACTTCGACTCGCAACGCCGGTCCGACGGCCTTGGACAAGGTCGTCGGGGTATCCGTCGCGGTTGGCGGCAAAGCGGTCACCGGCTGGGTGGATTCGATCCGCTGCGATGGAATCGGTTTCGCAGTCACATTGGCGGGATTGGTCGTCGGGACATACGGACGTTGCGTTCGCCGGGACGACACGCGTTGCTCCGGCGAATCATCCTCGTCGGACGAACTCGTAACGGCCGGCGGCGCCCATCCGATCCTTGCCGGCTCGACGTCTGAATCTGTCATGGCAGGTGGCCGCACGGAAACGGCCGGCGGCGACTCCGTCGCGATGGACGCTGGCGGCGATGGTGCCGGAGGCGTTTCCGCCGCGGGAGCTGTTAGCGGCTGAACGGACGGCGGGGACGCATCGGACGTCTCTGCGGGAACCGACGAGTCTGCCGAGTTCCGTTTCAGAACCGACCGCAAACCACCGGACGGGGGCCCCGCGTCGGCCACCAGCATCGCGCCCGGATTCTGATGGGCTGTCAGGGCAACCGGCGACTGGCGGTCGGAGCCCGAAGGCCGGTTCGCATCATCCGCCGCATAGGACGCCGCGACGGCTTGCCCCGCAGATCGGTATTGATCCGTCAGTTGCGACCTGTGGGTTGGAGCGTCGGACCGGACGCCCTTGGCCGCGGACCAAAACCGCGTTGCATCCTGGGCCTGGACCAAAGCCGCCACGAGGCAGCCGATCGAAATCACAGAGACCGCACCAACAGTCAGGCGGAATCGAGACATGGCATTTTCCCGCGAAATGTCGAGGACGCCGATACAACGGCAGAATTGAGGCACGACCGGACACACGATCCGGTCCAAACAACTCGCGCCGGCCGGAAATCCCATGTCCGACCGCGCACGAAATCTGGCAAACTCTGGCGGTAATATCGGTCAATGTGACTTTCGGGATTAAGCAAACTTACTCGGATTTTACGCCTGGAAAGACTGCGCATTCTGGGGGCTCTGGGTGGGTGCATTTGCGATCGGCCAGGTTTTTGGTCCGAGTATGGCAGAAGGATGGGGCAGAATGCAAAATATTGTCTGCCACGCCAAGCGAGGCGAGATTTCGACGAGACGGGTTTCTTCCGTCGCCCGGGGCGAGTATGGTATCGTTACTAGCAGCTCGTGAATCATCCGGACCAGCACAGGAGCGGTCAAACATGCTGAGCGTCGTCATCCCGGTATACAACGAAGCGGCCAGCCTCGGCGAGTTGCATGCCGAGTTGGCGGACGTTGCCCGCGAGCAACAGTACGATTTGGATCTGGTGTTCGTGGACGATGGCTCGACGGACGGATCGTGGCAGGAGATCGAGCGTCTGGCCGCTGGGGATCCGGGTGTCCAAGGCATTCGTTTTCGCCGCAATTTCGGCAAGGCGGCGGCGTTGAGCGCCGGTTTTCGAGCGGCTCGCGGCGAGATCGTCTTTACGCTGGACGCCGACTTGCAGGATGACCCGCACGAAATGCCGCGTTTCCTGGAGCAGATGAACACAGGGCTGGAAGTGGTCAGCGGCTGGAAGCAGGTTCGCCACGATCCGTGGCACAAAGTCGGGCCGTCGCGGGTGTTCAACTGGCTTGTCGGCCAACTGACCGGAGTCCGGTTGCACGACCACAATTGCGGATTCAAGTGTTATCGGCGAGAGATCTTTGACGAAGTCCGGTTGTATGGCGAACTGCATCGCTTTGTGCCCGTGCTGGCCTCGGCCCGCGGCTGGCGAGTGGGCGAAATTGCGGTGAATCATCGGCCGCGGAAATTCGGCAGTTCGAAATACGGCGTACGCCGGTTCATCAAGGGTTTTTTGGATCTGCTGACGGTTTACCTGTTGACGGGCTACAGCCAACGCCCACAGCATTTGCTGGGTTCGGTGGGGTTGGTCAGTTTCCTGGCAGGCGGACTGGGCGTGCTGTGTCTGACCGCGTGGTGGTTCGTCTCGCGATTCGTTCCGGACCTGACGCCTTTGCATCTGCACGAACGGGCCATCTTCTACTACTCGATGGCCGCCATGCTGCTGGGGGCACAGTTTGTCACGGTCGGCTTTCTCGCCGAAATGCTGACGGCGTACCACACGGACAAGACGGCTTCGTATTCGATCAAGCAGTGGGTGGGACGACGATGAACGACTTGCGATCCGATGCCTCTTCCCAACTCCGCGGGATCGTCTACGGACTGTTGCTGGTGACCAGTCTAGGGGCCATGACCGGGCGGATCTGGACGGTCAAATCGTCGCTGGGCAAGACGCCGCTGTTAAGCGCCAACGATCGCAGTCGTTGGGCGGCGATTCGCGCGCTGGTCGATCATGGGACGTTTGCCTTGGACGATGTCATTTTCCTGGACCGCGGGCAGACAAAGCGAGATCGGGAGTGGTATTCGATCGACATGGTTCGCCACAAAGGGCCCGATGGCGCGGAGCATTTCTATTCCAGCAAACCGCCGTTGCCGACGCTGTTGATGGCGTCCGCGTATTGGGTCTTGCGGCAGGTCACGGGCGCAACCCTGGCCGACCGGCCTTTCTACGTCGTACGGTGCCTGTTGCTGTTGGCCAACGTGTTGCCCTTGGCGATCTACCTGGGGCTGATGTTTCGGCTGGTCGAGCGTTACGGCGGGACGGATTGGGGCCGGCTGTTCATCGCCACAGCCGCTGCCTATGGGACGATCTTGACGACGTTCGCAGTGACGCTGAACAATCACGTCTGGGCAGCGGTCAGTGCGGCCGTCGCGGTATATGCGGTGTTGGCCATTTGGTGCGAAGGCCGTCGCGAGCTGCGGTACTTTGTGCTGGCCGGTTTTTTCTCGGCTTTTGCCGCCGTGAACGAATTCCCGGCATTGTCGTTTTGCGGCGTGTTTGGGGCGGCCTTGATGGTTCGTTCTCCGGGCCGTTTCCTGGCGGGGTTCGTGCCACCGGCAGCGGTGGTGGCCGCGGCCTTTTTCGGCACGAATTACTGGGCCCACGGTCACTGGCGGCCGCCCTATGCGCATCGCAACGATGGGCCGCAGGTGGCGGCGGTCGAGGGGGATTATCAGGATCGGATCCAAGCCGGCGAGATTCCGCAGGAGTTGCGCGAGCCGCTATCCGAGGCCGGTATCGCGCTCTCGGCAGGGGCCGTGTTGCAGCCGCGCTGGTCGGGACGAGGCTGGATGATCTGGGATCCCGAGCGGCAAAATCGCTGGGCCCTGTCGGCAGACGAGCGATCCGTTCGAGTCTTTGTCTGGGACCACTGGTACGAGTACGAAGGCAGCTACTGGCTGGAGGGCAGCAAGAAAGGAGTGGACCTTGGCGAACCATCGCGGCTGGCCTATGCCTGGCATGTGCTGTTGGGACACCACGGGATTCTTTCACTGACCCCCATTTGGTTGCTCAGCGTCGTGGGCGCCGGACTCTGGCTCGCCCGCGGCGAGCGGAACGTGCGCGGCGTCACGGCTGGCATCGTGGTGGTGACGCTCGTCTGTCTGGCCTTCTATCTGGCCCGTCCTCTGGCCGACCGCAATTACGGCGGAGTCACCTGCGGGTTCCGTTGGATGTTCTGGTGTACGCCGATGTGGCTGCTGGTCATGCTTCCAGCCGCGGACGCGATCGCCCCGCGGCGGGGCTGGCGCCGTGTCGCCCTGGGGTTGCTGTTGGTCAGCGCCATCTCCGCCGGTTACGCTTCGCTGAACCCCTGGTCGCACCCGTGGCTGTACGAGTATTGGACTTTCTTGGGCTGGATCCAGTGAGCCGGCAAGCGCAGCGCAGATTCTGGTTTTGGTTCCGCCTGTTGCTGCTGGCCGGCGTCATCCGCGGCGGCTGGCTGGCGGCCAACATGGCTGCGTTGCAGGACGATCCGGACACCTATCGTCAGCTGGCTGGGAATCTCCTCGCCGACGGTACGTTCGGCTATCGCGTTCCCGACGCGACGACGGGCGAGTTGACGCTGCAGCCCACCGCCTATCGGCCGCCGCTCTATCCGTTGCTGCTGGCAGCCGTCGGCTGGGCGGACGGCGTGGGTTCGATCCGTGTGGCGTTCCTGCACGGGGGGCTCGGCGTGGCCACCGTGCTGCTGGTCTATCGTTTATCCCAAGCCTGGGGGTTGGGCCGCTGGGGCTGGTGCGCCGCGCTGTTGATCGCCTGCGACCCGATCCTGCTGAACCAGTCGTCGTTGGTGATGACCGAAACGCTGGCCACACTGCTGGCGGTCTGGGGCTTGCTGAGTCTGACGCGAATGACGCGCGATGCGCCCCTGCCGTGTACGCTCCGGGCCGGCGCGGTGTTGGGCCTGGCCGCGTTATGCCGTCCCACATTCCTGGTCTGGGGCGCCGCCGTAGCCCTGGCACGGATTCTCCCGCCTTGGCGGCATCGCTCGAAGGAACCTTGCAAAACAAGCGAGGAGACCGTTTCCTCGTTCCCCGGTCGTGACGCGTGCGATCTACGATGGCCTTCTGGCCGCCTGTGGCTGGCCGCTTCGTTGGTGTTGTCGGCTGCCGTCATCCTGAGCCCCTGGGCGATTCGCAATACCTATGTTTTCGGCCGCGTGATCCTGACGACGACGCACGGCGGCTACACCTTGTGGTTGGGCAACAATCCCGAGTTCTATCAGTTTCTGGAACGGTCCCGTTGGGGCGACGTCTGGGATTCGCGGCACCTGGACGAGCAGTACCTGCAGATCCGCCAGCAGACCGGCCATGACGAGTTGGCGGCGGATGCTTGGGCCCATACTCAGGCCGTAACGAGCATTCAACGTCAACCAGCAAGCTTTGCACGGGCTTGCGTTTGGCGGGTCACCAGTCTCTGGGGCCTGCTGCCGCATCAGATCGCCGCGGACGAATCCGCCGGTCGGCGGCTGGCGCGGTATGCCGTCGGTGTCTGGTACGTGGCGGTCTTTGGGTTGGCCCTGGCGGGAATTCCCGCGCTGGGATGCCGGTTACTACGGCCGCCGTGGCTATGGGGCCTGCTGCTCTGCCTGTCCTTCACGGCGATGCATGCGGTGTACTGGAGCAATCTGCGGATGCGAGCACCGCTGATGCCGGTCGTCTGCTTGGCGGCGGCCGTCGGAGTCAAGCGGATTGCGAAATCGATCATCCGCTCTGATCGCGGCGGTTCAAACCTTGCCGGCTTGCGGCGGATCAACAGGCGTGGCTCGAAGACAGCTTGACGCGGGCGGATCGTCCCGTGTGCGTGTTCATCCATCATCCGCTCGATGAAGGTGGCGGCATCGAGAACGGCAGGGTGATCCGGACAATCTTGCAGCGGGCGGAGGCGGCGCATCCCGGTACGGTGTTGGCCGTGTTCTCGGGCCATTTCCATCAGGACTACGTGCTGGAGAATAATGGGGTCCGGTATGTCCAGATCAACAGCGCCTCCTACGTCTGGTTGCCGGAAGCAGCAGCGCGGGAGACCTATCCGTCCGAGGTGCATAGGGCACATCCACACCTCCGCAACGTCGCCGCCTACCAGGACCCGCTCCGGGCGCTTGTGACCGTGGATCTCGACCGCGGCGAGTTGGTGGTCGAGGGCACTCGCAGCGAATTGCTCGGCCCCGATCCGTGGGAACGCGGTGCTCCGGAGACTGACTACCCGCGTGACAAATGCCGGCCTGTGATTTCCGACCGGCGTTTCACGCTGCGCCAACCGCGATAAGATTGGGGTTTGTCGGCTGGTTCGTGTTTCTCGTGGAGCTGTCGCTGTTGACGCTATGCTGATACCCGGCTCCAAGACCGCGTGCTACGATGAGCGTCAACGCCGGCGTGCAGTTCCGCAGCCAGCGCGTGCCGGGAACCAGTGAAATGATCGGCTATCAGGCCGACATGGGCCAGCACTACTGGGGCTGCCTGTACGACGAGCGGCGGCACAAACTCCTGGCTGGCCCGACCAAGGAGGAGCAACAGAAGCTGATCCGCCGCGACGACTGGAACGACTACGTGATCCGCGCCGAAGGACGGCACGTGCAACTGTGGCTCAACGGGCAACGGACGGTCGATTACACCGAGCCCGACCCGACGATTCCCCAAGAGGGCGTCTTCGGGCTGCAAATCCACCAGGGCGCCGCGAGTGAGGCGTGGTACAAGGACATCACGATCGTCGACAGGAAGGGGCACTGATGAAACGCTCTACAATCGCTCAAACTCTTTTGTTGCTCCTGGCTCCGTTGACCGTGCCGTGTGCTGGTGACGCATCGCAGCCTACGGCACGGCCCAACATCGTCATCATCCTGGCGGATGACTTCGGCGTGGGAGACATCCAGGCCGACTACCCCGAGAACAAGATTCCGACACCGCACCTGGATCGTCTCGTCCGCCAGGGCCGGAGCTTCACCGACGCCCACAGTTCCTCGGCGGTCTGCTCGCCGACACGCTACGGGTTGCTGACGGGACGGTACAACTGGCGGACGCGGCTCCAGGAGTTGTACCACCTCGGCGCCGACGTCGGCGAACAGACCGAATTATCAGGAAAGCACCCGGACATTGTGAAGCGGCTGACGAATGATCTGAAAACGCTCATCGACCGCGGCACGAGTCGCCACGGACAGCAGGCGGCTAATGACACGATGGTTCGGTTCGACACGACGCAAGAGAAGAGATGGGCGCCGGCACTAGATCATTGAAATCACTCGTTGTTTGTTCTCAGGAGGTATAGCCATGTCGATTCGCGTTATCCGGATGGCCCTGGTCATCGCCGTCGGCCTTCGACTAAGTGGCCTGCTTGCGAGTCTCGGAGCGGAGACGCAGGGCCCTGAAAAGGCGCCGGTGAGCCTCTGGGAAATGCCGGATGCCGAAGTGGACGATGAGGCTGCGAAAGCGATGGCAGCTGCCCCCGATGACTTGAGGCGGCTGGGAGAATTGGACCGACGTTCATCTATTTCGTAACTTGGAGGAGGACCGACAAATGACGTGCTTGCTTCGTTCCTGCCTGGTTTTGACCACGGCCGTTGTCTCGGGGCTGATTGCCGCAGCCTCGACGGGGCTGGCTGCCGAGCCGCAAATGGCGGAGCCCGACACGGCCTGGGTTGCGTCCATGAAGGCGGTCCACGAGAAGTTCAAGGGAGAACGGGGCACGTTCGCCCAGTTCGGGGATTCGATCACGGTCTCTCGGGCCTTCTGGTTCGGGCTCCAATACGCTCCCAAGAACTTGTCACCTGAGGCGACCCGGGCACTTGCCTTGGTCAAGGATTACATGCTGGAAGAGTGCTGGGATTGGAAAGGGCCGGAGTTCGGCAGCCAAGGCCAGATGACCATCCGCTGGGCCCACCAGAACGTCGACAAGTGGCTCCAGGACCTCAATCCGGAAGTCGCCCTGATGATGTTCGGGACCAACGACTTGAGCAGTCTCGACCTGCCCGAGTACGAGACGAAGATACGGGAAGTCGTCCAGAAATGCCTCGCCAACGGCACCATCCTGATTCTGAGCACGATCCCGCCCAAACACGGTCAGGCGGAGAAAGCGGCCGTCTTTGCCGAGGCGGTCCGGAGGATCGCCCGCGAGCGGAAGCTCCCCTGGATCGATTATCACGCTGAGATCCTGCGACGCCGTCCGACGGATTGGGATGGGGCGACGGATTCGTTCCGCCAGTACCAGGGCTACGACGTGCCCACGCTGATCTCACGCGACGGGGTGCATCCGTCGAATCCGCAGGAATACGCGAACGACTACTCCGACGAGGCCCTTCGCAACAACGGTTTCGCACTCCGGAGCTACCTCGCGCTGCTGAAGTACGCCGAGGTGATCGAATGGGTGTTGCCGAAAAAGCCGGCTTCCCACGACGCTCCGCGGCGGACTGTCTTCTTCCCTGTTACGGGTACCAGGCTGCTGAAGAAAGACCATCGGGTCGGCGACATCTCCTTTTTCGCCGGTTCGCCGGGCAGCACGACCACCAAGCTCATGGTCGATCGGCTGGTCTTCGAGCTGAACAAGCTGCGAAAACCACTGCTGGAGCTGTGGGTCTACGACAGCGACATCTGGGGATATCGGCTGCGCAACGCCGGACGTCTCGTCGCGTCATTCAACACCAATCCAACGTACTTTGGCAGGCCTCCGGAACCCGACCTGCCCATCGGAACCGTCAAGCAGGGCGCACCCTTCAGCCGCGACACTTACATGGCGGGCATCGTGCGCACCTGGCCACACGACCTGACCAAGGCCGCGGCGCCGGACGTTGTACCTCTGTATCGCCGTACGCTCGCGGCCCAACCGGACCGTAGCGTGACCCTGGTGGCCGTCGGCCCGGCGACGAACATCAGCCGCCTCCTCGACTCCGGCCCGGACGCGTTCAGCCCCCTGCGCGGCGTCGACTTGGTGCGCCGGAAGGTTCGGTTCTATGCGGCCGGCGGGAATGGCAACGGCGGGTTGCCCGACGGCCGCTGCGGTTTCAACTATCAGATGGACAAACACTCCGCGAGAAACGAGTTGGCCAAGCTGCCGACGGACTTTCCGACCGTCTTTGCGGGCGGCAGCGGGGCGAGACTGAAAATCGGAACCTGCTCCCAGGGTACTCGTCGGCACTTGACGAACCCGAACGTGCGTCTTGGCGTGGCCGGGGACCATGGCGTGGTGCTGAAACGCGGCGATGGGCTGAATCAGTAACGAACGGAGGAGGACACCGCGATGACTCGACCGTTATCGACGACGAGCGGACGAGCCACATCGCCGACGACGAGACGGCACGGATGAACATCGAGATCTCGGCGGGAATTGGGGGGTGGCTGTCACTTGGCGGCCGTGATCAGCGACGGTATTGGGACCTTGTCCACCGCGCACTGGCCTAACCAGGAACGCGAACACGCGTTCCGCACGCTCCAAATTGCCGCGCAGCATCCGGCTCTGAAACGTGATCCCTCCCATCGTCACCGTGGCCTCGCCCTTGACGTCGATAAACGCTTCCCGATACCCGGCTTTCGGCCGCCCGACGGCGCTAGCCGTCTGCACCAGCCGCTCGAACTCGATCGCATCACCGGAATCCGGGACCAGATGGGCCCGTTTCAGCAGCGTCAGCAAATCGAGCTTGAACGAAACGTCCGTTAGTATTCGCATGCTCCCCTGCCAGTTGTCTTCGCGTAGCTCCCGCAAGCGGACATGCTACAGGTTCGGCGACCGGGTTTGGCAAGCTCTGAAACAAGAAACTACTTGGCGGCGGGGGCCGATGGGCCCGCGATGTCCAGGGCTTGCGTGATGTGGATGACCGCCTCTTGGGCAAGCAACTCGTAGGCCGGCCGGGTCCAGTGAAAGCGGTCACCTGCAGCCAGGTCCAGCTTCGCGACCAAGATGCCGTAAAAGTCGGCGATGGGAACCTTGTTCTCCTGCATGATCTTCGCCCCGATCTGGTTCCGCTCCACGATCAAGGGATTGAACTCGGGGTCGAGCGCGACGGGCTTCGTCTTGGTCGTCATGGGCGTCGTGGATGCGAAGATGAGCTTGGCCTTGGAGGCGAACCTGTGGAGATTGGCCAAATGGGCTCGCATCAGCGGCTCGTACTGCCCCTCGGGAATCCGACCGGGCGTCCAGGCGTGCAGCCCGATATCGTTGAACAGGATCACATCGTACGTCTGTTCGGCGAAGATGCCCCGCATGTCTGCGGGTACGTCCTTGACCCCGATGTGCTTGGGGGTGATCCACACGTCGAGGTTGACCTTGCCGCGGAGCAGCTCGGCGGCCTTGCCGTGGTAGCCGCCGAGAATGGAATCTCCGATCAGCAGGACGTGGGGCAACGCGGGGTCGGCGACCAGCACCTGACGCACGCCCCAGCCACTCGATTTGGACTTCGCCGTGTCCTTTGGATGGGCCGTCGGCTCGGCGGCGATGGCGGACGCCGAGATGCAGAACAGAGCCAGCAACACAGAGCGACGAAACACGGCTGACGCAAGAGCGGACATCGGGGTTCTCCTCGGAAAGTGCGGGAATTCGTTCCAGGTAGCCAAAAGGCACTTCGGCTCCACCTCAGGGCCGTACCGCAAATCCCTGCCGCTTCAACCATGGCAGGAATTGCTCCGTCCCGTTACCCCAGGCATCGGCTTGTGGAACGTGAGGTGTCCGCCCCCCTGGACCCTCCAGTAAAGCACCGGAACCCCAAGCTCCTTCAACCGCGCCGCCAACGGGTCGGAGAAATTGATCGACACGTTGTCGTTGTCCTGCACGCCAATCTTCTGGGGGTCGAGATTCCAATCTTTGACTCGGCTGCGGACCAAGCGGATCGCGCGTTTTCCTTCCGTCACTCACGGTTATCTCTCGACCTGTTGGAAACCTTCCCAGAGGTAAGAATACACGATGCGGCCCTTTTTTCAAGCCAGCTCAGACCCGGCTGCAGGTCATTGCGGGCGGATCGCCATCGAATTCTCGCAATTCAGGAACCGGAAACACGTCGAAAGGATCGAGGACTGCTGAACTTGCGGATTCACCGCGGCTTATTCGTGAACCGCAGTCCAATGGCCTCGCCGAAGGTTCCGGATTGTTCTGACGTGCCACGCAGATACCAGAAGTCATTCACGCCGATGGCAATTTCCACCTGCTCGCCGCCGAGCGTGAAATCCGCCGCCGATTCCGGTCAGCAAGCAGAAGCCTTCGCTCTTGTGGATCATCTTCACTGGTACGTCGCCTTGGGTGCGGTGGGGACCGCCATCGTCGACGGGGGCGTTTGCGAATCGACGGATTCAGCCGTCCGCGCCAACGTTGAGTCCGGCTCGGACGGCGGCGAGAAGGTGGGCGGCTCGGATTCCGGCCGGCGCACCGTCATAATGCGCCCATGAATACGAAACATGCTCTCGCCCTTTTGATCGTCGTGGCCAGCGCCCTGGCAGCGCGGGCCGACGAGACCGAAGTGCTGTTCGATGGCGCCGGAATCGGCGGCTGGGATACGGCCCGTGACCAGCAGCGGCTGGAACGCGAGTTCGCGGTGAGTGAATTGACTGCGGTTCCCGCGCCGCCCGCGCTGGCGTGGCGATTCGTCTCGAAGGGCGTCTCGTTCAACGACCTGTTCCTGAAGAAGCCCGTCGAGCGGCCTTTCCGGCAAGTCCGGGTGCTGGTCCGAAATACCGGCGAGGCGGTTGAGTTCGGCGCCAAAGTACGCGATGCCAACGGGGCCGAATGGACCGCCCCAGCCGTTCCGCTACCGTCAAGCGGTGATTGGCGGTGGGTCGAGTTCCCTCGTGATGCGTGGCGGGTCGCCTCATGGTCGCGGGACGCGGATGGCAAGCTGGATTTTCCCCTGGCCTGCTTCACGATAATCGCCTTCGGGGTCAAACCCGGCCTCGAGTACCAGTTGCACGTACAGCGGATCGAAATCCTGCGGCCCGATCCGCCGGTGGTCACAGTGCATGCGATTCAAGTGCCGGAACGCTGGGTTGCGGGGCAGACGATCCAGGCCACCATCGCGTTCTCGCTGGACAAGCCCTGCACCGAAGACGACGCCCGGCTGGTCTTACGTTCCGGCCGCGAAACACTGGCGGACTTCCCGCTGCCGTTGCCAGCGTCCCTGTCGAAACTCGCGGCGGGTCAGCGGGTCGATCTTGACCGCATCGCGCTCTGCGTCCCGGAGTACACCTGGGGCGGCAAGGCGACGCTTGAACTGAAGCTGGGCGAAGCCCGCGTGCAATTTGAACCTGCCACCACGGACCGCATACCAGACCCTTGGGTTGTTTTGGAAACAAGTGGTGATTGCCATGACCAGATTGAACCATCTGCCCCGCGCGTTCGTGTTACCTGCTCTGTTCGTCTGCCTGTCTCAGGATTGCGGCAAATCCGAGTCCCCGACAGCAGACTCGGAGCCGTTCAAAGTGGCGGTCGCCCAATATCTGGATCAGAACAACATGGCGATGGCCTTGAAGCAAATCAAGGCCGGCCCGACGATCGAGGGCAAGACCGCCACCCTCACCGCCTCGCTCCAGCATGCGACCATCCCGGGGCCGGCGGTGACCTGGACGTTTCGCTTCGAGCAAAACGCCGATAGAACCTGGAACGCGGTCAGTCATAAGTAACCAGAACCCGCGACTCATCGAACTATGCAGTACAGTCGCGATGCGGTGCGTAGCAGCAGCTTGCCGTCGGCCACGGCTGGACTGGCCAGGCAGAGTTCATCCAGCCGATTGATGCCGACTACCTTGAACGCCGGGCCGGCTTCGACCACGTACGTGTCTCCGTCTTCGCTCAGACAGAAGATCTTGCCGTTGTAGGCCCACGGCGACGCGGTGAAACTGGCGCCCTGCGGGAACCGCGTCTTGCCGTAGATCTCTTTGCCCGTTCGCGCGTCGTGGCAGGTCATGAACCCGCGGTCCAGCAACGTGTAATAGTAGTCGCCGTAGACGATCGGCGACGTGTTGTACGGCCCGGCCTGCGATTGCGACCAGACCAGATGCGGATGCCCCGCCGGATTCTCGCCAAGGGCGCTTTGACCTTCAGCCCCAGGCCGGATGGCATAGACTGGGCGATCGCGGTCGCCGACGTATCCCGATGTCACGTAGACCATCCCGTGGGCCGAGATGGGCGACGGAATGATCAGGTTGGAGGTCGGGGCCTTCACGTCTTAGAGCACACTGCCGCGCGGATCGTAAGAGCGAATACAGCCGTAATCGGAGGTGACGAACGACGCGCCTCATTCGCTTTCTTTTCCTGACTCGAGATGTTTTACGGTCGTAGCAGCTGCTCTCGGACGAACGTGGTGGCTCGTTCGGCGACTTGGGGACCAGCTCCGGCGACGCCGTGATTGGCGCCGGCGATGATGACCAGTTCCGTCTTGACACCGACGCTCTTCAGCCGCTCGTTCATGTTGCGCGCATGCTCGATGGGAACGATATCGTCCTTGTCCCCGTGGATCTGCAGGACGGGCGGATCGTCTTTGCTGGCGAAGCTGATCGGCGAAACGTCGACCTTCGCCTTGGCGTCCATCTCCTCGGTCGGCGTGCCCGGTTCATAGCCGAGCAACTGGCGATAGGCCGGGTGCTTGTGCTCCAACTTGCTCAGTAGCGACCAGTCCGTAGGCCCCGCAAAACTGACCGCGCATGCCACGCGAGACGACTGCCTTTCGACAGGATCGTTCGCGTCGGCAACGGCTGTATCGTCATGCAGTGCAACCCAAAGCGACAAATGCCCACCAGCCGATCCTCCAGTGACTCCGATTCGCTGCGGATCGAGATTCCATTTCGTAGCGTTGTGGCGAACGAACTGAATCGCCCGCAGGCAGTCGTTCACCTGAGCCGGATGGGGCTCGACGTCGGTGAAACGATACTCGACGGACACCACCGAAAGCCATCTGTCTCGCACGGCGTTCATGAGCCAACCAGGAACCGAATTCTTCGATCCGCCCCGCCAGCCACCACCATGAATGAAGATCATCGCCGGCAGCGGCGCATCGGATTGAGCCAGGTAGACATCCAGTTTCTGAGCCGCATGAGCGCCGTTGTAGGCAACGTCCCGTTGAGTGGCGGCGATCTTCGTCGCCTGGGCAAGTGCGGGAGATGACGCGGCAGCGAGGAGGCACGCCGCAAGGGTCAAGAACATTGAGACTTTTTGCACTACCTTCATCGGTTTTCCTTTCACTATTGGTCCGATTCCGAACGTTTCGGCGGAGCTTTCCGGCCATCCGCCGTACCTTCGAGCAGAAGTGTAACCTTGGCGCGAGCCGTCGGCGAGCCCCCGGCACGAAGTCGTATCGAGACGGGTCCCGACGTCAGGCTAGGGGACGGTTCCAGCTTGATCCGCTTCAGTTCGTTGCCGTCCGCGTCGAACACGCGGCACAGTCCGGGATTGCGAGACACCCACGGGTCGCCCGTTTCCAGGTACTGCTCCGGCAGAAGGTTGACGGGCAAGTGGAGCGATTGGTTGCCGACCTGGATCTATCCAGAGCATGGCGAGCCTCCACACTGCGGCCAAGGGGAACGTGCAAAAGGTCCTTTGGGATACTGCCCGGGCATTTCGCGACTTCGTCCGAAAGAACCCGCCAGCGACCGATTACGTGGCCTTTGCCGACTACGGCCTGTCCGACACCCAGGTCCACTATGTGCATTTGATCATCTGTGACCGAGCGGGTGATTGGGTACTGATCGAAATGCAGAACTCGCATCACCCGGATTTTCAGCGACTCGCCCCTGAGTCAGCCGCCGATTGCAACCGCCTCGTGGTGGCGCGTTTGAAGGACTGGCTGAGCGAGTAGATGTCAAATTTCGGGCGCAAGCCCAATGCCACCTACTTTGCGTCCCGATATTGTGAGCCGTAAGGCGCTAGCCGCGGGTTTTTCGCGGGAAAGCATGCCAGACGTCACCGGCGGCTAGCGCCTTGCCGCTCAAAGTAAGTGGCATTGGGCGCAAGCCTCCGGTGACTTGGACGGCGGCTTGGATCGCTTGCGAAACGGCCGTACCAAGTCCGGGCCGAGCGGTCGCGTGTCAAATAAAGGTCGCTTTTTGATACACGAATCAGCATTGTTGACCTGCCAGTTTTCGCCGGTCTCGGCTGGTGAAGCGTTGCTCTGCGCCCTGTTACGGCCGCCGACGGTCCGCGCCCTTCGGCTCAACGCAAGCTGGCGTTGAAGAAGTCGACCGTGCGCTGCCAGGCGAGCCTGGCCGCCGCTTCGTCATAGCGGGGCGTCGTGTCGTTGTGAAAACCGTGGTTCACGCCCGGGTAGAGGTGCACTTCGTACCGTACCTTGGCCGCCTTGAGGGCCTGTTCGTATGCCGGCCAACCCGCGTTGATGCGGGTGTCGAGTTCGGCATAATGAATCAGGAGCGGCGCCTTGATCTTCGGCACATCCTCGGTGGCCGGCTGCCGGCCGTAGAAAGGCACCGCCGCGGCGATGACGTCCGGAATTTGGACGGCCAGCGTATTGGCCACGCCGCCTCCGTAGCAGAAACCGACCACCCCCACCTTGCCGTTTCCCAGCGGGTGTTTCTGCAGTAGCTCGGCGGCCGCGATGAAGTCTTGCGTCATCTCCTCCGAGTCCCGCTTGCTCTGCAACTGGCGCCCTTGATCGTCGTCGCCCGGATAGCCGCCCAGCGGCGTCAAGGCGTCGGGGGCCAAGGCCAAGAACCCCGCGATTCCCAATCGGCGGGTCACGTCCTCGATGTAAGGATTCAACCCGCGATTCTCGTGGATCACCACCACGGCGGGCAACTTGCCTGAGGCGGCAGCGGGCCGGACCAAATACCCGCGCATCTTTCCGCCGCCCTTGGGCGAAGCGTAGTCGAGGTACTCCGTTTTCAGACGCGGATCGTCCTTGGCCACCTGCTGAGCCCAGGCGTAGTTGGGACTCAACGTCGACAATAACGCCTCCGCGGTCAGGCCCCCGACCGCAAACTTGGCGGCCCCCTCCAGAAAACCGCGGCGATGGATTCGCCCGTGCGCATAGTCGTCGTAAAGGTCGAGCAATTCCTGATCGAACTCCGATGCTTGCTTTCGTTGCATGACGGTCTCCAGGTCATCTGTTAGTCAAGCGAATTCCACGTCCATTACCGGCGGGATTCCATAACTTTGTAGTGGGACCGGGGGCGCCCGGCAACCGTTGACGCGAGGTTCCCGGCGAGGTAGGTTCAACTGCTTCGCAAGAATGAAAGGGCCACGCACCCCGGCGGGTACAATCCGCTGCTGGGCGCAACATACCGGATGGCCGTCGGCCAGAGGGGGCCGGACAACCAGGTGATCTTCTACGAGGACTGGAAGAAACTGGGCGAAGAGAACGCGAGGCTGACAAAGATCCCCGATTCGGAGAAACCACGCTTGGCCTACGACGACTCCGCCTATCTGGCTCTGATCTGCGGTGTGGACGCCGAGTTCCCGCAAGCCGCCGAGGCGGTCCAGACGCTGTTGAACATCACGGGCGGCTTCCACGGGATGCTGGCCGATCCCGCGTGGCGGATCGTGCCTCGGAAAACGCTGACCGACGCCCGGCGTTAGCACTCTATTATTCCCTGGTAAAGAACGAACGCGTCACCGTCGGGAGAATTCGATGACCGAACGCACGATGGCGATCGACGGAGTTAAAGTGCCGCGGTTCTTCTACGGAACCGCTTGGAAGGAGGGCCAGACACAACATCTTGTCGAGCTGGCGTTGGAGCGTGGATTTCGAGGCATCGACACCGCCAATCAGCGGCGCCATTACGACGAGGCGGCGGTGGGGCGCGCGATCGCGGCGTCGATCGCCAAGGGACTGGTAGCCCGCGACGACCTCTTCCTGCAAACGAAGTTTACGTTCCGACGCGGCCAGGACCATCGCCTGCCCTACGCTCCCGGCGCGCCAGTCCCCATCCAGGTCGAGCAGTCGTTCACCAGTTCGCTTGGGCACTTGGATATCGAGCGGGTCGACTCGTATCTGCTGCATGGGCCGACAGGTTCGGCGGGGCTGACCCCTGACGATTGGGCCGCATGGCGGGCGATGGAGACCATTCACGACAGCGGCCTGGCGCGGATGCTGGGTGTCAGCAACTTCAATCTCGAACAACTCCGGCGATTGTGGCAGGAAGCCCGCGTTCGTCCCCGCTTTGTCCAGAACCGCTGCTATGCCGTACGGGGTTGGGATCGTCCCGTCCGCGAGTTCTGCCAGGCTAACGGCGTGGTCTACCAGGGGTTCTCGCTGCTGACCGCTAATCTCCAGACGCTGGCCGCTGCGGAATTGGCCCAGATCGCGGCCCGGCACGGTCGGACGATCCCGCAGATTATCTTTCGATTCGCCGTCGAGGTCGGCATGATTCCCTTGACCGGGACCACCGACACCGAGCATATGGAGGCGGATCTTGAGGTCTTCGACTTTCGATTGGAGCCCGCAGAAGTGGCGTGGATCGAAGGGTTGGACGAGCGGTGAGGACGGCTCGCTCTGGCGATTTCCAGTGACCAAATCACTGGAATCCATGCACCTTGCCGCACGCCCCTTTGGCGAGGGCGTTGTTTCGTGGGCTTTTTGCCACTCGCCCACTCGTCGAGTCACATCGTCTCGGCATACAATCTGCCATCTCCGCAATTGCCCCTTCAAAATCTGGGAGGCTCAACCATGATTCGTCATGCGCACCTCGTCGCCGGCCTGGCGTGGCTGGCGCTGGTCACGGCGTCGCTCGCGCAGCCGCCGGCACCGACGCTGGAGCCGCTGGTGAGAACGGTCGACCTGAACATCGGCCAATCGCAAGCAGTCACCCTTTGCGACGGCAAACGCGTCACCGTCAAGCTGCTGGAACTGCAGGAGCAACGCGATCCGCTGCGTGACGCCGTGCGCGAAGCCCGGGTGCTCGTGGACGTCGCGGGCCAACAGGTCTGGCTCACGTCCGCCAACTACAACTTGCCGCACACCGTGGCGGGCGTGCAAATCGATTGCCCGATCACCAAGGGCTACCTGAGCAACAGCAGTTCGGAGCCGTGGGGCTTGGCGGCCGACGCGCGGCTGCGGCTCTGGCCGGCGGGTTCGCCGCTGATGAATCCCGGCACGTTCGTCTACCCGGCCAGGCAGCGTTGGTTTGCCAGTGCCACGCAGATGGCCAATGAACCTTGCTACGTGGATGCCGGCGAGCGTCCGCAGAATCGCAAGATCTACTACCACTATGGCCTGGACTTCGGGGGCGCCGAGGGCCTGATCGAGGTCGTGGCCGCCACCGACGGGCTAGTCGTTTCCGCGCGCACGGAGAGACTGCCCGGTTACGAGGGCACGCCCGTCGCGCCTCGCTACGATGTGATCTACGTGTTGGATGCCCGCGGCTGGTACTACCGATACAGCCACCTGTCCGTAATCCAGGAGGCCGTCCGTCCGGGCGTGACGGTGCGCGCCGGACAACGCTTGGGGTTGCTGGGCAAGGAGGGCGGCAGCGGCGGTTGGTCGCATCTGCACTTCGACATCACGTGTCGCCAACCTTCCGGCAAGTGGGGCAGCCAAGAAGCCTACGCGTTTGCCTGGGAGGCGTACCGGCAGCAGTATGCCCCGCAGATCGTGGCCGTGGCCCGGCCGCATCGCGTCGCTTGGGCTGGCGACGAGGTGCCGCTCGACGCCAGTCGCTCCTGGAGCGCCGCGGGGCCGCTCGCCAACTACGAATGGACCTTCACCGACGGCACTCGTGTCCAGGGCGAACGCGTAGCCCGCGTCTACGAACAGCCCGGCTATTACAGCGAGGTTCTGAAAGTCACCGACGCTGCCGGCCGCAGCGACTACGACTTTGCCATCGTGCATGTCCAAGACCGCCAGCACCCGGAGCGGTTCGCGCCGACGATCCACGTAGTCTACTCGCCAACGATGGGACTGAAGCCGGGCGATGAGGTCACGTTCAAGGCGCGCACCTTTGCGACCACCGATGGTCAGGAGAAATGGGACTTCGGCGACGGCAGTCCTCCGGCGGAGACGTGCTCCGACGGGAACGTGAAGCCGTTGGCCAAAGATGGCTATGCCGTGATCACCCATCGATTCGCCCAGCCCGGACACTACCTGGTTCGCGCCGAACGTACGGATCGCCACGGTCAACGCGCCGTCGGCTACGTCCACGTCCGCGTCGGGTTAACCGAGTAGGCCGCAAAAAACCGCGGGAGAACACCATGAATTGACGGGGAATTGGATTTTCGTTTACGAGAATCGGCCTGACCGGGGAAATCTGGTGAATCAAGGTGCTCAGAAGCGGGAGGCGGATTACAGCGGTTCCGTGAGGGCTCCACCCAGGGCGCCACGGCTCGCAGTACGGCCGCCCTCGAGCCGGGCAGGTCGCCGTCGCGGGTCCGCCGCGCAGCCAGCACGGGGGGCCCGATGTATGCCGGGGGATCTTGGGCCGACGGTCCCGAAAACGGCCCTTTTGCGGCGTGTGTCACCTCGTCCATGCGTTTGTTGGGAACATGCGTCGATCTAAACATCCCCCCTCAAGCGTCAATCACACGCAAGCCAGATCGTGATTGTCATCGTTTTGACAGCACGCCGCGGGGACTCCAACGGACCTCGCGAATCCGATTCGCGACACACCGCATCCCTGAAAGAGGCTGAACTGTCAAGCGGTTTTCCACGGTTTTTCCTGTTGGTTTGTCCCGGCACGGGACGTACGCTCTGCGCCGAAGCAAGTAGCTTCGTTTTTTTGAATTTCGTCGTTATCGCACGCTGCTGGTAGATCCTCTGCGGCAGTCCAACTCGTGGGTCGATCGCAAGGTCTGTTCATCGAGTCCGATCGCAGTCGTTCTTTTCCACGCGACTGCACCCCAAGTCATCCCTTCGTGCATCCGCTCGCCATACGGCAGGCGCTCAGGCCGTCGGATGATCTCAGACGGCCTGGCACGGAACTGTTCTTTGCGACCCTCCTGCGAAACCAAGCTCGTCCAAATCAGACCCACGTCCTTCTGAGATCGCTCTCGAAGGATCCATGACAGACCACGGACTGAGCAAGGCCCGCAGGGATCGTGGCCCGCGCCACGATCGATGCAATCACCTGTGAGTTGTCTTTTGTCCCACCTCGGCTACCAACGTGTCACCCACGGTGTCTCCAATCCCAGCAGCTGGCACAACTGCAGCGACGCCGCATACATGCTTACACCATGCACCGCCGCCCACAGTTCCAACGCGTGACCCCGCGATCCGCAGCCGAAACAGTGGTAGCGGCCCAACCGCACATTCACCGAAAACGAGCGACTCCGCGGATTCCGCGAACCATGCACGGGGCATGGGCCACGCCACTGGTCCCCGCGGCGAAACGTCGGCTCGAACTGCAGCAGTTGCAGGACGTCCTGCATCTGGATCCGCTCGCGAAGCAACCGGAAGTCTACGCCTGGCATGCTGGCACCTCCTCGCCGGTCAATAGAGAAGAGGAACCGGTACTCGCAGCACCAGACGCGGCTTCGCTCACCGACAGAGCCGACAGCACGGTTCGCCTAGCCCGCCGCGGACGAACCTGCCGAGGCTCCTCGGCCGCGGAGTCCGCAGCGGCACTTCCCGGCCGCCAGGCTTCGCGTATCGTCAGCATCCGCCACATGATCGTGGCCGTCCGCCGCATCAACGCCACCCGCGCGATGTTCGCGCCCCGACGCCGCTTGATCCGCTGATACTAGGCCCGCACGGTCCCGTCCCGACGCTGCAGGTGAACGATCACCTGCCCCAGCAGAAAACGCACGATTCGACTACCCATCTTGGTAATCGACCCCATGCGCTCCGTCTCGCCTGAACTGCGGCAGCCCGGCGTCAGGCCCAAAAAATTTGCCAGGCTCCGACCGTGCGGAAAGCGTGCAATCGGCGCGATCCGGCAAGTGATCGCCACGGCGATGAACGCGTTCACGCCGGGGATCGTGGCCAGCAGTTGGGCGTCTGGATTCGCCAGGAAGCGCTGCCCAATCCGGGTGTCGACTTTCACGATCTGTTCTTCCCACAGCTTCCACTGCACGAGCAACTGATTCAGCACCAGACGATCCATCGGCTCCAGTTGGAGGGTCTTCAACCACTGGGCGACCTTCCCGGTCTGGAACGTCTTCGTCGGCCGGTCCCATTCCAGGTTCTGCCGCCGCAGGATCTTGTGGATCTGGTTCAGCGTCTGCGTCCGCCTCCGCACCAGGCGTTCACGCATCGCGGTCAGACGCCGGTCCGCCATCTGCTCCTCGCCGGCCAGATGCACGGTCCGCACCCCGTGCACACGATCCCCGCGCAGCAGCCGCTCCCGATTGATCCACAGCAGTTCGCTCAAGGCGTGTGCATCGCGCCGGTCGGTCTTGGTCGCCGATCGTCCCAGCGGCTGAACCACCAGCACCAAGTGACAGCGTTCATCCTGTTGCAGCCATTTCACGAGCCAATCGTGAAAACCGCAGACTTC